>LFCJ01000794.1_pt1 | contig 20638 bp, 13 predicted proteins | sample 643141 | NCBI WGS metagenome assembly LFCJ01 (sample SAMN03766243, study PRJNA286221) | soda lake metagenome | biome: soda lake; feature: Kulunda steppe; material: water; isolation source: sample B1-Br-g2 brine of Lake Bitter-1 | place: Russia: Kulunda steppe | collected 2010-07
CTATAGATACGATCTACGGTGGAGCACGAACAGAGATCTGAGTCATAATTAGGACAAATTTATTTTCTGTCGTTACGATCATACTCATTTGACTTCGACAAATCCGAGCACCCCTGAATAGTTTCGAACTCATGTTCGATTTCTTCCAGAATGCTAGAACCAGTGGTCAATGGACTTGATGATTCAGCGTAGGTCGATGTTGTGAGCGGATCGAGATGACTAAACAATAGCCCTCCACTATATGCCTGTATTCTATGACATCGAATGACTCTCTCCGCGGGAAAATATCCTCTCGAATGAATTGACAACTCAATAAGCAACTCGTCCTATCGGAAGTCGTTGAAATCTTTCTGCTCCCAGAATTGTGGACTGTTGGTGACAATAATATCAGTATTTCCAATTTCGATACGTTGTGATGAATCACTGTTTATTGTACGAGCTGCCTTGATTGGCTTGATCCGGAAATTTTTGGCGAATTCATTGTGACAGAAATACATTTCTTTCGCTCGGTAAGAGTTCGTAATCATAACATAGGCACCTCGGTTGTGCAGATCTAATGCCAAGTCTCGAACTTCTTCTTGCCGTTCTTCATCAAATCCACCAGGGCTATATTCGTCGAACTGTCTTGCATCAGACTCCTGTACATAGGGGGGATCAAGGAATACCAGATCGTCTTCTTTTACCTCGTCTAGAATGTATGTGAAGTCTTTCGAGGTAATCGTGGTATTTTGTAACACTTTGTGACCTCTCCGGAGGTTCGACTCGATTGAATTAGTTTCGATTACCCCGCTTTTCATTGGCACATTGAAGTCCCCATCTCTATTGGTCCGATAAAGTCCATTCCAGCAGGTCCGATTTAAAAACAAAAAGAGAGCTGCCTCGCGCAACTCATCATCGACTTGTCCATTGTGTAATTCATTGAATTCCCTGCGCCGAGTATAATAGAAATGTTTCCGATCTGATTCATTATTCCACTGGTTGAGTTCATCATCCAGTCGTTTGTTCATGTCAATTATCTCAGCAAAATTGTCTCTGAATAGACGGTAGAAATCCATTAGAGGTTCATTGATATCGTTGATATACCCGTTACTCGGCTCTATATTGAAGAAAACAGCCCCGCCACCAAAGAAAGGCTCATAATAGTTATTGAAATCCCTTTTTGGTGGAAGCCGAGAGACGATGTCAGAGATGATCTGGCGTTTTCCACCAGCCCAACGTAAGATCGGGTCTGCCATTCCTACTAATCTCATAGTCAGGTATGGTTTAAAATCACGCGGTTATCAATATGCAAAACAGAGTGAGTGCCCGAAGATATTACCAAATTTAATATGCGTTTGTAGTAGCATAATAATTAAAGACGTTATACTCGGTGTCATTTAATTCATAGAATCGCTCAGGTGCTGTCTAAATTCTTCCCAAAGAGCTTCATCCGGCGTATCATTATCTAAATCTAATCGTTTACACAAATCTCTTCGTGTTGTCTCTAGGACTTTTGCACCACGTTCATCTTCGCTTTCGCCTCCCAATACCAAGAATATTTCAGCATTTTCTGTAGTTTTGGACTCATCTTGCAAGCTATTAGCGGTATATACTGCTGGCTCTTCCATATCTGAAGCTGGTTGCTCCCCAGAGTTCCCATTCAATTCTGCAAGCGTCGCCGGGATATTATCTGGCAGATATTCAACTTCGGTCAATTCCTGTCTTCCATGACGCTCAAAGAACCCTTCGTATCGGGCCATTTGCCATTCAGATAGTTCATCAGGATAGTAGACTCCGTTATGATAATGGGTACGTGCCAATGTACTCATCTGACCAGCTATTTGATGGGCGTGTTTTTCAACTTCTTCCGGTAAATCTGTAGATACCTCAGTTAAGTTTTCTAACTTTCGATCACTTTCGTGTTTTAGTTGAATTTTATAAGCATCCACTTTCCACTCTTCAACTGCCTCTTCACAAATAATCCAGAATAAAGCGTGTGATTTCGCCTTCCTTGAGACTGATTTTATCTGAGGGAGATCTGTATCTGGGCGATGGTTTGCAGTTATCTGTACCCGGTCTGAGTAGTCATATACCTCCGGCTTGCCCTGATTGATTGCACAAAAGTGGTCAGCATCGTATGGTTCTAAGAATGCTCGTGGGATACGATCGGCATCAAGGTTAAAAAACGATTGAACGGTCCGACGAATCCAGTTATAGACACCGCGACACTCTTCAGTACCTCTCATGATCGGGTTGTGACGATCAATCGATGATTTTTGGGTGTCCCATGGCAATAATTTTCCGTCACCCTCTGTTTCCAGCTCAACAATCACCTTCAGCCGCTGATGTCGAGCACTAAAATTACCGAGACGATCTTTTCCGCTACCAAACCCACCTTGATCACCGCGGAGTCGGCTGGCAACTTTGCGTTTTTGACAATAAATATCTGTCCCAGCCTTTTTGTTACTCTTTTTTGTCAATAATCCTGTTGTGATGTGGAGTGTAACCGGTGCGTCAAACTCAGAAATATCTAGCTGGATGTTTTCGTATCTTCGAGGATAGACTCCATCGAAAGGTGAGTACGACCAGTCAGGTATGCCTTCAGGTTCAACTGGTTCATCGTCTACTAGAATATCTAGATCATATTCTGCTCCATGTAATTCCTGCATTTCATCACTCAGGAATTGATTATATGCCTGACCCAAACGGTTTCGAAGTTCTGTTGTAGTGGCTTCATCCCAATTATAGTTTAGATCTTTAATATGTATTTCAGTTGTTCCAGGTGGGATTTCTTTAATATCATTGATTGGGACGGTCCAGTCTTCATCATCTTTGAACCAGTCTTCATTTATTTCATATGTCCATCCAACATCTGCAGATTCATGTCGCGATGCCACTTGAAACGGCAGTCCCAGATTGACTAGACTCTTTTTCGCACCAACACCAAACGTGCCAATGGCTCCGGGTACCTGACCTTTCGCAGTCTTTCCCAGGCCAAACAGCATTGCAGCATCCTCGCGTGGGATACCTCCTGCGGTATCACGTATAATTAATTCTGTTCGATCATCTTTTTCATTGATTTCGATATTAATGAACGCTTTATCATCTCTGTCACTGGATCTTTTCCAGGCATCAAGTGAATTATCACACAGTTCGAGGATAGCAGATTCGAGAGTGACATCAGATTTGAGAGCCGTCAGTGTGTCCTTCGTTGGTAACAGCTGAGCCTGTTCAGAGGTACTTTCCTGAAACGTCTGGGACATACTATTGGAGGGGATCGACACTAGTTTAAATGTTCCGGACAAATTTAGTATTAGAATATACTCTAAATTCGTTACTAGTGGGTTTAGCCGATTTAATATATTTATTGAAGTAAAATAATACTCAACATATATTCAGAACAAATACAATATACTAAAACTTACTAATCAATCTACTTTGACCTCCATGCGACTGACACACCATCGATTTGGCTGCATCGTTTTTGACTCATTCCTCAAGCACAGTTCATACACCGATCCAATCTAGTTTCTCAAATCCAATCTATCTGATCGTTTCGTTTTTGAAGGAATTCCTCTCCGATAGATGTGCCAGAGGGAAATTTGATCAAATCTCCGTCTCGCTCGAGAATTACTTTGTTAAAGAACTTCGATTTCCGTATCGAACTTTGGATTAACCTACATACGCAGATCGGTATCAAAAGTAAACAGCTGCGCGTCAAACGCTTGATGATGTAACATAATATAGCCTCCTTGTGATACTGTCCGATAATCTGCCTCTGGTGATTAATTTGGCAAATCGACTTACAGAATGGGCCCAAACATTAAGTCGTAGTCAATTTATTATCAGTTCATGTCATTGAAATTGCGACAAGATTCTTTTTCTACATTTCTCACTGACCGGGCTGCTGACTTGTCGAATATACCGCAAGCGGACCCTGATGGGATGTGTATACTTTCCGGCCAAATTCTGCGTGAGAATGTAAAGGAGTACCTAAATCGTGAAAACATAGCTACGAACCCACTGGCCCGTTTTACTACGATAGAAGAGTTAGCCAGTGATCTCCTGAACCATACGTCGGAACCTAGTGGAATGTTGCAGGAAGGAATTCGAGACCGACTTATTAAAAATATATTACTGGCAGCAGATCCTGAGATCAATACGCATAATCTTGAAGGTATAGATTCTTCTGGGCGACTTGATGCCGACGAAAAAAATGCAATCGAACGATTAGCATTACACCTGCCCTACGAAAATAAAGATTCGCGAGAAATTCTCCTTAATGAACTCGACGATTATCTCCGTTGGACGGATGCTACACATGATACAGCGACCGCAATGTCGTCTATCAGATCAATTGAGAGCAGGTTTGCCCAGATCCAAACTCTCCACGCGATGGATGCCTTCGGAGGGCTTATTCGTCTTATTGATGATCGTATTGACACGTTAGCATTGAACACTCATCAGTCCAGAAGTCATCTTGTAACTGCTGCCCGAAGTGCTGTCGACAGACAGTGGACAGCTCAATTTGATCATATAAACTGGATTGCTGTAGCAGGGATTACTGTCTTTGATAGTCCCACACTCCGTTTTCTTGAGGCAATCGCAGAAAATAACCCTACTCTAACTGTTCATGTGTTTGTAAATGCAGGCAGTTTTGAATATAATGCAAACCGTTTTCGTGAACTCGAGACTGGTGTTGTTGATGCACTTCCTGAGCCACAGGAACAGCAAATGGCTTCGCCGATAGCACAGACACTGTTCGATGCGACTCAGGGCCAAGCAAGTGAAGCGCCAGAAGCAAATTTCATCGAAGCCCCCACAGATCAGCGAGCTGTTGAGCGAGTTGCCAACGATGTTAGAGAACTCATACAATCGGATGTATCTCCACAGGATATTCTTATAGTCGCACCTAATGCTGGCAATTATCAGTCGCTTATGCAGAATGCATTTGAGACGATTGGAATTCCGCTCTTCGTTGAAACACGTCACCCTGTCTCAGATATTCCTGCATATCGTTGTTTCCAAACTTTTATTGAAGTAATAGAAAAGGTTGCTGCTGAAGAGCCGATATCGTATGGGGAGCTAGTAGACCCACTTCGTCTCGGATATTGTGAAATTGGTGCCCACGGATCAAGGTGGCCAATCGAGGGTCGTGACTTCACTAAAATTGAACAAGAACTCCACCGCAAGCAGCGATTGTATAATCAACAACACGATCAGTATGAAGACCAAGGGCTTCATATTGAAACGTGGCAATCTGTTATCGACGATATTCCAGCATTCACCGCCGACTGGGATGCAGTTACTACCTATATCGATACTATCGACGAGTTCGCTGCTGATCCACCAGTTGATGGCGAAGCTGTGCAAGATATATTTAGCTCATATCTGGGTACGTACGTTTACCAAACCGTCGACCACCGCCGAGAGTTGTACAGAGCTCCAGCGGTTGATACCACAAGGACGGCAATTACGGAGACACATGCAACAAGCCTTGCAGAGCGTGTTCGTTCTGGGCTGAATGCTGTCGGCACTCATTATGACCGTATGCAGGATTTATTTGATCTCCAACCGAGCTGGGAGGAGATCGGACAAGCCTTCTCGACTGTTTTAGGCGGTGATTCCTTTGGTGAACGTCATCTCGATGGCCAAGCGGTCCCACTTGTTGATGCCGGGAATGCGTTCTTCCATGACGCTTCTCATCTATTCGTACTGGGCATGAATGCTGAAGAATTCCCAAGTTCAGCAGGAACTCCGACCTATCTCCCTGCCGAACTTCGCCAGACAGTATTTAATGCGACAAATGAAGGAGACACACCGTATGCACATCTCGACAATCAAACAACGGCATATGGCGAAGCTTTGGACTTCTATCAAGCTACGTTACGGACTGCCAATGCGGATGGAAAAATTACTCTCGTTCATACTTATCAGGATGAACAAGGGAACAATGTGGCATGGTCGTCATTCGTAGACCTCTTCGATGTAGAAGGAGAGGGAGAGGCTGCTTCTACTCTCGTTGAACGGGTCAATGTTGGCGAGTGGTTACCACAGCCTCGTACTCATGGTGACACGTCTGAAAGTTGGGGGAATGTAGTTTCTCGAGTAGCACCCAGAGAGCGGCTTCGGATGCTCTTATATCAGTCTCATCGGGACCAGCCTGAAAGTGAACCGGAAATAACGATGGACGAGTTGGAGACCATCGCTACGACAATTGATCCTAATATGATTAGCAATGAGATTCTCCCACGGATGAATCGCTACATGAATCCCCCGTTGACAGTAACAATCGATTCAGATGAGCCAGCGTTCGATACCATAGATTTCGAAAATGTGGCTGGGAAACCGCTACGGCCACACGAACTCGATCTAAACGGACAATGCGGCCTCAAATATTACTACTATCAACTACTGCATAATTTCGAGGGGGGTGAACCTGAACGTGATGATATTCCAACGTACTATAGTCAGGCGCCACATTATCGCCTTGGTGAGTTGCCACAGATTGTTCGAGAGAACTACGCCGATCCTCGATACATTGAGAAGTGGCGGAAGATAGTGACCGAATTACTGCCATCGCGTCAAAGTACTACTTCGGGACTATCACAGTTCGAAACGAGTGACGAACTACGTTCGTGGATTCTTGATCAAGATTGCTTTGAAGAATATGATCTTAATACGATTTTGAAAAATCTGGATGCGGAACGGCAACTCGTCGAACAAGAACTTGAGAATGGTGTCGACCGTGAATGGACATGGCGGGAGGGTGATGATATTGAAATCAATGGACATGGTCTACAGGTCCCTCCATATCGGCTTGATACGGTATCTGATAATGGGAGTAAATATCGCATACCGATCTTCTTTACCAGATTCTCAAACCGAGCCAACAGTGCACTCAAAACATGTCATTCGGCTGTCTGGGAGGCTGATGAGACAACACAGACGATCTGTCTTGAGTGTGATGAAGTCGATTCCTGTGTGTATAATTCAAAGTATGTTATTGATCATCGGATGCTAGCAGGCCACGAGTACGAATCACAACAGTATGATGGTCGTGTTGCAGGGATTGGACTACAAGAACAGTATGCTGGACCAAATGATGGAGAACGTGTCGTGGCCATCAGACAAGGGGTAATAAGCAAATTTCATCCGTTTGATGATGATGAGTTGTTCGAAAAACTCCACGGTAGGGGCTATTCTAGCGTTTGGGATGAGAAAACCGAGCAATGGGGGCAGAATTTCTTGACACAGGCAGAAAACCTTGATCCGTCAACACCGATCGAACTCGCCGCGAATATGGATTTGGTTAACCGTGATGAGTGTCTTAATTGTGTATATCGTGATCTTTGTGCTGTCCCTAAGCGAGGGGGTGAGAACTGATGGATCATTCTGAGCTTAGCCCCCATCTCTCTCTTGAACTCCCTGAGGGGTTCGAATTTACTCCAGATCAGGCAGATGTTGTACATGCATATCACGAGGGAACAGGGCGTGTCTGTGTTGGCTCTGGAGCTGGGACCGGAAAAACGACGACACTTACTCGGGTGGTTGCCGAGTCCGTCGTCAGAATGACGGAATCTAACCCAACAAATATAGAGTCGAATCCCTTTGATGAAATTCTGGTTACAACCTTTACTAGAGATGCTGCTGGTCAGTTAAAAGGGAAAATCAAGTCGATTCTTCGCGATCATCAAGCTAACAATGATGTTGGTTTTGATCCAGCACTCTGGCGGTGGATCGAAACAGAGAGCCATATTAGCACAATCGACTCATTCGTTGGTGATCTTCTTGATGAGATCGCCACCGAAGTTCGAGTAGCACCTGATTTCGACATTCGTGATGACCTTGAGACACAAGAACTCCTACAGACAATAATTCGTGAACTCCGTGATGATCCAGAGTATGAGGAGGCTGTTTCATTTCTTGAAAGAGAATTCGATGGCCAAGATGATCCAACACCTCGACAGTTCATTTATGATATTCATCAAAAACTAAGGGAGTTCTGTCATGAATTCCCGGACCCAGCTGATTCAGAGGGTTCAACACTATTCAGTGATCAGATTCGTGAGCAGCTTCACCAAGGGCGTCAGCCTCCTTTTGATGCGACTGATATTCGCGAGATCGCTGCAGGGGTGACAGGGAGACCTGCACAAGATCTAGACATACCTTCAGATGAAACTATTGAGGATATCGAGGCAGATTATCGATATAGCTTGGCGTTTACAGATGCTGTCGAAACAGTATTGGATGGTTTTAATCAACTTTATGATAGCAAGACACGATCATCTGGTAAACTCTCGTATCAGGATATTACGTATCTCGTTTGGTCTTATCTAACCAGTGACGATGGGTTTGACCTTGCTAACAGTCTTCAAGATAGGTTTACACACCTATTTATCGACGAATTTCAGGATACTAGTTTCGCCCAATGCCAGATTCTCCAAAAGCTCATTTCAGATACCGATGATTCAACTCAGGTACTAGTAATCGGCGATGTAAAACAGTCAATTTACAGTTGGCGATCGGCAGATCCTGCTATTTTTGCAGAGATATTAGATCATGCAAGTGAGGATACTGATGAGCCGGATAAATATTTGCAAGCAACGAATTGGGAGCGTGCGGAGCTGGTGACAAATTTCCGAAGCCATCCGCATCTGGTTCGCGCTGGAAACCAACTGTTCAGTCAGGTCTTTTCTGACTCAGGTCGTGGTGCAATTGGCACATTCTCTGTCGAACATGGACCATTGATACCCAGTCGTCCGGAAACAGCATCAGAAGATCCTCACCTGCATGTGGTCCCACTGGGTGATTGTAATACTGATGCGTGGAAAAATCGAGACCCACGCGCTGTAGCGTCATCGATCCGTGGCATGGTCGACGATGAAACAATCACTGTCGGTGAGGGCGATAACGAGCGCCCAGCTCGTGCTGGGGATGTAACTATGCTATTCCGACGCAGTAAACGGATTAGAGAGTTCCGTGAGGCTTTGGATGATTATGGCCTCTCGAGTGCCGTTATCGCAGAGCAAGGGCTATTCAAAACCGAAGAAGTGGGCTTTGTAATCAATGTACTCAACTGGTTTGCTAACCCTCATTCAAAGGATTCCTTATTAAGGATCCTTAGGTCACCGGTCACTTCACTTTCGGACCGGACGCTGCGATATCTGGCTAGTAAGAACTTGAATTTAGGCTGGGCACTTGACGATTGGCCGGACGAACGCCTTCCTGATAGTGACCGCCAACGTCTAGACGCACTCGTCTCCTTACGGAGTGATCTACGATGGGATCGTGAAGGGTCGAAGGCAAATTTGGTTCAGAAGATTATCCAACATACAGCAATAGAATCGATCCTACTCGCCGGTGATGACGCCATGCAGCGGTATGGGAACCTCTGGATGCTTGTTGAAGTAACGCGCGACTGGGAAGATGAGGATGTTATTCCGTATCGAGAATTTGTCGATCGTCTCAATCGATATGAAGAAATGTCACAAAATGGCGATGGCTCGTTTGAAGTCGCTCAAACAGCAGATGCGAGTGATAAGGAGACGGTGAAACTACGGACTGTCCACAGCTCAAAGGGACTGGAATTTGGCATCGTGGTGTTGGCAGATCTGCCAGCTACATCTGGTATACCACCGAAATTCATGGATCGTGTTGAGTATCGGGATCCCAATGACGAGGAACCACAAATGGCATTGCGACCTCGCCCAGCAGGTGATTTAGTTGAGTACGATTCCGGACCTGGAACGAAGTGGCTTCGGACAGATGATGCCTCAACTATGTGGATCACGGATAACAGAGACAATAATACGGGTGAAGCCAACTGGAAGCATCCTTATAATGCGGCCTGGCGAAATCAGGTTGCCGAGTTCTGGCGACTATTGTATGTCGCGTTTACCCGGGCTGCCGATCACATTGTATTTTCTCTTCCAGATTCTATCCATCATTTCTACAGATGGAAAAGCTGGGGTCCGATGCTGAACAATGTCTTCCAACCGAGTAATGGATGGTCTGAGTTGGATGAGGCAACCAATTCAATCGATTTCACAATCGATCCATCAGCTCAACATAACGACGACACTGGTCGTCATGATACAATACCGCTTGGGGTGGAATATCTTCCACAGGGTGAAGAAGTCAATCCAGACCCTCTCAACTTTCCAAACATCAACACAAATTCTGAACAAACTGAGGACTGGAATTATGATAATCTAGTCCCGTCTTTCACCCCTCGTGAATTGAAACCTTCATCTCTATACGATTTGTCTGCCTGCCCCCGGCGCTTCCAGTATCGTGCATTACAGGGTGTGAGTGAAGCTCACGGTGAATCGCCCCCCGGCACGAACGCTCCATCAGGTATCTCTCCAAATTATTGGGGAACATTAGTCCACAATGCGCTTGAGAAACTGCACGAAGAGCTTCGCTTGCAGACCATTGACGAAGATGAGGGTTATTTGACTCAGTATCTCGACGATCTGGAGGAAGGAGCTACTGAGATTGAACAACTTGTTAACAACTATCGAGACACGGATACTTGGGCAGAGATTGAGCAGGCTGAAACTGTGTTACCTGAATATGAGCTTTCAGCAATGCACCCGTCAGATCCGCAAGTGCACTTATCTGGTGTCGTGGATCTGTTATATAATTCGGATAATAAATGGGTGATTGCTGATTTCAAAACAGGTAATATCCCTGCTTCTGATTCGTATTTGGCTGACCAGTACAACACTCAACTCACGACCTATGCATGGTTATTAAAGGCTGAATACGATATTGAGGTGACGTCAGCACGATTAATTTACGTTCAAAATGGCAAAGAACATGACCATGATATAGATTGGAATGATTTCAATGATTATCTGGAATCTCTCCCAGGGACATTGACAATCGAATCTGGCGCAGGACTTCCAACTAATCCAGATCCGAACCCATCGAATACCTCACTAAATTCTCTGTCACTGGAAAGCCGTTGTGGTAGCTGTCCATATACCAGTATCTGCCCTGAATGGTCTGGGAATTCCTCAATGTAATGGAAATGATCTGATGAAACTATTTCCAGACAAAATACAATCGTATGACCAACATTAAGACATGCGAATAAGTATGCGATCTCATGGATACGCGGAAGGCTCAGCTAGGTCGTAAATGGCAAGCACATACAGATGATCATGAACGTGAACTAGGCCGTGCTGAGGGAAGCTTCGATACGTTTGAGCAAGGAGAAACAGTTGATCCACTGGCAATTGTCGGTGCTTTCCGATCTGGAAAAACACAACTTATGTATCATCTTTTCGACCGATCATGGGATCGCGGAATTCCAGCGTTCTATATTGGTGACCCAGGATCGATGCTCTCCGATTTTGAAGAAAGTGACATTTCGCAACTTGATGACTGGATTGAGATGAGAATTGATGAGCAGTTGGACGCTTATGCAAACGGAAATGCTGATGGAGTAGATTGGTTCCCCAACGTGAGTTCTCGGAACAAAAAAGAGTTTGTTGACTCACGACCGGAATTTGACAGCAGCGAAGACATCGAAAAGACAGCTCTCTTTTTTGACGAGGTGGAGCAGTCTTATCGTGCGTTTATGCGGGTAATGGACAAGGATGATAGTAATCCTCTCAGAAAAATCAACGATAGCCTCCAAGATAGTATCAAAGTCTGGAGCTTCGGTATGATCTCCGCATTTGAATTTATAGGTGAAGCAGATTGGGGGCGGATGAAAGAAATCCGCATTCCACCTCTTTCAGTCAATCAGGTTCGGGACATGCTTGCCGATCAGCGCCCTGAGGCGACATACCTTGCAAACACAATTTGGTGGCTAGCCCGAGGCCGTACAGGATTAATTATCAAACTGATTGACGAACTGCCAGAGGATATAGAAATGGAGCCTGAAGCGTGGCTCCGTGAACGTTCTGAGGCTGATTTCAAGGATACGCGTTTAATCAACAAGATTTGGACATCATTGGAACGAGAAGAGTGGGATGCTGCCAGCGCAGCACTGTTGTTTAAGAAGGATGCTTTGAGTTCTTGGGTCGAAAAAGATGACGAGGCACTAACGTGGGATCAGTGCCAAAATGCAACCGTCAATATAGCAATGGTAGCTGGTGAATTTTCAGGGACCAGCGTTGGAAGCGACGCGATCACACTATTTGATCGTAATGTTAAGCGAGTTTTTCAGGGGTTGGCTGAAGGAGAGGAAGGATACTTTCCCCGCTATGGACTTGCAGACGAAAAGGAAGCAGACGCTCTCCTTGACTTGATCAGTAACATGATCGTCTCTTTCGAACCAAACAGTCCAGAACGCAGTTTAGCACTCGACACGGTCGATAATCTAAAAGGAGAGTTCCAGACAGAATGGTTGAAAGAGATATCTGATCTTGATACAATAACACAGCGGATCATTACCCCCAAGCCTAGTAAAATTCGAGATGCATTCCCACCGATCGCTGTTAATCCTGATCGTGTGTCGGATTTTCTTGAAACTGATCTTCGAGAGTCTATGGAAAAGGGCCTACAGCTTGTTCCTAATTCTACTAAAGAAAAGCGGGCTACAATTAAATTTTGTCCAACTGAACAGACTGTAAGTACAGAATTAAAATCCATCACTAGTGATCCTGATATCACGAGCCCTACGTTGCTAATTATTCCAGAAGAACTGGATATGACTAGCAACCCTGAAATTGAAACTTATCAGCGACACTCACTACTGGCAATCGAACGTCATCAGTCCAGTCGATTCTGGTCGTTCGTTCTCAACCTCTATGGCAGATTAGATGCTACGGGACACAGAGATGCGTATTATATCGATCAAGAAATTAAACAAGATCTTGTGAGTGATATTGAAGAGCGTGAGATTAGAAATACAATTGAGACACTTTACGATCAATTGGATCAAGTAGCTGTCGACACTGTCAGTACGTTCATTGATACGTATATTGACCATTATAGTCTAAATGATAGTAGTGCGCTCATATGGGAAGAGACACGACTCAAGAGTTCTTCACCGTTCTGGACAAACGGACGGATCGCTGAGCCAACAGTTGCTCTCTCATATTTACTTGTACTGGGGCCTGATTTCGAGCCACAGCGACCATACTCAGATCTTCATACACACATTAAGCACGGCATGAGCCAGAATTTAGTAAAGGGCGGTCAAAATGGATTCAGCTACAAAGAATACTACAAACATATCTTTGTGACGAGTGGATACGCACAAGCAGTAAACGAGGAACGACATCATTACGCTCCAAACGGACAGCTTGCTCCTTCAATGCGTCAGCTGGAAGATACCCTCACATCACTAGCTAATCATGTCGACCTCACCCGATTGATAGAATCTCTTAACGATCCTGAAAAGACTGCACAAAATGGCGAAATTTCGATTATCGGGGTTGATGGTCTTAATGAGCAGGCATATCCTTTACTTCGAGCTGTTCTGGTTCGTGGGCTGGTCACAGGATCATCTGCTGAAATTGATGTTACAAGTCTGCTTGAAGGGACTGTAAGCGATCTCGAGAGTCATCTTGGCAAGGTAGAGAGCCATATCGAGAGCATCGAAGCGATAGGAGATCAATTGGCCCCACCAGAAGCTATCTCTGTGGGTAATTGGATCACTGTGACAACGGACCGGCTTGATCAATACCAACAAAACTTAAGCGATTTGATCAATGGTGCGGAAGATCTTATCAAAAGATGTGAAACAGGCTCTGAGGCTAAACCAATTGGCTATCACTATTGGTTTTTCCTGAATATGTATCAGGCCAATACTGGCGATAATATAGATGGCTTCAAATCCGGGATAGACGCAGTTTCAATTGAGCATATCAATGACGCTCGTAACCTGTTCTCTGAAGCTTATATAAAAGCAAGTGAATCGGAGGCAGTTCCGATTTATTTCGAGTCTCGAGAAAAACTACTCTCAGAACTTGAAAAATTTGGTGACGAAGTCTTCGATCTTAAGAGTATTATCGGAGCTGAGTCACTTAGTTTGCCAGAAGACCGTGAAAACTTAGCTGATATAAACGAAGACATAGGTGGTTATGTTGGAGAATTAAAACAATTGAATGAAGATTTAAAAACAATAGATGATCAATCTGAGACAGTTCGTGAAGCCCTCGAGGAAACAAAAGCGGAGCTACGTCAATTGCTGACTAGAAAGGAGGTGGCTACAAATGAGTAATCAATCAAATTCAGAGATTGTTGAATCAGTCCATGAGCACGCTACGTCGCTTGAGGATCAAATAGAAAAATTAGAGCAGTTTAGATCAGAACTGGATTCAATTGAAAAACAAGTAGATCGAATGGATGAACGGGAACGTGATGCGTTCTACTCGAATGGGAGCTCGCTCCGCACCCAAGTAGATAATCTTGAGACAGTCGATGAATTACTGGAATTAGACCATAAGACCGAAGAACTAGTTCGTTCCCCACTTCGGGAGGCTGCATTGGCCGAATTCGATTCTTTCTTAGATTTAGTCGATCCACAACTGTCAAAAGAAACACATAATGATGTTCGAGAAAAACTCGAAAATAGTATTTCAGAAGATCTTGAAGAGATTACATCCACTTATCAAGAGTTACCTCCAAAGATTGAATCGTTACCTTCGTTTTTACAGGATCAGATCAGTTCTATTATTGAAGACCGTCCTTCAATCTTAATTGACCCATCCAATGAACTAAGTGATATTATTGAAATGTTGAAAGACCGTCAATCTGCATTAGAAGATTTCGATGAGTGCATTTCAGACTCCGGTGGATGGACTCCTAATTATGAATTTGCTACGGAACCCCGTTTATATGGAAATCTTAAAAGTACTCTAAATACTGATCAAACTCAAAGCACGTTTTCAGATATTGATGAAATACTCACTGAACTTTCTGAACATGACCTTCATATCAGTGATCTTGTTCAGGATGAGTTAGAACGAGAATTGGAGAACACTGATCCAGATGTACTTATGGATCCATTCACCGATATTAGGTCCGATCTGACTATACTTCGGAATATATATCTTGAAGTTTCAGATTGGGTTGTAGAATTAGAAGAGTTCGGGGCTAATCAAGGACTATACGAAACCGAGATAAATGAAATACTTACTGAGTATCCACAATTAGATATTCGGGCGTTTGATTCAGTTGAAGCAATCCGACAACGTTGTGGTTCACTCAAATCAGATATACTTAATTTGGGTGATAATTGTGCTGAGAAACTTAGTATGCAAAGGAAAATGTTAGATGATCTTGAAGAGGACATCTCTGGTTCAGCTCCAGATGTAGATTTCAAGATAGATGGTTCTGGGAAGATCACTACTGAATCGGTTCGTGAGGATTTGAGTGGTGCACTTAATGCTATTTCAACCTACCAAGATTGGTCAGAGGAAGCATTCTCTAATTTGGGGGAGTCCTTTGGTACGGAAGATGCATTCGAAATCTGGCAGCAGTTGTATGATGGCGATAGAATAACATTAACACAGGATAACAAAGAAACAATCTTTGCCCTAACGGATCGCTTCACAATTCAGGTGGTGCTCGGGGGTGAGTAAACTCTCCACCGAGGAAGTACGATCTGCCCTTAGTAACTCTTCGATTGAGTTTACCGAAGAACGAAGGGCGTTCGGAAACCGACGTGGAGTACCCGATGTTGTTGTTTGGCTCTCTCCTGATCATGATGCATTTCCTGATCGGATACTTCCTGTATTAATAGAACTAGAGGGTTCATTTAGTGGGGCAGCCTCTGACTTTGAACAATTTGGCCAGCGATACGAGGATAGTGATTATCAGTATTATCTTCAGTGGCCAGCTGGATCTGAAAACGTCAATAGATTTACTCGAAACACCAAGTATGATATCGCTGGCGTTCCAGCGCGGCGATTAGGTCATGGTCCAAAACTCAAAGAGCGTGAGATGTACTCTATCATCGTCGACTGGTTTGAAGAATTCACCCCAACTTTCGATTGGACTGTGAGCGAGAGACAATATGAGGACACGATAGTCCTCAATTGGGAGCTTGAATTCCGGATGTATGGTCACGAATTTTATACTTCTGTTCCATATTTTATCAAAGTTGGAAATAATTTACAAACAATAATAAAACGATATATTTCACCGCCTATAGTGCCAAGTGTAGTTGTTATTAATAATGAATATGGGTCCAATAAGGACACAATTTCTTACCACAATACCATGATTGAGTTCCCTCCACTTAGAAAAATTAGGTTTAGTCGTGACTCTACTACTTGAATAAGTTCATATCCGGAATTTGTCTGGTTCAGTTGATGTAGGTTCATGCGATTCATTCGGATTTTAGTCCGTATCATCGTCTATTTTGCCAATATATCCTAATAATTATTTATAACCTCAATATATTCTAAATCTCGTTTGATATGAGTGACTCATTGTTGAATAACACGGAACTCGGCTTATAGCCCGACAAATTAGTGACCAAGTCGATGGGCCTGTGCGACCGCAACATATCGCACCTACCGATTCGATCGACATTGAGGTGTTCGTCTCGCGATTCGGTTCACTTGCTCAGGCTTGTCTTTATGCTGGTTGTGATTACCGAATTAAAGAGCCAGATCCAGATATATACGCCGCTGGCCATTCAGATATCGAACAGCGACAACGAGTGATTGAAAATCTAATTCGTATTGTCGAGGATCTCGGACATTCACCCACTAAGCGCAATCTCAAGGCCTAGGCGCGGGGTCACAGCAATAAAGTAATTCAAGAGTTTGGCTCATGGACCGCGGTCGTACTGGAAGCAGGCCTCGACCCCGAGAGGATCCCTGGGAACGTCTCTCCAGCAGAGTTCTGCGACGAACTCCAGCTGCTTGCAGACCAGATCGGAGCTCCTCCAAGTCGAAATTTCGATGCGAAAGAGAGCGAGATTGATATCGAAGTGTACGATTCTCGGTTTTCCGATTGGGGGGCAGCGCTTGAATCAGCTGGACTAGTAGACCTGCCAGTTAATTCGTACCCAGTAGCTCTCCCCGTGTCGACCACGGTTATCGGAGGTAAACTTGTGCGGCGCAATCAAAACACGCCTCTGGTGTGCTCGTTCCTAAGCCGTCGAAGTCAATCGACGGCTGGTACCGACCGTCGCTGTATCTGTGGAATGCGAGATCCCATAATTCACTGTCACCATTCCGCCCTAACCGGCACATCTTCACTGGTGTTTGCCGGATCTACTCGTTTTCATCGTTCGTCGATCCCGGCATGAACCATGGGTCATTGTCAAACACCTCTACATGAGCGTATCTACCGCGGAATCGGACAGTCACACCCGCGCACCGCTCAGTCCAAGCGGTGCGCGCGTGACTCTCTAAACGCTCTGTGAGAGCTTGCCGTTCATACTCTGAAATTGAGTCCATCCGAGATAAACGTCCCCAGAGAGATTTACTCTATCGTTGGCAGCCTCTCCAGGAGCTTCGTTAAATTATCTCGCGTGTAGGTCCACTCAAACGGCTCTGGATCACCGTACCACAAATCTTCGAACTCGGTGATGCGGTCGAGGACCGCATCGACCGAACAAAAACTTCCACCGGTCAGTGCCTTTCGCGTCAGTACTGAAAAGTAGAGCTCGATCTGGTTCAACCACGATGCTCCTGTCGGTAGATGGAGTCCAATTGCAGTGGGATACGTCTCCTGTAGCCACCATCTGAACGTCGCTGGATGGTGAGCACTTCCGTTATCCATGATCCAAAAGACCCGATCTGCGTCTTGGCAGATCGGGTCAGCCATCACTTCCTCAACCAGTGTTTCGAAATTCGCTCGGGTGTTCTGGTCGACACACTGGCCGATCACGCCCCCAGTCCCGGCAATTAATGCAGCTTGGTAAACCGTAGTTCCGTGCTGATCATATTGGTGACCAATACGAACTGACTTACCGGGGCCCGGCGGATTTCCGCCGGGACCGGGCTTGAATACCAGTTTTCTCGTCAGCACAGATAATTACATCTCCTTCCCCGAGAGGCTCATCTTCCCACATGCCGGTATAGAGGTCACATACACGAGCAGCCTTCTGCTTGAATTGAGGATCACGAGGAGTCACCCATGAAGTTACCGTCTATGGCCGAATCGCCCCTTGAGCCAGGCGGCGATGGTTGATCGTGCTGGACACAGATCGAGTTCTTGAATTGCTTCGGCGTGGATATCGGCTGAGCTAAATCGGGAGAGTGAAAGTCCTCGGTCAGCAGGAAGCTCACACGCGATGGCAGTGACCACTGCACGGGTGGTCTCATCGTAGATACGGGGTCGGCCGGGCCGGGGCTTGTCAGCAAGCCCGGCCCGACCAGATTCAGCGTACCGGTTACGCCATTTCGTACCGTTTTTCGGGTACACGAGAGCTGTTGGCTAATTACCGTGTTGTTGAGATTTTGAGCCGCTAGTAGAATGATCCGTGAACGAACCGCATCACGTTGCGAAGCCGCCGCCCGCCGTGCGACGGTTTCGAAATATAGTCGTTCTGCGTAGGACAGAACAATTTTAGCAGGTGTGTTATCGGCATAAGAAGACATGATTTCAGATGTGTTGATAGAGAAAGGAGAAGCTTGAACAAGACCTCACCGGGGTGGGTACAAATTAACTAGCAGGTCTACTAGAAGACGCATAAGGACGACCATATCTGTCGCAGGTTTTATCATTTAACTAACTATTAGCATATTCGTGAAAATCGATGAATATGCGTTTCGAGGGCTGTTCGAAAAAGTTCAGCGTGGTGACTACCGTTCTGGATGTCGATTCTTTTCTCAATCACAGATGCTGTGGGCCGAAAGTTGACGAAAATGAGATTGGGCGTATATTGGTGACTATTAAACTACATCTCCTATGACTTCGAGAACACAATTCTGGGTAACCGAGTAATGCTCCAACTAGATTATGAAGTGGTGGTATAATAAGCCTATCTCGACCTATATAAGATAAATCACGAAATACCGCATATGCACACTCTAATCCCACGTGAGGAATTAATCTAGTCCATATTATTGGAAAATTTTAACCCCATTGATGATTGCTGTTTTCTTTCCACAATTTCTCCAATCGAATCAATATTATGATTTGTTTTACCATACCACCATAGATAAACTTGTTGACGTTTTTTATTTTCGCCAGAGGGAACTGGAATTGTATCATTTGAAAATCGGATATCTATTTCAATTGGTTTGTTGATACATATGTCAAATTTTTCAACTTTGTCTAATGCGCTGCAGTATGCATTTTCGGCTTGACGAAAACGAATACGTGGTAATGTCTGTTGTCCATCAATGTATGCTGTTATTGCCTCATATAGAGCTCGCTCTGCAGCAGTCAGTGTCTTCTGCAACTCTGACTGTTCTTGTTCGGCCAGTGTCTGAAATGGTTTAGCACTAGCACGGTATGAATAAGTGTGGTGGTGACCGAGAGTTCCCTGACAAGTTAGTGAACCTTTACTTGAGCCTTCATCATCTGTATCAATCGCGATCAGCCCTTTTGTGCCACTCCCAACAAAAAGAGTTCCATCTACTACTATTGGTGATGATTCATAGATAGGTCCTGTCGGAATACGTTTTATTTCCTTACCTGATGTAACATCTAGAGCATGAATGTAGCCTTCTTCAGCATCATTTTTGTTAGACCAGCTACCAATATAAATAGTATTCTTGACAAGGGTCGGTGATGAACATACACTATCATTTAATTTTGTTTTCCATACTGGATCTCCGGTTGATGCATTTATTGCATGAATGTGGCCGCTCTGACGTCCTCCTCCAAAAAAGACAATGCCATCACTCACCGTCGGTGAAGATATAATTGCACTATATCCGTTGTCGATACTATAACTCCATTTTTCTATTCCATCAGTAGCGTCTATGGCATACAGAGATCCGTCATAACTTCCAATATAGACGGTTCCGTTCCTTACTGTCGGCGATCCGTCTTCCTCATGTGGGTGAGTGTTGAATTGCCACTGTTTCTTACCTGTGTCTGCATCCAATGCATATATTCCACCATATACTGCAAAAACCGTGCCGTTGACGACCACTGGCGCAGACCAGCCTACGGGATCATCAGGTTCGAAAGACCATTGTTGTTTACCTGTGGCTGCATTCAGTGCAATTACCTGATTACCGGTTTTAATGAAAACACTACCGTCAGATACGATAGGTGGTGAATTCCCCTGACTTTCGGATTTAAAATCCCATATCTTTTCTCCCGTGTCTGCACTTAAGCAAAGGATATCTGTACCGGGTAGCCCTCCGACGAATACAGAGCCGTTAGTTACAGTGGGTGAAAGATATGTTTTGTTTGTATTATACTCACAATATTCCCATTTTGTACTTCCCGTTGCTACATCTAATGCGCACACTGCTTTATCACTATTCGGCTCTTCATATCCAATAAAGACTGTATCTCCAACCACTGTCGGCGAAGAATATTCAATTTCTGTTTCAAAATTCCATTTAACTTTCATATGTCTTTTTATATTATTAAGTAATGAGGCTAACACGATAATCTTTAGGAAAATAGACACACAAATTATGCTAGTACTCGATTAAAATCGGGTCACAATTGTATTCACACCGGGTCGATGGACTCCAATAGCCTATCTTTTAATCGGCTTCTCTCGACAATGCGCCCATGACCACTGACGGAGTCGACTCTCTTGATGATC
>LFCJ01000795.1_pt1 | contig 20636 bp, 26 predicted proteins | sample 643141 | NCBI WGS metagenome assembly LFCJ01 (sample SAMN03766243, study PRJNA286221) | soda lake metagenome | biome: soda lake; feature: Kulunda steppe; material: water; isolation source: sample B1-Br-g2 brine of Lake Bitter-1 | place: Russia: Kulunda steppe | collected 2010-07
CGACCGGCACCGTTCCAGCGTGGAGGCGCTTGATCGCGTCTTGGAGACAGTTGAGGACGGCGTCCGGAGATCGAGTTGCATCGAGCCGTTCGAGAGAGTCCCGCTGGACGTCCTCGATGAACGGTGGTGTCGATCGCTGGCGGGCCTCGATACCTCTAATTTTGAATTCCTCGTCGCCGGCGACCTTCCCGAAGTACTTCGTCAGTGCGCCGGCGTCGCTCTCGCGCTGCGGGACGAACGCAACCCAGTCGTAATGGGCCTCGTGTTCGAGGCGAATCTCGACGCACTCGGTGATCTCCGTCGCGAGCGCCTCGAGGTCCTCGCGGTCATCGTCGTCGATGTCGGGGTCCGGGGTCACCCAGATGGAGTCGACGATGCCGTGGACGACGCGCCAGCCGCCGGCTTCCAGCCGTTGTTTCGCCGTCAGCAGAATCTCGCGAGCGAACGCGTTTATTGCCTCGTGGCACTCGATGCGGCCGAATTTCGCGTTGCTAAACCCTTGATAGCCGAAGCACGCGACGAGGATCCACTTCAGCGCTCCCGACCGCCCTTCGAGTTCCGCCAGCCGGTCCTCGTCGGGGTCGTCCCGATCCTTCTCGCGACGGATGGCCGCCTTGATCTCGTCGCGAGTGTCGATGATCGGCTACAGCACGTCGACGAGGTAGCCCCGGTCCTCGCAGATTGAGTACCCGAGGCCGGGGACGTCGTCGCGGTCGCTGTGGCAGTCACACCGGATGACGTCCGGTGAGACGTTTCGCGTACAGATGATGTTCGGGTAGAGGCTTGAGAAGTCGAGTTCGTGGACGTTCTCGTGGAGTCCGACCTCGGGGGCAAAGATGAAGCCGCCGCGGTCGGCATCGTGGAGCGTCCCCATCGGCTTGTAGAACTCGTGGCGCCAGGAGTTCCACGGGACGAGGACGCCGCGGTCGTGAGCCTCACAGATCTGGATCGCCGTGAGCACGTTCCCGATCGACGCCCACGCGAGCTCCTGGACGGGCTTTTTCGAGCGCGACACGAGGTCGAGGACGCCCTTGAGGTTCGTCTCCCCGTAGAAGAACGTGTTCGACTCGTCGATGATCGCCCGGCCGGGCACGTTGTACCGCGCCGGCGAGTGACCGACGCGGCCGTAGCTCGAGTACGTCGACCGACTCGCGAGCTGCTGATAGTCGACGTCCGGCCTCCGACTCAGCGAGAAGCCGTCGACGCTGGCGTCCGTCGCCATCTCGTACAGAGTGGGAACGATCTCACTCGTCGAGCAGACCAGGACGTCCGGATCGTGTGCGTCGAGCGCCCCTTGGACGGCGGTCAGGATATCCGTCGGCGAGCCAGTAACGGCGTCGCCGGCGATGGACAGCTTCCCGTAGACGTCGTTGCTCGTTTCGGTCACCGGAACGCCGAGCCGGAGCGTCGACAGCTTGCTCGCCGGCGTCGGATCGGCGCCGGTCTCCAGACAGTACCGGAACTCCCGCGAGAAGTCGACGTTGAAACAGGCGAGATCCCCGACTGGATAGTCCGACAGTTGGCGCGCTTGCCGGGCGAGTGGAGTGACGCGGTCGATGTGGGCAACGTCGACTGCGAGAACGGCCTCCTCGTCCCGTCGAAAGCCCGGCCGTCGCGCAACCATCTCGGTCGCGACGACGTCTGGGTGCTGGACGTACACCGACTGGAGCGTCGTGAGGTCGAGGTCGGCATCAGGGTCGCGAGCGGCGACGTAGAATCGCGGTGTGTAGTCATCGCGCTCGGCTGCGACGGCACCGTCGGCGGTTGCCTCCCACTCTATGACGCGCCCATCGCTTAGGAAGTCAATTGTGAACGGCATTCCCTACAGAACCAACAGTAGGGTTCCGGATAATCGATGGCGTGTCACTTCCGGATTTCAGGGAACGATGGTTTCTCTCGCAACCATCTCGGTCACGGCGGCGACGGATGCTGGTCGTACACCGACTGGAGGATCGTAGGGTCGAGGTCGGCCTCTGCGGGTGAGGGAAGACGTAGAAGCGTGGAGTTTGACATCCTCCGCGCCTTTTAGGGCGCGGTTTCCTCTGTGGAGTTTTCGGCTATGTCGATTCCCTGAGGGCAATATTCCCGTGGTGAACGGTACTCGGGTCTGTGCGCTGTTCGTTGGGACTTTCGTGAGAGCGTGGTGACTCCGACCAGGTGTGGTCGTCCCACTGGAACCGCACGGGCCGTGCCATCGGCCTGACCGTCTGTTTTGTGTGCCGCTCGAGGAACGTCTCTGACGCGGTTAGGTCGGCGTGCCCCTGGAATCCACACGGACAGGTGAGTGTGTCTTGCTGCCGCGACGTTCGGTCAGTCGATCCACACCGTGGACATTCCTGACTCGTCCACGCTTCTGATCGAACCTTGACCGAAATCCCGTATTCCGCTGCGGTACACGCTAATCGCTCTGTGAACTTATTGAACGCCCAGAAGTTGTGGGTCTTGGCGTTGGTTTCGACTGACCAGTGTGTGTCCAGCACGTCGGTCAACCCGCCGATATACACCGTATCCACGCCCTCGGCGTACAGTCGATCCAGCAGGTCACGACACAGTGCTTCTTGGGCGTGGTCGCGGCGGCGGGTGCGTTTCCGGTACAGTCGTCGGATACGCTCACTACTGTACTGGCCTTCCGGGAGCTTGGATTGCAACCGGGCAATCTCTCGTGTCGTCTCACGGAACCGCTGGAACAATTCGCGGCCTTCGTACAGGTACTGCTCGCCGGTCGTGGTGGTACAGGCGACGAGATTGTTCGCACCGATGTCCAGAGCGGCCGTTTCATCGGCCAGTGGAGTTGCCCGTGCACTATCAGAAACAGTCACGGGTTGGGAAGCTCGGAAGGTGCTTTCAGTCTCGTCGTACCATAGCTCCAACCGGCCCTGTTTTTCGTAGTCGGGCCAACTCGGATTGCCAGCGATTTCAAGTCGGAGGCGGCCGGTGTGATCGTATCGGCCCTTCAGCTCGCTGCCGACCAGTATCTCAAGCCGAGACCGATCGCCCCACTCAGTCGTGTATGCGTCGTTACGAATGACGGTTCTGAGTTGGCGTCCGTTGTCCTCGTTGCCACGGAATCCCGGCGGGTTGGGGTGTTCCGTAACCGACGTGTCCGACTCGTCGTGGTACTGGTCTTTCAGATGTAAGAAACTGCGCCACGCTTCGCTGTTCTTGCGTATCACCTGTTGAGCTGTAGACGCCCCGAGCACGCCTTTGTATCGACCTTCGAGTCGGCCGGTATCGGCGTCCCATATGCCGCCTTCGAAGCCGTCCTCGTCGTTGTACCGCATAAGGCGTTGGTAGTTAACTTCGTTCCAGAGGGCGGCAGAAGCGTCCAACAGATCCCGTAACAGTTGCTCTCCGGTCTCGGAGAGCGGTCGCACGGCGAATCTGTTGGTGCGCTTCATCTACCACCTATTGATCTGTTCCGGCGCAAGGTAAACACTGTCCAGCCAGAGTGAAAGTAAAACTGGAGTCGCTACGTTGGAGACTTCTGACCGGAAGGAATACGGCGGTATCTCAGCAGATCCGCCCCGATTCCCGTCTACCCTCTTCGGAGCTTAGTTCCGAGAGGCGACGGCATGTCGCTTCTGAGTTTCAGCAAATTAGTTCGAAGAGCGTTCTCAACGCTATGTTCTGGCTTATTGTTCGTCGTCGTGGGGCTTCCGGAACGATTTCCGAAATCAGTGACCCGATATTAACCAACACATCCGGAGATGCACACCGAATGTTGGTTAAGACGTAACAGTGACGTCTGGCCACATACCGCGAGTCCCTGTCGTTAGACGCTATCAGATGATTCAGACGAACCCGAGGCGTTCCATTCAGCAACGGTCGCGTTAAGTTAGTGGCAAGTTCGGTCGCAGTCTGGCGATTTGGGATGAGTCTATGACGAGATCTTCTCTAGAATCGATCCGCTGAACGGCCGGTTTTGAACGGTATCTGCGATAGTGATGGTCTTTTGATAATTTAATGATTATAAACGGTGTATTGTTAACCGGGTCGACCAAATCACTATCTGCGAATTCTGCTTAATTTAACGCGACCTCAGCAACCTCGCCGTCGTAGAAGGTATCATCGCTTGGGAGATCGTCCTTGAGTTCGGGTATGGCGGAGGTCTGGTCAATCGCCGGCGGACCGTTTCCTCGGTTGCGAGTTCGTCGAGTTTGTTCTCTAGAGCGTCGATGAGAAGCCGGGTTCGTGGGATATCGAGAACCTCAGCGACGGTATCGATGCGTTCGACGAGAGACTTCGGGGCGTCGAACTCGACCCGGGTTTTCTCTTCGGACATTGCTCTGCGTGCTGGGGCTATGCGCTCACCGATGCTTCATCCCCATCGATATCGTTGATGAGCGGGTAGTCGATGTGCATCTCGATCCGGTCGAACGGGACGATGGGTTGCATTGCCCCGCCGGGGCCACCTTCTTTCAGTTCAAGAATACCCAGCGTTTCCAAGTGCTTCAGATTCGAATGGACATCGGACACATCACGGTCGACGAGGCGCGCGGCCTCCCGCATACTTTCGGGTGCGTGTTCGGCGATCGCCTGAATGAGCTCGAGACGGAGCGGGGTGAGGCTGTCAACGAGATCGTCGTAGGTTCCGAACTGTAGTGTCGCCGCCCCGTCTTGGTTGTCGAGCGTGTCCGTCTCGGCGGCGTGGACGAACTGGAGTGCGTCCTCACGGACCTGTTCTCGGTCGCCAACGGTGATGTGGAGCGTGGTCATTTTTGGAGTGTAGTGGTGGCGGGTGGTGGACGGTCAGTACGGCCGCGGCGGATCGCCGCCGACGGCCTCCCAGTACTCGTTTGCGCTCGCCCAGAAGTCGACGAGTAGTTCCTCCATCCTGGGGAGCGTTCCGTCGTCGAATTCGACTTGCATTCAGTATCACCTCGGACGTTCCCGACCGGATTCAATATGTGGGTTGTCCGGGATCTGGTGAAGCACGTCTCTGTCTTTCTGTAGTTGGGGATTTTCTATCGAGGGGTTTGGTTGTCAGCGATCGAGCCAGTACTGCCAGTCCGCGATCGCTTGGTCCGTGTTACTATTGGCTTCGATCGACTCCAGTTGCTCCAGTGGCACGCCAAGTTCTCTGTCCATCCACTCTATCGTCACGAACATCTGGCTGAGAGTCGGATCTGTCGGGGACATCCCAACTACGCGTACTGTTTCGCCTTCCTCTAGCGGTGACTCCTCTCGCTCGGTGACACAGCGTGCTTCGAACGGGAAGTCCATCGTGTCGTCCAGATACGCGTACTATCCCCACGCTTGCTCTTCAGGGCTGTAAGTATCGACGATGATCCGCATCTTGATGCGCTCTTCCCGCTCCTCGTCCTTCTCGACCGGCGTCATGCTGACCAATACGCATCCTGACTTCAAGATATTCGGGGAGGCCGAAACCACCTATCGACCGATGCAGGACGCGCTCAATCCTGGCCGTAGAACAGATCCAAGTCGCTGGACGAAGTTAACCAACGAATGCCCGATAGATCTGTACACTGTTGGTTAAGCGGGAGAAATGGATTGTCTGATGACGAGTGTGGACCTCGGATGTGAATCAGTCGACAGAGACCACCTATCCCTCTTGTGTCTCGGACGTGTCCACGTCAGCCAATCGGCGTTCGAGGTCGTCGATCCGGTCAGAGACGGCTGATGGCTGTTCGAGGGAACCTTCGGCGTCTAGGGCCTGCTGGTACAGTTTGGCAGCGCGTTCCAACTCTTCGACTGTTGGCTCGTCAGCTTCATCCTGCCAGTAGCTATCTGCGAGTTTCTTGTACGCCCAGGGATCTTCGGGGTAGTCCCGAATGAGCGTCTTGAACTCGTTTCTGCTCTCGTCCAGTCGTCCCAGCTCTGTCAGCGAGTCAGCGACGAAATGGCGGAAGTCAAGGAGCAGCTCGTCAGGTGCATCCGGAAATTGGGTATAGACCTCCCGACAGAACTTGAGGCGTCGCTCGTGATAGGTCGGATCGTCCGCTGCCAGGGTGGCAAGGTCGTTGTCGAGTGATCGCAGGAATGCTTCCAGGGAGAGTACATTCGGGAGGTGATCGTCAGCGGCCTCGAGTGTCGTGATGTCGTCCGGCGTGACAGCGATAATGGTTTCCCAGGCAGTCAGCCACCGCTGGCAAGCTTCGGCGTCGTCCCCCTGCTCCCGAAGTTCTCGACCTTCCTGTACTAGGTCGTAGATTCGCTCCTGATAGGGGAGATCGGGTGCCCACCGGCTCCAGAGGACTTCAGCTGCCATCCAGATAAAATCTCGATCGTACCCTGACGCGTCGACGTCATGGTCGATTTCCCACTGGTCGGCGAGGGTCATCGCGGAGTCAACCTCGGCCGCACGGTCACGGAACGACTCCTCAGTCGTATCGATACCGTGCTCGGCAAGCTTGTCCCGAATTTCCTCCGTCGATAGTGCTTGTACGTCATGCAACTCCCACCGTTCATCCGAATGGCGGTCGGTCCCCCGGGACATGTGTACCGCTTCGTCCGCGTCTTGCTGGGCACGGGTGGTATCGTCGTCGCTTTCTTCGAGGTCGTGATCGTCGATGTACTGGTCAACCCGCTTGGTGTCGATCCGCCCCAGTTCGTCGTACTCGTGGGCTTCATAGAGATGCTTGCGGATCTCGGATTCGTCCGCGAAGGATTGCTCGCAGTACGGGCAGTCGGCCATTGGTCGAGTGTTCGAGGAGTCCGGTGAAAAAGAGCGGGGCAACTATCCGATCGTGGCCATTACAAGGGTCGTTTCTCGTCGATGATCGCGGCTGTCACGGTCGCTACGGTCGGGTCACGTTCTTCGAGAAAATTTTGGATTTCGTCTAAATCGTACACTTCCTTGACGATGCAGTAGTAGTGCGAAGGAGTTCCAAAATCGTAGACCATGCTGAGCCGGTCCCCTTCCCAGAGCGCTGCGCGTTCGGCGACGTCGGCAATCGTCATCTCGCTTGCCTTCGTGTATGAGGGATCGTCGACTTCAGCGAACTGGTGGTCCGGGATAACGTCGAGTGTCGAGTCTATGTACTCATCTTCGAGACCGTACATACGAAGATGGAAGTTATCGAGCGTGGTGAACCGACAAATGAGTCTATCGAGTTCTGCTATGGTCGTCTCCGGCCGAACAACGATGTCGTACCATTCATCGCGGGCACGCCCCTTCTGTTTCCACCGAAGACGGTATCCAACTGTCCCGACGCGCTCGTCTATCTCCTCGCTTGCGTTCCGTTCTTCTCTCTCGATGTTCTCTACTACCGCAGCCCAGCAATACGAACACACTTCGTCCGGCGCATCGCCTTCGAATGCCGTCTTGCCGAGATCTTTCCAGTCGGCGTAATCCCGAAGTTCGACGTATTCGCTTGCAGGTGAGCGCGAACTCCGATCGCACAGCTTCTCGCCTAGCAAGTCTCTCCGAGGCGAGTATGGCGACCTGTCCGCTGGTTCGGCTTCCAAGTCGACAATATGATCGACAGTCCCCACGCGGCTGACTTCGATAACGAATCGCTCTGTGTCCTCTGAGTTAGTCATAATCTTTGGTATGCGTTCGCCCTTTGAACTCCTCCAACAGATCCTCCAGCATCGGTCGCAACTTGTACTTCTGATAGTGCTCGTCTCGTAAGTCCTCCACGTAGGCACGCCACTCGTCGAGGGTTCCTGCCGCCTGGGCTGCCTTTCCCGCGTACTCCAGCCAGTCAACCGCATGGTGATACCGCTGAGACTGTCCCCCATCGATGATCGGCTCGGCCTGCTCCTTGCAGGCGTCGATCGTCCAGTGGGGGTGCTCCTCCCAGACAGCCTCAACGACCGGCTCCACGACCTTGTAATCCGAAAAGCGGTCCGCGATGGCGATGGCCTTGTCGTATCGCTCCGCGTATAGGAAAATCTCGACGTGTCGTCGCGCAGTCCGCTGTCTCGTGTCTTTGTCTGCAAGCGATTCCAGTAGCTCCTCGCGGATGGTCGGCCACTCCTCGCCAGCGAGTTCCTCTGTAGCCTGATAGGCCGCAAGCGTCGGCGAGGCGTCGAACGCGGCGATAGCTGCCTCCAGCGCAATCTCGGAGTCGCCCATGCTGTTAGCTCTATCACGGAGCCACTCGGCCAACTCCGCTTGCCCGCTGCTGTCGTCGAGGGTCAATCCGTGCTGGGCGACCTCCAGAGCGGCCTCCGGCCGGTCGTGTTCCCGAAGGGCTTTGGCCAGCGTGAGTGCTTCGTCTGGGGAGTACAGGTTGCGTTGGCCGTACTCGATTGCCTCGTCGATCCGATTCTCCTCGACGAGCATAGTGACGTAGTCGTCGATCAGGTCCGTAGCCTCTGCCAGGTTCAGGTACTCCTCGATGCGGCCCTGGCGTTCGAGAACGTTGAGTCGGGCCCTGACGAAGTCCTCGGCATACCACGGCGGATCGTCCTTCCAGAGGTCCGCGTAGCCGATGTCGCCCTGCATCGCCCGCTGGACCGGCTCGAAGTCCCAGCCTCGCTGTGCCGCTTCGAGGGCGACGCTGTACGGTGGCTGGTGGGTATAGCCTCCCATTTCCTGTTCCCACTCCCAGAGGCGATCCTCCCAGTCGGCACGCTCGGCTTCCGAGAGGTCGGCCGTGAGCAATGCTTCGGCCAGTACTCGGTCGACCTCGTCGAAAAACTCGAAGATCTCTCCTCGATCATCGTACGAGAGATCGACCCACTCCCCGTCCATCAGTTCGTCGGCCAACGGTTCGAGGATATCCAGTGCCGTCTCGCCGTCGCCGGCCTCGACGGCGGTCCGTGCCTGGTCGAGCAGGTTTCGCAACTTCTCGACATCGGTTTCGGCTGCCTCGGACGGATCGTACGCGTGGGCGCTCCGACCTTCGGTGGGACGGAGAATGTACTGCACCTGCTGGCGGATCGACTCCCGATTAATGTCGGGCGTACGGTCGCGAGCGTCGTCGCCCTTATCTCCTGAGTCTCCTGGTTCGAGCCGGGACTCAACCTGCGCTACCAACTCCGGGCGACTCTCGACAAGGTCGACGAGAACCTCACGGAGCTCCTCGGGGTCCGCGTCGGCGACCAGTTCGGAGACTGGCGGTCGCTGGTCGATCCTGTCGGGATCACGGACGTACGTCAGGAGGACGGCGACACGGTGCTTGCAAAGCCCACCGTGATCGTACGGGCAGGAACACGCCGTGTCGACGACCCCGGTTTCGTCGAGTTCGATCCGCACCTGGTAGGGCTCGTACTGGCTGCCTTCAACCGCCGCTCGGATCGTCTCACCGCGCCGGACGAGTTCGACAACGGCACCCTCGTCGTAGTAGTTCTCCCCCCGGTCGTATGACTGGGGACGTGTCAGATCCCGGACTGCTGCCTCCGTGAGTGTCGGGTCGGGATCAACCATCGCTCGTATGGTATCTACGGATTGAACCCGTAGTAATTGTGGTGGACGGTTGGGAGCTGTGTGCCTACGAATCTGGAACCCAGACGCCTTTCACCGACTGGAAGACGACGTAGGCGTCGGCATCCGACGTGTCGGCCGGATGCGCGGTGTGTAGCGTGAGTTGCCCCCTGCTCGTGTGTTCTCGGTTCCGTTCAGTCACCCACCCCTCTGCGTCCGCTTTCGAGCCAAAAACAAGTCGACGATCCTCATCGAAATTCGCATCCGTGAGTGGTGTCTCGCGAAAGACCGAGTCTTTGAGTTCCACGATGTAGTCGGCCATAGCTGTTCGTTCGCGGTAGCTCTTCTTCAGGATTTCCCGAATTGGGGTCGATTATATTTCTGCCAGCCGTACGAACCGCATATGGAACTGACGCCCGAACATCTCCAGTTCGACCACCTCGATCCGCTTCCGCTCTTTCAGTTCGAAGAAGCGACACTCTGGCACATCGACACCACACATCCGGACGTGGTCGCTGACGATCACGTCAGCGCCAGACTCGCCACAGCCACGATCTGGTCACTCGACGAGGATCGGACATACGCCCTGCTCGTGCTCCGGGAGACGTATACGTGGAGTGACGAAGCGATCCCCGAACTACTGCGCTATCTCGCTACCCATCTTCACGGATCGGATACGGCCGTAACGGAAACGTTCTCCGTCGAAGTGTTCACGGCGACTGCGGTCAGGTCGCCTGCAGGCCGGACCGTCTGGTGGCGTGAAGACTACGTCGACGACGCCGCCGGGTGAGGAACGGAACCCCTCTCGAAGCCCAATCCGAGGAATTACGCCGCCATCCGACCAAGAACGCGTATGGATCACACTCGCGATGCGTTCGCCGACGCACTCTCCTCGGGCGACACCGAGCGCGTGAATCGGGCGATCGACGAAATCGAGAATACCGAACTCGAGGAACGAGCCGCCCTGTTCGACGAGTGTTTCGATATGTGTCTCGACCTCTACGAGGCCGACGATGGATACCAGCGACAGTCCGTGATCCGCTTTGCGGCCGGTCTGTATCCGCGCCTAGCCTATCGAACGGTCGGTGCGGATCTCACCGACGAGGCGTTACCGGGTGAGTGGACGCTCGACGAAATCGCGACCCACCGCGAACGACTGCGGGACCTCTACGTGGACGCGCTCCGCGACGACGACGGCCGCGTGCGACGCGCGGCCGCCAAGGCGACCAAGGAACTGGCGCTAACCGCCGAGATGCTCGAAGCCGAGGATGAACTTCGGTCGATGATGGACGAATTGGACACGCTCGCCGAGGAGTGTGCAGACTCGAAGCGAAAACACGTCGATCAGGCCTACGAGAACGTTGCCTTTCACAGGGAGAAGCCGTTTTCCCTACTCCCGGTCGGGCTTCGGGACGCGCTCGAAGGCGACGATCACAGTAGTGGACGGTAGCTCACTCGAATATACTCGTCTGGAACGTGTGTCGGGGTGGGAGCGTTAGCCGCGGAGTTTTGTGCTCCCGGCGTCATTCATACAGATATGCCATTCAGCGTGAGTTGGCACACGCTTCTCGACGAGGCCGAGGAACTTCCGTCGGACGCTACTCTCATCACACCACTCTCGCACAAGCGGTTTCGCATCACCGACACCCAGGAACACCGCGTGATCATCGAGTATCAGGAGTCCGGTGACTCTCATCCGCTCCAGCGCTAGCAGTTCGAGACGCTCTACCGGCGGATCCAAGAGAGGAATGGTCGCTTCGAGCTGGACCGGATTCCGGCAGACGCAGAGCCGTATGCTGCGGTCCTGACGCTCCATCCCCGATTCGAAATCGACGAGAAAGCTGGCGTCATCATCGAGACCGAGGAGCCGAGTGCCACGCACGTCATCGATGACGAAGAATCAACGACAGAAGACCGGGTTGAACCGGATCTCGGAGTGTACTCGTATATACTCCTTCTGATCGATTCGCTCGAACGCCGCGACCTCACTAATCTGACCGAACTCGACACGGACGCACTTGTCAACCTCTACACACTACTCTCGGATGTGCAACGTGGCGCGAACGACCTTCGGAAAGACATCGCCGATACCCTCCTTGATCGAGTCCATCACGACCAGCCAGTTCATGCTCAGTATGGCTCCGTCCAACGAACTTCGCGCCGGTCGAAGTCATTGAAGGACGACACAGAGGTCCTCGCTGCGTTGGAGGACGCCGGTATCGATCAGGATCGTGTCCTCGGCGTCGACCCAGACAAGGTCGAAGACGCACTTGACGTGACTGACCTCCACGAGCAGGACGTCTACGATATCGAAGAGCGGGCGTACGTCAGGAAAGCCGACGTCAACGAGGACGTGAAAGAGACGCGATTGCAGGGATTGAAGGACCGACTCGCGGCCACTGAAAGCGAGGAGGCAGATGTCCTCCGCAGCGAGATCGAAGACTTGGAAGACCGAATCGACGAACTCACGAGCTTTCGGACAGGTTCCGAGGTGCAATAAGAATGGGTATCGCTGTCGGGTGACTCTCGCAGCAGCTCCGACGAAGAGGTCGTTCCGGGGTGACCGCGAGTCCGATCAGTCTAGACGGTCGAGCGAGCCATAGAGTTCCTCGTTCTGAATGTGGGTACAGAACTGTGCGCAGAGCCGACAGCAGTCCGCGGCATCGGTGAACGTCCGGACACTGGCGTCCCAGCGCGCGTGGACGGCGCCAAGCATCGCACTTCGAACCGATGGTTCGGTCGCGATCATAACACGTCGCGCACGCGTAGGTGGCGTTGCATCGGCCGCCGGCCCCTGCATTCCAGCTGTCGACAGAATATCCTCAAGGACGCTCCCGATCTCGATCCCAACACCGAGGTTGTCGCCGACCTGTGGAGCGATGAAGATCGTTGCATTACTCGCCTGCGCAAAGCCGATACTCTGTGTGGCGGCATCCATCTCGTCGAGCGGAATCCCGACGTCGATTGCGAGAAAGGCATTAAACCCGCGGTCGCGGAGGCAGTCGCGCGTCTCCTGCAGGAGCCGCAAGACCTCGTCTTCGGCGTACTCGCCGCTGGTCTCGTCCCACGTCGCAAACGATGGGGCATCGGTTTCGACATCGGCGTCCGCCGGCAGCAGCGCGTCGACGTCGAATGTCCGATATGGGCCCATCAGATAGACGAGAAACTGTTCCCGCCGGACTGGAGCGAGCGCATCTGCATCACCGGCGGCACGGGGGAGATTCTCGATAATCCGTTGCCGCATTCGACTCGTCGATTCGGAACGATAGTATATAAATATCGGTGTTTTCAGGAATATTCTAGTCGAGAACGACTAAGTACGTGGCGTCCCAACGTCGGACCTGAGGCACCCCAAATGTCCGAAACCGATCGCCATCCAACAGAGGAGGTTCGTCAGCCGGACCCACCGCTTCCCGAAGAGAGCGGGCTGACGCTCGAGGAGTACCTCGCGATGCAACAGGCGATCGGCCACCCGACGCGGTTCCGGATCCTCCGCACGCTCGTCGCCAACGAGGAACTGAGTGCTGCCGATCTCAAGGCTGCGGTCGATGTCGAATCCCACAATTTCCACTACCATCTCGGCGAACTGGTTGACATCGGGCTTGTCGACAAGCGCCAGCGACGGACCGCTGACAGCCAAGGCTTTTACACGTACTATCGGCCGACGGCAATGGGGCGGGGTATTCTCGAGCACGGTGTCGAAGAGCTGATGCGCCGTGAACGAGAGTTCAACGACGCTTATTCGTAGGCTGTCGTAGGGTTCTCTGTCCCTGTCGGTTAGTCAAATAATCCCGAGTTTGGGATCCACAGATGCACACAGCCTCACGCGACTGGGTCGAGCGATTTCATCGAGAAGTCAGATTTCGAGCAGCACCGCTCTGCTAACCGCATCAAGGCTCGTGTCCGCCGGATATCCGCGACGTTGTGGCGTACGAGCGACTCGAAGTCCTCCGTTTCCCACGCGTCAACTGCTTCCTTGCTGTCTGCGAACGGATCGAGTTCGGTTAATCCACTCCCGATGAGTTCCTCGTAGACGGCGGTTAAGGTGTCTCCCGACGTGTTGAACCATGTCTCGAAAACATCCATCGCGTCGATGTACGGGAGTCCGGTGAACGGCCAGTCGGCCTCGTGGTCAATCGACGGCCGAGGATGTTCAGTCGTCGGCCGGCGAGTCGCTGAGCCCTACCGTCTCGACGCTTTCGGCCAGCAGGTACCCCCGTCGAGTCAGCGCCAGTGCGATTGCTGGCATCAGAACGAACGATGTGATGAGTGCCATCCCCATCGCCAGTGCGATCGCGATTCCAAAGTTCGATAGCACGGGGAAATCGGAGATCATCAGCACACCGAATCCGAGCATCGTCGTCAACCCAGAGCCGAGCACTGGCCTGGACTTCTGGACGATGGCCGTCTGAATTGCCTGCTCGGGAGCTGCTCCGCCCTCGATCTCTTCTCGGAACCGCTCGAAGATGTGGACAGCGTAGTCGATCCCGATCCCGAGGATAATCGCCGCGGTCGTGACCGTTAGCGGGTTCCAGGGGACATCCAAGAGGAACATCCCACCGGCGGTTAGCGCCAGCGCCCCGCCCGAGACGCTCCCGACGAGCAGCACGGACTCGCGACCGGACCGCAACACCAGTCCGAGGAACACCGCGCCCAGTCCGAAGCTGATGATCGTCGTCTGGGTCAGCCCGGAGGTCACGTTCTCAATGACGTTCCGGTTGAGGACCATCTCTCCCGTGACCCGCGTCTCCATGTCGGCGGGCAGCGTGGCGTTGGCCGTCTCTTGGGTCGCGTCGATCACCTCGCGCTCGGTCTGGCCTTCGATGTCCTCGACGAAGACCTGAACGATGATCCGGTCAGGGTGGTCGGCTGGCGACAGGCCGAGCTGAGGTGGGCGATCCACCGCCGTGCGGTGCTCAAGTGCGTCATCGAACGCAGCCGCCTCGGGGAACGAGTCCCCTGCCGGCCCGGTCACGGGCGGACTCGCCTCGCCAACTTCCATCGCCCGGGCTCCGCTCATCACCGTCACGACGTGCTCGTGTTGTTCGATCTCGTTCTCGAAGGCCCTGACCTCTTGGAAGTTCTCGTATGTGTAGGCGTCCTCCGTCTCGATGATCACGTAGTTGATGTTCGGACTCGGGACGGTCTCTTCGAGTTCTCGGATGTCCTGCCGTTCGTCGATGTCCGGCCAGTAATCGAGCATGTCCTCCTGTGTGTCGACGGCGGGATAGGCCGCGATGCCGCCGCCGATGCCTGCGAGCAGGACAACGCCGATCAACAGTGCCCGTCGGGACACGACGCTCGATAGCCGATCAAAAATCCGCTCGAGCCGGGCCGGCGAGGTGCCGCCGTCAGTCTCGGCGAGGGCCGCTCCAGCTGGATCGTCCGTTGCGGCCGGCTTCGTGCCGCGGCTGTCGAAGGTCACGAGCAGCGCTATGAGCATCGTCACAGAGAGGACCATCGCGGCGAGCACGCTGAACATGACGGTCACGCCGAATTGCCGAACCGGCGGCACGTCGGCGATCAGCAGCGACCCGAGCCCGACGCTCGTAGTCCCCAGCACGATTGCCAGCGCACGCCCCGTCGTCTTGGAGGCGATCTCCGCGGCCTTAGCTGGCGGGCGTCCTTTCTCACGTTCCTCGACGTAGCGGGTCTGAATCTGCAGCCCGTAGTCGATCGCCAGCCCGAGCGCCACGGGCATCACGCCGAGCATGATCGCGTTGAACGAGAACCCGACAAAGCCCATCATCCCGAGCATCGCGAGGACGACAGTCAGCGCCGTCGCGATCGGCAGTGCGACCCGACGGGTCTTCCGCAGCCGGCCGTGCATGATCGCGACGACCAGCAGGAAGATGGTGCCGAAAGCGAGCGCGAACAGTTCGATCATCTCGGAGAGCATCATCCCGAACGCCGCCTCCTCGAAGATCGGCGTTCCGGTGAAGGTGACGTCTATCCCCTCTAGGTTCGCGTTCTCGGTGACCTCCCGGATCTGCTCTTCGGCGATCTCGTCCTCGCTCGGCGGAAGGAATCCGCCCAGCTCACCCTCGCGGTCTTCGGGAATCTCGACGTCGCCGTACTGGATGATAATGATCCCGGTGTTGCTCTCGGCAAACATCTCGTCTGCGTCCTCCGCGAACATCGGGAACGCGTCGGGATCGACGTCCTCGGGCACCTCAGGATACTGCTCGGTGTCCTGGATATCCGGGTGGAGATTCGAGATGACTCCCATGTTCGAGCGATGCTCGTTGAACGAGTAGTTCAGCGAGTGGAGGGTTTCAGCCCTCGTCTCCGGAATCTCCCCGCCGCCCGGGCCAGCCTTGACCGGATGGACCGGGCTGGTCACCAGCGAGGCGGCATCGACATTCTCGTAGTAGGACTGGTACAGCTTCGAGATCTCCTCGGCAACCTCCGGATCCGCGAGATCGCGATCCTCGTCAGTTTCAAGCTGAACGAAAACGACGTTGCCCTTGTCAAAGTCTTCCTGGATCTCGTCCCAATCCGCCATCGTCTCGGAGTCGTCGTCGACGTACAACTCCATCCCGAGGCTCATCTGCATCCCGGCGGCACCGACGAGTGAGAGGGTGACCAACACGAGAACGCCGGCAAAAACGGCTCTGCGGTGTGTCGCTGATACGTGTCCGATTCGACCGAGTAGCGTTCGGAGCCTTCCGTCTGTGTCGCTCATTCGTGTTTTTTATTCGTTGTCTGTTCGGACTTCTGGGCCATCACTCAGGCGTCTCGGCGGCGATGTCGCCGGACGCGTCTGCCTGGCACGGCGACAGGAGCCACTCAACCGGACAGATCCCGGTGAAACTGCTCTGCAGGAGATTTAACCCTGCAAACGCTGTCACCGCAACGAACCACGGGTGAACGAACCACGCCAATGCGAGCCCAATCAGGACGACTGTCCCGGCGACTCGCTGGATCATATTCTTGCACTTTATTGGGTTATCCATGCAATATTAGGTTGGACCAATATCACTTAAATCTGTTCCTCAACCGGCAGGAAACGACATCTGTCCAGAGCGACGAGTCAGGCGAGAGTCCCACCGGAGGTCATCCCGACGATCCGGTAGAACTGCCGTACTCGTTGCGAAACCGGTCGATGAGCAGCCCCATCGTCGCGTACCAGTTATTGAGCATGCGCTGCATCTCTTCGGCCACCTCGCCGACATCGGACGGGTAGAAGACGTGGTAGTAGCCCCCGCTCTCGTAGTTGATTTGTTCCCGTTCGACCAATCCGGCCTCCCAGAGGCGTCTGAGGGACCGATACACGGTTGAGCGCTCTTTATTGACGCGCCCAGTGAGCTCATCTACGGTGAGTGGCTCATCGGCCTCGGTGAGCTCCCGATAACACCTCCTGTCGAGCCCTGTGAGCCCATGGAAATGGCTCAGCAGCCTCTCACACTTCATTTCTTGGTCGAGGGCTTCACGTATCGGCTCGTCCATACGTGTGGTATGTACTACAAGTGAATAAAATTGTGAATATTGCACATTTCTCAGCGGTTGTGTATATATTCCTGTTGACGCTTTGGGACGAAGTGAGATGTCGATATTCCGATCTCGGTTTCGGAGATGCGAGGCTTTCCGACGACGGCGGCAGAGGCTGGTGGTTTCGATATCGAAGGCAATCGTCGTCAATTCTGTCATTCCACACCTCCAGTACTACCTTCGCCCGACGATTGCTGCTGTTCGCTCACAGTTTCAGAAAGCCGTTGCTCAAGTTCTGTTAGGCGCTCTTCGTGATCGTCGAGGCGCTCCTCCTGTTCGAGATCGATGCTGAGTAGCGCCGGCAGCAGCGGGTTCTGGTGGTTCAACAGCCCGCTCGCGTCGGCGTGCTTGCGGGCGTACTCGAACAGCCGGTCGAAACGTGGTTGGTCGCGACGCCGCAGTGCCCGGCGGAACTCTGCCCACCGCTCTTCGATTGCCCGCAGCGCATCTCGGTACGTCGGGTTTGTGCGTCCCATCGTTATCGGCCTCCTGTACCGCTCGCCGTCAACGCATCGAGCAGGGGATCCGCGGTGGCCGCCACCGTCTCACCGTCAGCGGTGACGCCCGTTCCGACGCCTTCCGGAGTCGGCGTCGACGGCGCCGGCGTCGTCGGTTCCACGGGGACCTGCGTGGCGCGTGCCGCGAGCAGTTGCCGCCAGTACGCGAACGTCGTCTGGTAGTACGCGCCGTCGTCGACGGGATAGACGAGCGTCTCGAAGTCCTCGCCGACGACCCGTGGCCCCATCCGGGTTTGCTCACACTCCAGGTGGTGGTCGGCGACCGTCGCGATCGATTCGGTGAATTCGTTTCGTTCGTTTCGCGTAACGAGCACCGGGATGTCGTACCCCTCGGCGTAGGTCGCTAACCGGGCAAGGACGCGGGCTTGGAGGGTTTTCGCGTGGGCCGCGCCGAGGGTATCGTCGGCGCGGTACTGGGCGTCGACGGCCGGCGCGACGATGAGGGCGGGCGTGTGGGGCGATGCGTCCTCGTCGCGACCTGGTGCCCCTCGACCGGCCGTCTCTGAATCGGCGGTGGACATCTGGATCGACTTGTTCACTGCCGTCGGGAGATTACAGACGGCGCCGTAGTGCTGGTAGGCGGTAAATCCGCGGGCGACGTGGATTCGGTTGAGCAACCGTTGGCTGGGTGCGATTTGGGCGAGTGTCGTCGTCGTCGCGTGGCCGTTTGCGTCGACCCAGAAGGCGGGTCCGGCGTGCAGGAGGAGATGGTCGAGCACGAGCGACTGGAGGATCGGGACGCCGCGGCCTCCCTCCACGTCGAGCAGGGTGATGCCGTCGTCGAGTGACGGCAACAGCATCTCGTCCGCAGCCGGATCGCCCTGGTCAGCGAGGGACCGATTCCGGTCAGCTCCCCGTGTCGGCTGGTCCACCGCCAATCGATTCGACGTTGAGTGTTCTCCCATACTCGACTAGTTGTCTACGTTCCCGATAAGCCGCGGCGTGGCGCTTCCGTGTTTCAGGAAAAGCACGAGATAGATGGTAGCCCACCCTCAGTCGTCGTGTTTCTGTGGACGATTGACTGTTTCCGAGAACGTTTCCAGAATCAGGCGCGTCTGCTGCTCAGTTAACCAACGCACCGAATTTCTGGGACTTTTTGTTGGTTAAGAACATCGGCACTGACGAGGCTCCACGCGACCACGTTGAAGATGCTGCCTCCCGAACTGCTCCGTATGTGTGGCCGAAACTCGCTCTTCATCGACCAGGCCGACCTCGAGGCCCGCTTCGATGCCGAGGTCGTTGCGGACGGCGGGTACACACCCCGATACAACATCGCGCCTGGCGACGACCTCCACATCGTCACGAACGAGGCTTTCGACGAGATTGACGCCTATCACTGGGGGCTGATTCCGTTCTGGGCGGATGAGCCCGAGGAGGGCATCATCAACGCTCACTCCGAGACTGCCGACGAGAAACGCGTCTTCGAGCGGGCGTGGAAATCTCGCCCCTGTCTGGCCCTCTCATCAGGGTTCTACGAGTAAATATCACCGAGCGGCGGGACAAAACAGCCCTACCGGATTTTTCGCGAGGACGACCCCGCGTTCGCGATGGCCGGCCTCTGGGACGTCTGGGAGGGCGACGACGAGACGATCTCGTGCGTGACGATTCTTACAACGGAGCCGAACGACCTGATGAACTCCATCCACGACCGGATGCCAGTTGTCCTCCCACAGGATACTGAGTCCGACTGGCTCGCTGCAGACTCGGACACCCGCAAGGAACTGTGTCAGCCGTATCCGAAGGATGATCTAGACGCTTACGAGATATCGACGCGGGTCAACATCCCCGGCAACAACGATCTCCTGGTCATCGAGCAGTTGGACCACGAGCAATCGGGCCTCGGCGAGTTCATGTGGGCTATCCAAGCCCGCACCCACATACAGGAGATCTCGTTGGAACGCAGTCAAATCGTACACAATGTATCGATTCCATCCCCGGTTGAAATACGCTTGGAACGCGGTATTCCTCCACAGTCTGTGATTCATGTAAAACAGAATGTATTAATTGGTCTGTAAAAACAGGAGAATTATGCCGCAATACTTATCAGCACACAGAGATCAGTACCATTGACCATGGACAAGCACTGCGAACTCTTGGCGAACGTGTATCGCCGTCGAGTGCTCGTAGTCTTGTCTGAACAACACTCGGAGCAGCAACCAATTTACGTACCTGAGGATATTCACGTCGGGGAGAAATCGATAGAGTCCCTACAGTTGAGACTCCACCACAACCACCTGCCACGGCTAGAAGATATGGGATTCATCCAATGGGACCAAGACTCAAATGAAGTTTATCGGGGCCCAAGCTTCGACGATATTCAACCGTTCCTCGAAGTGCTCGAGGGTCATATGAACGAGTCACTGACAGCGTTGAAGTGACGTACTGGCCTCAGGAACGACTCAAGCAATGTCCGAGCGAAAGTCCTGAAATGAATGACCACGAAGTGGGGGCTCACTGGTCGTAGGGATTGGATTGAGATGTCGAAGTTTCGGCGGCGGGCGGTGCAAACCCGCGCCACCAAGCAATCGACAGCAGTGTGCTTAGGTTACTGTCTAGTTCAGGGAGTTTGAGAGTCGAGCGGGTCGTAGTGAGTAGGGATCATACCATTCGCAGACCGACACACAGAAATGCAAGGAGGAAGCCCACGACTTTAGTCGTGGAGAGAACCCGACAAGGCTCGAATCAATTCACCACGCCAAGGACGCGGGTTTTGAGAGGTTTCGCCCTTGAGTCGGTATCTTTCGGCCCAGCTCAGCCACTGTTTCCGTCCGAATTTACTCGTCATACTCGAGGCCGAACCCGCTCGATTGAGTACCTCCTTTATTTCGGTCGGCGATGTACCATCCGGGAGTTCAATGTACGACACGATCCTCCTTCCCGTCAATGGGAGCGACGGGACAGAAGCTGCTACTATTCGTGCGTTTTCGCTGGCAAACGTGTTCAACGCTACCGTTCACGTCCTACACGTCTTGGAGTTCCCCTCCGAACCCGCAGATATTACCCCCGGCCAGCGGGACGATTTTCGCGAGTTCGCCGAACAACGCGGGCGCGCTGCAACTGCGGCAGTCACAGAGCAAGCGACGGACCGAGGCATCGAAACCGTCGAAGCGATCGTCGACGGTGAGCCCCACCGTTCGATTCGCGAGTACGCACATGAGCATGATGTGGACCTGATCACGATGGGGACGCATGGTCGGCGGGGGGCAGAACAGGTTCGACTCGGCAGTACGACCGAACGCGTTCTTATGCTCTCAGACATGCCTGTCCTCTCCGTCCGCTCGACTGACGTTCAA
>LFCJ01000796.1_pt1 | contig 20635 bp, 24 predicted proteins | sample 643141 | NCBI WGS metagenome assembly LFCJ01 (sample SAMN03766243, study PRJNA286221) | soda lake metagenome | biome: soda lake; feature: Kulunda steppe; material: water; isolation source: sample B1-Br-g2 brine of Lake Bitter-1 | place: Russia: Kulunda steppe | collected 2010-07
CCAAAATCAAGTATAAAAAAATGAACATTGTTACAAAGTGATTGTGATGAAGAACAATATACTGGAAGGACACGGAGAAACACTGAGCTATGAACTTTTAGATTCGGGAGATAACCACGCCATAGCTGAAGTAGAGGGAGAGAGATATCTTATTGAGCAAGCTGGATTTGACGAAGAAACTCAGCAATACCTATTTGATATCATTGATAGCGACACAGTGTGTGTTGATGGAGATCATGGCTACAAAGGCCCTAATAGAGTAGCGTTATCCGCTAACAAAGTAGAAACATCAGAGTATAGAGATGTAGTCGATACTGTGCTCAAGACAGGAGGAGCATTAAGACCGCAATCAGAAGGTCTTGAAGACCTCAGAGAGTTGTACTAAACTCCAAAATTCTTTATTTTTTATTCTGAACACGAAAGCAAAACATTTATAAAGTGTTACTACTAATGAATAACTATACTATGACAATTGATAGAATCGAAACTTCGGCAGACAAAGAATCTGGATTCATTGAAGAAACCAGATATGATGAAGCCCTAGAATCTATTGAGGACTATGGAGGAAACCCAATTTCTCCTTCAGATAGAGCTCAATACGATGTAGTAGTTGAGATAGAAGGTCAAGAGTACGGCTTGAACGCGTCTGAAACTGGAGAAGGCGTTGCCGCTCTTCAAAACGAATTTCAGTCTGAATACGGACCCGACATTAATGTAGCTCTTACTCGCGAAGGCAAAGGGTCAGCTTCAGCCGGAATTCTAACTCCTAATACAGAGACCATGACCGTTAGAGAAGCTGTAAGGACTCTAAACGGAGACTAACTACCTTATCTCACTACCTATCTTTATTTCTTTATTTGTAGTCAACAATGAAACGTTATCATCATCTTCTGCTGCCAGCATCATACACTCACTCTTTTCGCCTCTCAACATTGCTGGCTCAAGGTTTGCTAAGACTATCACTCTTCTGCCTTCGAGCTCTTCTATACTATAGTGGTTGACAAGTCCGGCACAAGTCTGTAATACTCTATCGCCGACATCAATTTTAACTTTATACAGTTTATCAGCATTAGGATGCTCTTCAATACTTACAACTTTACCCGCCCTAATATCTAAGTCCTGAAAGTCTTCAAAACTCACAGTATTACGGCTTTTTTCCTCTTTAACATCGTCATCTTCATATTCTTCTACCATTTCAGCCACCTCAATCTTCTCAAATAATACTTCTCTTTCACCTAACTCATGGCCAGGTTCAAGATTCCCTAACAAAGGCTCAATGAACTCATCAATCCCCTCACCAACATGAATGTCAATACTCAACATCTCTTCAATTCTTTTAGAAGCCTGTGGAGTATAAGGATAAAGCGCAACTCCTAAAGCACGGATTAAATGGAGAGCAACATGAATAGTTTCTTCTCTTCGATCTTCGTTATTCCATGGTTCTTCTTCACTCAAGTATTGATCTCCAAGTCTTGCGAGCTCCGCCACTTTCTCAGCACCAGTCCTCAAATCGTGGCTTTCAAAAGACTCCGCATACTCATCCAGTATTTTCAGAGCTTTTTGCTCTACTTCCTTATCTTTTTGCGTCAACTCAGGAAAAGGCACTTCAGAGTCAAACCATTTCTCTGAAAGCGATAACGTACGATTCACAAAATTGCCTATAGTGTCGTTTAATACATTGTTAATTTCTGACTCAAAATCGCTCCATGAAAACGTAGAATCGTGTTGTTGCGGCAAATTCCTTGCAAGATAAAACCGCCAGTAATCTGAAGGACAGAGTTCTAGAGCTTCTTCAGTTGATAAACCCTTACCTCTGCTCTTAGAGAATTTTGTATCTTCCGCCAATAAAAACTGTTGTATAAACTCATAATGCGGTAACCCATAGCTCATTTCTTCTGTAGAACCTCCTATCAACATTGAAGGCCATATAACAGTGTGAAAAATAGTATTATCCTTTCCAATAGAATAATAAATATCGGACTCGCCATCCCAGTAGGACTTCCACTCATCACTGTCTTCAAAAAGCTCTCGGGTGAAGCCTATGTAACCTATAGGCGCATCAAACCATACATAAAGCACTTTTTCATCATACACTCCTGAATCAAGCTTTGGAACATCTAAACTTTTTTCTTCAATCCTATTATTAACCTTTTCTACCGGGATCTTGAATCCCCACTCAATATCGCGAGTAATACAACGCTTCTCCGTATTTTCAATCGCATTTTTTACTTCTTTCAAAGAAGAATCCGGTACAGGACCATTCTCTACAACCCATTGCATAAGTTCTTCCTTGAATTTAGGAAGATCTAAGAACAAGTGTTTTGTTTCCCGAAACTCAATATCCTCGCTCCCAGAAATAGCAGAATGAGGCTCAATTAACTCCTCTGGCTCCAAAAGCATACCACAGTCATCGCATTGATCGCCTCTAGCTAGACCTCCACAATCAGGACATTTTCCTTCAATATACCTATCCGGAAGAAACCTGTTATCCTCTTCGGAATAAGGCAATACTTGAGTCTCTTCAGATATATATCCGTTACAGTAAAGCTCTAGAAACATGTCATGCGTCTGTTTCCTATTGTAATCGCTGTGAGTATTTGAATAGATACTGAAGTCAAGATCAAATTTTTGAAGAACTCCTCTAACTTTCTCATGCTGCTGTTCCGCTAATTTTTCAACAGGTATATCTCTTTCTAAGGCCTCAAGTTCTAGAGGCGTACCGTGTACATCGCTTCCGCACACAAAAATGTTGTCGCGGCCTCTCAAATCTTGGTAGCGATGAAAAATATCGGCTGGAAGCATACTGCCAACAATATTTCCTAGATGTGGTACTCCATGAATATACGGTAATGCAGATGTTATAGTTATTTTTTCTTCAGCGATTACAGTTCACCTATCAATAAATGGTTGACAGCAATTTTTATACGGATTAAGTGAAACTCTGATTCGAAGACCTAGATTTATTTACGAGCCAGAACAATCTAACTTATGCATAAGTACGTCACCTTTTTTCTGTTCCTGTTAGTCTTCATAGGTCTAAGCACTGCTTACCAACAGAGTACTAGCATACCTGATGTAAATTTTGAAGGCGGAGAAACTTTTGATCCTAATTCAGATGAAATGGGATCTATTGAAGAGATAGAACTATTTTTCAGACACGATGATGATAATACGCCTTGGAACTCTGAAATTGAGGTGGAGGGAGAAAGTTTTGAAGTAGTAGACGAAGAAAGAATTAACAGCGATGAAGGAAGACTATTAGCAGAGGCTGAATCACCAATAGAGCTTTTTGAGGGGGATATAGACGTTTTTGTAGATTCTGAAGATCAGCTTCTTTTAACATCAATCGTGCTTATAGGCGATAGAAGGTTTCAGAGTGTTACTCCTGCTGAAGAAACAGACACTGGCATTGCCGAAACTCTTGACCCTAATCTAGAAGTCGTAGTTGACCATCCTGAAGACCAGTTTATGGACTTTACATTTTATGATATTGAAGAAGAATCAGAACTCGGAGAAACATATACTTTTACTACATGCGGTGTTGAAGGCCGAATTGGGCCTTCTCAAGAAGACTGTGATTCTGAATACGAAGGAGATAGTCTTGAAGACTCTGTAAATATTGTTGACTCCGGATATCAAGAATGGACTGTTCCTTTTGATGGGAAGTACAATATTACTGCTGCAGGCGCTAGAGGCGGAGGAGATGATGGAGGCGATGGCGCAGTAATCCAATCCGAACAATATCTAAATGAAGGAGATACTCTGAGAATTTTAGTAGGTCAAGTAGGCGATGCATTTTCCGATACTTTTACTTCTGGAGGTGGAGGTACGTTCATATCGACCACAGAAGGAAATAATTATACAATGGCTGATGGTACAACTCACGAGCCCTTGCTAGTGGCAGGAGGCGGTGCAGGCGCAACTGATCCTGGTCATGACCAAGATGGTAGTTTAGATGAAGACGGAAATAGTGCTTACTCTTCAAGCGGCTGTGGTGATGCTGGTTCTCCTGGCGAAAGTTGTGGGGGAGGCACAGTAGGAGGCGGAGGTTTTGACGTAGCTGGTGGAGGAGGACTATGTGAGGGGGGTGGAGAAGACGAACCTTACGACGAAGAAGAAGGAGGATGGTCTTTTAACACAGGAGGAAAAGGAGGCGACGGAGATTCAGAAGGCGGGTGGGGTGGAGGAGGAGCATCAACTGAAGTATCATGCGATCGTGCAGGAGGTGGTGGAGGCTACTCTGGCGGAGCGGCTTCAAGAGGAGGGAGCGGAGGCGGAAACGCTGCAGGAGGAGGAGGAGGCAGTTTCGTACACGATGACGGAAATTTGATAGATGCAGAAGCATCAAACACCGGACAAGGTATTGTCGAAATAGAGATTGAAGGAAGTCCTGATCAGGTGATAGGTACAGATAGTAATATTGAGTCTGGAGAACTAGCAGAATTAGAGTGGAGCGATAGAGAGAATTTTGAAGATTACAGCTGGACTGTAGAGGCATGTGAGACTGGAAACGAAAACTGTGTCTTAAGCACATCCATATGGGATTTTACAGTCGAAATTTCTGATCCTGATATAGATCTTAGCTTTGAACCTGATAACGATCAACATGCTTTTGACGCAGTAGCTGAGATTGAATTTGGACGAGACTCAGGCGAATATAATGAAGAATGCTACTTCAACATTACCAATGGAAATGAAGAATACAATCACATAGATGGCGATTTTGAAACTACTGGTACAAGAACTGCAGTTTGTGAGAAGAAAATATATCCTGAGTCTAATGATGACAAATTTGATCCCGATGATGAATATAATGGGCTTTTTGAAGGATTCGAAGTTTGGGACGATATTGAAGTAGATGTGAACGTGACTGATCATGGTATTGGATCAAATAATTTGACACGCACTAACCCTATCCGAAATCAAGATCCGGTAGCCTCACTTAATACTCCTAATGATGGCGGTTTAGCTCTAGACGAAGATGTAGAGCTTTCTATACAAGTCAATAACCCTGAAGGAGATGACGTAGATGTGGAACTACGAGACCGGAACGCTGAAGAAACACTGCACTCAGATAGTTACTCTTCAGGAAGTACCGTAGATACAATTTGGGAAGATTTAGATTTAGGAACTTATGAGTGGGATATAGTGTTAGAAGATCCCTACAATCGGACAACAAGTCAGCTGTTGGAGTTTCACCGAGTTGTATCACGTAGTTATAGACCTTCAACAGGTGTAGAACATGAATACTCTTCCTTAGTTGTCTCTGAAGGCGAAAGCGACTTTATGTTCTTTGAAATAACAAATCAACAGTCTACTCGAGACTTTACTACTTATTTAGAAGGCGATGGAGTTGAAACAGATTTCGTTGAAACTGATGAAAGCTCAAAAAGTTATGAAGTCGAACAGGGCGAAACAGAAAGATTTCATGTAAGAGTTACTGGTGAAAATCCTGGAGAACACGAGCTGAGAATAATTACGGAAGATGATAATCTAAAAGTAAATACAACAGAAACGTTTCCTATATTTATCCAGTCAAGAGAAACAGAAAGCCATGGAATACCCGGCCTAACACTTTATTATATAGGCCTGATATACTTGCTAGCTGCTAGTTATTTCTGGTTTTCAGCCTGACAATGTATCCTGCGACTCGATTTCTTAATCTTTTAGAGTTAAACTCTCCTGTTTCACTAAGTAATTCTTTGTTCTCATCGAAGTCTTCAGAAAATTCTTTATTGTCTGACTCTACCAAATCTTTTGCAAGCCTCTTGATGTAGGTTTGCCTTACTCTTCCCATAACATAGCTACAGGGGTAAAAACTCTTAAATGGAAAGGCTTTTTTCAGGATAGATAAATTAAACTGGCAGAACTCTTAGCTTTCTTAAGACATAGATTTCATTCATAGGCCTAGATACGAACTAATTTCTAACATGAAAGAGTTGAAAAAGTTCTGAATACTAATCTCTGTTTATGACTGATATGCTATACTATCCTAGTAATGAGTACCAAAAAGAGTTTGAAGCTAAAGTGCAGGGGAAAGGAAAAGACTATGTAGTACTAGATAGAACTTTGTTTTATCCTGAAGGCGGAGGCCAACCCTATGATACTGGCGAATTGAAATGGAGGGATGAAAATGCGTCAGTCATAAAGGTGAAGAAAAAGAAGGGAGAAATACGGCATTATATTGATGGATCTCTTCCTGAACCTGACACAGTAGTTAAAGGCAAAATCAACTGGGATCGACGTTACAACCATATGCGTATGCATAGCGCTCAGCACATTATTTCATGGATTGTGCTGAACATGTATAATGGACAAACTGCTGGAAATCAGATACATGAAGATTATTCTCGAATCGATTTTGAACCAGTTGAGTTCAGTAGTCGTGATGTAGAAAAAATTGAACAAGCTTCAAACGCATTAATTGAAAAGGAACTTGAGGTCAAAAAGAAAGAGATGGCTCGGGAACTAATAGAAAAGCAGATGACTGAAGGCCGCACTAACCTTGAACTCATACCAAGCAACATCGACCCTCTCAGAGTAGTAGTGATCGCAGATGAAGACGTATGTCCATGCGGTGGAACTCACGTAGACAATCTCAAAGAAATCGGGAAAATCAACATAGTAAACAGAAAGTCAAAAGGCGCAAACGTAGAAAGACTTGAATTCAAACTTGAGAACTAGAGTTCATAGAACTGACCTTTCTTTCTCTGCTCCTTATCTTTCTGACTATCAGGCTTATTAGCACGAGGCCTGCCCGTTTCAGGGTCTTTCCTGAACGTTACGTCGACTTCTTTCAGGAACTCATTCAAAGCCTCTTCAATCATCATAGGTTCTGTTGACTCTCCACTGATCCCTGGCTTTCCTTTGAACACTATTCCCCGGTCTGATACGTAATCAAGCAGTAAGAGGTCGTGATCAATTATCATCAATGGTTTCTCCTCTTTTCGTGAGAAGTTCTTCAGAGTCTTGCCGAGTTTTACACGAGACTCAACATCGAGAAATGCAGAGGGCTCATCAAGCAAGTATACATCTGCATTGCGTGATAGGCAGATCGCTACCGCGACCCGTTGAAGCTCTCCACCCGAAAGGTTGCTTAACTTTCTCTCATACAGCGGCTTAATTTCCAGTGGTTCTTCGATACGCGTCTGAAACCTCTTCGAGTTCATAACCGCTTCGTTTGGGAAGGCTTCCTTCACCAATACGTCAGAGGCCTCTATGTACTGAGTCTTATATGATATTGAGGTCTTCGGTGACTCTCCACTATCAGGTTCAATAGCTCCTGCAAGCATCTTAGCAAAAACTGTTTTGCCCAGTCCATTTTCTCCCACAATTCCAATTATCTCTTCTTCTTTCAGGTTTCCTTCTGAGGCGTTCAATTCAAATCCATCGTCTCCGAACTTCTTTTTCATTCCGCTGTATTGCAGTATTTCTGCTCCTTCTCCTCTTTCTTCTCCAGATTTATCGAAGCTAATAGCATCGGAACGAATCTTCAGATTCTGTGACGGTATATGACCTTCCAAGTACTGATTAATCCCATTTTTCGTGCTTAACGCGTTAGATACCATTCCGTAGCTTCCTTTCTCACCGTAGAATATATGGATTCTGTCTGAAATCAGGTCGAGTGTCGCGAGATCGTGTTCAATTGCGAGCACATTTTCATCAATACTTGTTATCTCGCCGCCAGTTTTCAGTCTCTGACCTACGTCGAGATAGCTCGAGGGCTCATCGAAAATGTAGATCTCCGCGTCTTCGAGCAGCGTGGATGCTATGGCAAGTCTCTGAAGCTCCCCGCCGGACAACTGTTCAAGCTCACGATCAAACAGCTTCATCAGCTCGAACTTTTTCGCTATCTCCTCCACGCCTTCCTGTTCGCCGTTTCTCTCAAGGAACTCTTTTACAGTACCCTTGAAAATCTCAGGTATTCTTTCTACTTGCTGTGGCTTTGTGGCAGACTTTAATTCTTCGTTCGCCAGTTTTTCGATGTGGTTCTGAAGGCCTGTGCCTCTAAAGTTTTTCTTTATGTCCTGCCACTCAGGAGGCTGTTTATAGTCACCAAGATTAGGTTTGAGCTTGTTTGTTATTATTTTTGAAGCAACAGTTTTTCCTAGACCATTTTCTCCTAGTATTCCTATTGCTGCATCTTCTTCAGGTACTGGAAGCCCGTACAACCTAAACTCATTTTCTCCAAACTGATGTACTTTATCTCCTTCTTCGTGTACAAGCTGTACCATTTGTATAGCTCCTTCGTATGGATATTTGTTGACCGCCATTTTGTGCGCTTCCATAACATCTCCATCATTGATGTGCAGTTCTTCGTTTTCGTCTATATAGAACCCTCCTTCTTTTCCTGCACGATTCAATGGATCAAAGTTAATTACTGTCTCTCTAGCTAAATCTGGCTCTATTTTATCTTGATCAACTATCACTATGAATTTTTTCGAGTTCTTTTCCGAAGCCATAAAATTTTCTTATAGCTCTAATTTTAATTAAGGGTTGTATCTATCACAAAGTTTTTCTGGGAGATGCTCTTGAGTTGAATGAGCTTAAAGCATGCGAAATTGTGTAGCGTCGTTGATAAAGAAGAAAAGATAGTGATTAAGTTTTTAGAAAAATTAGGAGAAGAAGGATTGAATTTACCTTCTAAATAACTTAATAGCCATTATGCCTATTCAAAGGCCAATTCATAGTCGACTGCAGTTATCTCCTGAATTAAGCTCTCTAATTCTTCACGAGACATGTTAACTTTATCCTCATAACTTCCATCGACTACAATCTTTTTCGACTGGCCTCCAGGCTTGAAAACCGTGTTTATGGATTCAATTTCTGCAGGGCTTAATAGGCCTTTGATAATTTCCTTGTCTTCTTCCGCTTTTTCTACAATTCGGATTGGTTTGCCGATTTCCTCTGCTACTTTCTTCACTATTTCTCCTTTACGACCTACTACTTTTGCTCCATCTCCAGAACCTGTTACTATTACTACAACATTTTCCGTGTCATAGACTTTTTCAATCGTAGAGTCTCGAAGTGAACCGTGTTCTTCGCTGAGTCCGTGTAGAATCCGGGAGACCTTGATATCTAGGTCTGTTACTTCTCCTTCTTCATGGTTTTTCTCACATTTACTGCAGAGAACATCACTCTTCAGACATACATTACAGATTGGCGCCTTCATAAGAAAAGTGGTTCAAGGAAAAATTAAATAGTTGAGGACATAACTGTCTCAGAAATCAAGATCAAAAAGTCATACAATATGATAATAACACCGAATATAACTGCATAAAAAATGATAAATTCGTTAAAGTACGATATTACAAGGGCTGTAGTCAAGACGAGCACTCTAGCTATTCTTCCAAGCAGTCTAGAGGTATTAACATCTCCAAACTGTGATGATTTTTGTAGGAACTCAGAAAGAATCATCGTCAAACCCAGATAAATTACACCTATAATTTCAAAACCAGCAACATAAACAATTGAAACAACTAACCCTGTCTCTGCTATTGGCGGAGAAAGACTCGAAAGAGCTTTTTCAGGTCTGCTCGCAGCCTCCTTAATTACTCTACGTTCAAAGTACAGATTGGAGCCTATACCTATGAAAACAATTGCTGCAGCGAGTACAGGAGAACTTCCATTTATGTATGCTGCTAGGCCAGTTATAACAAGACCTATTGATAGTACAAGCCCGTAAAGTTTTTCCATAATCCTTTATTAGCGGGATAAGGTTTTATGATTTGAGATAGTTAGAAGGGAAAAATGTGAATAAGTATTAGACGGGAAGGCCCTCAGAGCTCTGCAGGGAAAAAGGGGGGAGGGGGGTTGGGTTTTTTCTCTGCAAGTCTGAAAGCCTTCCTCGTTAATATAGGTTTTTTAGAGCAGGGAGACTGCCATATTGGGAAGGAAAGGGGGAGGGGGAATTTCCTATTTTATTAGGGGTTGAAATTTCCTTCCGAGGGGCGTCTCCCTGCCTCTAATATTATTTTAGCACCTCTAATCCTAGGTCGTTTACGTCTCCAGTTACTTCTGTCTGGTTTTCTTCTTCTAGTTCTCCTAAGACATAAGGCGACTCTACACCAGTAACAATTGAAATTACTTGTAGAGCTCCTTCAAGGTCTTCTTTGATTCTTGCTCCCCAGATTACCTGGGCGTTAGCATCTAGTTTTTCAGTGACATGTTGTCCAACATCATTGATTTCGTTCAATGTAAGATCTTGTCCTCCTGCTACGTGAAGCAGTGCGCCATTTGCGCCTTCAAATTCTACATCAAGCAATGGGTTTGAAAGCGCTTCATGAATTGCTTCTTCTCCTTTATTGTTGGTGTCTGACTCTCCATATCCTACTACTGCAACTCCTCCTTCATTCATTATAGCTTGGACATCTGCATAGTCTAAGTTAACGAGTGAAGGTTTGCTGATAGTTTCAGTAATTCCTTTAATCATGGTAGTGATTAACTCATCAGCTACTCCGAAAGCTTGATCCAAAGGCATGTCTCCTGCTATATCGAGCAGTTTATCGTTTTCAATAACGATTGCTGTGTCTACGTGTTGTCTTAGTCTATATAGCCCTTCTTCTGCTTTACTCATTCTCGCGCCTTCAATTTCGAACGGCATTGTTACTGTTCCTATTACTATACAGTCTTCTTTGGACGCAATTTCGGCCAGAACTGGTGTTGCTCCTGTTCCTGTTCCTCCTCCTAACCCGCAGGTTAGAAATACCATGTCGGCTTCTTTGAATAATTCTCTTAGTTCTGCTCGATTTTCTTCCGCACTTCTTGCGCCCTGTTCAGGATGTCCTCCTGCCCCAAGACCTTTTGTTAAGTCGCGTCCTACTAGAATTTTTCTGTCAGCAGAGCTCATTTTTAGGTGTTGTTTATCTGTATTAATTACAACTGTTTCTGCTCCTTCTATCTCCTTGTTCTGAATCCGGGTTACCTGGTTGTTTCCAGCTCCTCCGACTCCTACAACTAGGATTTTAGCATCTTTTACATCGTCCAGATTTTGAGTCTGTTCTTTTTGTTGTGTAGCGTTTCCAATTATGGATTCCATCTTGTATCTTTTCTCCCGGCGTAGCGAAACCTAACCTTTTTAAATCGGCGTAGGTAATTCTACCTTAGAATAACACAAGTCTTTGCCCAAGACTTACTACACATATGTCATATACGATTCGAACTTTGCCCAAAGTTCGACCAATGATCCGTGTTCGACCTTATCTCGTGCCCGCGAGACATGTCGAGTACAGTTCGCTTGCCAAAGCTGAACTGAAATAGTCTTTACTATACTAACATTTTCTAAGCTCATTTATAAACCTTTTGCATCTAACCGTTCATAACTGTTCACAGCTCCAGTTTATACAACTCTTAAACATCTAAAAGAATACTGACCTAAAGAATTCAATATGAAAAAAGAAGTAATTGAAACCTCTGAAAATGCCAGAATAAACCTTTCAGATGACGAAGCTGAAGGACTTGCAGAAGACTTCAAAGAAGTACTAAGCATGTTCGAAACTCTTCAAAAAGTAGATACCGAAGGCCTTAAACCATCATTTCATCCTGTGCCCGTTGAAAAACGGAGTAGAGAAGATGAATCAGAAGACAGTATTAGTGATGAAGAAGTTTTTAGAAACACCGAAAATGTTCAAGAAGGTTTCTTTAAGGGGCCTTCAGCCCGGTAAAAGAGGTTATTTCTAGATGTCAGTAGAAAAAAGCGTAAAAGATTTCTTGGAAAAAAGAGAAAACTATTCTAACTCAGATTTCTATTCGGAACTAGAAGATAAGAACTCTGAACTTGGATTCATGCGAGAGATTGTGGAAGGAGATGAAAACAGTGGAACTCTTCAAAATATTCCTTTTGTAGTAAAGGATGCAATCTGTACTGAAAACGTTACTAGTTCAGCAGGAAGCAAAATGATTGCAGACTATAAACCTGTATTCGATGCAACTGTAGTTAAACGGCTAAAAGATGCAGGAGCACAGTTCTATGGTAAGACTAACATGGACGAGTTCGGGTTCGGAACTTTTTCTACTAACTGTGCTTTTGAAACCCCTAAGAATCCTCACGACCATGAAAGAGTAGTCGGAGGTTCAAGTGGTGGTGCTGGAGCAGTAGTAGCTGCAGTAGATTACCCGCTAATCTCAATAGGCGAGTCTACAGGCGGATCCATTACTAACCCAGCAGCTTACAACGGCGTCGTAGGCATCACTCCCACATATGGACGTGTCTCACGACATGGACTAATTGACTACGCAAACTCTCTTGACAAAATAGGCGTTCTAGCTAAAACAGTTTACGGCACAGCAAAAGGACTAGAAATAATAGCTGGAAAAGATGAAAACGACCACACCAGTTCCTCCAAATCTGTACCAAGATACAGCGAACTAGAAGACACAGATGATTTGAATATAGGCATACCCAAACAGATGCTTGAACTAGATGGACTACAAGAGGGCGTAAAAGAAAACTTTGAGAAAAGTATTGAACTACTAGAAGAGAAAGGAGCTAATGTCGAGTACTTTGACGAGCCATTGTTCTCTGCCGAAGTAGTTCTGCCTGCTTATTATATACTTGCAATGGCAGAAGCTTCAACAAATCTTGCCAAATTCTCAGGTATGCGATACGGATACGAGAAAGATCCTGAAGACTTCAGCGACTTCAATGAATATTTTTCAGAAGTTCGTTCAGAAGGCTTCGGTGCTGAGGCTAAAAGACGGATTCTGCTCGGCACATACATACGAAAGGCTGGTTACCGTGACAAGTACTATGTAAAAGCCGCCAAAGTAAGAACTAAATTGATTAACTCTTTCAAAGAATCCTTCAAAAAATATGATGTGCTAATGTGCCCTTCTATGCCTAATATAGCTCCTAAAATCGAAGAGGCTGAAGCTTTGAGACCTGAAGAAATGTATGCGATGGATTCTTTAACTGTAGGACCTAACCTAGCTGGCATCCCTCAACTTTCTGTCCCAAATGGAAAAAGCAAGGGTATGCCTACAGGCCTACAAATACTTGGACCTCACTTTGGAGAAAAAGTATTGTTTAACACAGGCTACAGTTTCGAAAAGTTAAAAGCTGAGCAGTGGTAGTTATTTATCATGGTTTATGAGATAAAGTGTTCAGAATGCGGAAAAATAATTGATTTCGGCGGTAATAAGCCTGAAGGCCTACCCAATAATGTTACAGAATGGCACGGCGATATTTTCTGCGAAGAATGCGTAGAAGAACTAGTGGTATTTGGAATCGGAGAACTACAGGAAAGAGTCGACTTTTTAGAAGAAAAATTAGAAGAAGTATTAGATACCTTGGGGCTCGAAGGACCCGGCGAAATTTGAGAAAATATTTGGATTATTGAGTATTTATCTTATCACTAGTTCTTTCTATCTCTGCATAGTTAGGCGTTACAACAATCCAATCTTCATCGACTCCTGCAATATCTCCATCAATTGACTTAACAGTTTTCTTGAGTCTATTAACCGCTCTCTTTAATTTAGTCATATCTTTCTGCTTTAGAGGCTTGATATTCACCCATACAATATGATTGGCCCTGAGGTGATCCTGTACGTTCTCCACATCATCAAATTCTTTAAGACTTTCAGCCCTTACAACTACTTTTTGTTGCTCATCAGTCATTTTTGCGTCAAGTTCTACAAAATCTTCTTCAATTACTTCTCCTTGTTCAGAATCTTTTTTATTAAGAAATCCTAGTGCCACTTTTGATTACCTCTAAGTATAAACTAAAGCCTCTTTCTTTTATAGTTTTACGATTTCAGTCCAGACTCTCAACCTTAGAAGCAATGTTCCAAATCCTTGTACGAGTATGTTGCCTAATATTTGGATCATTACTTATCTGATCGAGTAATGATGATGCAGAATTAACTCTGACAGACATATCTTTATCCTCATCTTCTAACTCCAAAGCAGCCTGTTCTATCATATTTGATACATTAGACGGAATAGAATCGCTTTCCGCCATGTCTCTCATCATACCTATGACTGAATCAGCATCCATAATTTATCCCTGGAAGTTTTGAGAAAACTTTTCCTGATTTTCCTGTATTTTCTTTCTCAGTTTTTCTTCTTTCCTGTTAAGCCCCTTCAATCTAATTCCTAAGTCTTCTTTACTTTCTTCCAATTCATCTTCTAAATCATCTCTATCTCGTTCTACAAGAAGTTCTCCTACAGACTTATACACTTGGCCTTCAGATTCTTTAAGCTCTTCTAAGGCTTTTTCAACGCCATTAAGCTCATTCTGGGTTTCTTCAGCTTGTTGCGCCACAGTTTGCAAACTCTGTTGCGTCTTCTGTAGCTCCATCATCATTTTCTGTGCATCTTGATCCATTTTTTAGTTCACCTTAATCGTTTTGAAAGCCCGACTAGCCTAAAAACTGAGTCAGTCGAACCTCTTAGAGGTCCTAAGCCTTCAGTCTCTATATCTACTTTGAAACAGTTCTCTTCAAATCTATAGCTGTAGGTTACACTACCCTGACTTCGAAGACTTGGACCTACAGCTCTTTGAAGTTGTCTTGGCTGATCTGTGTCTATTTCTAGAGAAGCTTTCATACAGCTTCTACTTTTTCAGGGTCTTCCGGTCTTTTTTTCAGCAGAACTCTGTGACTGCATTTAGGACATATAACTTTCTCATCAACTGGATCGAGTTCTACATCTTCTTTGCATTTTACACATACATACATTCTTTATTCCTCCTCGAGTTCTTCTTTAGCTTCTTCAAGTTCTTCAACTTCAAGATCTTTTTGGAGCGCTTTCTTCATAATCTGTGTTGCTCCAGTCTCTGTCTTGTATGCTCCTCCAGCGATTTTCTCACCTGTCTCCTTATCTCTCCAGATTCCGGCCGCTATTCTCTCATAGCGATCGCTGTCTTTTTTCTCTGCTTCGTCTACGTTTTTTCTGATTCGACTACCATACCTAGCGCCAAATCTTTTGGATGATTCTCCAGACATTTTTCAACCCTCTTACCTTCACAAGTGTTGGAAACTTTTTTATTCTCCAGCAGAGATAATCTGCCGGAACTCTTCTGTCTGGGTTTTCGTACCATCGATAATTTCCATGATCTCTTCTGTGGTTAGAGGTTCTTGTCCTCCTTTCTGCATTGCTACTACGCTACCTTCTTCAGTAAGCGTCACTGTTAGACGAGCGCCCAAAGCCTCTTCTTCTTCACTTGTTGTATCCCACAAAATTTTGTCACCTATTTTTCTACCAGTAGCAGTTACAGGGAATTTTGTTAGAGGAATATCCATGGCTTTCTCATCGTGTAGAAGTTCTCCTTCTTCCTCATCATACGCTGGAACATAACCCGTCTTCAATGCAGTGATAGCTCCGAGAGCTGCCGCATCAAGTAAGTTGCCATCATTGTTCAGAACATGAATATCGATGAATACTGTGTAGACTTTCTCTCCTTCTTCGATACATAGTGCTTCAAGATCAATCGCTTCCGATTCTCGGATTCCTCTATCAACTACTCTAGCTAGTTCAACTCCTGTTTCTTGTGGAGGACCTGATTCGTATTCTCGATCAGCCATAGGCGCTAATTCTGCATTGGTTACAATTGTCCCTGATGCAGGCCTGTCACTGTAAGGCGATTCTGCTCCAAAGCTGATCCCTACGATTACTTGGGTGTCTCCTATCTGTACTCTAGCTGATCCTTGTGCTGTTGTAGGAATGTAGTCTGGTTCTACTGTGATTTCTCTGTATTCATCCATTTTTCGGCCGTCAAGTCTTTCGCCTTCTGCGGCCATCTTCTTAATTGTCTTGGTATTTAATTTCACTGTTCTTCACCTCTGTAACGAGAAAGAAGTGCTTCACGTTGTTTTCTATCTAAATCTGCGCATCCTTCTTTCGCGAGTTCGACGCATTCCTCCACCTGTTGCGGTGTGAGATCTCCGTCCATCTGTAATAGAGTAATCTGATCTCCTCCATTAATTGTTGCAATAGGTACATCAGCGTCTCCTTCTTTGTCTTCTTTGCCGTTGACATCAAGCACTACATGATCTCCAACTGCTCCAGCAGCACATGATGATACAAGACCTTTCATTGGGATTCCTGCATCTGCCAGTGCGAGTGATGCGGCAGTAATTCCTGTTGCTCTTGTTCCTCCATCTGATTCAATTACTTCCATTGATATGTCAATTCCTGCTGTTGGGAAGTGTTCTAATTCCAGTGCTGGTTCTAGAGCTCTTCTTGCGACTAATCCTATTTCTTTTGCTCTTCTGTTTGGTCCAGGCCTCATTCTGTCATCTACTGAGAACGGTGCCATATTGTAGCGCATTTTGATTACTGCTCTATCGCTTTCCTGCAAATGTCTTGGGTGCAGATCTTGAGGCCCAAATACGGATGCTATAACTCTTGTGTTTCCAATTTCCACCATTGCTGATCCGTCAGCTTCTTTGAGTACTCCCGCCTCCATTTTTACGTTTCGGAGTTCGTTAGGTTTTCTTCCATCTACTCTCTCTCCGTTTTCGTCTATCCATTGAACTTGTTCGCTCATTGTGTTTCACCTGCCTGTTCTTCTAACCATTCGCCGATTTTGTCTGTAAGTCCACTCATATGAGCTTCTTCCTCGACTTTTTTGATAGCTCTAACCGCCAGATTTGCGTTGTCTCCAGAAACCCAGATCAATCCATTTTGACCTACGATAATATTACAGTTTGTAGCTTCGTTAATTTGTTTGACCATTGTGCCTTTCTTACCAATTACTCTCGGCACTTTTGAGGGCGGAATTGTAACTATTCTACCTCCTTCAAGTTTTTTGCAGCGTCTATCTTTCATTGTCAGGTCTACATCCATTGAGTCGGTTACTCCCTTGACCTTAACAACTACAGCATCACCTACTGCAAAGAAATCAGTTAAATCGTCTTCATCTAGGTCTACATACTGCTCTGTCGCATCAGCAATATTCAAATTGCCTTCATAAGGAGAATTAAGCTCTACACTCCACCTAGAGTAAGATACATGAGAGATCTCTCCTATTATAGTATCTCCTTCTTCAGGAATATATCGGCCAGACATAGGCCTGACCTGTACGGAATTATCTCTGTAAAATACAGTTCCTAAGTATTTAGAAATGATTTTGCCTTCTTCTTCGTAAGCCCCACTGTTAGCTTTGACGTCTTCGTTCTCAGCGATAACGTCTCCTGGAGCCACTACATCGTTTGATTCTTTCACACGAGTCATATACTTTTTACCTCAAATCTTAGTTAAATCGTTCCAAAAGATTTTTCTTTATATAAACTAAAAGTTCCCAAACAGTTTTATACCTAGCCAGCTTCACGCCTCTTGCCTTTAGATTATACGTCTTTTACCTCAGAATTACCAGAAGTCATCTCCTGCAAGTCCTCCATCAACTCAGTAAGAACTCCTGCAGGCACCTTTATCTTAGCATAGAAAAACTCGTTACCCCACTGTTCTTCCAATAACTCTGCTCGCTTCTGCAACAAATTGTAGGCTTTTCCCCCAGAGTCACTTGGAACTTTAATCGCCACAGTTTTCTCATCTAGCGAAACAGGGATTATAGGTCTAATAGCTTCTATAGCATCTTTGAACTGAGATTCAACATTTTCCATTGCATCAAAGTCAAACCCTGCTTCTTCTAACGCGTTCTTTACACGTTGAGGAGGATGAGGATTCCCTGTTTTCGGGTTTTGAGCTCTACGTGCAATCATAGAAATTACTTGTTGCCTCTTATCATTCCGCATCTCAGCTTTTTGATCAGTAGTAAGCTGCATATCTCCGCTCTCAAAGATTTGTTCTGCAGCATCCATTACTTGTTTTGTTCCAAACTCTTCCTCAAGTTCTCTTGGCGATGCACGTTCTCCTTTATCCGCATCCTTGAAAACCTGTTGCACGAATAAAAGCCTTTGAATATCATGGTCTGTATCATTAAACCTTGCTTCTTTAGCAGGATCAGGCTCTACTAGAATCTCAAAAACTTTTTCTCCACGGTACTGAATTCTAATCGCATCAGATGTGTCAAGTCCTTCAGCCTCTCCAGATCCTTTATCGCCAGTTCCAAAGTTTCCTTGCTGACCCATGAAAAGTCCTTTGAAATCAAATCATTAACAGTGTTTCGGATTTACCTTAAACAAAAAAATGATGAAAAAAGAAGATAAATGAAGCTAAAAAACTGAATGCCTCTAGAGCTCTACTCCTTGATCTTCAAGATCTTCAGGAGAGTAACGCTCAAAGTCTTCTTCAGTATTTAACACAGCGAGCTCAACATTCTTCAGTTCAATGTCTTCCTCTCCTTCACTTAACGCCTCTACAGCAAGTTCTATAGCACCATCTTCATCTAGATCTTCTTCCCAATTTTCTTCAAGATGCTCTTTCGCATTTTCACGCCCTTTACCAATTGCAACCGCATTCCACTGTGAAAGAGTTCCAGAAGGATCTGTATGGTAAACTTCTGCTTCCCCATCTTTAACCCCTCCACTAATAGTAGAAAGTCCGTAAGGCCTTACTCCTCCATACTGTGTAAATTGCTGACATCTATCAGCAATAAAAGTTGCAAGTACTGAAGTAGGAATTTCTTCATCAAAAGTCATTAAATGTTTCTGAGCCTCGTTTCTAGCCTCTTCAACAAGCGTTCTACCATCCGCCACAAGACCAGAGGTTGCGACACCTATATGGTCATCAAGTTTGAATACTTTTTCCGGATTCCGTACCTGTAATTCTGGCGTACTTCGTGTAGCCGCCAACACTACTCCGTTATCGTACGTTATTCCGAGCGCTGTTGCTCCTTTTTTGACTGCTTCTTTTGCGTATTCGACCTGGAACAATCTGCCGTCCGGCGAGAAAATCGTGATTCCACGGTCGTACTGTTGCTGCTGTGGATTAGTCATCTGCATCATATCAACACCTTTAGAACTCTACAGTTTTAACTATCAGTCCAAGATTTATTAACTTGACCGCAACAGAGAAAAGCCTTTTTTAGATTATCACGGCTAAATGCTTCATACCGATAACAAAAGGTCCACTAGCTCAGGGGTTAGAGCACCGTCCTTATAAGGACCATTACACAAAAAAACTCGCCGAAAGGCCTGTGTAGTGAGCCTCGAGAGAGGCGGCGGTCCCGGGTTCGAATCCCGGGTGGACCAAAGTACCCACGTATCTAAATGTCCGTACCGGGATGTCTATTAGACTTCTAATAGACCCCATTATAAACGAAAACGTTCTGCGGTTCACCCATGAAGGTGAATCAAATTGACAAACTACGAAGACAAATATCCTAACTTGCATTACATAAGCTCTAAACTCGCTAAAACCGAAGAACTATCGGATCACAATAAACAAGTCTTAGATGATTTTTTCGATATCTGGAGAGACAGAGTGAAGAACAAGTCATCCTGTGAAGATTACGCTAACAAATGGCTCAACTTCTCTCCTGAGATCGACTTCAAGATAGATGAGGCTACAAGAGACGATATAGAAACGCTCTACAAGAAACTTGAGAGAGGTATTATATCTAAGGATAATGGAGAAAAGTACGATCCTCAGTCAAGAAATAAACATCACAAAGCCCTTAGCACATTCTACCGCAACTTCATCGACTATCCTAACAGAGGTTACAACAACAGCGACATCCATGGACCAAGCTTAGTAGACGGTCAAAAAGGATTACTGACCACTGAAAAGAACACCAAAGTAAAGAAGGAAACAAAGCCAGATCCTTCACAGATAAAGGAAATAGCATCTAATGTTGACAAGTTCCGAGATAGATGTATTCTGGTCTTTGGTTGGGCTGTAGGAGCAAGATCTGGAGAAATCTTCCCCACGAAAAGTAAACCTCAACCGTTACTCTGGAAGGACATAAAGTTCAACGATGATGATACAATGACGGTTCATCTACGTCTCAACCAGAAGAAAAAACCTCCAGAGAGAAGAAGAGTGAATGTGGCAGTTTCTAAACCGTTAATGATGGAACTATACAGGAGAGAAAGTCCGGAACCTGAAAATCCGGTTTTCAAGAAAGATAATCCGACACTTGTGTGTCCCAGATGCGAATCACAGGTAAAGAGAGTCAAAGGTCAGATGAGTAATACCAGTTCTAACCGAAGATATCGGTGCGAGAAGTGTCAAAAGGTCATTAAAAGAAGAAAACTGGTTGAGGAGTATGGGCCTCTAAAGCGGAAAAGAGTCAATGACATAATAGCTGAGGCTGTAAACAACTCTGATTTCAGAAACCTTGATAAGACAAGCCACAAATTCTTCCGGAAGGCTCGTGCATTACAGAAAGTAGCTATGAACTGGAACGACTCCAGTATTAATGGTTTCTTCGGCTGGGAAGTAGGTTCACAAGCCAAGAAAAAGTATTACGAAGCTCTTGAAGTAAGCCAGAAAAAAGACTTGAAACAGGAACATCCAGAACTCGATATCAACGTTGAAGGAAGGTTCTTCGATGACGCATTAAGACCTACAAAGTGTTCAAGCTGTGGAAAACTTAACAGCAGACTCTGGGACTTCTGCATAAGCTGCGACAACTCTCTGACATACCAAGGCTTGAAGATGAAAGGAGATAGCTCCAAAGAATCAACGAAAGACGTGATTAGAAACGAAACAAAAGACGAAATGATAGACTTCTTGAAAGAAAAAGCTGGTATCTCCGAATCAGAGTTTGAAGAAGCTTTAATGCAAAGAGTA
>LFCJ01000797.1_pt1 | contig 20634 bp, 20 predicted proteins | sample 643141 | NCBI WGS metagenome assembly LFCJ01 (sample SAMN03766243, study PRJNA286221) | soda lake metagenome | biome: soda lake; feature: Kulunda steppe; material: water; isolation source: sample B1-Br-g2 brine of Lake Bitter-1 | place: Russia: Kulunda steppe | collected 2010-07
AACCCTCCTGATCCTCACTGACCCCCCCTTTCTTTTCTGGTGAAGGGGCTTTTCTTCCCAAGTGGCCCCTTTTCCTTAATTGATGTGAGGAGCTTTTTGCTGCTTGCGTAGTTTTTCTTTTCTTTTTCTTTTCTTTCTTTTCTTTCAGAAGAAAGGTATTGCCTGAAAGCCAGAGGTTTTTGGAGAACAGATGCTCGAAAGCAGTTCACGAGCATGCAAGGGCAAGATCAAGGCAAAGGATGACCTCTGAAGAGATCAAAAAGAGCAAGGCTCGCTGACTAGCTACTTGAACCAACCAGCCGCAAGAGCGCTCGCACGTTTGCGAGCCAGCCCACAAGCTTGATCTTGGAGGTTGTCTGGTCTTGATGGATAGTCCTGTGCCAAGGGAGTCCCGGTCGCCTTCCTCCTTGTTGGTGTTAGTGCTATCAGCCTGCGACGTTGCTGCTCTTGTTGCGGTTGCTGTTGCTGCTGCTGCTGCTGCTCCCTTGGTTGCTGTCGCTGCTGCTAATACGTATGATCATCATAATGCAGTGGCACTTTCAGTGGAAAGAGATGAGTAGATTGCATGACGCACCATGTTAAGCATGACACTATCGTTGTAGAGAGGGTGGCATACCGAGAAGCCTGTGAACTTAGTAGCTAAAGGATTAAATTGGATCCAAAAACCATATCTTGCTTCCTTTTGCTCCACACCTCTTTGAATGTGGAGCCATAGCTTGAATCAGATGCTTTTCTGTCCTTGGTCACCATAGCCCATGGTTGAAGTGCTTTAAGTCTGTGGTCAGGTAAGGCTCGCATTTGTGTCTTTAACTTTTTGACTTGTTTATGAACCTTCGAGGTGCATTCCTTTTATAAGAGAGGAGACCAACTAATTCAGAGTTAAGGTCTTTGGGTGGAGGCATGACTCGATTGTGATAACCTGAATCCCGAATAACACACACCAAAGCAATTGCAATGCATGGCGGCCAGAAAAAAGATGCAGTGATCCAGGAATTCACAAGGTATGGTCATCAGCCAGCCTTCTAGATCAGTGTTCAAGGGCATAAGGCCGGTCCAGGGTTTTTCGGACTGAACCAGTTCAACAACTTTCTCTTGAAAGGCATTGATGTTGTCAATGCTGATTATCTAATGATTGGTATGCGATAATCAAAATTTCTATGTGAATAGGGATGGTTCAAGTATAGCCGCAACCCAATCGTGGTATTGCCATTTAACTTTGTGCGTGCCCACTCCATAACAATTTAATCTATTACCATACCGACGGCTTTTTATTGCGAGGGAGGTTTATTGCGAGGGGCCTAAATTAATTTAATGATTTCTTTGCGAACTTCGAATATTTGCGAGGGGTGGCCAAAAGCAATTAAACTTTGCGAACTCCAGTTTGCGAACACCAGTCCTGAGGCATGCACAACACAGTCCAAGCATGCACAACGAAGTCCAAGCATGCACAACACAGCCCAAGCCCAGTTCAAGCCCAGCTGCCCAATCGCTCAAGCATCCCTAACACAGCAGGTCAGTCAGTCATCATATCTCATAATAAATAATTGTAAACTTTGCGAGGCCTGGATAAAAGTAATTTCTTAATGGTACGCCACAAGCTGTCACAAGGCCAGATGAAACACACGTTGCATAGATGTGTAACAAAAAGTGGTTTACACTTGCAGACAGAGAGCTTGCTTTTCAATGATGCCACTCAACGTCCTGTGAGGCAGCTGTACATGCTTTTCCCATGAGGCCCCGTGCCTGATTATTGAGAACCATGTGACTTTTGAAGACGAGCATGCTTCAAAAGCCTTATACAAGCCCTCGTGCATGCAAGCATGTGTGCATGCAATCCCTTGCACAGGTGTGCAAGCACCAGACAGTCCTCCCGGAAAAGTTACTTATCATTTGTTAAGAACAGCATTCTTAACCCTACTCCTTGACGCAGCTCAAGATTTCAATATTTTTATGAATTGTGATTTTATATTTTTTGTCGTTGAGTACCAAAATTGACCGGTATTTGTTGATGGAGGATGGAGCTAGTGTGGGATGGTAGACCTCATCACTTCCGGGGCCAACGTTATTATGCGAAGCATGCACCATCTCATAAATTCCAGGACAGGACTTCACCATCTCCTACATCCTCATTGGACTCTTTTTCCCCGCCAACTTCCAGTCAACCCAATGCAAGTATTTGCAGCCTAGTGGTAGTGACCTTGCAAGACTCAGCGCATTAGATGCTGCATTCCAGCCTTGACTGAGGGGTATGCTGCTTAGAAATAATTAGAAGGTAGCTTAGTTCGCTTGTGCTGCAGCTCTCAAGAATCTGCTGCTTCTGTTTTTTGCAGTTTGAAGTATCGCATGTTGTAACCTTGCCCCCCCCTCCCCCTCAGTCTGCACCGCAACCTCTCCATCCAACCCAGCCATGCAACTCCCAGCAGCCTCTCTCAGCACCCCAACGCGGCTCATCCGTCCTTAGCTGCACATCTCAGCCTCAGTCACACACGCCCCGAGCTCCATCACTATGTGCCAGAAGCAGCAGGGTGAGAACGCTCACACTCATCACTTGCACAATTATGCAAGCATCTAGAGGCACGCCAACACACACACACACATGTGCAAGTACAAATGCAAATAAACGCAAAGCATCTCCACTGAGTGCGATCTTACTTAGTTATAGATCTTGCCTCATGCGCAAATACCAGGTGGAGGCACGGGCACATGTCAGCATGGCGCGCATGAATGGTGTGCGAGCAGCTGCCTACCAACCACCATCATCAGGCGAGCTCAAGAGCCCCTGCAATACCCTGCAGCACCACGCCTGCCAATTGGAGGACAGCAATGATAGCGCAGAAGAAGAAATCTGGGCACCGACTTGCTCAGGCCACTTGACCAGGGCACGTCATCCTTGGTGTGCCCGAAATGACCTGCCCACAAGCCAGCTTCGGGTGAGCTGTGCAATGCCAGAGCTATTGGAGAACAGTGCAGCTGGCTGCTTTGCTGCTGGTGAAGAAACCGCCCTTCCCCTATTGTAGCATTTGAAGTATTTGTACAGTCATTGGCCTCGACACACGCGCCTGGACTGTTTAGGGACCCTCCCAGGCCAATGCTCCAGATGCCGTGCTTGATTCTCTTTGCATTTGAACATGTGCGCGTGCGTGCACCGCAGCACGCATTGAGGCTCAACATGCTCCGCCCCTAAATCTCTGCAGGTTGATCTGTCGGAGCTGTCAACCCGATCCCATGCACGGAGCCAGAGGCTTCAACAGTTGCGGGGCAGGGTGGCAGCAACACTGGACCTTGCTCTCTCCAGCACTGAAGCCATGCCTGCAGCGGGTCCAATCATGCAGCCTGCACATCAAGTGCCCTCCACACGGGCTCTTCATGCTTCCAGGCCTGCACGGGCATCGGCCAGGGCACGTGCCAGTGCTGCGCAGCAGGTCAGCTCAATACCTGCTGGCGCAGGCGCAGGCGAGCACCGCCAGGGCAACAGCAGCTTGAGCGCCAGTGGCGACGAGGGGCGCAGCACACAGCGCGCCGCCTTGAGCCAAGCGCCCGAGCGGCTGTCAAGCGGCGATTTGACGGAGCGCAGCGCCCAGCCGCCGCGACCATTTGGCTCGCAGGTTGCATTGCTTGCAGCGAGCGCATCCAGCAGGCGGCGCGTGGGGCTGGCACAGGCCGCAGCCGCCCTGGTGGCAGCAGAGCAAGAGCATGGAAGAGGCGGGGATAGGATGTTCCAGCGCCTGACGGGTGAGTGCTGCCATGCATACTATCCTTACAGGCGACGCCTTCTTCAGGGCAACCAGGATGGATGACATGCTTGGATCTTCGAACTTGTCAAGAACTTTGTTCAGTTCATTGCTCAACTTGGCTGCTCATGACTACCAAAACGCTGCAAAATGCTTTCAAGCCTGAATCTTGTTGTCGGTCCATTGCTTGACATCCTGTGCCCTGTAACGGTGCTGTGCACATTTGCCGCAACTGTGTGCGCAGATGCTTATGTGTTTCTGCTCAGTGCAGAATGAATTCGCATTTGCATGAAAGCACAAAGTGGCATTCCAGGTGCTCCTATGCGCTCTCATGTGCACCTCATACCCCTCTGAGCCAGTTTTACCAAACATGGTGTAGATGCTCATCCCTCCTCCCCTTTCTCCCCTTTCCCGGCCCTTGCTGCCTATCGCACCAACAAGTCCTGGCACACAGCGCGGTCTTCAATGATTAATGAGGCGTTGCATTCCTCCTCCTCACCTGCTGGCAAGGCTGGTACAAGTGTTGGCTGCTGCCCCCAGTACTAACAGCTTGCCTGTTGGACGTGTGCTGTCCGTGTCCTGAGTCAAAGCAGGAGCATACATGTGGCTTAGAATTCAAGTTAGAGAAAAGGGATGCATGAAGTAAAGCAGTTGGCGACACTGGCGGCGCCGGCCTCGCTTGACCGTGACTTTTTACACAGGTGCAAGTGTAACGCGGATGCTGCACAGGAGGGACGAGCTGGAGGAGCTGCCAATGGACCTGCATCTGCAGGGCACTGTACATGAGGCAGGGATGTGCTCACAGGAGGCAGGGGCAGCTGCCGAAAACAGGGTCCAGAGGTTCTCCTGTGTGGCCAAGCAGAGTGAAGAGGAACCATGCGCCATTTGCCTAACGGTACGTGCCTTTGGCTCAGCCCGCACCCTTGTCTTTCCTTGTTTAAGGCCCTCTTAACAGAACCCAAAACACAGCTGCCTTTTTAGATCGTGTTTTGGTCCTGTTGTCACACCGGTAGTGTGGCTAGAGCACAGATGGGTGGTTAATCTTCTGCGTGTGATGCTCAAAGGGATCACAAGGGTATTAAATACTATGAACAGTCTGGCATCCTTGCTGGCTGATCTGTCTCTTCAGCATCAAGCTCAGCCAACGCCGACAGAACTCTCCTGTTGGGAACAACATGGTCTTTTGCTTAAAAAAGGCCTCTGTGAAATTTGCAGAGCAATGAAAAGTTGAAAATTACATTTTTCGGTTCACCATGCGACTCAGATCAATGCAACGGCCGTACAGCAGACACATATATTCTGTGTGCTTCCTTGCACCTAAGGATCTTTGTTATTCACTCCAGCTCTTAAGGCATCTCGTTTTCTACGTGGCATCACGCATGCATCAAGATCAATGCAACCCTGTGTATGTGCAGCTTGAACTTGCTCACTTGCCTCACACTCAATTGTTTGGGCATGTGGACAGATAAGGTAATGTGTGAAGTGAAAGCAAGCGTGTTTTGTCCACCTGCACCCTCAAAGTTGTTCTTGTGCAGGAAACGCTTGCGGCCTTAGCTAATTTGGCTGAAAAGATCAAATGTATGCTGGTTTCACGCAGCAGTCATTTAGCTTTCGATAAAGGTGCTCTTCTGCAAAGAAGGGTAGGCTTGTCTACATGCGTGAGAACCTGAAACTTGTCTAGACAAAGTGATACCATGCTGCAGCTCATGATGATCTTTCATAGGGCAGATCGTGGCCACGCCTGAATGGACCTGCACCTTAAACTGTGGCAGTCTGCCTCAACTAATTACTGGCAAGCTGCAAGTGTCATGTTTGGGATAAAGTGATCCTCGTCATGAAGACAGGCAACAGGTATTTCATCTCTAGGGTTCCTTCCACCTTGACGTGCAGATGAAGACGGTTGGTGAGCAAGTAAGGATGCTGGGCTGTGGGCACACCCTTCATCATCCATGCTTGCACCAGCTGCTGCTGGTCAGTGCATCATGTGTGTGCCCGCTCTGCCGTACTGTCACTGCCTAAAAAGTAAGGTTTTGTGTAGGTTTGCTTTGTCTTGAAATGAGTTCTCTCTTGGTTGACAGCAGTTTTGAGTGTGAGTGTGGGTGTGAGTGCCTGACTAATAAGCTGGCCTCAAGGTAGATCTCAAACAAGTACGAAAGGCTATAATTGGTACACGCAGTTGCGGCTAAGGTTAGGCTAGGTTAGGTTACATAGCTGTACCTGCCGAACGAGGGCAGCTGGATTGCCGCGAAGCCTATAGGTGTACAGTTGTACGATTAGTATGGCGACGATGAAAGTGATGGTGGTATTTTGATTGGCTATGCAATGCTTGAATTCCCAGATGTGCACGGACGAGCCTGCCGGCAGCCTATTTGGTTCTCTCATGTAGATTTTGCCCAGATAGAAAGGGAACAAAAGGCTCGCAGGGTGACATAGGAATTGATCATGCCCGCGCATAGGTATACTCTATGCTCTTGATTGATTCAACTGATTTGCCTTCTCACACCAGTTTGCATGCTATAAGTGGAAGTGTTGCACATGGGACAAGTCAGCAAGTTGGGAAGTGCCGTGACTAGGTGATGACTCCTCTACTTTTCAGATTCAAAACCTTCTGTAGTTTCTTAACAAAAGTATGGCAGAAATACCTTTTCAATTGAGAATAAGACAGCGCAATTTTCTTTTATTTTTTAACGATTGTGAGCATCTGGTGCCTATCGGCAGAATTGTCTTGGAAGCAGTCGCTTTCATATCATGGATAGCACAGAATTCAACGTAGTCACACTGGCACATCAGTTGCGACTCGTAGGCAACGAGGCATTGAAGCGCGGGCAGGATGAAGGTAGGCTTCAAGCTCCGACCTTGTGCTGATGCGTGATTACACTTAAGGAAAAGCCTCCAAGATACTGTGAAACACAAATGCGATGTGCAGAGGCGCTAAAGGCGTACTCGCAAGCCCTGGCGCTAGTGCCTTTTGAGCCAGCTACGCTCTCAAACCGTTGTCTCTTGCTGCTCCGCCTTGGAAGCGCAAGGGATGCATTTGCAGATGGACAGATCTGCATGCGGGTAAGCGTGAAAAGCCAGAGTTTGCAAGCTGGCAGGCCGATCTTGCCTGCACACATCTCGAAGACACATCTTTGCTGATTTAGGTGGCACCAGAGTGGTACAAGTCGTACTTACGCCTGGCTGCTGTGTGTGAAGCAGCTGGAGAGTATGCAGAGGCCTGTGGTATTCTGCAATCCGGACTTACTGTACGTGGGAGCACGGCCGACAAGGTGACAAAGCGGCCATGACAGTGATTGATTCGTTCAATGCATAACACTAGCCCGGCATCTCAGCAAAAGATCAAATGCTCATTCTTATGTCCCTAACTCTGGAATAAAAGCGTTGTAGATGATCAAAGCAGCTTTTTGATCTTCGTTTGGTGCAGGAGCTGCTCGAAAGGAAACTTGATGTTTTGCAAGCTTTTGTCTCTGATCAGCAGATGCGGGCACGCAGCTCTTTGAACATAACTACTCTGGGCTTATCAACCATGCTCGCCCAGATTCGAAGGGTAGGTGGTAGGGCATACACCTGGTGGAACCCGGAAGTATGTGCATATGTAGGCGCTCCACATATACAGCGCTCTATATACAACCTGATCATCAGTCTGTGCACATGCCTGCCAGCCAGAGTGCGATTTTAGTTATGACCTGAAGAAGCGAGCATGTACGTTAGTGCACATGATATGCGCTATCTTGTGTCATTTCTTGTTTACTGCATAACTCCTGATGCTCCTTAGGAAGCTGAGGAAGTGGGCCTAACACATCAGTTGACCCAAGCTTTGGGCACCCCAGGTATGCGCAGCTCTAGAATATTTAAAGAGAGAAAGAATGAAATATTAAGTCAGCAGGGCTTGGTGGTATGCATTCAGGGAGGGGTATGTGCCTGGTGCTAGCACCAATGTAAGCACCAGGCAGCCCCCCACCATGAGTAGAGGATATGCTTGACTCAATGCGTATCAGGGAAGTTGCAAGCAAACATCCCTCCCCTTCTGTGTTGAATTTATTGGTGTTATTGTTTTCATCTGGTATTATCTTGGTCGGACAAACTTTTTTCAGTGACGGTGTCGATCATGTGTAAGTTATATCACTTTATTGCAGTCTAGACCCAACTGACCTAATGGCAGCCTAGTAAGGCTTTTGAAGTACCTACTTCAAAGGAAAAAACGTGCATATAGACTTGGTAACAGCCCTGGGCCTCTTTCCTTCACTTGAGTCTTCATGCTTAGCTTCTCTCTGTGTCCGTGGTCCCGGTCGCGTACTATCACAATGTGTCACTTCAATGAATTGCCTTGAGGGGTGAAGACAGTGGATTTTATTTGCTGGATCACGTTGGCAACCAGTTGGTAAGATGAGTATGGCATCAGGTCTGGACATGAATAGCGGAGCACCCGTCTGAGGGTAGGACAGGAGTCAGCGAGGGAGTACTCTGTTTGATTTGTGAGGGAGTACTGCTAGATATTGCTCGACCAATCTGGTTTCAATACCAAGACCTGTGCAAATTATGTTGCCACCAAATTCATATTCAATGATTGCTTTGACAATGAGCCTAGATGCCATGTTGTGTATGTCTGTGATCATATGTTTAGACAACAATCGTAGATGCAATATTGTGTCTGTTTGTAATTGTATGCATGGAGAAGTGTTGTCAACCAGAAAGCAAGCGAACCTGGTTATCAGGCTGCTGACAAAGAGGGCTGTCTCTTGCTGTTGGGAGCCATGCAATGTCTTTGAGCCATTTTTGAGTGAAGAGTGTCCGTATTTCATGACATTAGTTTTTTCTTTCCTGCGGATTGTGTTTCTCTTTCTTGTGCTTTTCATGAGGTAAAGATAGGGCTTCAACTGACCCTGCTTTTCTTTTGCAGGCACAGCTGTGAAACCCTCCCTCAGAGATTTCACCTGCAACAAAGTGAGCTCTCAATTGCTTGCTTCTTATGTTTTGGTCTCAGGACAATGGATGCCAGAGGATTGGGCTTGGCGGCCTCTCTGGGTGCCTGAGTGGAGGCTGCCATATCCAGCAGAGCTACGAAGCATGGTATGCACATCCAAGGCTGTCCTCATGTCCAGTCTGTGCAGCTGCACTCGTTTACAATGAAGTTTGCTTCTTGGCAGCGCTACCACCCCGTGTACTGCTGGCGCTCATGCAGCATGCTTCCATGAGCAAAAGCAAAGCTCATAGAAATCTCTCAACATATACAGCCAGGCTTTTGCCATGAGCCAGACGCGTTTTCTTGTATGCCAAGCTTACATGTCACAAACATGTTGCTGCAGGGTCAACCAGTGCCAGTGCTTGCCCACGGGTTGTGCGACTGTGATACAGCATGGAAAGGAGAAGCGGAAGCTGCAACACTGCTTAAGAGCATGGTAGCAGGCCTGGCCGCTCTCAGTCATCCGCAGCAAGCAGTCAAAGCAGTGTTGGATACCGACAGACTGGCGGCCTACTCTGAAGCACTGCGTGCAGCAATCAAGGCCCATGGCACAGGTGCACTAGGTTTTGGAAACAAAGCATTGATGCAGACACTGATGCAACACCCTGCCGCTCCTCCTGTACTTGCTCAAGTCGTTGGACCCACTTGTTTAGGTGCCAATGCTTATTGACCTGATCTGGAGGATTTTGAAGCAACCAACAAAGCCTGGCCAGCCTGATACCGAATGCACCTGATCACCTGCAGGCTGTCATGTCCTGGCTCTAGGGCACAGCTCTACGTTGCTAGCCCTTCTGGCAGTTGAGGCTGGCTGCGAACATGCCACTGCTATTGAGCGTTGTCCTTTGTCTTACCATGCTGGAGAGAAGCTGTTGAGCGCAAACCTGGGAAGGGTGAGATCCTTTGGGAGCTCTAGCTTGACTACTGCAAGTGATTATTTTTGGGCTGGACGTCCATGTAGTAGATCACTTCACACAAGATCCCAGCACTGCCAGGTATCTTCAGCAGGCTTGGAGAGCACACAGAGAGGCGAAGCCACATCATCCCTAACTTCTTGATGCTTGATGTGATGTGCTAATTTTTTTTGCAGTGAACAGTTTGTTAACATTCATTATTACCGCAGGTGAAAAATGCCACATCTGTGCTGCTTGTGCCGGCACCCTTGTCTGCATGCCGTCTGAAGACAGAGGGTAGATGCGGCAGCCCCGGCATGCAAGAAGATGACAGCATGACTGGCCCATTCTATTTCCTTGACAGGCCACCTGCACACATCCTGGTGGTGGATTTGTTTGACCACACGTGGGTGTCAAGTCCTCCTTGTTTCTCAGACAAGCCCTTGCTCTCATGGTAGATGCAACACACCCGCCAATTAATGGATTGGATGCCTTGATTTCAATACAAATTAGATGCCTTGACTTGCAATGGAATGCACAAGCACGCATGTCGTACTTGGCAAGCAAGAACGGAGCATGGGCTAGATTTGCAACTGCTGTGCTTTTAAATGCAGAATGATCAGTGGGTGTGCCACAGCTGCCATATGCACAGCAGCCCAAGCTGGCCTGATCAGCACCACAGCCACAGTCCTCCCATCACAAATTTGTATCATGGCCCAGCTAGCTCAGGAATCCTGGGTTGGATTTGTCCAGGTAAGAGAAGATTGGTGCCTTGCACAATTTCTTCTCATCCAATGTGCCGATCTATGGTGCAAAAACGTGTGATCCAAAGGCAGGTGGCCATTGCTGTTGACTGGTTGGCTACCTTGGGTCTATGTGTTAGACTCCAGATGCCCTCTCTTTGCATTGCTACATGCAGGGCTTTGATATCTCTCCCATAAACAACCACTGTTGGTATCCTGGCATAGCTCCCGCGCCACTGTCACATCCCAAGCCTAGCTGTGGCGATTCTCTTCAAGAGTAAGGAGGACCTTTAAGGGTTTTTGTTGTCAAGAGTCAGGAAGAAAGAGAAAAGAGAACGAGGAAAGTATATTGTGGAATGTGCTGCTGAATGGAGAAAAGCCGCCCTGAGCTAAGAGCTACGCTTCTTTGATCATGAACTTCGATCAAGGATAGGACCAAGGATGTAAGAAAAGATCAAGGTACCCGACTTAGGTCTACAGTTGGTGGCCAGTTAGCTGAACCAGGCCTCTTTTTGGCTCCTTGGCTCTTTTTGTAAACATTCACACACAGGTCCGCTTCCTGCCTTAACCCCTCTGCTCCTCAATGGTCCTCACATACTTTTGCTCTCTTATGGTTTTTGATGCCGTTAGAAACTGCATGATATGCCATCTTTGATTGCAGGCACACACAACACCTCCCCATCTCTTCCCCCTTTGACCTTGTCAGGCTTAGCCTGCAAGACATGCTCAAGGCAACATTGGATGCCCTTTCAGCAGCAAAAGCAGAACCTGCAGCTGACAAGGAGGCGGATCACCCACCCTGTAGGCGCGGCATGCCCAGTGAGGGGCCATCCGCTTGTGTGGATCTTGGTCATCACTACTCTGGTGTGCAAGTGAGTGCATGACTAAGGTCTGAGCTCTGCAGGCACCACAAAGGCAGGTGCAGCTACAGGCACTAGTTGATGCAATGACGAAGGCGATAACGTCTCACTGTGTTGATGCAATGTCTCACTGTGTTGATGCAATTACAAGGGCTATAATGTATCACTGTGTTGATGCAATGTCTTACTGTGTTGATGCAATTACAAGGGCTATAATGTATCACTGTGTTGATGCAATGTCTTACTGTGTTGAAGCAATTACAAAGGCTATCATGTCTCACTCGTTAATCCAATTACGAAGGCTATTATGTCTAAGTGTGTTGATGCAATTACGAAGGCTATAATATCTCACAATGTTGATGCAATGTCTAACTGTGTTGAAGCAATTATTTAAAAAGGCTATGGTGTCTCACTGTGTTGATGTTATTACAAAGGCTATAATGTCTCACTGTGTTGATGCAACTACAAAGGCTGTAATGCCTCACTTGTTAATGCAATTACGAAGGCTATAATATCTAACTGTGATGATGCAATTACAAAGGCAATAATGTTTTTCTGTGTTGATGCAATTACAAAGACTATAATGTCTCACTGTGTTGATGCAATGTCTCACTGTGTTGATACAATTACGAAGGCTATAATGTCTCGTTGATGCAATTACAAAGGCTATAATGTTCCACTGTATTGATGCAATGTCTCATTGTGTTAATGCAATGTCTCACTGTGTTGATGCAATTACGAAGGCTATAATATCTCACTCGTTCATGCAATTGCAAAGGCTATCATGTCTCACTGTGTTGCATGTGGGCACCTGCTGTGCTGCAGGCAGTGGCATCCAGAGGTGGTGTCTGCAACGCGCTGTACATGTGGCCAAGGCTGGACTTTAAAGGATGCAATGTGCATCTGAACGGCTCTCGAGGCTTTGGCTTTGAGCACAACAGTGAGCAGCAGCAGCAGCAGCAGCAGCAGCAGCAGCAGGAGCAGCAGCGGCGGAGGCAGCAGCAGCAGGCCATACCAGGTGCAAAGACCTTTCCATGCCATACTGGCTCCAAAGTCTATCACAGCACGTCACTAGCCCCGGGCTGCTTGTATTTTGATCAACCAAGCAGAGTTACAAAAGGGAGCATGGTGCAGCTTGGAGTCCTGATTGAGGGCCCCAGAGGCACTAGTCTTGGTCTGGAAAAAGCTTGGTGCAGAAACACAGGCAGCAACTGCAACTGCTGCAAAGCACAGTGCAACTCATGCTCGGCCAGCAGCATAAGCAGTGGCATGAGTGAGGGCAGTGGGGGTGAGATTCCCAGCCTTTGGAGATGGAGTGGAGCCATGCTGCATGTGCGTGGGCCTCTGCCTCTGTCAGCACCGTGTCTGCAAATGCAGCCGCTGTTGCCAAGCTGGCACTTTGACATGATCCTGGACAGTAAGAGGAACAGTGCCTACGAACGAGCCATAAGGTAAAATCCGCACCATGTATCGGGTTGCAGGTGCAACTGACTGTGCCTTGCTGTTGTTGTTCTGACGCTCCATTCCCTCTATTGTCACAGGGTGCAGGTTGCTCTTGCAATACCAGCACAGCCTTTAGTAAACTAAACACATGATTCTGCACATGTTCTACAGGCTGTGCTAATCTAAGAAGGTATGCATTTCTGCCCTGACGCTGTTCCTCATCTTGATACTTCTCAGGACCGCTGTCTCAAAGCAGCAGCAAGCAAAGCGGGGGCAAGGGAGCAATGGCAATGGCCTGTTACCAGACAGCTGCAGTACTGTCCGTGTGCTGGACGTAGGGGCCGGAACAGGGCTGCTATCGCTTATGGCTTGCAGGTAAGTATGGGTTGGCAAGACCACAGCCAGTGTCCTGCCTAGTTCATCCTGCATCAAGCTTACCTATTCACGATCCAAACGCGCATCAAACATTATTGCACCTAGCAAAATGTCACAGCTGAATTCAAACACAGGACTGAGGTTTTGAATCAAAATGGCTAAGGCACAACGTTTTGCTTGTTAACAAGCCAAACAATACAAAGGGAGAAATGGCTGGCATTGAGGACATGACCAGTCACAAAGCATTTAAAAGTATGCTATTTGCATCCTGGCTTAGGATCATTCAGGCACACACCTCCATTGCTTGTATCCTTTCAGGGATCAACTAAAAAGATGGAACACCAAAACTTTAATTAGGTCTATCCAATCACCTCTGCACCTGGAGCAAAACGCCTAGACCTTCTTAGATCAATCCAACCCAATAAGTTAGCTTCATCTTCTTGCTCTCCATCAAAAGGGTCTTTCCATTCTTTACATCTCCAGCCCAGTTGTGCGACTCCCTCGGCGCGCGAGGGGTATCTTAAAGATAAATGGAATTTGGATGGACTTGCATGACCAGCCTAGGTAATGGCCACACACTATTTCTTCAAGCATAGCAGGACTTGCTCCAGATTAGTATTTCTGTTCAACAATGAGTTATTGCAAGAGCAAACATGCAAATCGTTCGCCAAGGAAGGGCAGAGGGTAAGGGCACAAGCAGGCTAGTAGTCGCACTTCTTGACTGACGGCCTTATCCTTGCAACCCTTGTTAGGGCATGTTCTGGGAATCACTACAGCAAGCGATTCCTTCATGGTAGGTTTCCTTTTCTCCCCTTTCTGCCAATCCTTTTCTATGGAGGCCCCTTATATTCCACATGCCTTGCCTAGTCAGACTGTCTTTGATTTTCTTTCTCAACGGCACAATAGACTCCGAGTCTGCCATTTCATTTCGGACCTTATGGACTATTTTTTGGCTGGCGAAGACCAGCAACAAACCAATCAGCCTAACGACCTCTTTAAACCTCTTTATCCTTGCAACCCTTGTTAGGGCATGTTCTGGGAATCACCACAGCAAGCGATTCCTTCTTGGTAATAATTTGCAAGCCTCTAGCTGATGATTGTTGCTCCGGACACTCGAGCAGGCGGCGGGGCACATGCAATGGGAAGTCGGCTGTCCAACCCCGCAACCTGTGGGTTCGGGGTCCAATCCTCACTGGAGGCTCACAACCAACTAAGCTGCCGTCGTTTGGCGGATATAGCCTTGAAGCTTTAAACCTTAAACCTAGCTTTGAGACACTACCTTTGTTCTCATGTTTGCGCCTCTATAGATTAGGTCCAGGTTGCAGGCCTCTAGGTCTCAGCTCAGCTGCCCTCGTTTGGCGGATACAGCTATATAACCTAACCTTATAATTTGCAAACATGGAACACGAGGTTTTTAAGCCTTTGGCAGCCTGAAAGCCAACGGGGGACATCTTTATATTGCCAGAGTGAGCATGGCCAGAGTGCCATTCTTCTGTAAAGATGTTACAAAGGAATATGAAAAAGGTGTTGCTTGATGATATGCAACCCAAGCAAATTGATGCTCGTCTTCAAGGTCAGGCATGGGGCACTGCTCGTCACCCTCCTGATCCCCATTGAGTTCTTTTTTTTGGCTAGGTGGCCCCATTTCCTTTACTGATGTAGGGAGTGCTGTCACTGCCTACGTAACCTTCTTTTTTTCTTCTGAAGAAAGCACTTGAATGCTAGCCAAGCAGCTTCCCTTGCGCAGCCCTTCACATGCTTGTCTGCTTTTCAGCGCGATCAACAAGGCACCCTTCAAGAACATGTCCAATATTTAGAGACATGGCCACAATAACACAATGAGAATAGGCATCACACTTCTAATCTTATCATTTCATCATCAATTGTGCTGCAAGAAAGCTCAAACCTTGCAAGGAGCGATTTCTCATTGCATGGGTGCTTGCTGACCCGAGCTCAGTAGGAGTTCATCAAATCCCATTAGGCGTGGGATCAGAAACTCAGCACAGAGACGAATCACCTGAAGAAACACAGGGAAAATTTGCGGTAGAATAAGCGCACCAGTGCAACATTCAGACAGTGCAGGCAGGCTATTGCAAGATGGAATTAATTTAAGAGGTAGCAGGTGACCTGCCAGTGTATCTCATAGAAAAAGGATCTTACGGCTGCGGCTGCTGCTGGTACTGAACATGCTTACATACCTTCAGCTCTGTGGGAGTTACGGGCACAGTCACGCTCTGGTTGCTGCCTGAGGCATTTTTGCCACTGATGCTGAAAAACATACTTCCATCCTGGTTGGTTATTGGCGCGATGTTCAACTTCTTGCCACGGGAGCCCTCCTGCACAAGAATTATGAAGCGCTAGGGTGTTTATAGTGCGCCAAAATAAATGCATCTTATTGCTTCTGGGGTGTGCACCAAACTTGTACACCATTATTCAGATTATCCCATGGGTGTGCATAGCGTGCTCAGTTGGTACAAACTTTGTTACATATGCTTCTTGGGCACATGGACAAAGCATATTGACAAGGGAGTATCCATGAATCCAGCAAGCCGCTCCTCCCGCTTTCCAATTTTGAACCCGACCCCTGTGCTTGCTTGGAAAACGAGGCTGTGGGGGTGGCCTGTTCAAGGGAGGAGACCAGCCCCATCCAGAGGCACCTCACCTGGGGAGTGTTTTTGTCGGGGTCATGAAACACAGCCATGCTACCCATGGGAGGAAGGTCGGACAGTTGCGCGAGCTCTGTCACCTGCAAAAGCGTGTGTGTTTCTGAGTGGGGGGTACGCACAAGAGGTGGGGGTGATCCTGTTGGTGAGAAGAGAACTGGACAATCCAGGCTTGTTGTACAAAATTACAATCTGTTAGGCATAAATGAGAGAAGTTCCTCCCTTTTTCTGCCTATCACTGGCCGCAACAAACGCGGCTGTTTTTCACACAGAGCAGAGCATTTACAAGCTCTTGCAAGTGCCACTCAAGGCAAGCCGCTAGGCATACTCACGTTCAAGCTGATCACAATCTTGTTCTGCCAGTCATAGTTGCGATTTCCAAAGCCTGATTGGGAGCCCTGGTTGGGCAGAGCATTTGCAAATTCAAACAGCAATACGCCCGGACGTTTGACCTGCGAGGCAGCATGAAGCGACCTGGTCCAAATGATGTGACATAATGATGATACTTCTACGAGTTTATGTGCTCATTGCTAGGCAGGCCTGTGCAGCCAGCCGCAATGGAGGAGTGACAGCTGCTTGCAGGCATAGGACAGACAGACATGATGCCACATCCAACTGAAAATCAGAGTGCTCTTGACAAAATCCTTGTTGCACTCACATTCTGCAGAGCATTCCCCCTCTGAGATGTGGTTGCCTCCCAGGTGGGGGGAATGGGCTTCATGCTCATAGCTCCTTTGCCCTGCATTGCACGCACCAAGGAGCTTTCCAATGATTCATTCTTCTCAAACCTGCATGGGATGAGCAGGTCCTCCTGCACGGCGCCTTCTTTTCAGAGGGCAAGCAGCAGCCAACCCTTCCTCCATCGCACCTTGTAGACGTTGTACTGGGCAAAACTCCGGGATGCCACTTGCTCGTAGCTGTCACTCGCAGCGTTGGTCACCATGCTGCCCCGCTGTTGGTATTGTTTGGCTGATAGAGAAATGGAGCCAGGCCTGTGCGCTGCCGATCTCGCAATAGCGGCTGACCTCACGCAAGTGGAGCGCATGAGTTGCATCATGGCGTAAGCCACGAGGCAAATGAATCGGTATCTTCTAAATTCAATGAATAATTTCCAGATACCCTCCAATAAACCAAGCCAATCGTGCTAGTCCATCCAACTCCTTGTCCATCCAACGAAATTAAAGGTCATGAGTCTAAATTATGCAAACAACTGTGGTCTTTCAATGTATGAAAGTTCCACGTATGATAATTAATCACCCCCCTGTGTCAAGCGTTTTTCTCATTCTTTGAGAATGAGACCTTAGACATTGATTGATGTTCTGGAATTTGGAGCAAGGTTAATAGGCAAACATGCTTGTAAACTGTTAAATTGCCTGGAGACAGATCACACATTTCTTCCTCTATGCTTTCTTTTTCTTGAATTCAACCCGTGGATGCTCTCACTGCAGGTCAGCTGAAATTGGTGTAGAATAGTGAGCATTCTGCTCTCTCAAACTCAATTGCATCGTGTAGATCCTTTTAATTGCACCGACAAAATGAGCAATTTAGAGGAATCGCTGATGTTTTGTGTATGCTTGATGATAACCTGAATCACAGAGCTGGCGCTGAAGTCACAGCAATTGAAGCAAATGCTGGTACCGCGGAGCTGTGTGAACACATTGCCTGCCTCAACCAAGCTGCGGGCAGTATCCAAGTTATCCACAAAGATGCACGGCACCTGCAGCTCGGCACAGACCTAGCACAACCTCATGATATCCTGGTCTTTGAGGTGTGGTCTTGGATGCTGCGTCTGGCCACTTCTGCACAATGTCAACTTTTCATTTTTCAGCTTTTTTTGCATGACATGTCCCCTTACGAGGAGACGGACAAAGGCTGTTCATATGCAAAGAATTTGACACCTCACGCACATGTACACAAGCAGAAACAGCTTCCCTGAATGGCTGAGCTTAAAAATGGGTGCATTCTTTGAGATTTGGCCACTTCAGCCTCTGCTTTACCCATACGAGGCAAATCGTCCTTCCAGGTGTTTGATTGCGGTCTGCTCGGTGAGGGAGCTCTGCACATCTTAGCAGCTGTCCGGGCCGAAGGTCTTCTGACAAACAGCGCTGCTATTGTGCCCTGCAAAGCCAAGGTGGTAAAGCAGCCAGTACTTTGTATGAAGCATTACAGTAGAGCCTCTGAACTATGTGTGTGTTAAAGGCGGTGTTTGCAGGAAGATTCTCTAGTTTTATCATTATTCAATCGGCATGTCAAATGATTCATAAACCTGTCAATCGTAGATCATTTTTACGCACACACAAACACATGCATGCCATGCTGTATTATTTTGCGCCATTGAACTCTGCTTCTTCCAACCCTGACGGTCTGCTCTAGTTGTGTCGTTCTTGGTATGTTGCCATGTGACCATGTTTTTAATCCACAAGCATCATTCCCTCTGCCCTCTCTTTGCACGCGCATGTTTGCAGGTGCTCTGCCAACTGATAGATTTAAATCCTTTACCAGGTGGCACGTCTGCATGTAACTTAGGCACGGATCCAGCTGGAGAAGGCATCCCTGCAAGTGGCGTAGATGCCAGATCTTGGGATGCATTCCAATGGAGCCCTGACTACCAAGGTTTCGACTTGGCACCCTTGGAGCACACCCCTGACGCGGATGGTTACTTCACATGCCAAGCCGGTCGCTGGAAGCCCATGTCAGAGCCAGCAGAGGCTATGCATTTTGACTTTACGAAAGGTTGGGCCTCTTAAGCCCAGTTGTTGCTCATAAGGATTTTTATTCTGCATGCTGCGGCAGGCATTGCCAGACAGATAAATTTTTAAGCCTTTCTGGCAGGCAATGGGTCACAAGATTGTGACCCATAAAACAATCCAAGCACTCAATGTTATTCAGCAGAGAAGATGTGGCTGCCACTTTTTCCCACCTTACCATTACTTCCGACCTCATCTTGCAGTGCCTGCGCAGCACACAACACCTGAGCAGCGGCGCTTGTGCCTGCCTTGCACCAGCAGCGGCTGCATCAATGCTATCGCCTTTTGGTTTGAGCTCCAGCTGGACAACGAAGTAACATGTACAGCGCAAGGGGCTAGGAAGCTCATCAAGGGTGACCTGGCCCAGATGGACCCACAAAGCACAGGCGCAACATCATCATCAAAGCCTCCAGCTGCACCTGCAGCACCAGCAGAAACGGAAACAGAAACAGCCGCAACAGCAGTGGGTGGATTCAGCCAGAATGCACTATGTACAGGGCCATTAAATTGTCAGCCTGGGAGTCGTACATGGCAGGTGAGGGAATGGATGGTGTGCATGCATGCACACACACATACACATAAACACACACGCATGCGTACACACACGCGCACACACACGCACACAATCACAATCTATTCAAAGGGCTTGGCCATTGAGGCAAGCACATGGCAAATACGGGTGGGCTGATTTACATAGAATATGCCTTTCCACTGCTACATTGGGGTCCTCACAGCTCTAAATTTTGCATGTTCACATTCCAAGCTCTGGGCCCTGACTTGATGCTTTTGTACTTTGGCACAACATAAGAATTGCCAAATTTGAAAATTGCACTGGCTGGTGGAAACAGGTAGCGGTGCAGCAGCTGGGTGCAGCCGTACGGCATGTCCAAGCTGGCAACCTTGTGGCTGTTTTGGCAAGCCATGATACCTACTCCATGAGCTTCGAACTGCTGCAAGTGTTAGACAGCACAGTCAGCTTTGAAAGCTCTGCGCATTGCAGCATACAGCAGCCTGGCCACACACACACCAGCGGCAGCAACCCAGTGTGGCTGGCTCAGCACGCTGCACTCAAGGCACTGAGCGCTCATGTAGGGAGGGCTGGTGCCCAGGACCCGCTTGCGTTCCGCCGGCTTGCGCGCACAGGTAAGGGCAAAAGCAAAAGATGCATCTGTACATGAAATACTGACCACTTCTCGCACATGCTTATACAGTCATCCTTCCAAATTTTGCCAATTTTGAAATTTTGCTGCCCTTGGCTTGCAGCACTTTCCATGGCGGCCCGTCCTCATGACTTCAATGTGGAGCCCTCACAAGCTGCAGCACTTGCCGCCAAGTTTTGCAGCTGACGCTCTGTGTCTACCACGTCTGACTTCATCCTGGACAGCCTCCACCATGCAGCATGAATGTGTCTAATTGGAATCCTAGGCCAAGTCCACACACACTCAAAAGGCTTGCTCCAACCTCTTTCCCTTCATCTCTCAACTTGTATCCTCCACACCATTGGCAGGCACATATTGGCTCTAGCAGCTAGTGTGAGGGCCAATACATTTCTGTAAATAGGCAAGTATGCCCAGACCAAGAGTTAAAGTGTGGGCAAAGCAAACGCATTTGGAAAGCGTCAGAGAGATTGTGTATGTATGTGTTCACTTGCTAACTGAGATTCCAGCAACTGATGTCCATCTTGCTGCAGCTGATATGTGCATGGGCTCTACCATTAAATACATTTTGCCGCTTGTCTGGTTAAGCAAATTGATCACTTCATTAGATTGTCCGTGTCTTTGGTGGACTCTCGTTAGCTTATTTACTTTTATTAGCTTACAATTCTACATCGCAATGAAGGTTACCATGCACGAAAGCCTTAGTGACTACAGGTCCCTGAGCAGATCGGTTGGCAGCCCCTCAACTAACTCACCAACTAACGAGGTATCAGTACCCGCAACGCATCGTTATAAAGCCCAGATCCCAACTTGTAGCCTTGCTCATTAGAAAATACCGTGTTTTCTGTGATAACTCTGACTTGGTCAGCTGTAAACATCATGTTACATCTTTCATGTTCACTTAATTTATGGTTAATACAGGTCGAAAGCATGTTTATAGGGGTCGGCGTATAACGTTATATGAGAAGTTCTATAACGTTATATCACGTTATATACCAATATAACGTTATAAATGGTTATACAGATCTGTTATAGATCTCAGTGCACCCCCAAGGGCAATGA
>LFCJ01000798.1_pt1 | contig 20633 bp, 26 predicted proteins | sample 643141 | NCBI WGS metagenome assembly LFCJ01 (sample SAMN03766243, study PRJNA286221) | soda lake metagenome | biome: soda lake; feature: Kulunda steppe; material: water; isolation source: sample B1-Br-g2 brine of Lake Bitter-1 | place: Russia: Kulunda steppe | collected 2010-07
CAGGCTCAGCTACCACTACGGCTAAGAGCTCGCACAAAGGAAAGCAAAGAGAAGGGACCTCCTAAGGGCACCGAGACTAGGAACTAACTACAGAGGCACCAGCGCGCTAGAGCAGAACACACTCCAGCCCCCCCCCCCGGCCTAGCTAGGAGGAAAGGATGACCTGACCCTATATCACCCACAGAACTCTGTGGGCCTTGGCAGGCCGCAAAGTCCTTCAAGGGTCTCTAACATGAGGGCAGGGACTCGGTCCACTACTCCTGTAGCTTGGCCCAGATCAGAGCAGCGGCGCAGTTGTTTGCTGATCGACAGCATGACCGTCAAGGCGGCCAGACACACTGCCGCCCACACCAATCATGATGGCTTTGCATTTGATGTCTGTGTTCTTCAAGGATGATGACAGAAGCATGCCTGCCATGAGAGTCAATTCTGGCTACGGAGCAATGAGTGGGAAGGGCGACCCCTCTGCAGACACAAATAGTAGTGCCTCCTTCCCTGCCAAATGCCTACCGGAATTCAAATCCATAAAAAGAGTCATCATGATCATGCTTAGTTGCCCCTGTTCATCTTAGTCAAGACCAGGATGTCTTGGTTGTGGGTGACTAAGGTGTGCTCTGAGTCCCAGTGACCTCTGTAGAGACCTCTGGAAGTCATGGTTATCACTTTAATTTTCATTATTGGGTGGGGTGGAAATCAGTACCAGATTTGATTTCACCTTTTGGTCTGGGGCAACAGAAGAAGAGCTAGTGATCGAGTCCACGATTAATATTAATCAAAAATATATTAATCAAAACAATATATATTGTTTTCCACAGTGGGAGCGTTAAGAGGTTACTGCTTGAGGTATGGTTTTCTTGCATGCCTCTGCTAGAAATGAATTTGTTTAAAATGCTGTAAAATAGCGTGATCAATAAAGCACAGGGATTCAACCATTTGTCCTGCAGTGCAGCTGGGGCAGGATTAGGCAGCTGTTAGCGCTGGTTTGAAATTCCCATTTAAGGTTAACATTCACAGACAACTGTTTTGCGTTGAAAAGGAAAGGAGCTGTCAGCAAAGTAGAGGTCAGAGATGTTTTACTTAAGTAGAAACCATCGCACACTCATGCTGAAGGATAAGGATGTTATCTTGGTGGTGGATCCATTCAAAATCTGTTTTTGCGGCACATATAGCCAACATGAATTCACCCCAAAGGTTTCTACCATACCAATCAGCATATGAATTCATTTGAACTCGATCTTGTTGTAGACCAGATTCTATTTTTGTACTGCCAGCTGGAATGTACAATGGCCATCAAAGTAACATTCAGACTTTGCACCCTGCACCTCGTTCAAGTTAAATATCGTGCGACATACAACCAGAGCAACTACTAGCAAGAATAATTGAATAGCAAATGATTGAAGCACACAATTGCACGGCGATGCTACAAAGTGAGCCTACATCCTATCCTGATAAGAGTGATGGGGACCATCTGTAACAAAACCAGGCTTTCCTTGATCACTAGATCACCTCCAATTACCTAACCAACCACCAGGCTCAGGCTTTGGGTTGGACTGGGGTCAGGCCAGTTCTTAAACTGTGGTCGTTCTCTGGCCAGCCCAGTAAAAGACTTTTCTCACAGGTTCCTTTAACACCATCTATGTCACTCTGAGCTACCCCTCAGCAAGCTTGGCCTATCAGACACCCGGAATTGCACACCTTACACATCAACCACAACCTCTTAGAGGCTATTGTCAAGGCAATTTGCAACAATGTGACGCTCTCCATCAAAATCCCTAAAGTAAAAGCCCACACCACTGGCAGCATTATTGGTAATGAGCGTGCTGATCAGATAGCAAAGCATGTGGCCAAACATCCTAAAGCTGCTAACGCTGGTGTTAAAATGGCAGGGCATCAAGGTAACCCTTTTCACAACATCACCTGGCTCGCAACCTCCACGGATGGTCCAAACACACAATTTTCTATTATTGACAACAGTAATCAATCGCAGCCTTTCCAACCCCATACGCGCTACCTCCCCAACAAACGCGACGCGCTACAAGTACACATGCATAAGATCCACAAACTAGGCAACGCGCAAACTGATACCAGCTACTATAGTAGCTACACCTCCTACCAGAATTTTATCAAGAATAAGAGTGCTCACAGCACAATCAGTAATGCTTCCTGGTTTAACCCTGGCAATTTCTCACAAGGAAAAAGGGACAGTGCTCAAATACCGGTCTGGCACGATCTAAAACCAAAAACATGCTGTCCGTTTTAAACAGTCCAACAGCCTTTATTGCCCCATCTGCTTCTATTAAGACAGCACACTTGCATCCTCTCAGAGTACCAGCATCCCACCATAAGAAATATTGTGACCAAACACCACAACATTGCAGGAAGACTTATCACAAAAGCCACCAGTAAAGGTTCTCTAGGCTCCTGTTTTGTATCCATAGATGTGGGCAGTGCTGACAAGCATCGTATGCAAGATCTTCAGATACCTGTGACAGCAGAGTCCAGAATTCCTCATTACTGATTTTGCTATTGGCACTCTTATTCATGATTGATTCTGGTGATAGGTGTAGTAGCTGGTATCAGTTTGTGCGTTGCCTAGTTTTTGGATCTTATGCATGTGTACTTGTAGCGCGTCGTGTTTGTTGGGGAGGTAGCGCATAGGGGGGTGGTAAGGTTGGAGTTGATTACCGTTGTCAATAATAGGATGTTGTGTGTTTGGATCAACCGTGGAGGTTGCAAGCCAAATGATGTTGTGAAAAAGGGTTACCTTCATGCCCTGCCATTTTTGTACCAGTGTTAACAACTTCAGGATGTTTGGCCACATGCTTTGCTATCTGATCAGCGCGCTCGTTACCAATAATGCTGGTGTGGGCTTTTACTTTCAGGAATTTGATGGAGAGTGCTGCAGTGTTGCGGATTGCTTTGATGATAGTCTTTAAGAGGTTGTGGTTGATGTGTTAGGTGTGCAATTCTGGGTGTCTAATCTGTTTTCTAATTTGTCACATTAAGTTTTTACTGTCGATAGCTGTCAGAAAGCAACCATGAGTAACGGCTGCAGCAATGCCTGCAAGCTCAGCTCTATAGACAGTATTAGTAATATTGGAGCCATTGGGATTCACGTGATGAATTATGTTGGTGTCAGGTATGTAGACGCCTGCTCCAATGATCTGCTCGTGGTCATGACAGATGCAGCTCCCATCTGCGTAAGCAATTTTCTTCCTGTCCGCTACTTTGAGGACCAGATGAGGGTTCGATTTGTCTTGCATTTGTGTAGGTGTCGTTCGTCCAGGGTGCAGTGATGTGGTTGTGGCGCTTAGCAACTAGGAGGTGGCCAGGCTTTAATTTCTTGAGTTTGTTAAAGCCTGGGAGTGCGGCGCCAAGTGGGAGCATACGGATATGAGCATCGTTGCTCTGGTTATGTTCCATTTAGCCTCAGGGATGCTCTGTGCCAAGTGATTGAGCCACTCAGGGTTGTGATTGTTTAAGTTCAGCCTGGCTTGTGTGTTCCAGACTGCAATGATCTGCAGGTCCCAGTGGTGCTGTGGGAGAGGGGTGTGAGAACCATTCCAGAATGGTATATCACTACAACATACAGCTTCTTTTCTTACGTGCAGTGGCCGCCAAAAAGTGCGGTACTTTTTCAAAAATCAGTCAAGTTGACTTATGGCTTATCTTTTAAAAGCTAGTTATCCTTAATTAGCCTGCTATTCCTGTCTGACCTTGTCTTGCGTGCCCTTAAACTTTTCTTGCTAGTTTGTCTTTCTGAGTTTCGTGTTTTCACCAAAACTTCTAGTTTCTAGACACTACCTTTCTTCTTGAGTTTGCGCCCCCTTAGGTTAGGCCCAGGTTGCAGGCCTTCTCGGTTTCAGCTAAGCTGCCCTCGTTTGGCAGGTACAGCTTTGTAACCTACTAGGTTAGTAACCTTATCCTTTAAAACCTGCTCAGCCCCTTGGATTTATCGAACATATATTTTGGCCGTTCATTAGTTTCAACCTGCGACAGTGTCAACATAGCTTGGCCATCTACACGTACTGTTCGCTCCCCAGGATGAAAAGAGTGCATGCTGTCACTTGCAAGGTAAATATTGTCATCATCTTACTCCATGCAAGAGCAATGGTCGCGCTGCTATCATGGCACAGCCACAATGCAAAATCTAGTAGCGTCAAATACTTCTTCCAACATGGCAGCCACAGTGCCTTGTGTTATTATGGCTACCAGACCTAGAGCCTCTGTGGCCTACTTCCAAAGAAATTGCCTCTTTGAGGATCATATATAACAGCTGGTGATGTTGATTGTGATGTCTCTTTCAAGAACACATTCATGCCAAGAACATGCACTCCTCTGTTTGTACTCATCAAAAAATATTTCGGGTAGATGTTGTGAGAAACTGCTTGCCTTGTCTGCCTTCATCCCCTGAGCAAATGACAAATAAAGGCTTTGTAGCTGCCTTCACGTTCATGGGGTTATCTGTGGTCTGGATTGCACCACCCACACCTTGCCCTGGCTAATCACACCCTCAATGTCCTGCTCCTGACCGTTGTAAGCGCTCTTCACGACCCTGTGCAGGGCAAGTGTGTGTACATGTGTGCGTGCGCGCGCACAAGCATGCATATCTTCATGCGCACATGCGCGAGCAACCATGTCGGCAAGTCTCATCACATAAACTGTTGCACAAGAGTATTTGCTCACACACTCAAGTAAACCAGGCTTTCCTTGACAGCCACATGTTAAGAAAGTCTGATCAGCGCACATTCAGCATTCATCGGATCACCATCCTGGCCAAGCCTTGGACTGGATTGGGCTCAGACTGCTGTTGACAAACTTTATCTCCCAACCAGTCAACTTTGATTTCCGCGAGGGATGCAGCAGGTGTGACCGCTCCCGCATCCCTGCCCCGAAAATGAAAAAATCACTGGGCAAGGATTGCCCCTCCCCCCCCCACCCCATTCCCTACCCCCTGAAAATTCCAAAATTCGCCGGAAGGGCCCTGAGGCCTCCGCGGAAGGTGTGCATCATAGGAATTTGCATGGGGATTTTTCTGCAGAGCTGGGCAGCAGAATAGGACTTTCTTCTCAGGTCAACCGTCAAATGATGGCAGCATCACAAGCAGGGTCAAGGGGAGAGGTCAAAGGTGGAGTGAGGTCCTGTGGGAGGTTCAGGAGAGTCATGTCAGGCCTCCCGGATGCTCCCCTTCCGTGCTTGATGCAGCCTTGCTCAGACGTACGAGCACCTCAGTTGTTTCACATGGACCGCAATACAGCTTGCCACATGTGCTGCTAGATGTGTGCGCGCACAGCATGCTCTAGGCAGTAGTGTGCCCAGGCGCACCAAGCCTGCGCAGGTGTGCGTCCGCTGCTTGCGTGCACACACAACATGCACACATCATCCATGCTTGATTTTGCACCAATCTGGATATATACTGTCTACAAGCTGTCTAGCTTGGTGGTCCTCCAAAGATGACGGGAAGCAGGTGAAACCAAAGATGATGCGCAACCCAGGGGAGGGCCCTTGCAGCGCTTAATGTTCACAGTTTAATTGATCTATGCTCAAATATCAACAACAAACAGATTCTTTTGACACACAGCATGTAAACGAAGATTCTGAGCCGGACTGAGGGATGTGAACTTTACATCCAGTGTGACCGCCTTCCACATCCCTATCCCTAGGAAATTGGGATTTTTCCAGTCAAAATTCATAGATATTCACACATTTCGAATTTGCGCCCACAGAAAAAAACGTCGCTCTCAAAAGCTAGAAAACGGACACTTGAAAAATTCCCGGTGACTGATTTCTCGGGTAGAGATGCCATCAGGTGTGACCGGGGCCTAAGCGAGCTGCTAAGGCGCCGAGCGCTATCATTGCAGCTTATGGTACACTTTTGGTCACTCTTTTTGTACAGCCCACTAGAGCTCTTGAATATAAGACAAGCTTGCTCAGCTTGAAGAAGTAGGCTAAAGAGGTGCTCTTACTTTTGCCTGGGACCCAGCGGATGGGGCCCTAGGACCTGCAGGCAGCTGACCCCCTTGACGCTAACGCCTGTTAAATATGACAGATGAAGTACAGATTGACTTAAACAAAGCTCTAAAGCATTTCAAGCGCGAAGCGTGCTGTTGACAACCACTTCTGCGGACCCATTTTTGTCACTGCGGGCCATTGCAGCATAACAAAGGCATCCAGAAATATTTCTTGAGTGCTTAATTACGCTCCTTGTGCGGTGCGTCCACCCCGCCATATGTCCGCCTGGCGCGCGCCAGCCAATTTTAGCAGTGCAGTTGCTTACAGCGCATGGTTAAGGTTAATAATTTGATACTCTTGAGTGAACTGGTATGCTTGCCCCCACCTTAACCAGTGCTTTTTCATTCCTCCACTTAATTTGCGCAATTCAGCCCTTTTTCTACATTGCCCTCTCCTGTCTCAATGCTATAGAACCTGCATACATGCATGCTTATGAATAAATAGGGTTAACCAGTTCCGTTGGTGTACAATATACGTACAAAATACGGGTACAGAAATACAGCGTATAATTCATCCCCCACCCCCGTAGCCGTATTCCGTATGAGTACGCATATACAGAGGAGTACGTATTCTCTACGTACTATACGGTGGAAATCTGTAGCTTGGTGGCCTTGGAGTGGCCTTCAAGTGGCCTTCGATCCAGCATCGACACGCCTTAGAAACAGCATAAATATAAAATATAAGCAATTGAACTTAGACATACAAAATGGATAACATGTTTCATAGTGGAGGAGAGACAGAGGCTGCAGGAGAGGGTTCTCTGTCAGAGGCGCATGGGGAGGGCTCTCAGGGACAGGGCAGCAAGAGCTAAGCAGGTGCAGCAGGCTCAGCACCAGCAGGGGCAGCAACAGGCATCACTGACAAGGGAGAAATGCAAGGCAGCGTAAAAGAGAAGCCCTAGGACACGCTGAAGCGCCTGAGCGACCTCAAGAAGAAAGGTCAGGAATATTTCTGGCAGTGGCTGGAGCCTGTGCTGGTTACTGAGGCTGTGAATAAGGAGGTGCTAGTATGCAAGCTGAAGTGTGTGAGAGGAGCATTTGAGCAGCCAGTTCCCCCTCATGTCAGCAGCAGCAAGCCGGCCGCTTTCAGCACACATGACCAGCTGTGCACTAGAGCAGAACTGGTCATTGTTTGGTAACATCTTCTTGAAGATGAAGAACTGCATGGCCCTACAGCGGGCTAAGAAGATTGCCTACATCCGGGGAAACCACCCTGGAAGAGGCACAGGGCCTGACAAGGAGATCATGCTATCGGGATTTTATTTGTTGGACAAGGAGATGGCCATCAAAGATGTGTTGGAATCGATTTTTTTTGCCAAGTGGAAGGGCAAGTGCATGGAAGGGCAGTTGCTCAAGGGCAGATGCAACGCTATGATGAAGCTCATTTGCAGATTTGGAGACTTGATTGGTACATGGCTGGAAATTCTCTTGCATGTTGCTTGCTATTGGAGACTATGGCATGTGTGCGCACTTATGGCGCCTTCAGCCCTCCAACTGCAAGATTTTCCAAAACAATATTTAACGGGCATAATCCACCCTTAAAAAGCTACAGATTGACCACCCTATGGTTCCTATGGTTCCGTGGGGCACATGACAAATTCCGGATTCTACGGAAAACGGGCATTTTACGCATTATATGGTATAAAGGTACTACGGTATTTATACATATCTAGGAGTCTGACATACGGAACTGGCCAACCCTATGAATAAACAGCGCCTTGGTCAGCAGACAGCATCAATTTTCTATCAATTGGATCCCTCCCTTCAACCACCTGACACTCAAGGTGCCAAAACTGCTGCTGGTGAACCCTACTCACTTGGCAACTTCAGTTAACTGCGCCATTAGCTGCATGCGGAAGGAGGGATCTGTCATGAGAGGCTCTTGCGCATATGCTACCAATTCTTCCACGAGGGGAGTGAACGGGACACTGCAAGGCAACACAGGAGACAGGGCAGGACAGGTGAGAAAAGGCCAGGGTGCAAGAAGCGCGCAACCATTTGCAACCCTTACCACATGTTTCTACTATGCTCACACCAACCAAAGCAGTGTATAAAGGTAACATCTATTGGTGTCGCTTAAGCATTTCAGCAGCCTTCAAGCACGCAATAAACACTAGCCTGGTAAGCAGGGAACAGACCTGTCATACAGCCCAGCACCCGCTAGGTCCTCCAAGTCTTCCCCGTTGGCATCAGAGCGTGCAATAAGTAAGGGGCTGCTTCCTGAGTCAGGCGCTCGGAGGGCGACACGCTTGGCTGGCAGGGATATGATTGACGGGGGGGTCACACCATCCAGGCGAGCTGTGAAACTTAGTGCCCTGTGCATGGAAGTCGAATAGCTATATTTTAGCACGAACGTCTTTCAATTGCCTGATCCTAGGCTGGTAGACCCTAAGAGAAATGCCTGCTTTTAGGAATGCATGCCTGCGTAATGATTGAGTATTGTGTGCATGCATGCGCGTTAGCATGATTGTGCGTACGCATATAAGTGTTTATGTATCTTTGTGTGCATACGTTTAGGGTTATGTGAATGTGTGTAAATGTGTGCACATAAATGCGTGTATACGTGTGTGCGCATGTGTGCGTGTCCGTGCATGTGCAAGCGAGAGCGCAAGTGCAATCCTGTGTGCTCTCTGCTTTTACCTTCCAGGGAAGTTGCCCACCAGAGCCTCGCCCATACCCACGACTGCTTCCCCGAAGGCCTGGCCGGAGGAACCAGTGATGGGGTTGGCAGTGTGCAGCACATATGCGTAATCAGCCGGGATCACCTGCATGCGTATGGACAGGTAGGAAGTGAAGATGCTTAGCAAGGAATACTTCAAAAGTTGGAAATATATACAAGATCAGCATTTTAACCACCCAAGGTGCTATTTGAAGAAACGATTTATGATTGGTGTTCAGTGCAAACACTATAAGTGCACTTGCTAGGAAGACCCAAAACAAAAGATGTATGTGAAGTTGTTCTTAGGTTTAACCTGGACAGCAACATCTTACGCATGCCTTGGTAGCACCATCTTCAATCATTTACTAGCAGAATTATGATCATAGAGCGCACTTTGGGGCCCATATTTTATGTTGGAATTCCTTGTTGTTGATGAAGCAGTCCACCCTTCCCAAGTACTCCATGCAGAAAAATTGCCTTTGATTTAGTTGTGTTTGATAAGCCTGTCATCTAAAGCTGCAAAAAGAATGATTGGCTCTTGCCTGATTGAATTTACCCAAGAGAGAATTATTGCTAGTATACAGGGATTCATGCCCAGCTGATTCGGCATGTCAACCCCCAAACAGCCTGCAAACACTTAATGGGAACACACTTCTTGGCTGAAGTGAATCATTCTTAGGCTTACTGTGGCAGTGCTTGCCCTTGGACAATTTTAGACATCCAGATCCTGGGATTTCATTGCGAGGCATGCTGAAAAGCATTACGACATTGCTACGAGGAGCCCACAGGGTGCTATTTTTTGCCTCCACAGGCCCAAAGCATGTTAGATGTTGGAATAGTAAAGCCCAGCATCTTGGTTCACGCGTGTTATCCATCCCTGTTTCTATACTCCCCAACTTCATGTTCCATGTTTTCCTAAATACACTCTGAAATTTCTTTCAAACAGGGTTGGGTCATACATGTTTAATCACATTTTATGCATCACAAAATAAGGCTTAAGTTATTGAATTGAAAAACCCAGTTTACAATGCGGGTTCCAATGCAAAACCCCCTCCCCCCGGCTTTTCCTTCGTTCCTACTCATTTCCCCTTTCGGTAACATCACTAAGCGTAAGCAAATTTACAGAAACAGGGAAGTTAGAACTGTCTACTACATATCTACCCCCCATAGCCCTGTTGTCCTCATCGCTGCTGCTCCTGCCCTCAGCATCACTGCCCTGGCACTCCTCGTCGTTGCTGAAGATTTTTGATGCTGGTGCCTGAGTGAGCCCCCTGCTCCAGGACCTGGGTGCACTCAGCCAAGTCTGCTCACTGCTTCCCTGCACACCGAAAGCGTCCGCTGCTTCTTTGCAGGTGCCGAGGAGGAGCACTCATTTGCTGCTGTACTTCTGTCGAGCCGGCGCTGCTCTGCTGCTGCTGCTGCTGCTGCTGCTGCTGCTGCCTTGTTCTGAGCATCGATGGCCCCCATCTCATCCAGAACAGGTGGTAGGACTGCCACATCTGCTGTGCACTTTGCTACCCCACGAGTTGGATGAATGTGCAGAAAGTGCTCCCTGATGTGGGAAGCACCAGCTACAAAGAAATGCTTGCAGTTCTTGCACTCCACCTAGTGCTGCTGCGTCCCGTCTCTCAGTTCAATGATCATGACATGAATCCGCTCCTTCCCCATTCCTCAAGACATTTTGGATATATACATACACATGTAAGAATGCACAAGGGTTTTTATGGGTAGCTGGGGGGGCAGTTAGGGGCCCACAGGCCCCCCTCTACCCCCCAACTCCTACCTTCAAAAATGACCCCTAAATGCGGACGCATTGCGTTAAATACGCGCATTGTTTGTATCATACGTGCATTGGTCTCGGCAAATGGACGCATGACCCAACCCTGCTATCAAACATACCTGCTGGAGCAAAATGCCCATTACTAGATCCTCATCTGGCAGATTCAGGGCACGCCGACTCAGCCAAGCTCGGTCGTTCCACTTGCTGGCCCACACCTGGCAAAAATTGTGCACACATGTGTGTATATGCGTGTGTGTATGTGCGCGCGTGTGTGAGTGAGAGTGAGAGAGTGTGAGAGTGAGTGAGTGTGTGTGTGTGTGTGAGAGAGAGAGAGAGAGAGGGGGAGAGGGGGGGAGAGTACTTTGGGGGTGGGGTGGCGTGTGCGTGCACACACTATTATTTGAGCTTATGAGCAAGCATGAATATGCCAACGTTCCTCATATGTGCGTTGCCTTGTGACCCCATCAGACCAACTGAGCAATTATATCAGGGCACAAGACCTCGTACACATGTGCCTAACAAGTGCCTTGAAGAAGCAGGAAGTCTCAAAAAAATCAGCTAATGATCCCTAATTTCTTATGTGAGTGCTCTACTTTCTTTACAGCAGGATGGGTCAATTTTGCATTTCAAATCATTGCAGACTTTAATATCTAACGAATTATTCTCCGTTCTGTAGAAAATCAATTTGTAAATTCAAGGACCCTTCCCAAAGTTGGCCCTGTCATGCACCTGTTTCGCCCTGTTAAGCACCTTAGAAGGGCCCCATGTCAAACCCCTAGACTTGCACATTATTATAAATGTTATAAATGAGCATGGAATCAGGAAGGAGGGGAGGTGGAGGGGGAGGCTTAAGTGGCGTCTGCTAGAGCCCTTCCCCCCCCCCCCCTTTCTCAAAACCTGCTCGCAAACGTTTGATCAAGTCATCTGGCGTATTTCGAATTTACCAAATCATCTGTGCAATGCGAATAATGAACAGGCAAATGACTATCCCTGCTTTACAGCATTCAACATTATGTTTCACTTTCATAAGCACAAAGTCACATGCAACATGCGTACAAAAATGCATGCAGGCACGCGCACACACCCAGACCCAGACCCAGACCCACACCCACGTATGCAAACGCTTGCATACACAGGCACACTTGAAAGCTCATGCAAACACATGGATACACATACAAGTCTAAACCACACGTAGAATTAAGCTGTCGGTGCACCTTATACAAAATCATTGTAATAATCCCTAAATAGCTAGCGGCTTGTGCTGGTACCTTGCATATTGCAGACCATGCGTCATTCCAACCACTTGAGCCAGCTGTCCAGGCTGTTTTCGTGGTGATCAGCCCCTGGGCTGCAGCAGCCGTGGCACACTCTTCCACAAGGTCCTCAGGTGCCTTGAGCTGTGTGGATACCAATGTACGCAATGTTGCCAAGGCCTGCAATTGGGGAGCGCGAGGTCCATACACTTTAGGGAAAGCATGCATCGACAAGTTGCAAGTTCCTTGTGTTGATACTACAAGGGCATCTGGTTTCACTAGGGTCCTCAGTGGTCAGCGTCTATCAGTGCATGAGTCAGGCATAGTCGGTAAACTCATGGAATCACATGTGGCTGCAGGACAACAAGAGGATGAACACAGCACCCGGCTAAGAGGGTGACAGCTAAGATAGCAGGGAGGCACCAAGCCTGTACACAGGCTCTTGTGTGTCAGACAAGACAGCAAATCAGCTTGCCCATGCAGGGCCCGGCATGTGCAAAATCCAGTGAAACACAGGAATGTGGCATGATGTGACACATCCACTGCCCGTTTGCAAACAGCAGCACAAATGTGCATGAATTTGCTTCGTGTGCCGGCCTATCCCAAAATGATGTGAACAGCTGCTGTCCGTGCGCACCCAACTGTGTGGCCATCATAACGGCTTGCTTTATTGGATGTGTAGTGCACACAGCACTTGACATCGCCAAGCCAGTAGAGTAAAACCCAAACAAGCTACTCCCCTTTTTTTGGTCAGGAGGGACCGAGATTAGCAGACTTGCAAGTATCGTGGCCGCAAGCCATACCTGGAGGGCCTGAGAGAAGTCTCCTGACACAGCAGCTGCCCTCGCCTCAACATCCTTGACACCCTCTGCCAGCGCCTTGGCCACCTGCACCCCAGCAAAAACGCATCAGGATGCCCAGCAGACTCATGCAGGCAGCAGTGAAAGCGTTGCCTCTGCCTCCTCTCCCACGGACAGCCGGCAATACTTGGAAGAAGTTCAAGACATGAAGCAGCCACCGCGCAAGCCAAGCGTACCAGCGAGCTCCTGGACACTTGTCAATGATGACTGTTGCAAGTGCGCTGCAAATCGCACAGCTGGCTGTATGCATGTTGTGTCTTCTTGGTTATGGGGCAGTAAAACTTTGACGCGTGATACAAATCATACTCCCTTGCACTTGATAGACTGCGAGGTATGGTCCGCTCACCATAAAGCTGAAGCCATGAAAACGTTATGCAGCAGGCAGTGCAGGGGATGCCAAGCCCACACGAATCAAAGACATGAACCATTGCCGACAAAGCAAGCGCATGTGCGTGCTGCACTGCTGCTTTGCTTGCTCGTCGTGTGGGAGGTTGTAAGCTGACCTGGACGTTGCTCGGGTGCTGCAGCACGCGCTCAAAAGTGCCCCAGGGCAAGGCGATGGACGCCGGCACGTGGAGCCATTCAGGCAGCGCTCCGCTGCGTGCCAAGCTGGCCAGGCTGCTGCAGTTGGTAGCCTTGCCCCCCACTTGGCCAGCCGTCCCGAACTCGGACTCCTGCCATACGTGCGCACACAAGGGGGGTGGTGGGAGGGGCAGTGCGTCTTGTGGCTTCATATCAGACAGGCATGCAAGATACATCAAACAACACTTTCCCACAAGCACAAGTATACATCTGCTCCTGACGAGCCTGGCTCTCAGCACTTCTTACATGCAGCAGCAGTGCTAGAGAAGAGGCCTTGACTTAGGTACTCTTGCAACAGGACCGGCCCTTGCCCTTGGTCCAGCAGAGGCTCATGCTCGCACTCTTTGGCAGGACGATGGCATGCAAGCAGATGCAGGGAAATGGGCAGTACCCACCAAGAAAAGTCACCGAAAAGGCTTGCCTTGCAGGGCCTTGGCCAGTGCAAAGCATGTGTTTGTGCTTATGGGCAGTAAACCTAACCGACCCGCGTAAGCATGGAGCATCAATGGTACACTCTGATACATCAGTTCCTTGACTATGGCGCTTGCAAGCCATGCGCCCCTATCAAGCCATGCTCTTACAAAGCCTACTTCAGCTGTGTACCTGCAAGGCCCACTTGCTGCTCAGCCGCGGCTGCTGCAGACGCTTTGGCTCCAGGGCTGCCGCCAGCACTCCCGCCACCCCCGTCTTTGCCGCCTCTGCATCAACCTCCCCACCCAATGTTCCGCGCACGTCGCCCTCAGGGGTGATGACAAGCGAGACAGCCTTGTTAACACCCTTGGCCTGCACAGTGCAGGTGTCCACACGTGCGGATGCATTGGATGCAGCACCCACAATATGATTTGCCCATCCCCAGGCCAAATGGATGTGGCCGCAGCAGTAAAACGTAGTAACAAGGAAAGCACGCAGACAACTAAGACAACTCCATGACAAACAATAGCCACAGGATGGCGGGAGGTTCCTGCTTACCTGCACAGCCAGCAACTGCAGCTCGTTCCACTGGCTGGCGTCGTTGCATGTGGCCAACAGCACTTGCTGAGCGCGCGAGCGGATGGCTGCATGAGAAAGTACATCTGTTGCGCTGCGGGTGAGGACTGCCTGCAAGGAGGAAATGCAGCAACAAGAAACTGAACTTACTGGCGTAGGCCACAGAGGTTTAAAAGAATAACATCACCCGTCCTACAAAAACTGATGTGTGCACCAGACACAAAGAAAGAAGGCGATAGCTCAGGTTTGGAAGGCTGGATCAGGTACTGGCCCCGATGTCCAACATAAGGTTAAAAGATGATACTTGACAGACTTGACAGACAAGTACACAAGGCCATCGGCTTGTTGAGATGCAGTGAGCCCAAAAAAAGTCCAGAAGCACAGGGTGCCAAACAATGAAAAGTGACATTCAAAAGTGCCCATGCTTCTATCAACCATTTCCTAGGTCCAGGCCTCCATCCACAAAAAGAGCGTCTCTGAACAGGATGTCCATTAGGCCGCCCTACTTTATGCCTCCTGTGGCTATGTGCATGTAAGTATGGAAGCATACTTGCCCTAAAAATGATGCCAGCCGTAACCCCATTTCTTTGAGAAGCACCACTCCCAACTGCAAGTTGATGCAAGCCCAACTTACCTGGATTCCCTCAGGGATATCCTCATTGCCGCCCACATGCTCAGCAAGGAGCAAGATGGGCGGGCCACCTGAAAAGCTCTTGCCTTGAACATCAGCCAGGGATGAGATGGGCGTCAGCACACCCGCCAGTGCACCCTTACCTTGGCTGACCACCTGCATGTAAAGGCCCAGCATACACGCTGCATGCTCTGTCACAGAACTTCTGGCTAAATCACAGCCAACATATTTTCATTTAAAGTATTCTTCCTTTCATGAAAAATACTTGACTTGAGAAGAGAAAAGTCATTTCACAGTGCATGGGCGCACGTAACAAACACACAAGTGGGACACAATTGTACGCCAACTCAGACACTTGTTCTCTGTATACATACGCCTCACTCCCATGCCTTTTTCACCACTGAAATAAAGTGGAGAATTTTGGTTATGCAGCTCACACGAACATGCCTACCAGTGCACAGGCATATATTTCCCCGCACCTGCCAAGAGGACACACCGGCAGCATCGCGCATCATCGGCTGCAATGCTTGAATCAGTGGCGCGAGCACAAAAAGGGGCCGACCTCTAACCACCTCCTCACCTGCAGTGAACGGGCATGCAAAAATGCATGTACATGCATACAGGCAGATATTTCCCAGTAATGCTAGCTTGACAAGGGAGCTGCTGTTGCAAACGTCTGCCATGTTCAGAAAACCTAGAGCTTGCATAATGCAGCTGCCTGCAAAGACGAGCATGAATGCAGGTTGCATGTGCAATTATCAAAAACAAAAAGTAAGGTGCTAATATCATCAAGAGGCCGGCTTGGGAGGAAGTTTGGCTGAATCTGTCACAAGCTTAGGTGAGCTTGGACGTTCCCTTTCAGCACCTTAACAAAAATGTAGTCATCCCATTGTACAGAGTGTCAGAACATCATGCCCACATTTAAAATAATGCCTACCCTTAAGCCTTGATCAAAAGTAGACTGTGCAAATGCAAGCCTCCTTATGAACTACCATTGCCCTCACACACCCAAAAAACACGTATCAGGCATGGCTGTGCTCACCAAAATTGGTGATGTAGGCAGCGTCCAACTTGCAAGCTTCTGCAAAGCGTTCTGCATGAGGCTGGACCTGCAGGCACATGCAAGGGCGCAGCAGGTATTCGAGAAGCAAGCGCTGCAACTGAGCAGAGTAACACATCAAATTAACACACAGCAGACGTTGTGGGCCCCTCTTGTGAGCGATGGAGTCAAGTGATCGATCAAAGAGTCTATTAAGCACAGGGCATGGCATCAAGCTATGCCTTAGATGCAGAGGAATCTAGCACAGCCCTTGTAAAATCAAGCTTCTCAAAGGTTCCGGGACATGTCCTTGTGACCTCAGCACCAGTCCATGCTTTACAAGTTGTATCAGCAAGCTTATCATTTCTCAGTTCAGAGCGCCATTTAGATGGGAAATGGATATCAATAGTCACACAGCTCATTTCACTGCATTTTGATACCCAACACTATGTAACGTTGTGCAACATTTGGTGAAATTGGTACGACTAGCACTTGCGCGGAGGCCAGCTAAATTAGAATACACATTCACATCATTGGTAAGATCCTTTCACAAAGTATTGAATGACGCTGTTTTTACAACCATTTCGACAAGATCAGCTTGCAAAGGGACACAGCCGAGCAACAGCAAATTTTGTAATTTTGTGCTCAAACTCACACGCATAACAAGCCTGACTAACGAAAATCTTATTTGAGCTCCTTGCACAAAATCCAACACTTGACCATGAATATTCAGTGCATAAGCGTCTTGGAGCGCTGGAGTTTTAATATCAGGCTTGCCATTCCATACTTTTTTCTAGGGTTGGGTCATTTGGCATTTCACCTTTCGATGTTCGGTCTTTTTTTGGTTCAGTTTTGGGAATTGGCCCAGGAGGGCCCTCTCCCTGGCAATTTCACCCAGTTTAGGTCCCTCTCCCTCTGTTGAACAGTCTACTCAATCTGACTACATAAAAAGTTGCAGCAAGAAGGAAAATGGCAGGCTGGAGCTCTTTTGCAGGAACACGCATGATCATTTGATTGAAGGATGGGAGGCAGCTGAGTTTTCCTGGATATGACAGCGAAACATGAAACAAAATTTTGCAACTATGGAACTTAAATAATACCTCAACTGTCCAGGGAAACTGGGAGTCGTTGAGGCAGAAAAGGGGAGAAATTGGTCAAAAATCGTTGTGAGACCTGTAGAATTCGCGACTGCCACTTTTAAAAAGCGCGATTTTTTGTTAAATACCGAAAGCGATAAAATATGTAAAAAAACAGATGACCCAACCCTACTTTTTCTTTAACAATTGCAAGCTAGCAAATTGTAAGGCGGGCTAGACAATTGAGCGTATCAACAAACCAGGCACTCACAAATTGCAGGCAGGAATCAACGCGCCTTGAGAAAGTTCAATGAGACTGTTGAGCCGAGGTTTGGAGGTTGTTATTGGAAGAGACCAGGTCTGCGGGTTTAAGCTCTAGTGAGTAGGCAAAGCGCCTTACGCACAAGCGCTTCTTCGTCTGAAAAGAAACGAGGTCTGGTTCAGAGCTTGCTTGGCCATCAGCTATCCACAAGCAGATGGCACTCAAATTCATCAAGGAGTGTTTGTGAACTAGATTGAGCTTTGGAGCTAAGGCGGACATACTAAGCACGCAAGGCTGGTGATGGGCAAAGAGCGATGAGGTTTGCCTCTCATGCAGGGTTAAGCATCAGTCGAATGAAGATTGAGTTGTTTAGGGATATGTTAGAATAGTTCAGATAATCTAACAGCAATTATCCGGAGCATGCTTGTCAGCCCTTAATACAAAGCCAGGGAAGGGGGGCGCATGCACATCTGCACATCCACTGAACCCAGCACATAACAGCTACATGCCCTCACCTCTGCGTACATGGAGTCCATGTACTCTGCTAGTGCCAACTCAGCACGCTGCAGCGCGGCCAGCCCAGCCAAAGCCCACTCCTGGGACCAACGGCCGCCCGCAAAACCGCCGCCCTGCTGCAGCCACTCCCACTGGTCCACCACACTGGACAGCTCATCGTCGTGCACCTGGCGCAGGGTTACAGGCGGATGATGCATGTTGCAGGCTGACAGCTCCTAATGTTGCATGGTTGAAATGATTGAAGGGGTAAGCGGCCTGCAGCATTTTTGGATTGAGCATTAACAAGCCAGACACACTTGACCACCTTATGGGTGGCTGAGATGACTGCCTGGCACCATGTCGTGGTTAACTACAAGTTCCCAAGTATGCACTCCTACTCACACTCCGGGCTGCCCAGACTGCACAGGGCCAAACCGGTACACCAATTCATATCGTGAAACAGCAGCAAACAAGACACCTGTAGCACCTACCCCCACGATGGTGTTGCGGAGCACTAAGCTGATCAAGGCACTCAAATCATCACCCTGCAGAGGCGGCCATGTGTCACCATTAGACATGGCAATCAGGTTGACGTCCACAATGTATTGCCCATAAATGCGCACATGCTATGTGCGACACCATGAGGGCCAAGCGCTGCAGCAACACACATAGCACAAGGGGTTTCACAACTCCAGATTGTTTAAAAGACTTGGCATTCATCATCATAGCCTGAGCCCTAACAGCTAATTTCCGGGAGCATGCTGACAAGAACGATGGCCAGTGTTAGGCAGCCTGAAAAGAAGGCACAGCTAAGTGCCAGGGAAAGCAGCTAAAATTGTGAGCCATGCGCTTGCTGGGAAGCATGTCAAGGGCACAAAGCAACTGACACGCTCTGAGGGGCTTAATATCCTCCTGGGTGGCCTGTTTGCTCTGCGCAGGGTCAAAGCTCCCTATACACATCCAAACAATCAATCAATCAAATGTAAGCTAGCATGGTAGAGTGGGGCAAATATGCTGTGTTTCTTACAATTTGCCATGTGCTCCTCCTGGACTTGAGTCGCTAAGTGTTGCTTCACCTGTTTTGGCTTCCAGCCTAGATCAGGGGCAGAGTGACTATACAGAGTGGCAACATGCAGCCTGCGCTTCCAGCCAACTTACCTTCAGGGAGGGCAGATCTGTCCTCTCAATCAGGAGCCTGAACCAGCTCTCCAGAGCGAGGTCAAGCATGAGAAGGTCCCGAGATGCACCGGGCGCCTGCTCAGACAGGGAGAAGGATTGAGCTCTTTGTAGCAGCAACTTAAGGCCCCCAGACCAAAGCATAGTTGCCCATCATAAAACAGTTCAGCGGAAAGGGGTACACTGAATTGCAGCAACGCAAAATATGCCAATCAGAGTGTGGGCGTCTACTTTACACAGGCTGAGAATGTGGAAGGGGACAATACCAAATCCCCTTGGAGCTGAGGTTGCAACCTGTCATCAGTAGTGTGCATTCCAGTAAAAAGCAGCACATCCGCACGGCCCCAGAAAAATTCACCACTCCTACAGCAAAACCTACCTGCCAGTAGTTTGCCAGCCTGGACCGGACTTCAACAATCTTGCCGGGCACCCACCTGCATGGATCATTTGTAGGGATCGGCGTTTGTAATAGCGCTACATGGCTATGTAGCGCCATAAAAATTTCAGATATGGCGCGGCCAAAATCGATGCTTGAAGATTCACCTCTGGCCCCAAGAAATAAGAATATGATTATAGAAATAAATTGGCAGACATTTTTGATGGGGACAAGCCATAGATTATTCTGGGGACAGATGTCGTGCAGCCCCATGTCCAGGGCAGTGCCGTCCCTGCAGACTTATCCAAGAGGACGACAGCAGGTTCTCTCATGAAGTGGTCTGACAGGCTTAAAATGAGGATTAAGCCAGGGAGGGGCTGTGTGATAGAGTGCAAATGTTGCATGCCAACCTCAGCCCCGCGAACCCCTGGACAACGCAGCGTCAAAACTGCATACAGCAAGCTGGAAGCATCAGGGGTTTGCGCAATCCCCTAGGAGCATGCCAGGGAGGAGGACAACGAGGTGAGGAGGTAGACTGTGTTGGTAAGCCAGTGGCCAGGAAGCAGCGTATCAAGTTTTTCTTAATGGGCCCCGCACAGCGCAAGCAGTTCCATGTCTCATGGCCATTCAATTCATTATTCATGAGGTCCCCTTCATCAAGCTGGAGTGCCCTGCGCTTGAGTGAGTTGAGTCCACGCAAGCAGCTCCATGCAAGCAGCCATGCAGCATGCAGTAGTAGCACCAGCACCAGCACCAGCACCAGCAGAAGATTGAAGAGCGGACAGCGTAAGGAAGCAATCAGCGTTGGGCAGCAATCAGCACTTAAGAGCAGACAGCTAGGGAGTGCCTCGGAACACCAGCGTGTTCTTCAGATCACGATGCACCTGATCTGAAGGGCCAACCTGTCAACATTATATTTCTTCAGGCAGGATTTCAAGGGGATATAAAAAGCTGTTGTAAGCATAAAGGGAATTGAGGAATGAGGGGCCCAGCGATACTAAGGCATGTGCCCGCGCGTGAGTAGGAGTGAAACCCTAGTGCCAGATACAGCGCTATATCTGGTTGCTATAAAGCCCCCAGCCCAGGGAAGTTCAACCCGGCCGGGCCCCGGAGGTATCGACTAAGCTTTGGCCCGCGCCGGAGGTGCGGGCCAAAGCTGGTCCGTGTCACCGGCAATTTCATTTGTTGCCCTTCCGGGTGCCCGGAAAGATAATAAATTGACTTCCGGGCAGGTAAACTTAAGGTAAAGATTGACGAAGAAAGGGCGAAGGAGAGGAGGAGGGAGAGGGCCTGCCCGACCTGCCTCCTTCAGGGATACCTTTGACTTCCCTGTAGGTAACCCGAAAAGGAGGGCAGAGAATGCTGCTGCATGGTCTGGCTTGACAATCTTCTTTCCATTTGGTGTAGGGGCCACCTCCTCACAGGGGCCACAGCCTTCTCCTCCCA
>LFCJ01000799.1_pt1 | contig 20616 bp, 17 predicted proteins | sample 643141 | NCBI WGS metagenome assembly LFCJ01 (sample SAMN03766243, study PRJNA286221) | soda lake metagenome | biome: soda lake; feature: Kulunda steppe; material: water; isolation source: sample B1-Br-g2 brine of Lake Bitter-1 | place: Russia: Kulunda steppe | collected 2010-07
AGCGATGGCTGTGGCAGTCCCGATCGCATCTGACCAACTGTCACAGTCGTATTCAGCCATTACCAGGGCGAGTTGCTCCATCACTTCGTCAGAGACGGTCAGACTGTGGTATCCATTCGGTGGCATGACAGATGCTTACGGTAAAAACAGATAAATATACTGTAAATTATCGTTTCTGACCCGAATAAACCCCAGAAGTAGTGCTAGTCGACGAGCAACCCAGAAACGGTGACGATAGTAATTCGATACTGACCGCCTGTTTGACTCCTGGACTGTTAGCTGAGAGTGGCAGTAGCCTCGATCTCGACAGCAATATCAGACGGGAGCTTTGCTACTTCTACAGCTGCTCGTGCCGGATACGGTTCACTCATATATTCAGCGTAGACGTCGTTGATTTCGTCGTAGTTGTCCATGTCGGTCATATACACGTTTACTGACACGATATCGTCAAGTGAAGCCCCTGCAGCTTCGAGAATCGCAGCGACGTTCTCAAGTGTTTGTTCCGTTTCTCCGGTGATTGTTTCTGCGGTTACGCGGTCTGCTTCAGGGTCAACAGGTCCCTGTCCTGAAACGTAAACAGTGTCTCCGTCGATTATGCCTTGTGAATACGGTCCAAGTGCTTCTGGAGCACTCTCAGTACTGACTTCTTCCATAGAGCTATTTGTGGACAGTGGCATAATAACGTTTGGTATTTGTGATACGCTTACCAATCAACAAGAGAACAGCCGCGAAATCTATTCGAGAGTTTACTATAACATATCCTCTGCCTGTGTACAGGTGTATAACCGGTTTTTCTGATAGATATCCAATATAATTAAATTATTTGGTTCTCTAACCCATCGAAACTATTATTTTCGTCTACCCGTTCAAGATTACGAACTAGGATATTAGCGACCCGCTCCCAATAATGGGGAGTGTACCCGGAACAGTGGGGGGTAATGTAGGTATTGTCAAAGTTCCATAACGGGTGGCCTTCGGGGAGCGGCTCGGGATCTGTGACGTCAAGTGCAGCCGCACGAAGGCGGTTACTCCGAAGTGTGTCTACGAGTGAGTCCGTATCGATGATCGGGCCACGTCCAATATTAATTACTATCGCGTCGTGGGGAAGCGTACTGAGCTCCAACTCGCCAATCAGTCCCTCGGTTGTCTCGGTCAATGGACAGGCAATGACGAGGTAGTCGACGTTAGTGAGAGCGTCCACAATCTCATCGAAGCCATATACCTCATCCGTCGGTCCTCCTTTTTCTGGTGTGTAACGAACACCAACTGTTTCAACATCAAACCCGTCCAATCGGTCTACAATCGCGTTACCAATCGCTCCAAGTCCGACCACGCACACTCGCGACCCTTGGAGATCATCGAACGCTTTGAAGTGACGCCATTCGTGGCGCTTCTGTCGCTCAATTCCCTCATCCAATCGGCGAGTGATCATAAGCATCCAGCCGAGAACGTGTTCGGCAATGTTTGGGCCATGAACTCCTGCTGCATTGGTGACTGCGATTCCAAGTTCCGCTAGTGCATCCAGATCAAGATGGCCTACACCGGACGACGAACACGCGAACAACCGAAGGTTTGCAGCCTTTTCGAGTAGTTCCGGGCGGAGATCGTATCCGACAACAATTTTAGCTTCGGGTATTATCGATAGTTCCTCGTTTGCGGATGCTGCAAGCGTGACTTCACGGTCATCTAACCGTCGTTTGAGTGCGGTTGCACACTCACTAGAAGGGATTTCATGTGCTGTATGGTTAAGTATTAGGACGTCTGTCATACTATGGACTTTGTTTCAAAATATATAGACCTATCGGATTATAGAATCATCAACTATACGATTTTTTGTGACTTAGTTCAATTGTGGCGGATGTATCTGGAATATCTGAAAGGGGCATCGATTTCTTGCTAGCAAACCTAATTCGGTGGGAGCCAGGCAACGGCGATCTATTCGGGTGGCTACGGTACACTCTGGCACTACTATCCGTGCAGATCAGGTACAAATATCCTTCTGGTCATGTTATTTCCCCAAAAACTTATTACAATAGTGCATTTGTAAACGGGTGCTAGCAGTTTCTATATCATAAAATATTACAAGAATCACATAAATGGCAGTAAACAAGAGTATATGTACAGTAAATAGCCTTTTTTCTACAAATACTATCAGTCCTTCAGAGTTAAAAAGTAAGATTCAGTCGGTGTCCGATTGAGAATTCACCTTCCAAAACCGAGCAGTGGTTGGTACCGGTTGGGCTGACGTTCGCTGTTTACTGTTCCACTACGGATGTGATACGCAATTAAAAATCTTAAAAATGGTATTCAGAATTAATCTATTATAACTTGAACAACGATCCAAGCGAGACTCCAGTCGTCGAGATCCCGGCCGTCTCAAATGCGTTCCATAGTGTCGCCTGATTACTAGTCACAACCGGAACGCCACAATCTCGTTCAAGCTTGTCGATTATTTCGAACGTTCGATAATTAGTACAGCTTATAAAAACACCGTCTGTTTGTTCATCCGTTTCAGAAACTGCATCCAAAGCCTGTCGGTACGCAACTTCTGGCCGTTGAGATCCAATCTCTGTATTTTCCCGTATGTTCAGCCCGGAAATGCTAACGATGTCATAGCCGTCGTCCTCGAGAAATTCTCTCTCTTGTTCGTTTAATTCTTCCTCGTATGGAGTGACGATTGTAATCCGGTCAAGTTCGAGTTTATCGAACGCGCGTTTGATCGATGCCGCTGTTGCTACTGACGGAATCCCAGTGGATTCGGTCAATTCCTCTTCGAGCTGTTCATCGTAACCGGAGCCTTTGACAAGACTTCCTGTCGTACAGCCATACATGACCACATCGACATCGGCAGTTGCAAGCAGCTCACCACACCGTTTGGCATCATCAGCCATCGTTTCTAGCTCAGTGGACTCAACATCTTCCAAATACATCCGCGATGTGTGTAGCGAAACTCCGTCTGGAAGGTGTTCACGGACTTCGGGTTCGTTCGTTGTGTTCGAAGACGGTACTATTAGTCCAAGTCGTCTGCGCCATCCATGCATACGGTAGAGGACATGCTGGAAGGTGATAACGTTTTTCCATGTGATTGATAGACCAGCATAAACAGGTAGTATGAGTGTACGATTGCAAAACGCCGTGTTTTAGTCGTCGTCAGCTGTTGGAGACGGTCGAAAGTCGCGGCTCACTTCTTTCCACTGCCCCGTCATGAAGCGATAGTAATTCAGCGCTGCTGGAATAGCAGATTCAGCAAAGAACGCAAGATAGAGTCCCCACAATCCAATGGGAGGGATCGTTACGACAGAAGAGATCGTGAGACCAGCAGCTCCGAGATAGGCAAGGGGGATTGCGACCCCGAACATCCCGAACAGCTGACTGTAAAACGTCCACTGAGTGTCACCACTGGCATCAAGCGGACCAGCAGCTGCACCCGAGACCCCATGTAACACGACAGCAACGCAGGCTGCTCGAATAAGCGCGACAGTCGTGGGAATCGATAGTTCACTTGGATCACTAGTAAACAACAGTGCGATCGGCTCCGCAAAGACGAAGACGATCGCGGCAAGGAGAATATAGACTGTGACTGCAAAGCGGACGATTTCCCGACCATACTGTTCGGCAAGCTCTTCGTTTCCGGTTCCTAACTGTTGACCAACCAAACTCGAGGAAGCGAGACCGAATCCCCAACCTGGCGTATTCATTAGCCCCCAGATTCGCCGGGCGATCACATAGGCAGCGACAGTATCCTGACCGAAGATGTCGACGATTGCGAGCAACGGAAACTCTGCGATGGTCCAAACCAGGCTCCGCCCCATCACTGGCACCCCGATGCGAACAACATCAACAATTGTTTCGCGATCGATGTAGCTACCAAACGGATCTACCTGTGTCGGAAACGTTCCCACTCCGGGGAGTCGGCCCGCAACCAACGCGACCGCAAACGTGATGGTAATCGCGACGTTCGCAAACACTGTGCCCAGTGCCGCACCGACAACCCCCATTCCAAATACAAAAATGAATATCGCGTTAAGTCCAATATTCATTACTCCACCACCTGCTCGAAGAACCATCGGGGTCCAGGCATCGTCCAACCCAACGAACGTCCGGCTTCCGATCAGGTTGAGTCCAGCAAACGGAATCCCCAGCCCGATAATCTGAAGATAGGCGCTCCCCATCGCAATTGCCTCAGTATCGCTTGTGAGCAATGAGAGCAACGCTGTTGAGTGAACCCAGAACAGTACCGTGATTGGCACCGTCACAACGATAACCAGAAACGCACTCGTACGAACAGCTTGATTCAGCTCGTCGAACGATTCAGCACTGTATCGCTGGGAAACGAGTGCGATCGTCCCAGCGGCAAATCCGCTGCCGATCGCAAACGCTAATCCCCAGTACGGCGCAGCAAAACCAACACCAGCTATCGCACCTGAACCGACGGCGACTCCGACCATCGCGACGTCAGCTGCATTTTTTGACATCCGTGCAAGGCCAGTTATTACTCTCGGCCAGACGAGTTTTGTAGTCCGACGCTCTCGCTCAGCATCAATCAGTCCCAAACGAACGAGACCAAGCCCGATCCAGTGAATAGAGAGCCGTACTGGGTTCGGTATTAGATCTCGTAGCCGGTCAACCAGCCGAGAAAAAAACTGTAGCAGATAGACTAGTACCGCGTTCATACGTTTTGTAGAATTGTTAATTCACGTAGACAATCCCACGTCTTACAGCTTGGCTGATCAGTAGTCGTTTGCGCTCGTAAACGGGATTGGTGTCTGAGTAACATTAGATATAGATCGGGAAGTTGTGTTCAGTCGTCGTTTCGGTGGTTTCACCAGTGCTATTGGGTTTCTTTCTCGGGAGTCGTCTACTGTTGTACCCCCACTCATGTGTTCTGTTCATCAAACTGTCGGTGTGTTATTCGGTGAACAGAATTCCGGTCGTAGTATATAAAAACCTTGTTAAGACGATAGAATACAATGTGTGAAACGTCCCACCAGTGAGTTCGTACCGTCATCAGTAATACACTGTAGGAACAACCCAGCAGATACACCGTGTTGGTGGTGCCCTCGATACTTGCAGGCCGATACGAGAAAGATGCTGCAGGACGCTACGAGAGGATTTGCTGTAGCCTGTCAGCCACTATCTCTTCGTCACCCGGTTGCATCCACAGCATGTTGAGGCTCAGGTGGGGGTTCCCACTTTCCGTGACGCCGACCGAACGTGGGTACACCATTGGATCGTTTTCCAACAACTCTTCTTTTAATTCATCAACGTACTCACTTGTCTCGGCTGTGAACGTGATTTCGAGTGGGATGTTGTGATAGTGATGATCCTCTAGCTGCATCTCGATCGCGGAATAGCCGCTCAGCTCATCCATGATGAACTCTCCCCGCTCTTTTGCTGGCTCGAATCGTTCCGTTTCGTGGTCAAGATTCACCCAGTACTTCAGTGCCTCTACTACAGCGATGATATCGAATCTGTCCAGTTTGTATCCTCTGCCAACACCATACGTTGTGTTTCCGCTTCGCGGATCCCGTGGATTGTTCCCTTTCGTGTGCTCGCTATCTGGAATGTAGTCGACTTTCTCGGGTTCTTTCATTGCATACCCTTCTTCGCCGATAAAGTTATTATGGAACGCTTTCTCTATGTACTCTTCTTTCCCTTGCACGAATCCTGCGGCGTTCGGTCCATTAACGTATTTCCCCGAGTGGCAAACCAAGTCTGCACCCATGTCGACGTATCGTTCAAGTCCTTCCACGGGATACGTTTGCCCGGCAGCGTCAACGACGACTGGGAGATCGTTCTCATGGGCAATCTCAATCACATCCTCTATCGGGACGGCGTTCGATGCACCTTCGTACCCTTCCCTGTTGCCTTTTACGTAGCTGGGGCCTGGCCAGGAACCCGGGCCTGGTGCAATGTAGTGTATTGCAGCGGTATCTTCGGTAATTGCCGATTCGATTTCTTCGGGCGTACAGCCCGACTTATCTCCGACCGGAACGAACTTCCCTCCAGCAGTTTCTATAGCGCGATCATACCGTGGGAAGTGCGCGCATTTTTGTGTAATGAATTCGTCCGGTATGTCCTCCGTGTCTCTGGGCAGCTTCGTCTTCTTTTCCCGGTCTTTACCGGCCATACATGCGGCAGCGCTTATGACTAGCCCTCCATAACACCCCGTGGTGACGTGTGCGGCCTCGGCACCGGTTATTTCTGCGATTTTCTCACCTGCCTGCTCTTGCATTTCCCAGATCCACGCCCATTCATCGTTCGCTTCTTGTGCTGCTTCAAACACTTCATCGGGAAGCGACGAGCCACCAAGAATCGTCGACAGGAAACAACAGTTAACGAGTTTCGTGATACCCAGTTCGTTGTATACCTCGTTTGCTTCTTGTGGTGGGATCGTACTCATTGTCTTCTCACTCATACTACCATCACCCGTTCAAACGCTACGGTATTACGGTCAATGCTGCGACTATGTCGCATACCTTGGCTTCTTTCTGAACATATATTAAATCTTCGGCATGGGATGGTGCCCCACCAGAACACTAACTATATTCTGGTGCGGATGTTTTTGTACCGATCGTAAGCTTTCTCACGATGCGCTCACATGTATTATTATGAAAGATCGCAAAACAGAGTCAGACGCTACAGCACACACGAACGTCAACATTCCTGTTGGCGGTGTCTCCGATGAGTGACCGGGACCAGGCTACAGGAGATCAGTTCTCGCCATCACCGATCCACAGCGAACAGGACTCTGCACCGTTTCGCAACCGGGCGCGACAACGATTGGGTGTCTCCAAACGACAGTGGGAGTACCTGGTAGCTGGTGCAATTGCTGGTCCGTATGTGGTCGCAATCGCGCTGTACCTACAGTTCAATGTGAGCAACAACGCGTTTGTATTTTTTACAGGTTTCCACTCTCTGATTGCCATGTACGGTTCGTACAAACTCTAACTAACTAGTGGTTCATCTCACAGGGACGATCAGGTGTAACGACAGGGAAATTAGCCTACACAGTAACCGAGGAAGCATTTATTTTCATAGGTAAAGCATCTATCGCTATGGCATGAACAGCAGCTATGCTCGAACAGCGCGACCATCTCTGAAAGTGCCGCCAGTTACCCGATTATTGAGCCATGTCCACGCGACAACACTTCACCGGGAGGCCAACGTCCGGGTCGACTCGGTCGGTTCCGAAACAGTTGGTGCGAATTCGTAGGTCAGACACAGCGAAACTACTCGAATTTCTAGTCGAGTGACCGATGGATGACCGACCCCGAAGCGCAACTCGCAACCTTCGTTACTGAGTTGGAGTATGGCTCAGTCCCAGAGCCGGTACAAGAGAGAGAGCGTCTCTCGTTGTCGCGGACACGATCGCTGCGTCGATCGGCGGAACAACAGTCCCGGAGGTAGCATCGCTTGCCAGGGTCGAGGCAGCGAGAAACCCCGGCAAGGCGTCGATACTGGGAACCGAACAGACAGCAGCACCCGGACACGCAGCGATGGTAACGCCACGGCAGTGACTTCCCTGGATATTGACGAAGGGAGCGCGTACGCTGGCGGGCATCCAGCGGTACACATCGTTCCTGCAGTGCTGGCAGAAGCCGAAGACGGGACCGCCGAAGAGTTCCTCACTTCGGTTGTTGCGGGGTACGAGGTCGCCGCTCGTGTCGGTCGCGCCTGGCAAACCACTCAAAGGCCGGTCTGGCCCTGAAGGCGACGCCTACCACGTCCATGGCGTCTGGGGGACGGTCGGAACAGCTGCGGCAGTCGCGCGGTATCGTGGCCTGAGCATCACAGAGACCGCAGAGGCAATCCGTATGGGGGGTAACAGCGCACTCCATACGCGGTTTGAGGCGGTCGTTAAGGGTGCAACGTAGACGCTCCACCCTGTCGAATTGAATGGTCAGTTGGAACTAAAGTGGTATCAGATTTTGATAAGTGCAGGAGAGAGAAGTTCGATTTAGCAATATTAATGTCTCTGACCATCGTTCGAATAACCAATGTATAGCCAACCTCTGAGAAGTAAAACCGTACAGACTTTTGCTTATATACTCTTTCTCTCGTTATTTGTGATTTTGGAATCACGGGTACTTTTCGGACAGGTTGTACAGGCGGCTTGCAGTCGGTTTGATTTATTATGCTGGTCCTTGTCACTAATAGCGCAGGAAGGGGCTGCGATGGTGATGCTGAGCATCGGATATCTACGTGCTGCACGACATTGTATTGTTGTAGAATCGGAACGGCTTCAAAATGAGCAAACTGCGTTCAGTGAGTTTGCAACGACAGTTCACCAGATGAGTATTATCCCACCACAGCGTAATCCATCTGCCCCGTTCAAATCCCGGGTGGCGACATCCGAGAATCAGCTTCGAACTATCCGTAATTGCTACCGTGAGAATATTATGACGGTTCCACACTACGAGGAGGATTACGACGAGACGCTCAAAGAAAACATGAGGGTGGAGTTCAATAATGAGATTGCAACTGCCGTTGTCGATGGTACCCAGTGTACGCCTCAGTTACAGCGACTGCTGGTTGTCCAAGCACGGAGATCTGCTCAGCAACGCGCTAACTTGCTAGAAAAAATACAGGATGAGCGTGAGTCCCTTCAGAACGCGTACCGACACCTACAGGAGGCGGACGCTACTCGAAACGATGAGATACCGTTGTATCAACAGCCCTTTGCAGAGTTGGTTGCGTATGATCAGCAACTCCGTACCTCAGTAGAGGACTGTGAACAGTTACTGATGAAACGACAACAAGAACTTCACCGATCAACGCAGAATTCGTTTGGAAATCACAAGCAATTTTGCCACTATCTTTACAAAGGGCGTGAATTCACTTTCCCGGTACTCAATACAACCCTGTATAAAATACAAAGTCTCAGAAACCGCAGGCAAGGCGTGGTGTACCTGATACTGCGTTACGATTGAAACCTTCCACGCCACTCACCGAGAGGACCTGATGAATAAATGGTGGCAAGTTGGTACGTTGACGTAGAACGGATAATTCCTCGGATATCGTCGTCATCACCGAGTGATCAACTGTAGGGGTGAAGAATTCGGTGGGAATCGATTCTCTCCACGTCTGTCGGTCAGACTTCTTTTTGATGTTGTTGCTCAAGTCGCTCTTTGTCCTCGTCATCGTAGTAGGGATGGCAAGCGACGTGTTTCCCTTCCGAGATTTCGAGAAGCGGCGGATCGATACGATCACAAACCGCTTCTCGCTCCGGGCAGCGATCCTTGAACCGACACCCTGTTGGAAGGTTGATCGGATCCGGAATCGATCCTTCTATTTCTGCGTGAGACCGCTCACTGAATGGATCCGGCTCCGGTGCTGCCGAAATCAACGCCTTCGCGTAGGGATGCGTTGGATTTTGAATGACAGATTCTGTGTCGCCAAGTTCGATCATTCGACCCAAATACATGATACCAACGCGGTCGCATACCTGTCGCAGAAGCGATAGATCGTGGCTAATGAACAGAATCGTGATCCCTTCCTCCCGGTTGAGCCGTTGTAACAGCTCCAGAATTCCAGCGCGGATGCTTACATCCAGCATCGAGACTGGTTCGTCAGCGAGAATAAACTCCGGCTCAAGAACCAGCGCACGAGCGATCGCAACACGCTGTTTTTCACCGCCGCTCAGTTCGTGTGGATGTTTATCCAGAACGTCTACTGCCGGCGTGAGTTCGGCTTTTTGCAGCGCCTCGATGACCCGTCGGTGCCGTTCCTCTTTTGTGCCGATACCGTGAATTTTCAGTGGTTCGACAACGGTGTCAAATATCGTGAGTCGGGGGTTGAGACTCTCGAACGGATCTTGGAAGATGATCTGTACGTCGCGGCGGAACCGTTTGAGATCATTTCCACTAGTGAATGTAACGTTCTCTCCCTTAAATCGGATCGTGCCGTCGGTCGGCTCAAGGAGCCGAATGAACGTTTTACCGAACGTCGTTTTTCCACACCCTGATTCGCCAGCAATCCCGACGATTTCACCGGGCTCAATCTTCATGTCAACGTCGGACACTGCCTTGACGTAGTCTTTATCTTTTCCTCGAAGTGTGTCTAACAGTCCTTGTTCGACCGAAAAGTACTTTTTGAGATGTTCACACTCAAGAATGTATTTGTAATCTTGCGTTTCGTTAGCGTCCATAGCTTGTTGCATGGGTGATCACCTAACTTTGGTCTCCGTACCGAGTTGTTGCTGTTGCCAGGTTTCTTGCTCGGTTGCGTCTGTTCGTAGCTGTTCGATATCGTTATGTCGGTAACAGGCTGAGTAATGATCGTCGCCGACCTGTTTTAGTGACGGGTGTTCTGACTCACACTCCTTTGTTGCAAACGGACACCGATCGATGAACCGACAGCCGGAATCGATCGTCGTGAGATCCGGGGGGCTTCCTGGGATACTGATCAGGTTTGATTGGTCCCCGGTCAGTGATGGGAACGCGTTGTTCAAGCCGAGCATATACGGATTGTACGGTGTTTTGAAGATCGACTTCAAACTGCCGTACTCCATCAGTTTACCGGCGTACATCACCCCCATTCGGTCGCACGTTTCAGCGACGACGCTGATATCGTGAGTGATCAGCAGTATCGAGAGGCCAAACTCGTCCTGTAGCTCCTGGAGACGTTTCAGTATCTGGTCCTGAACGATGACGTCAAGCGCCGTCGTCGGTTCGTCGGCGATAATGAGTGAGGGGTCATGAACTAATGCCATCGCAATATACGCACGCTGGCGCATCCCACCGCTCAGTTGATGTGGGTAGTCGTCCATCCGGTCGGGGCTGAGCCCAACGAGCTCGAACAGCTCCGCAGCTCGGTCACGCGCTTCGTTTGTCGAGACATCTTTGTGGTTCTGGATGGCCTCAATAATCTGGCTGGAAACCCGGTGTACCGGGTTGAGCGCGTTCATCGCCCCCTGGCTTACCATCGAGATATGTTGCCATCGAATGTTGTTGAGCTCCTGTTTGGTTAGTGATGTAATGTCAACTCCTTTGAACCGTATTTCTCCACTCACAACAGATCCGTTGCTCGGCAAGAGTCCGAGCACCGATTTTGCGACGGTGCTCTTTCCACAACCACTTTCGCCGATCAATCCGAATATCTCGTTAGTGTGGATCGTAAACGATAGGTCATCAACTGCGCGTAACTGCTCGCCGTCTTTCGTTTCGTACTCGATACTTGCGCCATCGACATCTAGTACCGGTGCATTTTCGTTGAGTTCAACGGTCATTGTTTGTGGGAGCGTCGTACGGCTACTGTTTGTTGTTCAACTATCATTATTGCAGTTCTGGGTTGATCACTTCCTCGTACCCGCGGCCAGCTAGGTAGGCCCCAAGCACGACGAGTGTAATCGATAGCCCTGGTGGAATTAGCCACCACCACGCATCAAGCGCCTGGCGAACGAACACTCGTTGGAGCATGATTCCCCAGGAAGCGACGTCCGGATCGCCGAACCCGAGGAAAGCGATACTCGCCTGTGCTGTAATCGAGTAGCCGACTGCGATGGCAGTGTATAGAGCAACGAGTGGGAACACATTCGGGAGGATATGGACTCCCATTATTCGGAGGTGAGATGCCCCTGCCGCCCTCGCAGCTTCGATATACGGCTTTTCTTTGATAGAAAGGACTTCAGACCGGATTACCCGCGCTGTCGACAGCCAGTATAACAGTGCGATGCCGAAGATGACGTTCCAGACACTGCCGCCAAATATCGTCGCAAGGACGATAACAAACGGAATAAACGGAAGTCCGTACAGAATATCGACCAATCGCATCACCCCTTCGTCGATTTTGCCACCGAAATAGCCGGCGACAATCCCAACTGTTGTCCCGATAAACGCCACCATGAACGCCCCGAGATAGCCAACAAACATCGCGATCTGTGATCCCCAGATGAGTTGAGATAGCACGTCGCGTGCGCCATCAGTTGTCCCTAGTGGATGCTCCGATGACGGTGATTCGAGCGACTTCCAGCTGCCGTCGTCAGCATAGTGACGCTCTCCCATCTCGTAGGGGGCGATAACTGGGGCCGCGATCGCCATGATGGTAAAGAACAGTATGATACAGATGCCGAACACGGCAAGTTTCGACTGCCAAACGATTTTTCCCTGTTCAACTGCTTTTTCACGAATCCGTTCGAACCGGTCGCCCCAGGTTACCTCTCTTTGGGTCTGGGTCGTCGTCGTATTCATACTTTGATCTTGCATTGTACTATTCCTCCTCTCCGCCGACGCTGACACGTGGATCAAGGTACGTGTACGCCAGGTCGGCGACGAAGTTCATTGTGATGACCAGTGCTGCGAGCACGAGGAACGTTCCCTGGGCCAGCGGATAATCACTTCGGGTTGCTGAACTCACCATCTCGCGGCCGAGTCCTGGCCACGAGAAAACTTGTTCGATCAGCACCTGTCCGCCGATCGAGAACCCGATTGCAATCGCAAAGGCAGTGACGACCGGGAGCACCGCGTTCCGCGCCGCGTGTTGAAAGATGATCCGGCGCCGTGGCAACCCTTTCGCACGCGCAGTCTGGATGTAGTCGGCAGTTATCACTTCAAGCATGTTGTTGCGCATCAGCAGTAGCGGAAGTCCCGTGTAGAACAACGAGAGCGCTACTGTTGGTAGTGCAACATGATGAAGGAAATCTGCCAGCGCTGCGATCCCAGTTGCATCTGACCCTGTCGTTCGCATTCCCCCAATCGGGAACAAATTGAGCTGGAACGAGAAGATGTACAACACTACAAGTCCCGTCCAGAACACCGGCATCGATCGGACGAACAGGACGATGAACATCTCTACACGCTCGAGGCTACTCCCACGGATCCACCCCAGATGGGCGCCGAGGAAGATGCCAACGGTGTACGAGAGCACGATAGCGATCAACATCAGCCCAAGCGTATTGATTGCCCGGTCAACGATGATCTCGGACACCGGTGAGTTATAGTAGAACGAAACACCGAGGTCCCCCTGGAGCAGGTTCGTGATGAACAGCAGGTACTGTCTCCACAGTGGGTCGTTGAGTCCATATTGTTCTGCAAGCCGTTCTTGCGTGTCATCGGGCAGTGGTCCACCAGGCGGTGCCATTGCAGCAAGCGGACCACCCGGGATCTGTCGAAACAAAAAGAACAGCACTGTCGCGACGATGAACAGGGAAAACGCCATCAACCCTAACCGTCGCAAAATATATTTCCGGTTCATTGTATCTGATTCTATACTGCGTCAACTACTCCCAAGCGGCCGGTCCGGCAAGCTCCTCTTGCCCTTCTGGAGCGTACAGATTTCCATCTTCGTCCCAAACGTACCCTGCGTCAGCGAGGATATCGATCGCAGCCTGTGGCCCACCTTCGTAAGCTTCAACGTCTGGATTGTGCCAGGATGGGAAAAGTGGCGTGATCGGTGTGTGGATTTCGTCACCGACACCATCATACGCCTCTTCGATGATCACCGGACTCAGGTGGTCAACCATCGTCGTGTACGCCTGTCTGAACGAGACGTCAGAAAGTGGTGGATTCATTTCGGGGTTTCCGATGTTTATCCAGTTACACTCCCTGCAGTCGTCGTTCTGCGTTTCGTACCCGAGGTCGTCGTTCTCCTCGACAGTGTCTAGCATTCTCTGGTTGCTGCCGAACCAGAAGTCCATGTAGCCGTACTCGCCTTGCTCGAGTGCCTCCATTTCGGCAGTTGATGAGGAAAGCGGCCGTGTGATCCGCCGATCGATTTCTGGCGGTGCGATGGGATGGTCGTCGTTTGCCTCGAAGATGAACTCTTCGCCCTGAGACCAGCTCCCATACTCGAACGGACCACTTCCAATAAGCGGCTGATCGTCGTCAAAACTGATCTGCGACAGCGGTGTATCTGGGTTCTCCTCGATGAGTTCCTCCCAGTAATGCGATGGGACGATCGGTGTCCGCCAGAACGTCAACCTGGTAAACGGTGCGTACGGTTCAAACAGGGTGAACGTGACTTCGTTGTCTCCGGTTAGCTCGACGGACTCAAGGTGATCGATCACTGATGATGTGTGTCCTGGGGCCTCTTCCTCGATGATCGTGTCGAACGTCCAGACGACATCCTCGGCGGTCAGCGGTTCGCCATCGTGGAACTCGAACTCATCACTGATCTCGACGACGATCGTCACCTCATCATCAAGAATCTCGATATCATCCGCAATCCAGTTGACCTGTTGGTACTCTTCGCCATCGTACTCGTATCTGATAAGCGTATCCTGCATCAGATACGTCGGCGTCATGTTCCGGGCTGGGCCCATCCCCTCTGGATCGAACGGGTTGATTACGTTCGTTGCATCCCAGTTATTCGTGATGACGGTACCGTCATCGTTTTCTGGACCGGGTTCGAGGTTCGTCCATGTCCACCACGATCCGAGCAGCCGGCCATCGACTTCGATCGAGTCGGGATCGATGACGTTGGTGTTGTATGCGTTAATTCGAACTGGATCGAGGAACTGTGCTTCCCAGGCCTGTTCCATGATATACTCCTGGGCCTCGTTCACATATTCTTGTCGCTCGTCCAGATCGTACGTGCTGTTGCTCGCTCTGGCGAGTTCGTCGTAGTCGGGGTCGTCTTGACCCTGATCATTGTCCAGTCCGTCGCTAGTGTACCGGAAGTTGACCACGTTGTCAGGGTCTCCGCCGATCGCGGAGTACCACGCCGACGTGAACATGTCATAATCACCCTCCTCCGTTCGAGCAGCGGTGATGTCCTCCGGGTCCATAACGTTATCGACGCCGAGTACATCGCTGACCTCTTGCGTTGTGATTTCGTGGGTTCGGTATCGCTGTGGACTGTACTCTTCGAGCACGGACAACTGCACAATTTCGCGATCAATTCGCCGATCTTCGGGCAGATCCTCTTCGACTGGTCGGTCGAATTCGTCTCCACCGTCGCCACCTAAACATCCTGCTACTGCCACTGTTCCCAAACTAGCCGCAGTTGCACCTAGCTTTTTCAGCACCGATCGCCGTGTATCTTCCATATTACACTCCTTCTATTGGACACTCACAGTATAAACCTTGTGGGGCCATTTGCGATAGTATGCTATGTCGATTGTAGCAATTATTGGAATTTTACTCCTTATTACGAATATAATGTGGTCATATGCACAAGACGGGGGCTATTGACAGTCCAGCGCCTGCTAGTAACTGCTGATCAACTTAAAATACTATTAGATCCCGTTACTATAACCGCTAAATACGACACGGTCCGGTAGGTCATCTGTACACAGAATCGATCAGAGGCACTGATATCTAAGCGTCGTACTGCAAATTCTCCCGAACACGTTGTGTACAGATACTGGACAAAATTACAGTAGTACCCATGTAAGAGGTATATATTTCTAACATATAGCTACCAGTGTGTATATCGAAATTACATTTCAGAATTTCTGTCTACAGACACACGTATTTTCGGTGTTGGAGCTATTGCGGCTTCACTCGTAATTTGCTGGCTATAGTTGGAACTGCCGTGTTCAGGCACAAGATGTAATTTGATCGTACTGAACAGTCGCGGAGATTCTGTAAGAGATATTTGTCGAAGGCGTACCGCTGGCGTGTTCACACTGTTCATCACCAATCATAATATAGTTTTCATCCGGAAAGTGATCATCTACCAGTGACTGCATCTGAGCGATAATATCTTGTTTCTGTCGTCATTCGGTTACCACTATGTGTCGCCAATCAACCAACAGCTTGCTCATCACGAAGCGGTTGCGTGTGCTATTCCCTTTGTAGGTGTTTACCTTTCTCACGCGCGGGATGAGTTTAACGAGAGATGGCACAGTTTCATTTCGTTGGTCAACCCATTTCTCGAAAACACACACCGCTGGCTCGGGGATTCTGGACTTGCGTCGTCTGCTGGACCTCAAATCCACGCGGTGTTATACGACACTATACTGTAGTCAATAGCGTCCTGCATATCTTTGAGGTCTGCAAAACAATGACTGGATCCGTGAGCTGCGAAACTCACTCAACGAGATATCGGACACACGTGATATAAATGGTAGATGCGCTTTACCTCCAACCATGGTGGGCAGGGTACTCGCACTGTTTTTATATCGCAGACAATACGGCCTTGTTCGACGAAAAAACCCTACGTGGCCGTTTGCTACATCCGAATTGCGCTGCCGGGGGTTGCGCCCGTGTGTTCACTGTCTTTGACGATGAACTCGCCATCAACCAGAACATGGGGTATGCCCTCCGGGAACTGGTGTGGGTTTTCGTACGTTGCTGGACTGCCCACTGTCTTCGGGTCGAACACAACGAGATCGGCATCCATCCCTGGCCGAATGAGTCCTTTGTGCTGGAGCCCAACAATCCGAGCCGGAAGGGATGTCATTATCCGGATGGCTTCTTCGACGGTGAGGAGATTTCGTTCGCGGACGTAGTCGCCAAGCACCTGTGGATACGTCCCGTACGTCCGTGGGTTCGGGTCACCACCAAGCAAGCCATCAGAAGCAACTGACGCACGCTCCCATTCAAGGAACTCTTCGATATCGGGTTCGATCTTTCCGAAGCTGAGGAACTCTACTTCGAGGTCTTCTTCGATGAGGAGGTTCATAACAGTCTCCTCCGGCTCCTCGTCGCGAGCGTCGGCGATATCAAGCACGGTCATCCCTTGGAACTGTTCGTTCGCCTCGCTTACGACGCACGTAATAACGACGTCTTCCCACGATCGTCGGTTCTCCTCGAGATGGGCTTGTATCCGTGCCCTGTCGTCCTCGTTTTGAAGATAGTCGATAGACCCGTCTGGTCCATCTGCGCGGGCCCACGCAGGAAGCATCGCTGACAGCATGGTGCTACCCGCTTTGTACTGGTACTGATCACCGGTCATATCAATTCCGCGGTCCCGAGCAGCTTCGAGATACTGGATCATGCGATCTGCTTGCCCGATTTCGGTCCCGCTGACTTGAAGATGGGAGTGATGAAGTGGGATCTCTTCTTCTGCACCGATATCGACGAACTCGTCAAGTGCAGTGTAATGTCCGGCGTAGTTCCGTTTGTGTGCGAAAAACGGACGACCATACTCTTTGAGGCGACTGGCTAGCGTCTGAAGTTCATTCGTATCGGAGTTGTAGTGTGGCGTGTAGTCCAAGCCAGTCGAGAACCCAATTGCCCCTTCCTCGAGTGACTCGGTGACAAGGTCGGCCATTTCTTCGAGTTCGTCTTCGTCGGGGAGCCGATTGTCCATTCCGATCACATTATATCGGACTGTACCGTGCCCAACGAGCATGCCGATGTTTGGCGACATACCAATCTCGTCGATCGCATCGAAGTATTCTGTCGTACTGTTCCATGTCCACTCGATACCTGCCCGTCCGTCGAGTCCGCTCACGTGGTGTTCCCACTCTTCGGCTCCACCCTCGCGGTACATCGGCGCCATCGAGAACCCATCCTGACCGACAATTTCTGTCGTAATCCCTTGTCTCGTTTTCGGCTCAAGTTCCGGGTCCGAAAACATTCGGAGGCCCGAGTGGGAGTGTAGATCAATAAATCCGGGCGAGAGTGCCAGTCCATCCAGATCGACTGTTTTCGCCGCATCGTGATCGAGTGACGCGCTTCTGTCTACTGTTTCGATACGTCCGTCCTTGATCCCAACGGCGCCTTTAAACCATGGAGCGCCAGTCCCATCTATGATTTTGCTATTCTTTAGGATTAGGTCCAAATCCATACCAAACCCTCGTGTGTAGAGAGATAAAAAACTATGGATGTCTGGTGATTACGCGCGATGAAGTATATTTGTACATAGGTTAGAAATCTGTAGTGGAGTATAGACGGTAGCGCGCCGGACAGTCGATATCCAGTTGCCCATCTTATGAGACTGCGACTGTTCCGGGGGGTTCTTATTCTACTGTTTCCAGTCACCAAACGATCATGAAACCTGATCTGGACCGGTTTACTTCTCGTCGCTCGACCGTCTACGGGCAGCGGGGAATTGTCTCGACCAGCCAACCACTCGCTGCGGAAGCTGGGATCGAAATCCTCCGTAACGATGGCAACGCGTTCGACGCGGCCGTCGCCGTTGCCGCGGCATTGAACGTCGTTGAGCCGACTTCAACGGGACTCGGTGGTGACGTATTCGCGCTGTACAGGACTGCTGACGGTGATGTGGGTTCGATGCGAGCGTGCGGGGGCGCCCCGAAAGACGCAACGATCGAAACCGTCCGCGAGGCTGTCGCCGCAGACGAGGGGGACGACGTGACCGAACCCGAGGCGGTCGAGATGCCAACGGTGGGGCCACAGACAGTCACGGTTCCGGGGACAGCTCGCGGCTGGGAAGCGACCGCGGCTGAACTCGGGACGATGTCGCTAGACACCCTTCTTCAGCCCGCCATCCGTTATGCAATGGAGGGGTACCCAGTTTCCGAGGTCGTCGCCGCGCAGTGGGATCACGGCCAAGAGCTGTTCACGACTGAGCATGCTCGGGAGGCGTTTCTCTTTGACGGCGAGGCTCCTGCTGTGGGCCAGATGGTAACCCTGCCAAAGCTCGGCGCATCGATGGCTCGGATCGCTGAAGAAGGTGCAGACGTGGTGTATGAGGGCGAGATTGCTGCGGCGATCGCCACCGAAGTCCAAAAGCAGGGCGGCTTTCTCACCGTGGCAGATCTTGCGGATTTTGAGGTCGAATGGCCCGAACCGATCTCGACGACGTACAATGGTGCAGAGTTCTACGAGCTGCCGCCGAACAACCAAGGGCTCATTGCGCTGGAGGCGCTCAATATCGCACAAGAACTCGGTGCCGGCGATTGCGACTACGGTTCGGCCGAGCGTGCCCACTACTTTGCGGAAGCAACGAAGCTTGCGTTCCACGACGGCCACCGTTATATTACCGATCCCGAACACGAGGATCATCCGCCGCTTGCCTCGAAGGGGTGGGCAGAGAAGCGGGCGATGGAGATCAGCGAGGAGGCCAACGATGATGTGTCGTTCGGCGTTCCCAACGCCAACGCCGAAGACGCAGACACTGTCCTCCTCACCGTTGTCGACGACGAGGGCAACGTCGTCTCGTACATCAACTCTCGGTTCACCGGTTTCGGCTCCGGACTCGTCGCAGGCGACACCGGCATCGCGTTACAAAATCGTGGTTCCTCGTTCTCTTTAAATCCAACTCACCCGAATCGGCTACAGCCCGGTAAGCGGCCGTTTCACACCTTGATACCAGGCATTGCGAAGTTCGACGAGGACGACTGGGCTGCCTTCGGCGTCATGCGGGGATACATGCAACCACAGGGAAAAGTGCAGATAATCTCTAACATCGTCGACGTCGGGATGCCGATCCAGCGAGCGCTCGACGAGCCGCGCTGGCGATACCACGAAGACGGCACGCTGGCGGTTGAACCTCACTTCGACGACTCGGTCGCCGCAGGGCTTGTCCGGCGCGGACACGATATCCGGATCCAGTCGGTTGAACGGTTCGGTGGCGCACAGATTGCTCGTGCCAACGACGGCGTGTTTTCGGGGGCGACAGATCCCCGAAAAGACGGGAACGCACAAGGATACTGATGCCAGAACAATCTAGTACTCCGTCAAGCGTCGACCGATGAACTATAGGCACAGCGGTCAGTTATCCAAAATCGGTACTACTCAATTGGCCTAATCAGCACAATTGAGTCGACGAATTGACCATGAGAACGTGTCGTTGATACCCTTACACAACTGACGGGCGTGGGATTCTTCCGTAGGCATTCCGACCAGTAGGGTGTCCCAGCTGTGAACGTGCAGGTTCGCCGACGCTGGGGTAGTTGAGTGGACGGACCCGTTCCACTTCCAGTACGCCCCGGTACTGAGTTTGTTTACCTCTCGTGCAGGTACGGCGGTGGGTCGCCGCTGAGGGGCCCTCACATACCCGTCAGCTGTAACTTGACGACGCCATCTGCTCAACATTGGTTCAACGCAGCTTTCATAACCCTGGAACATCGCTATATGGGACTAACTCACAGCCGTGGCACCGAAATCAGTCGTGACGCCGAGATCGCCAACTGTGAGTTTAGGCCGATCGACGAGTTATGTAGCTAATTAAAAATACGGCATGGTTCATCGATAGAGAGTAATATACAGATTTTGCGTGATATGAGTGAAGATTATGTCTGTAATCACAGTCGTACCACTGTAATGTGTTATATTATATTACATTTATTTTAAAATTGAGAGATATAAACAGCTAATATGCAAAAAATAGGGGAATATAGTTGGGATAATAGTACTATTCAACTCATAATTAGAGATAAAGAATTCCACTCTCTGAGAATCTGCGCGCATATCCACAAACTATAATAACATAAATACTATAATTCGAACAATAGATATCTTTCGAGAGTTTCTGTACTTCAATCAGTATCGTTAGGACACCGTGTCAGCGGTGTCCGACACGACTGATCGCGCTTGACGTGTTGGTCAAAATCGGTCCCAGCGGACCTGCTCCAATAGGGTCGCTGACGTGACGGCGTTACCTGTCCCCGTTGGCGTTCATATTGTACGGTCAAGAACGCAGCTATGGACAGTTTCAGCGCTATCTGTGCAAGAATTGCGACCACACGTTTAACGACACGCCCAGCACGAGCTTCACCCAGTCGAAAGTCGCGCTCAGAATGTGGCTGTTCTCGATTTACGC
>LFCJ01000800.1_pt1 | contig 20612 bp, 10 predicted proteins | sample 643141 | NCBI WGS metagenome assembly LFCJ01 (sample SAMN03766243, study PRJNA286221) | soda lake metagenome | biome: soda lake; feature: Kulunda steppe; material: water; isolation source: sample B1-Br-g2 brine of Lake Bitter-1 | place: Russia: Kulunda steppe | collected 2010-07
TCTATTTTCTCTTCGATCTCTTCCTTCTGACTTATTTCATCTTTATCCTGTTCTATTTCATTATTTAGAGCAGATTTGATAGAATTCACTTCTTCATGGTTTTCCTCTAGATCTATATCTTTCTCAAGAGCATCAATCCTTGAGATAGAGGCCTCATATTGACTGCTTATTTCTTCTTCTAGATTATCTATTTTCTCTTCAATACTGTCTCTATCATATTCTTGCTTATCCTCTTTCAGATCATCTATTTCTTTTTCAAGATCCTGCTTTGAGGTATTAGCGCTCGTGAATTCGCTCCGTACAGTATTTACAATATCCTCGAAGTCTTCTTCCTCAGGATCTACAGAAATATTCTTGTCCAGATTATCAGCCAGTTCGGAGGCCTCTTGTTTTTTAGTAGAGATCAGGTCCTCTAACTCATCTAATCTATCATTAATTTTCTCTCTGCTGTAGTCTTTTTTCTCTTCCTTGAGTTCATCTTCAATTTCTTCTTCATTTCCATTTACAGTGGTCTCGGCCTCAGTGATATCCTCTTGCACTTCTTGGTTCTTCTCCTCCAATTTCGAGATCGACATATCATTTTCTATTTCATTTATGACCTCAGTCTCTATTTTCTCTGCTTCCTCAATGCTGTCCGGAACTTTCCTATCCAGTCCTTTTATTTCATTTTCAACTTCCTCTAATTCCTTTACAGCCTCTTCAGAATCAATATCCTTTGAAAGCTTCTCCTTCCCCTGAAGCTCAGTGAGATTATTCTCAATTGAATCAAGATCTTCATCCAAACTTTTTTTCTTATCTCTGTATTCCTCCACTGAGGCAGTCATCCAAAAGTATGCGGCTATAAGCATCCCTGCCACAACCCCGATCCCTGCCATTGGGGTTAATATGATTCCAACTCCTGATATAGCCCCGATTATCAGGCCTCCTGCTGAACCGATATTGCGCTTCCGTTCCTCTTTATGAAGTTCATTCTCTGCAGTTTCTTTCTCAGATTTCTTTCCACTCTTATTCTCTTTTAATTCTTCTTTTCTGCTTTGAATCTTTTCCTGTTGATTAGCCGCTTTCTCAAGCCTTTGCCAGTCGTTTAGGCTATTAATATATTTCCTGTTTTTCAGGGCCTTTTCATACTTCTCTTTTTTCGGAATAAGTTTTTCTTCAATCTTTTTGTTCAGATCTTTGTTATCTTCCTTCAAAGCCCTTATCTCTTTCTCAAGTTCGTCTAGTTTATCTTCACGCTCCTTCCATTCTTCAAGGTCTTCCTGTTTTTCATTCAGATCTATTAGAAGGTCCTTGAGATTCTTTTTATCAGGTAAGGTATCCTCTATATCTTCTAATTTTTCCTGTGCCTCCTCAATGTTATCTTCAATATCATCTAGGGATTTCTCCTTCTCCTCAATATTCTCTTTCTCCTTTAACGATTCGAACAGATTCTCCAGATGGTCCAAGAGCTTTTCCTTTATCGGAAGTTTTTCCTCTTTTTCTTGGATTTCCTCTAGCTTTTCTTTAAGTTCTTCATCTATCTTCGTTTCATTTTCCTCTATCTCTGACTCTTTGGTGATTATCTCGAGCTTATCCTCAACTCTCGACAGTTTATCATTGGTATTCGGTATCTGCTCTTTCACTAATTTGGATATCTGTAACTGGATATCCTTGTTTTCGACTTTCTGCTCCAGATCACTCAGTTGTGAACTGTAGTCATTCTCGAGTTCAGTAAATTTGTCCAAGTTAAGAAGGGTAGAAATAGAATCTTCTCGTTCAGATTTATCTCTACTCTCTAATCTATCAAGATTTTTCTGTTGAACAAAGCAACTATTCAGTAAGGAATCTCCATCTAGGCCTAACTCTTCCTGTATCTGTTCATTTACATTACCTTTCCCTCTAAATTCCGCAGGCTCTTGGCCGGGCCTCTGAATTTTGAGCTGATGTTTGTAACTCATTCGGGTATTCTGTTTGATCACACGTTTGACAGTATAGATCGTCTCATCAACTTTGAACTCCAATTCCACCATTCCTTTATCTTTTCCATAATTCAGCAATTGGGACATTGAGGACGTTGATCTATCAGGGACTAATGCAGTACCAAATAACGCAAAATAAATAGATTCGAACATCGTGCTCTTTCCAGACTCATTGCTCCCATGTACTAGAATCTCTCCTTTCTCTGGAAATTCCAGTTTCTCGTCTTTACTATCATCAGATGGAATATCCAGCTTTTTGATTCCTTTAGCTTTCAGGCTCTTTAACTGTATCATGATTTATTTCTCCCTGTAGTCTGTTATTATTCTATTAGAGGCCTTCTGAATGATTTCTGCATCGTCTTCATTGTCTTCAGCTACCTTATCTGCAACACTCTGCAGTTCCTCCTTTTGGCTTAATCTTTCTCCATCCGTTTCTATACCTGATTCTATTTCCAGCTGTATATCATCCTTGAGGTCGAAGAAAAAGTTTTTCTGACGGCCTAATTCCCAAACTTCATGCAAATCCAAATTAAGATATTCTGTTCGAGTAATATTTCCTTTCACTTTCAATTGCAGCATTTTGTTATCGTTTGAAGCCTCTTCTAAACTCTCCATTATACTTTCTTGAGGATTCTCCAGATTATCTATATTTACTTCGATAGATTCCATAGGCTGAGAATCTAATTCAATATACTCTGTACTGATTTCATCCTCTGTTTTTACCATATAGAATCCTGTAGAGTAATCGGACTCATTGAAATCCAGTGTTTCAGTTCCACCAGGAACAATAGTTTTTGTCCCGTCCAGCTCCATTTCCGACTTTTTGTGAATATGGCCTGAACAGATAAGATCCAGGTCCATGGATTTTATCGTATCTATACCAATAGCAGCCTCATCTGAATCCGCAACCATGGTGCCTTCAATACCGTAGTGAGTGAGTAAAATACCCCAATCAGCATTATTAGAGAATTCAAGGCCTTCCAGAGGATCCTCTCCCCCGTTTAAAGGATTGTAGCTTAGACCTGAAATCTGTACAGTTTCTCCATCCACTTCAATTTCTCTAGACTCTAACTCATCAGAAGAAAGAAAAATATTAGGACCTTCAAAAGACTCGAAAACACTGTGAGGGCTTGAATCAGAGGCCTCACTACTCAAAGACATATCATGATTTCCAACAACTAGAAAGGCTTCTATTCCATGACTCTTAAGTTCAGCCATCTTATGTGCCACACAAGCCACTTCCTGATTCCGGGGAGTTGACATATCAAAGAGATCTCCACAGTGGAGAAATAAATCTGCATCCTCCTTAATTGCATAATCTACTGCTTTAGAGAAGTTTTCACGGAGAATCTCTCTGCGCTTCTCCAACTGCTCAGGCCTCATCTTCTGATAATAACGATTCAAATGATTGTCAGCAGTAACAACAGCTTTCACAATTCTTCTTATACCTCTTCTACAACTAACGATTTCTCACTTGGTTAATTTTCCTTGACTAACTAATTCCAATATATACTTGAATGCTTAGAGCGATTATCACCAAGTGTTATCCCTCAACTTTCCATTGTCTACGATTTCAATCCACTCATCTTCCTGTATATCCGTTACTTTTTCTTCGATCTGAGATGAGTCTCTGATCTCTCTTGCTTTTTCTCCTGGATCAGATAACCCAGAAACAGTTTGCTCCACTTCCTCAAGCAGACTGTTGTCGAATTTCTCATCGAAATACATCTCATAGACCAAGAAATCAATCAGGTTCTCAAGAACTGTTATTTCCTCTTCATTGTCGTCTCTTGAATCTTCTATAAGGCTCACAATGTCTTTAGTTAGCTTTTCAATTTGGCTTGTATGCTCTCCCGTTTCTATTGGTAGTCCCTCAATATACTGCTTTCCATACGAGTAAGAGTTCCCTTTAAATTGTGAACTTGTTTTCTGAACTACCCATTCCAGTAAACGGGAATTTAATAGAGAGGCTATCGTCTCGTGGCTGTAATTACCCTTTACTGAGACTCCATAACCCCCTCCATTTCCACCTCCAACAAACATAGAGTTTCCACGATAATCAATTGAAAATCTCGAGCAGTTTGCGAGAACAGGAGTCATAAGTTTCTTCTCATCAAACCTGATATGGTTTTTCTGATAAACATAGCCATACCAGTCGTCTTTTCCTTCCATTCTACCACTTTCTCTTGCCTCAAGCTCATCTTTATGATTGTTTAAATACTGCCACGCAAGCGGATACTCCATAGAAAACTCTCCAGGTGTACTAAGTTCATCGTCTTTTTCTCCGTTTTTCTCAACTATGTTATAGGGGAATAAGACAACCTTTTCGCATCTCTTGTTAGTCCACTTCTTGAAGTCTCTACCCTTGAATATAGGATTACAAACACCTTTTTCTATTTCAAATTCATCTTCGGCTGCCTTTGACTCGCAGATGAGCGTTTCTTCCTTTCGCTCTTTTACATCAAGAATGTAAACAGGGTCTCTGCTGGTTTGAATACCTACAAATATTTTCTCAGTTACATCATCCAGAGTTTTACTATTTGAAAGTTTTTCAAGCAGACTTCCCTCTTCTTTCGTAGCAAAAGCCCAGGAGTTTTCATCAAGAGTCGTGTATTTTGACCCATAGGACATCATCTGCTCGTTCTCAACATAAGTCCCCACCTTAGAAAACTTGTCTCTAAGGCCATTCCCTATTTCATTTATTTCTGCGTAATCAATAATCTCATTTTCTTTCTTGTTGAGGAAAAGCAACAGTGTATAGGTATTTACTCCCTTGAAAACTTGTTGGTCTGTAAAATCAACTAACTCGGATACAGACTGTTCTCTAACAAGTTTGCCTCTCAACTTACCTCCATATCTCGTTTTCAACCACTTACTGGTCATAATGAACCCGAGCTTACCTGTATTATTCATCAGGTCTTGAGACCGTTCTACGAATGGTAGAGCTATATCATAGTTGTAATATGGAGTTTCATAGTCATCCAGTTCTCCGAGCAGTTCTACAAGCTTTTCTTGAGCCTGCTTGAGTTCTTGAATCCTGATGTATGGAGGATTTCCTACAATTACATCGAAACCTCTTTCTCCTGGTTCTTTTTTCGGATCAAATACTCTGGAGAATTCTGCACCCCAGTGGAAAACATCTAATTCTCCGATTTCATCTTGGCTGAGGTCTACACCATCGTCCTTAACCCAGGTGATGTAATAGTCATTTAGAAGATTGTTAATCTCTTCTTCAAGATCATCTATATCTTCTTTGATTTCTTCTGCTTCGTCTCCCGATATTTCTTCATATCTTGTCGTTTTCTCGTTTTTCTCCTTGAAAAGTTCAGGTATATCTTTTTCCTGCCATTTCTTGATATTGTTTTGACCTGACAATTTTCCCTCTTCCTTCATTTTTGTGATATCTACAAAACCTGTTAGGCTGTTTCCTGAGACTATCTTGTAGTCAATGTTTGGAAGTGCTTCGAGGTTGTCTCTGCTGAAAGAGTCTACAAGCCAGAGCCATAGCCTGAGTCGAGCGATTTCTGTAGCATTATGGTTGATGTCTACTCCGTAGATATTGTGCCTTAGAATTAATTTCTTGAGCCAAGCGTCATTGCTTGAGTCAGAATCTCCAAGTTGTTCTCCTATTCTCTTGTGTATGTCCCATAGGATGTTGGCTACGGCGAGGAGGAATGCTCCTGAACCACAGGCTGGGTCTACAACCCTGAAATCTTCTACAAGTATTTTCTGTCTAATATCCCACAAGCTTCTACATTTTCTTATCATTTCATCAACGGAGTCGTAAAGTTCTTCGTCGTTGTAGCCCTTTTCTTCCTTGAGGTATGTGTTTGCTTTCTCCAGAATTGTAGGATAGACAGTTTCCTCTGCAATATATTGGGTGACTGCTCTTGGCGTGTAGTAAGCTCCTGTGCTCTTTCTCTCTGCATCTGTCATCGCCCGCTCAAAGATGTAGCCAAGAATCTTAGGATCAATTGCTTCTTTCTCCTCAAGAGATTCTTGATTGACAAATGCGAATCGGTCAAGGAACTCTACGAAACGATGAAGAATATCGTATTTTACTTGATAACCCACATTTCTTTCTTCAGCATCGTTTCTCTTGAATAGTGAGCCGTTAAGATATGGTATATCATCAAAATTATCAGATATGTTGACTCTTTCGCCTTCGGGCGTATTCATCACCTGGAAGAATAGTTCCTTCATTTTTTGGTTGAGATTGCTTTCCTCTAAATCAGCAAGCTCAGTAAGAACATCGTCTTGAATTATTCCTTTAGATTGTAGGAATTTGATGAATATTAGTCGGTTGGCTATTGTTTGAGCAATTTCTGGCTTGTCTTCATCTTTAGCTGAATGGATATTGTTTACAAATGCGTCTTCTTCGGCTATGTGTTTGGTTTCATCGTTTCTGTCTTTGTATTTTCCGCCGTGTAGAAGTGCATCATACCAGTTGTAGAACTTGTCTGTGATTTCTTCCTGCTTTTTCTCTGAGACAGGTTTCCTTTCTCCTTTGAGAAGCTCTTGAATACGGAATATGTCTTTTTCAAGGTTTAGCTGATCAACTTCCTCTCCTTCTTTGTTTATGATTATCCAAGTAAGACCGTCTGTAGCTATACCAAACTCGTAGTTTTGTTTTACTTCGCTAAGCTGGAATACCTGTTTAATTTGTTCTACTGCTGCCCCGTTCCTATTAGCTGTGAGGTTGGAGTTGATTTTCTTTGCTTCAAGAAGGAATTTATCGCCTTTCTCATTTTCTATTTCGTAGTCTACCGATCGTTTTTTATCGCCCCATTTGAATATTTTCTCTCTTCTATCCTTTAGGTCTAAGAGGCGGAAAACTGGCTTGATAAGGTTATCTTCTGTAAACGGTTCTGGCTCTGTATCAGTCTGTATATCATCTGAACTGATTTTCTTATTCCTTTCTTTTACTTTGCTTCTTCCCTCAAGATTTAGTTGATTTAATGTGTCTTCAATTAGCTCTCCAACTTCTACAGATAGTTTTTGTTCAGCCATATTAGATGTCCTGCCCTATGCAAAAATCTTGTGATTGTTACTTATTATATTATTGATTAGAATGAGAGATAAGATTTATTTCAATTTTCCAAACTTCTATATAGCTTTTTGTTGAAAACCCCAGATCATTTTAAGGCTCTAAATTAGGTTTATATCGGTTTCAAGCCAATAGAGCAATTTTACTAAATTAAAGAAAAATAGATGATAGGCGGATAAATGGTATTTAGCTAATGCTATCTACAATTGTATCTGAAATTTCTTCTATATTTGTTTTTGATAGGTTTTCTGAGGTGATTTCGCCATCGAAATCAAATACAACTACTCTTTTTGGTGATGCTACAGCCATCAATACATCTGAATCTCCACCTTCTGGACCATAGAATTTCCTTAACTGTTTCTTAGCCTGATGTAAATTATCGCTTGTTTTAAGTTCTACCAGCATGCTTAAGCTTCCCTTGTTAAAAATACCCATATCGTATACAACTTCTAGATCAGCTTCATCTGAATTAGGGGAAAATTGAGATTTAGCAGAGAAGTCATCTGATAGTTTTTCTTTCAAACTGGAAAGTAATTTATCTTGAAATTCAGGTTCTTCCATACACTGGATATATCTTATCTAATATAAAAAATTACTGAATATCGAATTCCGCTGATAGCAATGATTTCTGAATTTTAGTTTTTGGAAAGATAATTTAATTATATAGTAAGGATTTTGTAGTTATGTCGTATCCTGAACCTAAAGAGAATGAGCTTTCTGAAAGTGTAAAGAAGGAAATCAAAGAAGAAATTAGGAATACTGATCAAAGTTCCCAGGAAATATCCGAAAACTACGAGAATGCGACATCTTCACAGGTTGCAGGAATCATGGCAGCTATGAGCGCAGACTCTAGTAAAAACACTGAAGATCAACAGCAAGTAACCAGGCTAAAATCTATAGTTTCTGATTATGAAGAGTTCTATAATTCGCCTAGGCACAGTGATGAAGAGTATAAATGGAATCATGTTGAGCGTTTTCAAAGTAAGTGGCCTGGGGTAAGAGAAGAAGAGGGTTTGGAGTTTCTTGAGGCCTTAGAGTCTGCTTTTGAGAAAGAGGAGAACTTGATTGGTTGGCGCGCCCGGGCTCAGATGGAAGATATTTTTGAGGAGAGGCCTGAAGAATCTACAGAGGCTGTAAAAAATCTGCTCGAAGGAGAAGATGATATTCGGGAAAGAGTTGACGAGTTCTTCGAAGTTTTCTGGCGTAAAGATGATATGCCAGGGAATAGGAGAGCTACTTCATTTTTCCTTGCTTCCCTCTATCCAGAGAGGTTTGTACACTATAAATATACTGAGTTTAAGCAGTTCTTTGAAAAATTCGGTTTAGATCTACAGCATGGATTTAATTCGGATAACAGGTCTCAGCATTACTTAGAAGTAAATGAAAAAGCGAAAGACCTGCTGGAAAAAATCAGTATTCAAGATAAAGACTTATGGCATGTTCAGGATCTGATTTACTACTTCAGTGTTTACTGGATGCCTGATGAAATAGAGGAAGTGTTAGATAATATCTACAGTAGAGGGATGGGGACTTATACTCGTCTTTTCACTCTGAAATGTTTCTTTGAGAAACAGGAAGATGGTTCTGTACCGAAGGAAGAGTTGGATGAATATATTTTGAGTCAAGCAAAGAAACAAAATGTTCCTGGTAAAAATCCTTACTCTTACAAGCAGAATGGAAATAATGTCTTCAGTAACTATGATCCGTTCACTAGAACCGGGGACCGCTATGAGGTAAAGGAAGAGTACAGAGATTATATTGTAGCCATGGCACATTATGTGGAGGATTTATGGGAGAATGTAAGTGAAGTAAATTATTGGCAGGTAGCTCCAGGTCAGAATGCTAAGAACTGGGGGAAAATGAATGAAGAGGGAATAATGGCAGTAGGCTATAAGGAATTTCCCGACCTTTCTGAAGTTGAATCGAAAGACGAGCTGAAGAATATCGCCAACGAAGTTAAAGATTGGACAAAAAGTAGAATCCCTCACCATGTATCTAATCTCTGGAAGTTTCTGCAAATCGAGGAAGGAGATAAGATTATAGCAAATAAAGGAAAAAGGGCTGTAGTAGGGATGGGCCAGGTTAAGAACAATTATTATTATGAAGAGAGATCTGATAAATTTCCTCATCGCATAGATGTCGAATGGGTTAAGACAGGGGAAGAGAAAATTCCTACAAATCACGAATTTGGCCGTACAGTTTCAAGAATATCAGATATGAAGTACGAACAAATCATCAAGTCATATGAAGGAAAGGATATAGAGAAGTATTTCTGGATTACTGCTCCATCAGAACTTAATTTAAAGCAGATGTCTCGGGGAGATACATTTTTCTACTCCAAGTGGAGTGATAAAGAACATAAGAGAAGAAACAGCGGGAGAATCGATAGTGCAGAGCCTAGAGATCAGGTTCTGTTATATGAGTCTGGACCTGAAAAAGAAGTAGCTGCGGAGTTTGAAATTAAAGGAGGGCTACATAAAGAGGATCACGAAGAAAGAGGTTCTGTAGAAGGAATTACATTAGAATTTAGAAATAGAGTTGAAGGAATACCGTGGGAGAAAGTTAAGTCTCTCCCCTCCATGGAAAACTCTGAACTAGTATCTAATGACCTAAACTCCGCAGTTTATGAACTTTCAGAATTACAATATAAGGAAATTACAGCTGTCGGTGAAAAACAGGAAGAGACCAGAAATCTCGAGAAGTTCATTAGCAGTCCAAACTTCAGCATTGACATTCCTAATGAGCTTTACTTTGAGAATGAAAGTGATCTGAGGAATGAGATTTCTGCTTCGCTGAATTCTGGTAAAAATATCATCTTTACGGGGCCTCCTGGTACTGGTAAGACAAAGCTGGCTAAGAGCATCTCTAAACAAGTTTCGGAGGAAGAATCCGAGAATAGTGTTGATGAGGTTGAAGGCAGTGTTTTCACAACTGCTACGGCTGACTGGACTGCTTTCGACACCATTGGCGGCTATATGCCCTCACAAGGAAACGGCAATGAACTTGAGTTTAATCCTGGCCAGTTTTTGAAGTGTTTCAGGAAGGAGAGTGGCGAGGTTACAAACAAGTGGCTTGTAATCGATGAAATCAACAGGTCTGATATTGACAAGGCCTTTGGCCAGTTGTTCTCGGTTCTTTCAGGTGATTCAGTAGAACTGCCTTACAAGAAGGACGGACATGTAAAGCTGGAAAAAGTAGATGAGGACGATGATACGGAAGAAATTGAAAGAAACGAGGATATCTATCCTATTACTGATTCTTGGCGGTTGATTGCCACGATGAACACATATGATAAGACTTCTCTCTATGATATGAGCTATGCCTTCATGAGAAGGTTCAACTTCATACATGTAGGCGTACCTGAACTGAAAACAGAAGAAGGATACAACTTCAGCTTGCTGAATCCTGAAATAGATGAGAACTATGCTTCGGTCTGGAATTCAGAAGAAGTCTTAGAGGAAAATGATTTCTACAAGGATCTTACTGCCCTGTGGCATGAAGTCAACAGGCAGAGAGATATCGGACCTTCCATCATCAAGGACATCATCGACTTCGTAGACTCGCATCCAGGCAACATGAAAACTGCTCTGGCACAGGCCGTCAACTCTCTAATCCTTCCTCAGTTCGAAGGACTAAGAAGAGAAAAACAAGAGCAGTTTATCAAGGAGTTAAAGATGCATTCAGAAAATGATTTAATTGGCGTTAATGATTCTCTGGTAGAAGAAAAAGCCGTGAATATGTTCAGCATCAGTTTGGACGATGAGTAAGACTTCTGAAGAAGTTTTGTTGGAAGAAGTTCAGGAAGAGCTTACAGCTTTCCTCTCCTCAGGACAGATCAATGAGAAAGAACTAGCCAGAACGTTGTCTTTTGAGGAGCTGGACATTAAAGATTTTGAAAGACTGAAGGAGATTCATTTTGTGCTTTCTGACCCTGTAACCATGTTCGTCAAGCAGCTGCCTGATTGGATTCGCCGTATCAAGACTGAAAGCTATCGAGAGAAAAAGGTTTCAAACGGCGAGATACGGGGCCGTATTGACTGGGGTGAAACATACAAAACCCGCTATTCTCAGAACGCCAAAGACAAGTCCCTTTTCGTTACACAAAACCCCGATATCGAATATAATATTCCAGAAAATCTAGTTCTGAAGAAAGTCTTAGGAATAATCCATAGAGTTGTTACAAAAGAAATTCAGGATCTGGACCAGGACTGGAGAGAAGAGCTATGGAACAAGGGAGACATAGATGACTTGAAACAGGTCTTCCAGAAGAATGTAAACATTGATAGAATCCAAGATATGCAGGATGAGAAACTTAACTCCAAGCAGTTACAGGCCGCGAGAAATTCGAGGAGAGAAGTTTACAGAAAGGCCTATGATCTCTATATAAAATATGAGAAAATTATGAGTAATGATTTCTCAGATGAAGATGTTCATGAACTTCTGGAAAATACATTGGTTAAGCCGAATGACACGCCTACTTTGTTTGAATTATTCGCTACATTCAAAGTTATCAGGAATCATGAAGAGAAAGGCCTTCAATTACAGACAATCGAAGGAAAGGACAGTATGATTGCTTCAATGGAGAATGAAAGTAAGAAAATCAATGTTTTCCATGATTCTACGGGAACTCTGGAATTTAGCATGGATTTCCCTGATGATCCAGAAGATGAGTTCGTGAAGAAAAGCAAGGAAATATCCGATGCACATAAGGATGCGTTGCAGAAGTTTACAGGTAGAGGCGTCAATGAAGGCCTGTACTCTGGTCGGCCAGACATTATAATTGAAGAGTATAGTCTAAAAGAAAACGAACTGGAGAAGGTAACTATAGGAGAAGTCAAATATACCGACAAGGAATCAACATTTTCTCAAGGTCTGAGGGAGCTTCTAGAGTACATAAAATTCGGCTCCAAGGGCAGAAAAGATCTAAAGAATATAGGCGTGGAAGGCCTACTGATCGTTGATAATATCGACTTAAAGATGCAGGAATATCAGGCGGAAAATATTGAGGCTTTGAATTTTGATAACCTGAGATCAGAGTGATTTTATTATATAATAGAGTGGTTACTTACTTCCTTTTCAAGTCCAGAAATTCTGTTATCTAAAGTTAAATTAAAAGCTTCTCGATACTTTTTCCAATCCTTGTCAAATCAATTTTTTAGGAGAAATAACTCTAATTATTTTGGGCTCAACAGAAAGAGAAAGGTTCGAAAGAATAGCCGAGAAGATGACTAGCGCTGTAATCCAAAAAACTCGACGTCTTTGACAAATATACCAGCAAGAACCAGTATGAATATTAGAAGGAAAGAATTAAAGGAAATATTTAAAGCAATTAGGAAAAAATTGAATTCTGTGAGATTGCAGTTCAAATTTCCAGAGGAGGATGAATTTAATTTATGAATATGCCTATAGAGTGGGAGTTTGCTGAAATACCAAAAAATATGGAGGAAAGAGACCCTCATGAAGATGTATTCTTCAATAAAGGAAATAAGTCCGAGGCCTTAGTAAGAGAATTTATTCAAAATGCCTTAGACGCACAGAGAGATGATAGTGACAGGGTAAAGGTTGATATAACATTTGATATTATTTCGGAAGGTATAACCTCGCATTATCTCAAGGGATTAGGACCCCACCTAGAGAAATCAGGGCTAAAATCAGACACATTCGACATGATTGAACATAAAGTCCTAGTACTAGAGGACTTTGGAACAACAGGTCTTGATGGAGAAACACAAAGAAAAGAGGCCAAAGCTAACAATCAGAAAAGTAATTTCTATGACTTCTGGTGGAGCGAAGGTAAATCCGAGAAAGGTGGAGGAAATATAGGGAGTTGGGGTCTAGGTAAGACTACATATCATATGGCCTCCGATATAAAGACATTTTGGGGGCTGACAATACGACAAGATGATAAAAAAGAACTTTTGATGGGTAAAAGCCTTCTTAAATCACATGTGCTTGATGGAAACCTATATCATTACAGTGGAAAGTATAAAGTAGGCGACAATGAGCCTATTTCAGATGAAAAAATAATTTCTAAGTTTAAAGAAGACTTACCTATCCGACGAAACTCAGAAGAAGGTTTTAGCGTAGCTATACCTTTAGCAGATCGGAATATTAATTTAGAGGCGGTCACAAAATACGCAATTAAGCATTATTTCTTTGCAATTTTGAACGGAGAATTAGAGTTGGAAATTAGAGATTTAACGGAAGACGACGATCCTATTATAATCTCTGCAAATACTATGCCAGATCTAGCAAATATGATCGAGTGGAAAGGTACCGGATGGGAAGACAGGAATGTTAATGAATTAATTGAATTCACTCAAGAAACTATAGCCGAATTAAACTCTGATAAATTAAAAGAGATAGATCCTAATAACAAATTAGAAGGCCTAGAAAGCTTCGAAGATAAAGAAGAATTAGAGGAAAAGTTTAACAATGGAGAATTCGTATCCGTTAAAGTCCCGGTTGAACTTAACAAGAAAGATGGCGGACGTACTGAATCCGCAATATATCTTTTCATGAAAAAATTCCCTGACCGGTACGATATGAGGCCTGATGAATTCTATATACGGTCCGGAATACACATAGCTGATGAATACAGCGATAAATTAGGAAGTAGGCCTGTAAGAGCAATGTTAGTGGTCGAAGATGATGAAGTGTCTAGGTTCCTTGCTGGTGCAGAGGAACCCGCACATCTAGAATGGAACGCTTCTCTGGATGGTTATAAGGAAGACTATGAGAATGCATGGAGCACATTACGTTTCATTAGAAATAGCTTAAACAGAGTGATTCAGACTTTAGATCATAGCGAAGAGGAAAAAATTGAGGACTTACTTGAGAACATTTTCTCGATTGAGCCATCAAGAGATTATAACGATAATGAAGAGCGTAAAAAAGAAAAAGATGGTCAAAATCAGAAAGGTGGCGATAAATCAAAAGACAAAAAGCCGGGTAAAATAGGACGTGGGAGGAAATATACTCAGGTAAACCCAACCGAGAATGGTTTCAAGGTCAAGTTTGATCGAGAAGAAGATGACATACCTGTTAAGAGGAAAATTAAAGTTGCCTATGATACCTACGCTGGAGATCCGTTTAACAACTACGAGAAATTTGATTTTGATCTTTCTGATCCTAGAATGTCCGTTCAATCAAAGGATGTTAACATAACCAAAAGAGAGAAGAATATAATTGATTTAGAATTTATTTCAGAAGATTCTTGGATTAAGGTCGAAGGTTTTGATCCAAACAGAGACCTTGTAGTCCGGGTGGTATCCCAGTGAAGAGAACGCTAAATTATACAGGTAGGAGCGGATTACCCAAAAGCGAGATTGAGGTCTACCTTAATAGAGGTCAAGAGAAGGTAGAATCTTTCGAAATAACCATGAACTTGGATGATATTGATGATGCGGAAGATGTCGAAGTTATAGTTGAAGCATATCACCGGTCGGAAGTAGAGGAGTTTAATTTAGGCAATATTTCAAATGTTAAGGAAAAACCTAAGATAGAAAGATCTTTAGGTACAATAGGTCATCTGATTGAAAGTATTACTTTTCGAGTGCTCCTAGTAGATGACGAAGGGAGAATTATATCATTAGCTGAAAAAATCAAGGCCGAAAAAGAAGAATCAGAGCCTCTTTTACCTGTTAATTTGAGAGATATCGGCAGAGAGGTTTGGGAACTAAGATATGAAGGTGATGAGGGGGCACCAGAGTTATTGGTTAACAAAAAAATACCCTCGATTAAATCTACTGTGAAATCAGATTATAGATTCATACTGGGTGTTTATCCAGAAGTTCTGAGATCAATATTGGCGAGGATAATATACTATGAAGATGTTGGTTCTGTAGAGGATATAGACAGAACGTGGATTAATCAGTGGCTGAGTTTTGCTGACGAGGTCTCAAATATTGAGCTACCAGATAACTTGGAACCTAGGAATAATAATCACAAGACAAAGTTAGAAAAATGGCTAGACCAGACTGTTTCAGCTTTTGCTGAATCTAGAAACTCTGAATGGCAAAAAATGCGTGAGGGGTGGTAATAATGAGAGTTCGAGAGTTTACCGATAAGGGTGTCGACGAATTTGGAAAATACCTAGATAACTTAGAAGGAAGTAAAAATTTCTCTAAACCTGATCTAAATAAGCATCCATATTCCAACCCTGCTAATGTCGAAATAGATATTGATCCAGAAAAATCCTTTGAAACTCGTGCAGAAATTGGAGAATACCTCGCAGAAAAGTTAGATAACAAAGATGTTGATAGAGCAGATCTATTAAGTTCTACAGGCCTTTGGACTTGGCTAACCTATATTTGGCTGGACAACTTTATTTTTTGGAAAGAAGGTAAGGTAGACTTAAGAGAAAGAGCGAGATATATCTGTAGCCGTGATTGGAAGAGATACTATAGGCACTATGTATCTATAAATTACCTATTAGTTTCTCTTCATGGAACTGAGAATACCAAGATATTCTTGGAATACGATGCGAGGAAATACAAAGATACGATTGAGCAATTAGTCTCCTATCAGAACATATTAAACAACCAAGATCTAGTCGCAATAGCAAATGACCTTTATTGGGACTCTAATAAAGAAAAAGTTAAGACTAATGCAGGAGGTAGAAAACCTGCCCCAGGAACAGCGAGGAGATTCAATAAAGTAATGGAGCAGTTAAGAAAGACATTCTACTTGCCTCAAATGGAAAAGGAGCAAATTAGAACTATAATGCCTGATGAATTTGATGAGTGGAATGCTTAAATTTAGATAAAACTCGGATTATTTTCTCATTTCATTAAGATAGCCAGGTATAAAATATTCCTGGAATATTTCCTAGATATGAGCAATAAACCAAAAGCAATTGATCTGTTCTGTGGGGCAGGCGGAATAACAGAGGGTCTAAAACAGGCTGGTTTCGAGGTAATTTATGCTGTTGATTCAAATGAAGATTGTAAACTAAATTATGATGCAAACCACAGCGATGCAAGTTTAGAAGGCCATGAAATGGAGGTTGCTGATATTCGGGAAATTGATCCTGCTGACCTTGATATTGAGCCTGATGAAGTAGATGTCGTCGCAGGAGGCCCTCCATGCCCAACTTTCTCGGTGGTAGGTAGAAGCAAAATTAATTCAATAGATGGTAGAAAGAATAGCGAAGATGAAAGACATCAGCTCTATGTAGACTTCTTAAGATTTGTGGATTACTTCCAGCCGAAAGCATTCATTATGGAGAATGTTGAAGGTATGAAATCAGCGATGAATGCAGAGGGAGAGCCAGTAGTAGAAGTTATTAAAAGCCAGATGGAGGGAGAAAGAGAGATAAATGATCTCGATCTAAATTATAGTGCTAAATATCAAGTTGTAAATGCGGCCAATTTCGGAGTCCCACAGAAAAGAAAGAGGATTATATTCGTGGGTAGTAGAGATGGAGAAGAAATACCTGACTTAGAAGAATGGGAGAGTCATAGACCTCCAGACGGCGATAGAGAGAAAAATATCAAGCCTAAAGATCGGCCTGATTTAGCAATAGATCAAGATCGGAGAGATTCTAAAGAATATTCAAATAAAGAATTATTTGAAATTGGCAAATTTAATAGAGATAAAGAAATAAAAATGCCTTGGAATACAGTTGCAGATGCTATAATGGATCTCCCTCCTGTTTACCCAAAGAGAACACAGGGCGGACCAAAATTGGATGAAGAATACAGAACTGCTACTCAATACAAGGCGCCGTCAATATCACAATTTCAGAGATGGGTTAGACACATACCAAAGAATGAAGACCCCTCAAATGTTGAATTGAGAAATCATGAATCTCGAGGACATAATCTTCGTGATCTAACACTGTACAAAATGTTAGGAGAGGGTACAGCCTATACTATCGGTGGTTTACCTGATGAGGTACAACCATATAGAAATGATATTTTCAATGATAATTACAAGAAACAAGATCCCAAAGCGCCTTCAAGCACAATTGTAGCACATATACACAAGGACGGCCATATGTTTATACACCCAACAGAAGCTAGATCACTAACGCCTAGAGAAGTTGCTAGACTTCAATCATTCAGAGATAGCTATATTTTTCAGACTTCGAGAACAGAAACTTATAGGCAGATAGGAAATGCTGTTCCACCTCTTCTAGCAAAAGCAATAGGTGTTGCGGTAAGAGAAGAAATTTTGAATCTTTAATCTATACTCTTAAGTCTAGAAAGCTGGCCACTTATAGTGGATTTTTCCTTATTAAGTAAGTCCGCAATCTGTTGATTGGATAGACCTGAATCTTTTAGATATCTAGCTTTTTTCTTCTCTTTCTCAGGAGGATCTAAGTTTCGATCAAGCTCTAGTTTAACTAAAATACCTAGTAATTTCGAGATTTCTTCTATTTGTCTTTCACCCTCCATAGTATCAACTTTAATATCTGAATTATTAAAAAATCTCTTCGCTGTGTTAAATTTTTTACTAAATTCCTGTCTATTCCATAACTCCATATATTTACGCTTTTTCATACGAGCAGACTTGGTAAAAAATCCAGAAGAAGCTATAATTATTTTGTCGCATTCAGAAGACTCGTAAAACTGATTAGCTGATTCTAGAAATTCTCCCGAAGTCTTAGTGGAATCATCGAACATCAGGATATAACTTTTTTCATCTTTTCTAGCTCTATAAATAAATTCATCTAATTTTTCTAAGCTATTGAAACCATTAAAGGAAAAAATTGCCTCTATTATGGCCGATTTACTATCTAAACTGTCTAAGTCATCCATATCTAAAGAATTGAAGTTTTCATCCTCTAGGATAGTATATAGTTCATTTTTGGATTTACTTGTAATATCCTCTTGCAACTCATTTTTATCCTCTTCTCCGTCTTCAACAGTCTCGTTATCTTGAGATCTGTTCTTCTTGCCCATTTCCTTATCTAGATCGAACCGTTCAACTATCTTATTTTTTGTGTTTCTTAAAGATACCTCGCTTACATCTTCCTCTTCTGAAATTTCTTTTTGAGTTTTGTCTTCAGTGAGATATCTAATTGCAGCTACTAAAGTTTTAGGCCCGATTCCTGTTCCGCTCATTTCCATGAACCACTCTTCCTTGTCATCAGGGATTTTTTTAAGAAACTTTCTGTAGTAGTCCTTTATTGTTTCAGCGCCGGGGCTCTTTATATAATACTTTGAGCTGCTGCTTCCGCTTGAAATGCTAAACTGAAAATCTTGTTCTTCTAGATATTTTTTTAGAGCCATTACATCAGCAGAAGTGTAATTATATCCGGTGCTCGATAATTTTTGTTTTAATTCTTCAACTGAAAATCTACCTCTTACATCATTTAACTCTTTTTTCCAAGCTTCTAGCGCTTCTTTAGGAGGTTCACCCTGTTCAGGAGCTTCAAGGCCAATTTCGTCTCTAAATTCTGCAAAAGTATAATCTCGCAAACTAAAAACGCCTGAACTAAATTGGCCATGCTCATTGTACTTAGAAATTGTTATTGGTCTTTCTATTTCTTTTTGAACTCTTTTCATATCTTCTTCAAGTTCTTCATCGCTTACCTTCCGAGCATCTCGTTTAAGTCCAGCCTCCTGTTTAGCGTTACCCCAAGAGCCGAAATTATCTCTTATGTCTCTTAAAGAGTATTTATCTGATTCTTTCCTGTATTTATTCCAACTAAGGGCTCCTTTAATATCTTTATCTGTTTTTTGAATATCTTTGATTATCTTATCTCGTTCTGATAATCCTGCTTTTTCAAGAGCTTTATTCCAACTTCCAAACTCATTCTTTACATTTTTTACAGAAAAATTTCCTGCTAACTTATATCGAATAGGGGAGAGCTCTCCCTTGGTGTCCGCATCTACTCGATTAATATCATTAAGAATTTCCTGTTTTTTTGACTGCATTTAACTGAACCTAAACTCTAGTTGTATACTTAAAATTAAAATACTAAGGCAAGAATATTTGCTTTTTTCTTAATATTAGATGTCTCTATGCATGTTATCTCATAGTTCTCTCTTCTACTAGTTCTTCTGCTTTTCTCTGGATCTGTTTCTGTGTTATTTTTCGTGTGGAGCTAGCGATGTCCATTTCTACTTGTTTTGCGGTCTCATCTACCTGGATCTGTTGGGCCTATGATTTCATGTCTAGTTGTACGCCGCATTTAGGGTTTTGACAGTTTTTTGAATTGAATGGGTTGAGTTCTCCAAATTCTAGACATCGAAGAAGAGATCTAAAGAAATTAGAAGATTAGGCCGAGGAGCCTAACTCCAAATCCTCAGGATCTAAGTCATACTCTTCAGCTACAAGCTCTCGAGCCTCCTGATTAACACTCTCATCAGTCAATGGAGACTGGTTTTCCATCAGTCTTTCCTGAACCTCCTTGGCTTCCTGTTCTAGGCCTATAATCTGTTCCTGGGTTTCTACTCCTTCTATATAGTTGTCTTCATCCAGGACTTTCCCGCATTTTCTGCAGCTTTTTCTGTGACCTGAGTTTGTGGTTCCACAGCTGCATTGTAGTGGTAGAAGGTCTTTTTCTACTTTGTCGGTTACTTCTTCCTCGATCCCGTATCCTGAGAGGTATGCGTTTCCTGCCTGTTCATCGTTGATACGGGTGTAGACTCGTGTCTGTTCGCTTCCTTGGACATGGCCGACTCTTTTGTCGATCATGGTTTCGTTCATGATATCTGCTTTTTTGAGGTAGGATATCCGGCCTTTTCTCCAGATGTGGTTGGTTTCTCCTTCTAGTTTGCAGTTGAGGTCTGTCTTGTCAGCCGCTCTCCGGACTTTTTCACTGTAGCTTCTGTAGCTGACCGGTTTCTCAGGTTTACCGTTTTTCAAGTTGCAGAATAGGTATGCGTCTGGATTGTCTGGGTCTGGATGACCGTTTTCCAGCCAGAACTTGATCATGGGGGCAGCGATGGTACATGGTACATCTCTGTCAGGGCTTTCCTTGTTCCCCGGTACTCTGAGTATTACTGATTGGTCTCTGACAGTGACTCCTCCGACCTTGATATTGAGGCACTCTCCTATACGGGAACCTGTATCCCAAAGTGTCAGTAGAATGGTTGGATCTCGAGTTGATGTCAGGCCTATACTGTCTACCTCCATCTTTCTCGCTAACTTAGATACATCACTGGGAGTCGGCAAGTCCTTCGGATCAGTCCGCTTCTTATCTTTCTCTGGTACATAGGCCTTGAATCCTTTAGGCAGTAGCGGTGACTCTCCCGGATTAGAAGTTAATTCCTGGAACTCGAGAAGTCTTTTGATCGCTGACTTGTACTCCATCTTAGTCTTCATGGAGTATTCCTTGCTGTAGTACTCGCTTTTCTCGACCTGGCCTAGTATGGTGTGAATCTTTTTCTTGGATTCGTCGTCTTCTACCAGGTTGTCGAGTCGGAAGTTGTTGTGTTCTATAATCTGTTTCAGTGATGATATGTAGCGGTACTGTCTTCCGTAACTGATGCTTCTTAAGGCGAGCCAGTTTCCGAAGTCTACAACCAGTTCTTTGTTTTCCTCTCGGACTTTATCTGAGTTTTGAATGTTTGCGACTGCTGTTTCAAGCCGTTGTTTGTAATTGTGGTGGTCTTCTGTCATTTTATAGATGTCACAGTTTGATATGCTACAGA
>LFCJ01000801.1_pt1 | contig 20592 bp, 31 predicted proteins | sample 643141 | NCBI WGS metagenome assembly LFCJ01 (sample SAMN03766243, study PRJNA286221) | soda lake metagenome | biome: soda lake; feature: Kulunda steppe; material: water; isolation source: sample B1-Br-g2 brine of Lake Bitter-1 | place: Russia: Kulunda steppe | collected 2010-07
TTCCCAGAGGGGGTTATCTGAGCGAAAGTCTGGGCATGCTCCTTTTTTGATGCAAACTGTATTTCTATCCTATAACTAGGCTACTGGCGGAATTTGGGGTGAAATGGACGCCTCTGGTGGCCTGGGTGGGCGCTCAGCCTCTGTTTTTGGCCTATTTTGGCATAAACAGAACACGTATGCCCTCAACATGACCCAACGGCTGAAAGGTGCCCGTCAGGGAGACCATGCCCTGGGAGCATGCCAAAACCATACCCAATTTAAGCCTCAGATAGCCCCCTCTGGAAATTTCCCAATGTAGGAGAGTAAAATTGTTGTAGATTTAGTCTGGGGGGGGAGTGAACCCTATTTTGGGCTATGTTAGCTTCATTCATTCTAGCTGTTAGGCAGTTCTCCAGATTCTCAGCATGTGACAGGACTGAATTTTCTGTGATTTGTTGCTTTCCTAGGGCCATGTTGAAAGCATGTATTAAGCAGAATGCCTTTTCTTGACTTTCCATGTAAGGCGGAGTGAGAGAATTTTGATCATGCAGCTTATACAATTGGTAAGGTAGTTGCATGCCTCCTAGCATTTGCCAGCTGCCAGCTGTAACATTTCTTGACCGATTGCCTCATCCTTCTTATCTTTCAAAGTTATATCAAGTTGCAATCCTAGTAAACCTCAGCCAGGCTGGCAGGCTTCAGCAAAGATGCCCTTGTTCGGCAAACTTTGCTGAACACGTTGAACACATTGAATACAGGTATGTAACCTTATCCTTTCGGCAGAAAGAGTCTTGAAGCCTTCAACCTTATCTCTTTCTGCGTGCTCACCTTCATACTGCAGAGGCTGTTGTTCCAGCCATAAATGCTTGCTCTCATGACTTATGCATAAGTCTCCTAGACATGGTGTGAGCGAGGAAGATACAGCTAACTAGCTTTACTTAGCTGCATACACCTCACACACCTTAAATGCAATTCACCGACTGTTCTCTCGGTAAGGCATGCTGTAACATTCTGTGATGAATGAACTGCATGAATTATTGTGCTGATAGTTTGTTTTGGCCTCGTGTACTATGCAAGCAATTACCATGGCTTGCATGTTTGGCGGACTCAGAGTTTTAATCAAGTCATTTTGACTAGCTATTTCAGCATCAGTAGGCCTCTGTCCAGACTTTGACATTAGTCATTGTGAAGTAACTGATTGAAACCCATGCTGGTACCACCGTACATGCATGCACAAGGTTCACTTGACATCGACATCATGATGTGACGTCACATCATGCTGCTGTTGTCCCTCCTGCATTCTGTGCAGCATCATCTCCGTCCGTCTTTCCCTTTACAGCCACCAAACCTTCCAGCGTCTTCAATAGGCCTTCATTGAAGACCTCAGCACCCTCAGCTGGGGCAGCGGCATTTGAAGGGGGCTCGATCACTTCCCCACTTGCTGCAGCTGCTGATGCTTCAGGCTGTGCACCCTCTGGTCCTGCAGCTGCTGCTGTGTTGGGCAGCTCACCTGCTTTCTCTACTGCCTGCTGTTCTGTTTCAAGGGCAGCTGCTGTACCAGGCAATTCACCTGCTTGCTCTACTGCCTGCTGTGCTGTTTCAAGGGCAGCTGCTGTACCAGGCAATCCACTCGCTTGCTCTACTGCTGGCTGCGCTGTTTTATTTGCAGCTGGTGCTTCAGGCTGATCATCCGCTGGCTCTGCCGCTGTTGCACCCGCTGGCTCTGCCGCTGTTGCTGACTCTGCTGCTGGACATGCTTCAGTTGTTGATGCAGCTGGTGCTCCAGGCACCATTGTTGAATCCTCTGCTGCCATCCGTGCGCCTGCTCCTGCAAGTGCCCCAAGCTGCTCAATCTCTGATCTTACAGCTGGCGGCTGCGCTAGCCTGGGTGCTGATTCTGCTGCTGGCTGCACTGTTTCAGACAGTGGCATCTCTGCTGCCGGTGCACCTGCTGCTGCCTGCTCTGTCACACCCTCGCCAGACACATGGGACACAGCTGCTGCTGCTTCTGCTGTTGGCTGAGCACTTGCCAAGTCTCCTGCTAGATCTTCTGCTGCTGGCGGCTGTGCAAGGTCAGCTGCTGCTGCTACTGCTGCTGCTGCTACCGCGGCCGATGCTACCTCAGGCTGCGCACTTGTGCTTTTCACTGCCGCCTGCACTGCTGCTGCATCACCTGCGCTGACCGGTCCAGGCCGTACGCCAGCAGCATCAGCTGCCAGCTGCGTCGACCCAGCTGAGCAGATTGTCCCCGCTCTTGGCACTGCAGCGGCTCCATGTGTGGCATCAACAGCAGATGCAGCACCGTCTGACGCTTGGGCATGGTCAGTCCCTTGCCCCTTCGCTGGCCTAGCAGCTCCACGGGCTGCGGGGCTAGACTTGGGCGGCCCTGCGCCCATTGGCATCCGCACACAACGGATGACACAGGTTGTGCAGGCCGCACGGTGCAATGGGCGAGCCAAGTGCCTGGTGCAACGGGCATGCATGACCGCGCTGGATAGATGCACAGAGGCACTGCGCACTGCTGCTACCACAAGCGCATACGGGACCTGGCGCTGGGTTGAGTCTGACAGCTCATTTTGTTTAAGAGGCATGCCGGCCTTGCAGGAGCTTAAGGGCTCATGATGTGTGGCCCCATCGCGATGCATCCATCGAGCGTCAACATCAAGGCGTGCCAGCCCTCCGGGAGCCATGGCTCGTGAAGCACAACAACACTGCTTCGCATCCATCGTGGTCTGGCAACCCAGGCAAATGATCGATGGGAGCTGGTTTGTGCAAGGGCTTGCAGCGTTACAACTAACACAAGCCCATCCGAAAGCGGCTTGGTGCAAGCACATCTGCAGCAGCCACAGCCCATCGCTGGTTTTCCTTGGGGTGCGCACCTGCGGGCGGGCTCGGCCCCTTCCTCTGCCCTTGCGCTTTGGCGCGCGCAGCCGCTGTGTGGCGGAAGGGCACAGGCTTTGGCGCGGCAGAGTGCAAGCTCCCCTCAGGCCCGGCCCCTTGCTCTGGGATGGCAGGGCTCTTCCCATCTGCTGCCCCCTCTGTCTGCCCCTGGCTAGCATCGGCAGGGGGCGCCTCCTCCGCCACTGCAGGAGGCGCGGCAACAGGGGCTTGCGGCTCTCCCTCCTTCAGCGCCTCCTCAGCATGGACCGCACCCAGCAAACCCTCCACCTGCAGGCCACCAGCCTCCGCCCCCTCTGCCTGCCGCGGCTGCTCATCTGGAGCCTGTGCTGGGCTCGGCTGCTCTCCTCCCCCATCAGCTCCTGCATTCCCCTGCAGCGGCGGCTCAACTGCAGGCAAGGAGACCAACGCCGCATCCCTGGCTGCCTCAGCGCCGGCAGTGCAGCCCAGGTTGTGCTCCTCTGCACTGGACTGCTCTGGCCCGACTTCGGGCTGCTGCTGCTCTGCTGCTGGTATGTCCGTCGCTAGGCTGAGGACACTGGCTAAGGCACCCTCCTCTTCATGAGCCCGCTCGCCCTGTGTACAGGGTGCAAAATGCACAAGCTTCTTCTGGCCACTTAACTTGCCAGCACCTTGGGCCTGAGAGTGCTTCTCAAGTCTCAGCCATCAAATTAGGAGCAGACCTGGGCAAAATTTTGTATGTTTATAACATGGGGTGACCAGCCTGGATAATCTTGATCCTTCAAAGCATGGTCGCATGCTGATTTTACACATGCAATAGAAATGTTTCCTTTTCTTTCTAGCACCATGGCCATGATATGCACATAGTATGATGCAAGCAAATGGCGCAATGCACATGCACAGGTGGCTACAAAGCAGAAGGAAGAGCATCTGCAGTGCACTGCAGTGTACCTGCTGCTCCCCGTTGTACCCCTCTGCTTGCTCCAGCCCTGGGTCATTGCCTTCTTGCTGCTCTACCAGGCCTGCTTCTTCTAGGGATGGGCCCTCACCACCATCACCCATTTGCTGCAAGTACTCCTGGGCCTCAAGCTCCTCTAGGCTAGCGCTCACCTGCAGAGTTGAAAGCAAATGCAGGACCACTTGCTTCTCAAGCCAACGGTTGCCAGTTACGTGTCACAACGAGACTTGTGCAAGCACCTTCTGAGCACCAATTTTGTGGAAGTCACGCTGCAATGCTGCTCCTCTTGCATGGTCTCCACCATTGTGATGTACGCACCCGTGTGATGCATTGAGATGCATGTGCAGACACACAAACACAGCTATGCACACGCACACAGTTTTGAGTGTCCAGGGTACTGGAGGCATGTCCGTGGCAATGCACAGACTTTGACGCTGACACGTGACAAGAAAAAGCAACCTGGAGGAAGAAGTTTCCATTTCTTGCATGTATGTATATATATGTATTTTCACAACTGGTGAAGCACGTTTGTGCACACATTCTTTCAAGTGGTCATGCCAAAAATCATTGTTGGAGGCTCAAATGAGTTATTGCAAGACAATAGCATGTCCCTTGCTCACCAACAAAACTTTCAATATTACTCACTGCATAGGAGGGCAGCCCTCTCCTTGGAGCCAGCCGCCGCAGCAATTGCCGGATTTCTAAATGCGCTTTGCGCAGTTCAACATCTTTCTCCGCAACTGTTGCATTAAGCAAAATGATCTGCATCGCACAAGTGTGTTGTGCTGGATTGCATAGTGTTTGGTGCATTGATCTACACCATCATCCATAGCAAGCACGTTGAACTCAAACAAATCTGCTAGACAGGCTATGGGCAAAGCCAAGCTTTGTTTAAGATGAGCAAGATATGGAGGTCAATGGTCTGACAAGAAGGTCATGCAAGCCCCCCTTGCATTTCCTGTTGATCCTTGGCATAATGTCACCATCTTACTTGCCTTTCCAAGAGCAGCAGAACAAGTCCTCACTATGCAAGATACATGGCAAGAAGGAGAGACCTACGCTTATGCAACCTTTTTATCTCTTAGGCGTACTGTGACTATTATAGTCATAATGATGAATGCTTGGCAAAATAGAATCAATCAGAGCAAGGGAGCAGGAAGAGTTTTAGCTTGTCACCACTCCTTTACCTTCTTCTCTAGCATTCCCTGCTCTCGCTTGGAGGCGGCGATGGCCTGCCGGTGCAGCTTAGCGTCTGTCTCCACCTTTTGTTTCAGTACATTGACCTAGACACAGCAAGGTGTGCACAGAACAGCAAAGGGATATCTATTTTGACCCAGCTTGGTTACTCAGCACCCTGCATCCTATGCTTCAGGGAATGTATGCCTATACAAGTACACAAGGAAGCATGGTAGACGCTTACACTCGTTCATGAATCTAAATTGCCCCGGGCACAAGCAATTTTTGTGTCTTTACCTCGTATTCAAGGCTCTTGATGGCTCTCCCGCTAGTGTACAGCTGGCTCTTCAAATTTTCTTCACTTTCCACATCAGCAGGCGTTCTTGAACAAGCCTAAATGGTGGGACGTGCGCATACCAGTTTGAAAATAGAAGAGGACGAGGAGGCAAGTGATGAGTGGCAATGATAAGACAAAAGATCTGCATTCTCAAAGCCCCCCTCTTACCGCGAGCTGCTGTTTTAGTGTGGAAATTGCGTTCTCCATGACAATAATTTGACTGGTCTTCTGGGTAGCCATGTGCTCTGATGCCAGCGCGCGCTGCTTGTATGTCCGCAGCTTCTCTTTCATGGCCTGCAGCATGCACGCGCTCAAGTAGGCTTGACATTGCAGTGTGGAGCTCTGATAGTCTGGCATCAAAGACAGGCACAACTTCTTCTGAAGGCATCCACGAGCACACTAGTGTACAAGACTTGGCACAGCCTATACCTTGTTATCTTCGAGCACAGCGCGCAGCCGGGGGGGGAGCTCTTGGATTTGGGACTGTCTAAAGAAGTCTGAGCTCACGCCAATGGTGGGCCCCTGCCCAGTTACAATGCCTTGGGCATGATGACGCGCCATCTACAAGTGCATGAAGGTGAGGTTCATTATGCTGTGTTGCCTCGTCGTAGCTCGGGAACATAACATGTTGGTGACCGCCCATGCTTCGCATGCTGGAGGATGGCAACAAGCATTCTCACAGCCATCATGCACACACACACCCTTTCGATGTCTCTCTTCTCTTCTCGCAAACGCAAGAGTTCCTGTTTTTGCTCATTCGTCAGTGATTCCACGCTGTTGACGTAGTCCTGCAAGCGTGTTGTTGTGCAGTGGCACCATGTGAGCACATGGAAGCCTTCCCAATGCACTGGAATTTTATCCTTTAACACACAAGCGAGGCATTTAGCCAGCAAGGCATTCATCCATAAGCAGGTGCGCAAAAGTCCTCTTGTCTTGTAAGCACATGTCACACCAGCGACAGCATTTCATGCAATTGCGTTCTTTCTAGGAGACGACATAGACAAATTCCACACACCTGTAGTTCATGCAGAATCCCAAGCGTTCGGACGGTGTTTAAGTGCGGGCTCGTTGAGGTATGAGGCCCTGGCTCTGTGGCCGTTCCATCTGCCGGCATGATATCCAATGCCTTGGGTCTCCTGGGCTTCTTTCCACTAGCGTTGAGGTACAGCTTACCCTTGACATCGCCCATCGCGGGGGCACTAAGAGTTCAAGATTTCATCTCCAAACACTAGCTGATAATTTTTTATGTACTCAACGTTATCCTGCGTAATTATACCCTTGTATGAGAGCCAGCCGCAAGCTTGCATTTGGCTGGTCTGGCCCGGCAGCTCCTTTCGGCTCGGCCCGGCTGTGTCTTGCTTCAGCATGGTGTCAGGGTGAAGCGTATTTTGTCTTCCCATCGGTCTCAAGTGCGTGCAGCCCAGCAGCGCGTGCTGGGCTCAGCCAGGCCAGGAAGGAGTTGCAACTAGGGAGGAAGGAAGTGCTATTGGGGAGCATATGCCGGGCCCAAGCCAACTTTCTGCAGGATGAAGCCTCTGTGAGTCAGGTGCTGGACTGAAGTTGCGATCCTGCCCATAGCCAGTTTCCTTGGAACATGAAAGTAGTCTGCTCTGCTTTCACATACGCACAGGATGGCTTTGGCGAAGATGGCAGTGTGCGTCTGGACTTGACAGTCACGTCTAAAGACATAGCGGCCGCCAGGGTGGGTGTTGGCGCAGAAGGCGCAAAAGGAGTGCCAGTTCCTTGGCACAGAACTGTTTTGTAAGTGTGCTGCCAGATACAACTGCCCAGTTGAGTATTTGCCATTTGTACTGCATGAAATAAGCAGTCGTGTCACATGTCATGCCTCACAACCAACTGTCCCCTGTCTATTGATCACATGTGATGTGGTATCCTGCTGTCATCTGAAGCCAACCCAGCAGACCTCTGCTAGTGCTCGTGTCCCATTACCCCGTATGCCTTCTCTTAACCATATAGGGCGCCGGAGGTGGTAGCCGTGCATTGCGGCTGGACGCTTTTCTTGCAGGAGCACTTACCTCAGGTACCAGCTACCTTGTGTATACCTCCTGAATGGCCTTGTCGGACATTCCATGTTGCATGGCCCAACCTTGCAAATACTTCCGGCTTAAGGAGTTAGTCGGGATAAAGTTCGTGAGATTGGGATCGCGACATAACGCCCCTCAGCCCCTTCAGAGCCCTACTTGTGCATGCTCAGAGCCACATCCCCTCTTGCTGTACAGTCACCTCACACAGCAAGGCCACTCTTCCACCTTTTTCTTCTTATTCCTTAAATAACAGCATAACTGTCCCCTGCCCAGGTCAAACAGGGAGCCGCAGCAAAGCCCAGGCTGCTATCAGGTCAGGTGGCGTGGTGGTCAATGGCAAGGTGGTGTCCAAGGCCTCAGCTACGCTTGCAGCCGGAGATACCGTGCAGGCAGTGCTAGAGCCTGCTCCCTTATTACAAGTGAGCGTGCAGAGGCAGGCAGGCAATAAGTGCTGAGAGCGCCACATATGAGTTCCCACTCCAAGACCAGCATGGCTTGTGCGGCTTGACAGCCTCCTGGCATGTCTGCAAATCATGCGGCGTGACCCGCACTTGCTCATGATGTTCTTCCGATGGATGCCTGGCTGCAGCATTGTAATGACTTGACTTGATGCGCCTTGGGTGCCCACTGAAAGCCAGAGTTAGAGCTTGAAAGTGCTGGGCACCTGTGTATGTAACAACTGCAAGGATCCTTCAAGCTTTGGCTCTGCCTTGCACGCGTGTCGTCAAGGCAGGCCCGGATGGAAAGTGCTCTTGTTTTGGGCTTCAACATTCGTCTCTGGCGGTTTGACTTCAGGCCCTCCCTGAACCCATCCCTTTGGACGTGGTGTATGAAGATGAGCACTTGATGGTCATTAACAAGGTGCGTCCCGGACTATGCAAGGGTAGGCCATGCAAGACTCTGCAAGGGTAGGCCATGCAAGACTATGCATGGGTAGGCTGTTCAAGACTGTGCAAGGGAAGGTCATGCAAGACTCTGCAAGGGTAGGCCATGCAAGACTATGCAAGGGTAGGCTGTTCAAGACTGTGCAAGGGAAGGTCATGCAAGACTGTGCAAGGGTAGGCCATGCAAGACTATGCAAGGGTAGGCTGTTCAAGACTATGCATGGGTAGGCCATGCAAGACTGTGCAAGGGAAGGTCATGCAAGACTGTGCAAGGGTAGGCCATGCAAGACTGTGCAAGGGTTTGCCATGCTAGACTGTGCAAGAGTAGGCTGTGCAAGACTGTGCAAGAGTAGGCTGTGCAAGACTGTGCTAGTGGGCCGTGCAAGACTGTGCAAGGGTAGGCCGTGCCTTGTCGCCATTTGTCAACCCCTGAGTGTAGTTGAAAGGCTAGGTTGATGAGCGCACTCAGTGACATGCAACATGGGCGTGTCAGAGCACCTTGTTTTGACCCCTAGGTCGTTGCATGTGCTTGCATAAGCATGTATGTCCTCATTCCATATCCCTGATGCCGAGGGGGTGTAACTGGTGTAACAAAATATGCTGGGCGGTGACAAAGAGCTTGTGTGCATGTCTTGTGTATGTTTGCGTGTATGTCTACAAAGTGGGTGCTTTGTAAAATGTGTCTGTGCGCGTGTACACTGTACATATAATGTGTGCCCATGTTTGTCTGTGTGTATCGTGTGTGCATGGTGAATGTGTGTATGTTTGTGTGTGCATGCACGTGCATTTGTGCATGTTAGTGCACAGGTGTGTATCAGGAAGTGCGTGTACAATGGGTGAGGGAGTGCACAAGAGCGTGCATGCATGCTTTCATGCACGTCGAAGGGCATGCATTCCTGCTACCACATTTTGCAGAGAGCCCATCCATCTGACCTCCCCATTTTTTTCACTCTGTCGCACCCGCATTGCCGCTGACCCTGTTGAGACCTACGATTTAACAAAGCCTGGCAAGCTGTCCTCCACCAGCATGCATTCGCAGACCCCACAAATGGTAGTCCACATGCGCGAACAAAGGTGCACTGCTCTCCACTGACTCTTGCTCGCAGCCTTCAGGCATGGCGGTACATGTGAGCACAGGCCATCACACCAACACGCTGGTCAACGCCCTGCTATTCCACTGTGGCCTGCCGGGCGTGCGCGCCGATGCTGACGCGCCCCACCAAGGCGTGGATGTGCTGTTGCCAGACCCCACCTCAACCCAGGGCTCCAGCCCTGGCAATGCACCTCATACACCTGCAGCACTGCTGCGCAACAGATGCGCTGCACAGGCAACACAGGGGGAGGGAATGCTCCACGCAGCGGGGGATGGCGTAGGCTACAGCTTGGATGGACTGAAAGGCCTGGTGGAGGGGGGGCGGCGCAGGCCTGGCCACGCGTCTGGCGGACACCCACTTGAAAAACCGTTGGTGGGTGGAGTTGGTTGTTTGGGGCGGTTGAGTTGAGTGGAGCACTGCTAGCTGACCCTACGGCATACATGCAAGCCCAAACCAACCAGCAACTGCAGCGTGTGTGTGCAGGCAGTGCGTGTGAGTGCGTGCATGTGTCGAACGCATGTGTTGCATGTGTGAGTGTATGTGCGCGCGCGCATGTGCACGTGTGTCCGTGCTCTTATATACCCACCAACCGCCTGCCAGCGGGCCTCTGCGCTGTCCCACAGGGCATCCAGTCGGTGTCCGCTGGCAGCATTGTAGCCAGCGGCGGCCAACACGATGGTGGAGAGGACTTGGGCGGGGATGATGAAGACAAGGAGGTGGAGGAGGAGGAGGATGGGGAGGAGGAGGAGGAAGGAACAAGGGGAGGTGATGCCCTGAATGCTGGCAGGGGCCCTGGTGGGGGCCGTAGCTTGAGCAGCAGCAGCAGCAGCAGCAGTAGCAGTGCAGCCTCTGGCATTCTGCGCCCTGGCATTGTGCACCGCCTGGACATTGGCACCAGTGGGCTGATTGTGGTGGCAAAGCGGGAGGCGGCGCAGCGCCACCTGGCGGCGCAGTTCAAAGCTCGGACGGTGGGGGGAGTGGCGTGGCACACGGGGGGAGGTCAGCACTGTTTTGCAACCATGCATGGACATCAGCACGTGTAAAGCCTATGCATGTGCTTGCGGCGCTCATGATGGTGCCTGCCCCAACTTGCTATAATGAATCCATCGATTGATCTTATCCACCATCCAGGGCATTCATGTGGCATGAGAGGGCATCTGCAGACGTATTTGAATTTTATCTGTTGCCACACGCTTCTTTTGTGCGCCGATAAGCAAGGAGGGTACCGGCAAATGCTCCTACATGCCCATGGCAAGGTTGCAAGATTGGGCAAGGCAAAGGCAAGCATGCTGGCATCAGATGTGGCCTCTGGCAATGACCACACTGACATTTAAAATTGTGGCCATGTCACCAAGTGCTGCAACAGTGCTGGCCTTCGTCACGGCCTTCATTACGGCAAAGCGCGCTGCCGTCCAGGGCTGCCTGCCCACTTTCAGCATAAGGCATGCAAGCAGACAAGGATAAGCACGCTTTTTCTCTCACATTATCCTATGTGTGCACTCAGGTCAGTCGGCTGTACACATCTATCACGCTGGGGTGCCCCAGGGATATTCAGGGGCGAGTGCTGACCAACATAGACAGGTAAGGACACCAACACATGACACACAGGTGGCAGCAGACAGCCAAGGAGAGACATTTGTTTGCATGCAAAGGGGACAGCTGTGGGGCTGCAAGTTGAGCAGGGAGCACCCGCAGTGGCCGGTACCAGCGCTCCAAGATCATGAAACGGGCTGACCTTGTGTGCCTGCATGCAGGCATCCCCTTGGTCAAACTGTGCGCGTGCCTGCGCGCAACGCCTGTGCCTGTGCAGGGATGCCTCAGACAGGAAACGCATGGCAGCATACCCGTACGGGGGCAGCCGGGGGCGCGTGGCCGCCAGCAACTACCGGGTTTTGTCTATTGAAGCTGGGGGCGGGGCTGCCGTGGTTGAGTGGAAGCTTGACACGGGGCGCACCCACCAGATCAGGTGCAAGGCAGCTGATGGAGGAGCGCACCGCAAGGGTGTGCAGTTGAAGAGACTGGTCAAGGATGGGGCTCTGTTGGTCAACAAAAGGCGCTGGTGCTTGCCTGTCCCTTCTGGCCAGAGCTGAAACCCTGGCATGCATCATTCAGCCTCCTTTCACCCACTCCAGCCCTCGTTGCTGTCATATCAAGTGGACAACATCCCGATTACAGTCGTCAGCATCTTGCAGTCAAGTCGTTTATGCCTTGAACAAGGGCAATCAAGCTGTCAGTGTGAGTGATCAAGCATGCCGCATGTCCACAAAACACCTGCATGGTGTATTCTCATGCAGGGTACATGCACGGCACCTTGGTCACCCCCTGCTGTGCGATGCAACATATGGAGGGGGAGGAGCAGCTGCCTTGAACACCTTGACTCGGAATAAATCGAGCAGGTGCGCATGCTTTTGGAGGAAGGTCGGACTGGATTTGCTAAATGCTCCCGTTAGTGCCCTGGATGAGTCGACCCGTGTGGCCAGGAACCCAGGCAGGCTGCTTATGCACCATAGAGCCGCTTGTGGTGCTGCTCCTCGTCTCAGCATTATGAATGCTCCCACAAATCATGGCAGCTCTTGGCCAATGGACTGGCCCAACGCCAGGCGCGAAGCAGGCCTCTAAGATGCTGCTGTAATGAGAATGGAAGGTCTTATAATTAAGGTTGGGCAGGGTCTCGCCGAGTCTCTTTGGGGGATGGGGAGAACCCTTGTCACCGACGAGTGTCACCTTTTTGGCTGGTTAACTCCAAAATTGTGCAAAGATGTGCTAGAAACCCCTCGAATTCCCCCAAATCATTACAAATCAAGATAAATTCACAGTGAGAGAGGAAGTGGTGTGGGGCAATGAGGAGCGTGATGATGTGATGAGCTTGGACATGACTGACAGGGTGATGGGCTACCAATCCTTCCAGGGAGCTAGCACCCCTGACAATGTGTCTTCGAACATGTGAAAGAAGGGAAGGGGTAAGGAAAGGAAAACGCTTGGCAGCAGCAGGCACTTCAGACCCACTATTTAGTGCGTCAACTTCTTGCGCCTGTAGGCTTCCAAGCATGACTTCCCCACCCGTGCCGCAGTGCAGCTGTTGTGCATGCTCCCACAGCTTGTGTCTGCGAGCGTTACTGGTCAGTTTGGGGCTAGACGTGCACCAAGCACTGCTCAAGGCTTGCTCTGGCGCGTGCATGGAAGCTGATTAACATCTGCTGCAACAACAAGGACTTACCTGTGGGTGACATAGAGTCTGGCCTGCAGCTCCTTATCAAACAAGATGAAAAAATGCTAAGGATTGAGCAGCTAGGTTGATAAGGGTGGAACTGAGGGGGGTGGAACAAGGGGAGAGACAACGGAACAGCCGGTGACTCATTCCGGCCCCTGGAATGCCCGGTCCTGTTGACATAATTTGTTTTTTAAGTTCCATGAAAATTGTCAGGACGTGCCTGTGAAAAGCAGTTTTATAACGACAGTCTCTCATCCAGGCCCTACCCATCTGCAATGAGTCTTGGCGAGTCTCTTTGGCAGGCTGGACCACCCTATTTACCCATCCTTACCCATAATTCTTCTGTGCAGTTTTAGTAAGGACGCAGGTAAGCCTGTACAATGCAATTCCATTGTTTAGCCTCATGTCTTTCAATTCTTCTTGTTGGAATTAGGCGAGCTTTCCCCAGGATGCCAAATTTCTTTATTGAACACAGTTGGGAACGTATAATGTGCATCCTTCCAGCATATTTAGTAAGGCATTTTGCGGCATTTTCAAGAGTGGTCCTTGATAACTCTGCACATTTGCAGGCAGTCAATCGCACGTCAAGTTTTAGCTGGCTTGGCTCGCCCTGCGCTCCATGCACGCACTCTAGCGTTCGACCATCCCGTCACTGGGGACCGCTTAGAATTTCAAGTTGATCCACCGCAGGATATGTTAAGCACACTCGAACTCCTGAAAGGCTCTTGTTGGACTTGAAAGCATGAATTCCTAAATATAAAGTTTACAATTAAGGGTTAACTGCCAGCCTGGCAGCCTGGCTGAGCCTGGCCAATAAGCTGATTGGTTTGTGGCTGGTCTTTGTATGTCTGAGATGAAAAAGCAAAGTTTGCTGTGCCGGCAAAAAAGGAAATCGAAGACAGTCTGACTAGGCAAGGCAAAATAAAAACCAGAGGAAATAACAGCAAAAAGGGAGAGAAAAGAGCGATTTTTCTTTTGTTCTCTCTTTCTGCACACAGAAGTTGACAGTGAAAAAGAACATACATGTCACGCCGAGAGTATGCTGCAGACAAAGTAGTGCCATGGCCTATCCGGTGGTGGGTGTCAGGCGGATGTGTGGAGGTGACCAGCTTCGCCACGCACTGGGCGTCGCCCGGCTCCCCACCCACCGATTTGCAAAGCGACCGAAGTAATACAGGCAAAACAAGCCCTAAGTACCCAGTCAACTACCACAACCGACTGTGCATGCAAATGCAGCATACATCTGGTGCTGCACTAATCTGGCGTGACATGCACAGCAGCAAAGGAGCACTTGTCACAGTGTTCATTTCCACCGCGCCATAGGGAGGATTCCATTGCGAGTGCGTGCGGGCACGCAGATGAAACCTGCTCACATTTCTCATAACTTGCTTGGGGATCCCGGAGATTAAGGGTTCGTATCAGCAATCGGAATGTTCCGATTGCGCATTAAGTTTTCGCTGGCTTTGCTCGCCTTGCTCTGCTTGAATCAAAATAAAAAAGGGTGTTTAAATCTTGGCGTTAATCTATGGAAGAGACAGGCTCGAGCCAGGGACATGAGCGAAACCATCAACGAGAGGAACAAATTTAAAGCGAGGGAGCTCGAAGAAGTGAAGTTCCTGGTGCGTTGAAGACACACGGAAAGCTTGGTCGAAGTCGTCGAATTGCTCGTGATTCATCACCCATCAGCCCGCAGGCCACAGCCCAGAACCTTGGCAATCCCGCAACAGTTCGCATGCATGCTGCGCATGTAAGTACACATTAGCCTGATGACTTTTGGATAGTGCTGGCTTGTCCGCTAGAGTTGAGCAATTGCCAATTCCAAACAATTTTGCACTCGAAACATCAATAAGTGTGCCAGTTCTACTACTTGCTAGGCAGGTATTTGTTGTATTCAATACAACCAAGTTGATTGTATGCTGCAGCGGTCTAGATTTCTGAGACTTTATATGTGTCCTAAAGGCAACACGACTGCCCAGCATTTAGCATGCACTTCATCTTTAGGTTTAAGGGGCCGGTAAACTAATTGTTTAGGTCAACAAACAGGCTGTCGTTGGCCAAATTACTCTCTTGCCGATTCTACAGGAGTTTGCCAAGCTCCACCAAGAGAGGACAGGTACAGATGGCAATCACCAAATTAACAGTGCTGTTTGAGTTAATGTCAAGACTAGTCTTCCTGTGAGCAGTTGCAATCGTCTATCACATCACGGTATAATGACCAGCCACAAACCAGTCAGCCTACTAGTAGTACTAGTGTTAGTAACAACCAGGCTAGCGTTTGGAAACGTGTAAACCTGAATGCAGCAGTTCCTTGCTGCAAACCACATGCTTCACAGCTCATGCTCTCCTTGTCGGCTGAGAATGGACAATGTACATGACCTTGTTGGGTGGGCCTCGCCCTCACAATCTTTCACCGGCTGCACTTGTAGGCGAGGACGTTGAGCCACTTGCAGTGTTCCGAGAGGCAAGTCTTTCACAGTTTAAGGCTGCCATTGCTTCATCTGTCCTAGCATAATTTGCAGCTTACCAGAATGGAATTTTGAGTCTGGTAGCACAATCTGATGTACGCCCTTGCCTCTTCTGAATAAGTGTAGGCAGAGCATGGCTGGCCATCACACACAAGGCCAAATATAATTGAGAGCTGGGGCAACAGGCAATGAAGCATTGTGTGTGCTCATCTTCTTACACAAGATTGACACCATCCCCTGATTTACAAAGGCGAGGCAGATTCCGTGGTGAGGCTATGACTGGACTCAGGGGTGGTCGATTTGGGACAGAGTTGTGCTGTATTGCAACCAGGAAGCTGGTTGAGTTGGTTGGTGGCGGAGTATGAAATTCTTTTGGTGTGACAATTATAGCTGCATTTGAGCGGCATTGGTGTGTGGACTGGCTGCAAACGGTGACGATGTACATCAAGCAGATATTAGGTTGCCTGTGATAAGACTCAGGAGTCTTGTTTTGATACACTATATTACCTGTTACGTTATTGTTTTTTTCAAGGATCAGCCAGGTAATCTTACCTTGCTTCAGCTTCCCTGTACATGGAATGTGCAAGTCGGGAGCTGACTTACTAATAGTATGCCATGGAATTATGCAAGCTTTTTAATCAGGCAACCTAAGGGCCTAAGCCCTAGCTGCTAGCTCCGGATACTCGAGCAGGCGGCGGGGCACTTGAGATGGAAAGTCGATTATCCACCCTCGCAACCTGTGGGTTCAAGGTTCGAACCTCTCTGGAGGCCTACCGGCTAAGCTGCCCTCGTTCGGCGGATACAGCCTTGAAACCTTACCTTACCTAATCAGGCAACTTGTGGCCTGAGCAAAGGCAAGGGGTTCTTGGCATTTATGGGCACCGCCAGACCACCCATTCAAGCGAACAGTATCAAGAGCGTGTCTGTTGGCAACTTTGCTCCCTAAGAGGCTCAATTGGCAATTCTACTCCTATATTATGGCAACTGGGCGGAATCCAGGAGGTGCGAGGCACAAGAACCTTGGCAGAGCAATCTCACATCTTGCCCACCAGAGATCCCACCCAATCCCTTGAACATTTGAACGCTGAAGTGACCTTAGCTCAGAATCCAAACAGACATTTCTGCAGGGCCTCCTTCCATTCATATCACTCCACTTTTGGGCCTCATGATGCAGGCAAATTAAAATCCATTAACCCCTCCTGCGCACCATAAAAGACTTGAGGACTCGAACCAAGACAATGGATAGAAAATGGGCGCCCATCAACTAGAATCTAACTTAGAAGCTGTCCTTGGCAGCACGGATAGCTTTGAAAGCCACCCAGTCCGGGGCATCTGTTGCAATGCCCAAGCGTTTGCGAAGAATGGGGTCAAACGGCCTGTGCAGGTGAACAACATAAAAGTTGGCAGACCATTTGAATTAAGAGGCTCACGAGAAAGCTTAAATTTTACATTTACGTCTAAGTAGGTTTTTGTGCAGCCATCCATGCATGTTCCTCTAGACCTGAGCGCATAGGCACAAGCTGCGGCAAGTTTAAGGCTCTGCACCTTTGGCCCGCTTGTGGGCATTGCAGAGTGCCAAGGTACCATGCTCTTCGCCAGGTCAAGCTCATAATTACTACGAGCTCCAAAACAAAGCTTGGGCATACCTGAGAAACGGGTTGGCTGCCTTCTCCTGCCCAAGGTTGCTAGGCACCGTAGCTACTTTCTACATATGCAGTGTAAGCATGTAGAACAGAAACAGCTCTAGACACAGAGCCAAAGAGGACGGTGCTATCCCTTCAATGATAATTTGGGATAATTGAACTTGCACTAATCAACTCAAGCAAGCTTCAAGTAATCTTAAATTACTTCATTCAAGCGTGTTCAATCCACCCATATACTCATTTTATAACAACTGGCATGCCTGCACCCAAGCCTAAAAAAGAATCAGAACTCAGCGTGCCAGCACACTGTGAAGGGTTGGCTGCTTAATCACCAGCTTAAGCACCTAGGGCCTGGTATTCTTGATATTTGATGTTCCTCACCTGGCTTCGAAGCTGGTCAATCTCTTCCTTTCTTGCAGCAAGGGTGGGGTTCTCAGGATCAATGGATACTGCAAAGCGTGCATTAGACTGCGTGCAGGGGTGCACATGGCATTAGCAAGTCAACTAAAGTGTAAAGATATACTAAGCATGAGGTCCCCATGTCTGGACCATGAGCTGACTTGCTTTAGACACAGACTGAAAAGCGAGAATCCTACAAGTCCATCTGTTCTTGCATGCAAGGCAGTGAACCTTGAAAATTGGTGCGCTTACCTGCGTATACTCGTGCGCGCAAAAGACAGAGGTGGTGTCTGGCAAGCAAACAAACTTGGACAACGACTCCCACATCTGCTGTGGCGAACCCTGGAAGATGCAGTGGGTGTTCAATTGCAAGGCTTTCTCATGCAAGAAGTCCAGTGCCCGTGGGAAGAGTGGTGAATCTCTCCTTTTTCCCTTTTCCAGATTATTTTCTGTTCCTCTCAGCAAGCTTGTTAAGCAAGTGTTGTAGCTGTTGAATTATAAGAGACAACGTGCTTATCCAAATAAAAACTCTGTTTACTTTTCTAAGCTAGTAGGTACATCAACACATGAAGTACAAACACACACATGGATCAGAATGCGCTGCAATGTGACCATATCTCTAGGGCAATTCACCTCCATTTGGCTTGCTTAGGTGAATTATTTGAGGAACATTTAAACAACTGGAGTACACTTCTTCTATGTTTGCAGCGTCATTACTCACCGCAGCATGACCGAGCTCCTCCGAGGAGGCTGCATAGACCTATCTATGGCATAGACAATATCACCACCCACCTCAAAAAGCCTTCCACAGCCCAGGCTGAAGAGCGTGTCTCCTGCAGTGAAAGCCAAGAGACTGAAAGGCTGCAGCAAGGGTTTAGGGACAACCTAGGCTCAGGCTGCACGCAGCCGCTGGAACTCTGGATCACATCTATGTACATGTATTAGGACAAAAGACAATATGTTTCCATGATATTTTTCCGGCTATTTGGGACGTGCTGATGCAGATGAACACGTCCCTCAATAATTAGGTGGTCCAAGTGCTAGAGCAAACTTAAACCTAATTTCTAGGAATGAATAAAGAGCCGGTCTTTCTCATGTGGCTCTGCACAGTTGATGGCTTGATGCCCCGCTTTAAAACCATCAGTGATAGCTTACTTTGTGAGCACACATATGTACAGTACTTTGGAGGCATCCCACCTGGGAATAATGCTTCTGCTCCAGGAATCCAAAACGTGATGTGGCCTCGTGTATGGCCTGGAGTATCAAACACCTGTAAGGTCAGAATGTAAAGGTAGAATAAAAGTCCTTATCCAACTTGCATAATAAATCACGCGGAAAAGGAGCTTCCTGCTCGTAACCTTGCTTCAGCTTCCATGCTTTCTAAGGAATTATCTGATGGGCGGAGAAACAATTACTCATGCTCAGAAATATATAAAAAACAAGCAAGACTAGACTGGAACTGTCCATTTCAAAATGGCATTGTCAAGGCTCTCTTGTTGCAAGCCAGGCCACCATTCAACGACTCCTTCTCCCTTGGTATGGCCATGCGCTTGACAACTGACAGTTGTTGCTACAGCGGCACACCTCCTCCCTTTGAATGATCTTAACATGCGCCCGGCCTACCTTCACCTCCAGAGGGCCAAATCTGAAGCTCTCTCCATCCCCATAACACTCGTCAATGCCAGGGATACGGGCTTGATCTGCACGCGGTCCAATAATCTTCAGCCCGGGGTACCTGTGCCAGATCATTGTTTGCAAGGAGGAAGTACAGGTGGCTAAGCAAGATTGTGGTGTAGAACAGGAGCACGACACAACCATCCTGAGGACTGGGCCAAAAAAAGTCCCTAACTGCCGCTGGCAGAGTTCTCTTCGTCTTCGGTTCAGTTTAGCCCTCACTTTGCCTTGAGCTCCATATTGCCGCCAGTGTGGTCCCAATGGTGGTGGGTGTTGAAAATGTAGTCCAACTTGTAGCCCCTGCGTGGAGCAGGAGCAGGAGTTGGATACATATACAATTCTGAGGGAAGAATTATTACCTCTGCACCTTGGATTTGCAATTGCTTGCTTCCAAGGAAATGTATATCAAAACACAGGCATGGTGCTTTCCATCCCTGAGAGCAACACATGTTGCTGTGCATAGCAAGCAGCCTGCAGTTTGAAGCTACTAGCACCCTCAATGTACTGGGAAGATTGAACCATCTGTATGGTTGGTAATTCATAACGTAAACACAAGCAGCGATACTTCCAAAGAACTATCAACACTCGTAGAGCCTCCTACAGCCTTCACAGGGACATGCATGCTTCTAACCTTGCAAGTTATCAGACAATAACCTAAAACCCGTACCCACTTTGAAGAGAGCAGAGCTTGCACAGGTGAGCTTTCAGATGGGTCCACCACAGCAGTTAGCTTCTGAGTAGGCTCGTGCAGAACCCAGGCATAGTTGTCACTCAAACATGGCACACGCTCTATCACCAGCGAGCTTGTTGCCATAACAGTGGATCTTGCAGCTGCACCACTAAATAGCCTCCTGCATGCTCCCAAATGTAACGATTCAGGCTTTGACTAATCAACCACTTTGGTGGTTGGGCTGAGAGGGGGAATTTCCCTTGGGCAGCTTGCAGCCCAGGGAGTTCTTTATTGACAATAGAGGCAGATCCTAGCGGAGACGCTGACAGGCTTTGGCGCGAGTGGAGCCAGGTCCTTCAGTCCCAACAGTCCCACGGGTCACCACACCAAGGCAAAGGTATGTCACGCTGTGCCATCCTTGACGCGACTTAGGATGTTACACCAAATTTGCCGAGGTGTATGCGTATGTATTCGAGTGTGTGCATGTGTGCGTAGCTTGAAGTCTGTATTTTTTTTGTTTGCAAATGTGGTTATGTAAGTGTGAGCGTGTACGTGTGTGTGTGCGCGTGTGTGTGCGTAAGCGCATGTGCATGCGCATGTGTGTGTATGCGCGTGGCTTTGTTCATTTGTTATTTGTTTGTTTGTTTCTCTGCTATGTGTTTATAAGTGGAATGTGTATGCGTGTGGGCTTGTGTGTGTATATGTGTGTGTGCGTGCGTGTGCGTGTGCGCGTGCGTGTGGGAGTGCGTGCGTGCTTGTGTGTGAGTGTGTCATGCTCGCTCATTTGGGCATGCAGTGTGTTGTTGCTCATTCTGAACACACTCTGACAAACTTCGCACCCACCTGGGAGTTCTTAAAGCTTTAGCTTGAAGCCCAGTACGAGCGATACTCTGCATTTGGTAAATGTTTGGATTTAAATTTACGAGATTCGAGACCCATGATAAATAACGGTGCGTTTACAATGGTTTGTGATTAATATAATAATATAATATAATAATATAATAATAATATAATAATACAATGGTTTGTGATTAATATACCTTACCGACGGCTTTTTATTGCGAGGGAGGCTTATTGCGAGGGGCCTAAATCAATTCAATAATTTTTTTGCGAACTTTGAATCTTTGCGAGGGGTGGCCAAAAGCAATTAAACTTTGCGAACTCCAGTTTGCGAACGCCAGTTCTGAGGCATGCACAA
>LFCJ01000802.1_pt1 | contig 20575 bp, 16 predicted proteins | sample 643141 | NCBI WGS metagenome assembly LFCJ01 (sample SAMN03766243, study PRJNA286221) | soda lake metagenome | biome: soda lake; feature: Kulunda steppe; material: water; isolation source: sample B1-Br-g2 brine of Lake Bitter-1 | place: Russia: Kulunda steppe | collected 2010-07
CGGATCGTTGGTTGACCATACCACAAATCCGGCTTCTAGTCTAGTTAAACTGACTATTGTAGGCTGATAGTGACCTCACTATGATATGTCTGAGCTAATTTCGAAACCGTGCAACGGGCTATTGTAGGGCTAAGCTCATTCTGTACGCCATTGGAAATGAATAGTGTTGTTTTGTAAATTTCAAGTGGCACCGTGCGACTACTCGCCAGACCAATTGAGATACCTGTTCAGCGAACCTCAGTAACCGTGACTTCGGGAGGTCTGTACCCAGTCACACTACTGATTGAACCTATAATGCTCTGAGAATTTCAACAGAGTTGCCTTATTTATACCCAAACACTAATGACGGGTGGTGACAAACAATGACATCAATGATGGAACCGGTACGTGTTGATGATCTCAAGAAACAAAAAGAGGCAGAGATCGACTTCCCGATCAACCCAGGCACGAACGAGGAGACTGCTCTCCGGTTTCTAGCGAGTGAGCCAGAGTTTGGGTGGCCGCCGGCCAAAATTGCCAAGCACACCGATATAAATGAGAACAGTATTACCAAGACCATGCAGCGGCTATACGACAAGGATTTAGTTGATCGAATATCAGGACGATATTTTGTCAATCCAGATCTCCAAAAAGAGATCAACGGACTCCTTGGAGACTTACATAACGTAGCGCAGTCTCAGGCACACCCGGAAAAAAACATCCAGATGAGTGAGAATCAAAAGGATATCTCTGATCCACACGCCTCTGAGGACGAAATTGAGAATCTACTTGATTGAACTTTGATTGAAACAATACCACGCTCTAATTCATCATATGAAATACAATCGAGGAGATGTTGTTTCACTTGACGACCCGTACGGAAATGACAAATCACGATCTGCGGTGGTTGTCTCTGACGGACGGCGACCGAAGCATGAAGACGGTGCTATTCGATACAATGTAGTGATGCTCACTACACAGATTGGTGAGTTCGGGGGACATGATTGGACAGAAACGTTAGACGCTACTGAGGATACAAAAACCGGTAATTCGCTGAGCAAAGATTCAGTGGTTGAGCCGTGGGGGACGTATGTAGTTCGAGAAGAGAAACTCACAGGTCCATATGCTCAATTAACGAGTGATGGAATGAAGAAAGTGGCCCGCTCATTAGCGAACTTAGTGTTGCGCTGACAATATATTGGTTTTAGAAGTTTAAAAATCAGTGTACTTGGTATTTGAATGGGTGAATAGCGTAAGATCACTGAATTCCTCTGCAATTGCTCCCCCGTACCGATTTTTAATTTCAGTAAAAAAGCGCGTCAGTTCGCGCCTCCGGTATTCTCGTATATTTAATAGTCTCGCTTGCCCATCAACACGGAGTGTTCCAATATTCTGTTGCAGTTCCTCAATGAAGATCATACTGAGCTCAAGCCGTAATTCATTAGTTAACCATCGAGGAGATAAATTATCTTGATTATATTCCCACGGATAGACTGGTTGGTCATCATCTCCCGACCATACTTCAACAAAAAGGACAGACCAGGGAATCATTTCCTCTGACTGGGTCCTGTTATATTCTATCACACACCCATCATGGTAGAGTACAGTAGATACCGAGTCAGATCCACCGCCGTCTTCAATCTGAACTTCCCTGTTAATCCTTTTCAGGAGATCTAGATGGTACTGCGAAAAAGGGTAATACAAAACATCAGCCATTTCCTTATAGATGGAAAGATCGAAAAAATCCAATCCTGATAGTGAATAGCTGGCTGGTTGCTCGCCAGATGTTGCTTCCTGTGGCAAGATACCAAGCTCTTCACAGTCGTAGAGTCGGACCTCCACTGCAGTTGCTAGAAGGGGGAGCAGACTCGGAGTAATAGGAACAATTGAGAATACGTCAACTTTCCAGTCCCGAACAACAAAGAGAGCTTCAGCAGACATATCCGGTATTCGGAATGGAACTTTAGATGGTTCAATTGCCTCTGCAAAAGGCTTTTCTTCAATTAGAGAGTGTTCTGCAATTTTTATTCCATCTTGATCTGCCGCGAACTCGGCAACCTCTGTTGGAAGGAGTGCCGGCATATCGGTGCCCATCTTTTGATATTCACCCTCCAAATAACCATCAAGAATATGTTTCAGCTGATACTGTTCCGCGCCGTTGCGACTATAGTGTAGGTCAAAGCTTCCATTATCATTTTCATAGGCTACAATCGCAGGATGGCTCACGTCAAGTTGTTTATTAATGGAGGACATATATCTATTTTCATATGTCGATTGTTACAGTAGCTATAGTACTGATCTAATCAGGTAGCTATGTTGAACATGTATGAACCGTTCTACGATTTTTTCAACGGAAAGTCAATACTTCGACCCATTCATTTCAATCGCCTTATTAGATAACCCGATTACGAACCGGCCGTTGGACGGCACAAATCGCTGAAGTTGGCCCAGGAGAACCAAAGCTATAATCGGATTTACTGTGATACCCGGTTATGGTTCGTGTCGACGACAGCGGTGACGTGACGAAGTGCTGGCTTTCTCCCGACGAGTTGGACCGGCTGGAGCGAACTGCTGGAGAAGACGGATGGGAGCGTGAGGTGGCGATCCAGCTGATGGGTCGGTGTGGACTCCGGGCGTCGGAAGTGAGTTACCCGGGTGATACCAACCTGCGGTACTCCGATGACGGCGATATCTGGCTCTTCGAGGTTCAGGGGAAGAACACGAAAGGCGGGTCAAAGAAGACACGCGACGCGTGGATGCCAGATGACGTTACTGACGACATTCACAAATACAGCCGTGAACGAGGTCTCGACCTATCTGACCCATGGGTCGACGCCAGCACTCCCTCTGTTCGTCGATGGGTCAAGGAGGCGGCTCACACCGTCGCAGAGCAAACCGACAACCCACGTTGGTGGTCAGTGTCGTCGCACGACCTCCGCCGGTCCTGGGCTACCTATCATCTCGTCGAACGCCAGGTCGACGTTCGGACCATGATGAGCATCGGTGGGTGGTCCGACTACTCCGCCGTCGAGCCGTACCTTGCGGAGCCGACCGAAGCGCGTATTGGAGATGCTATGCGGACGTAGAGCCGGATAAATAAGTCATCAAGCATCTACCTTCGACAGGACTCCGGAACGATCGAGGAGGTGTTGGCGTCGACGACCAGGAGTTGGGCCAACTTCGCTGTGCCTGCCGGCTATTGGAAGTCGGGGCAAACCTTCTCGACAAGGAGCCCCGTGACCAGACGAATACCTATTACCAGGTCGACCCCGCGACGGAGGGACCGACCCGGGGGTAATGTACCGGCTCGCCGATGACGTTCACCACCTCCTCGTCGAATGGGTCGGGTATCTCACGAGCGTCTCTACCGGAGCCGACCGATAGAGACCCGGGCGATAAGTAGTGACTAGGCGACTGAGACCAGGGGGAGTTAGTCGGGAAGACCAGAGAATTGTTGGTGAGCATCTTTTCGCCGGCAGAAGAAAACCAGTCTGTCGGTAGAACTGGAACTTCAGTCGGCCAGAACGGCGGAACTCAGGGTTGGGAACACGGGATATAATGGCCGGAAGACTCGAGACGATCCGTCCCGACTCGCCGGACTGAATTGGTCGGCGTTATCGGGCAACTGGACGGTACCAACACGAACCCGATGAATGAGTCAGCGAATATACCCAGTTTGTCGATAGAACCGTCTTTTTCGCCGGTCGAAATAGCTGTATTCGGATTGCGAGGGTTCGGGCTTGCCCCCTATCGGGCCGGGTCGAAATGGTCGGGACTTCCCGAACGCCGATCGAAGTCGCCTTCGGTACCGAACGCTGTCGTCCCTTCTATCGGCTAAGTTGTCTTTTCTTCGGACGAAGCGGCTAAATCCGACCAACAAGTTGGGAGGTGATCGAGACCTGCGAACCCGGATCTCCGACTTGGTAATTTGCAGTCTCTTTCGGCTATAACCCGACGAGACCGATCGTTATTGTATACACAGCCAATGGTCTCATCTGACCCGACTCTACGTAGCCGGCTTAGAAATATACGTTCTGCCGACTAAACAGCCATTCTCGCCGGTCGAAACAGCTGAATTACGTTCCCGAGAGAGCGGTAATTTGCGATAACTGAGCGATACAATTGAAGTCGGGTAATTAGTCGGTGAAACCGACCAATTAGCCGAGTCAGAACGATCGTAATTCGTCGATCTCCAATCACTCGTTCGACGCCGGGTGTTTCGAACCCAATCAGACAACGTACTCTGTCGGTTAAACAAGCATTTTAGCCGACTGAAATCCTGGAATTCGATATCACATATTCCTCGTTCAGAGAGTTGCGAAAGACCGGGTATTGGACCTCGGTAATTGGTCAGTAGCCCCGCAAGAAGGCCCCCTTCATCGATCGGGGTCGAAGTTACCCTCCTCGGATAGGGTGTCTCTTCGATCTACCTCTCGGCAAACTGGCAACGTTACCGAGTGACACTAACGAATTGGGATATTCGGTAACGGGGGCTTCGAAACTGACGAGCCGGGTCTCGGAACCCAGCGATCTCGATCGTTCTAATACCAATGTTCTCACCCGACAACGACGATGTTCGTGGAAATAGAACGTCACCAACCGGTTGCCTATTTTGCGTACCAACTCCACCAATTCCGTCGGGCGTTTTGCTTCTCTAGTTACCGTTGTCTACAAACTATCTATCCGATAACAAGCGCGTCGAAGTTAGGGAACTTCAGTCAACGTACTCGAGAGCGAGTTCCGAGAGATTGTGCTCAGCCGGAGTAAACGCAGCGAAGTCGGCATCGTTAGTAAAGACTGTCGGTTCCCGATCGTGATGCTCGAATGCCAGGACAACGATCGGGATATCTTTCGGCTGAACGCCGGTAATTCTGGCGAGGAGTTGAGTGTGAACGTTCGCTCGACGTTCGTCGAGTATGGAGTCAGCGAAATCGCGACTTGAGGGGGCTTCGATGAGTCCGGTCATTCGGGTAAGCCGAGTCAGGAATAGCGTCTGCAGTTCGTCTCGTTCCCTCGCTGTTAGCCCTGGTGTCCGATCGAACGCGTTGAGCGCCTCCTGTACCATGTACGCATTGATCGCCGACACCGTCTCGCCTCGTTCGATGTCGTTGAGGAGACGTTCCGCTCGATCGTTTGTGCCGAGCGTCCCAAAAACCCAGAGATTCGTATCGAGGATCTTCACGCGTGATCGGCGTACTCGTCGGCTGTTTCTTCACGCGCGGCTTCGACTGCGTCTGCAACGTCCGCTTCGTCGACGCGCTGACGAAGCTCGTCGAGTCGGCCATGCAGTTCGTCGTTACTCACCGGCTCCTGCTCGGCGCGAGCGAGTAACTGCTCGACGCGGAGCGCCGCGATCGCCGGCTCGTTGTTCAGTTCGAGCAGGTGGCGACGAACCGACTCCTTGATGAACTCACTCTTGTTCGTGTAGACGCCCGTCTCTTCGAGGAACTGTTCGAGTTCCCGATCGAGTTCTTCGGGGAACTTGACGCTGACGTTGGCGTACTTCATGGTAATACGATGGTAGCACAGATAAATAAAGATACGGCCACTCTTCCTGTTGGCGATCACTCGTCTACAAACGATTTTACCGTGCCAAGTACACGTCCTATCTAGAGTCAGCAGAGTGATTATCTACCTCTTGGACAGGTCACAAATAAATTTAATAAAATAGAACGACCGCGAATCAGGAAGCCGTATGATAACCCAAGATAGTAGTGTAAGTACTTAGGAATATCTATAAGTACGTCAATTCATCTTTCCAAACAGATTACTCTCTATGCCAATTGACACTGATGACCTGCCAACCGATATAGAGCGACTCGACCGTGCGATGAAAGAAGATATCAACATTACTGGAAAATTTGAAAAGGGGGTGTATATGATCAATGGAAACAGAGATATCAATTATTTAGTTAATATGAATGAGTTTTCCTGTACTTGTCCAGACTGGCGGAAAGAAAGAGTCCCCGGAGGGTGTAAACATATTCTCAAAGTTAGAATGCACGGCGATCGCGCGCCTCATATTAGTGTTCGAACAAGAAATGAGGAAATCAGCAGAGGTAGCAACTCTACGAGCTCTTCGTATCCAAGTGACTGGGGTACTCGACGGAAGAAAGTCCTCAAACGAGATGAACACACCTGTCAATCTTGTAGAAAGAATGTCGATCAAAAAGGGATCACCGCTGAAGTTCACCACTCAACATACATTGAAAAAGATGGCTCTCACGAACTGGAGAACTTGATGACTCTCTGTGAAGACTGCCACAAACGACTACACAGCAGGCCAGTTGAAACCTCACAAGTTACTACGACAGGTTCTTCCAACACCACTATATCAACGACTGCTAGTTCCAGCGATTATACCTTACAAAACCAAGACCCTGATTCACCACCCGAAAACTCATCGCCGTCAACGAAGGCCAGCATATCAAACAGGGATGAATCCAACCACCAGCAACACGGATCAGGGGATAAAAATAGAAACTCTCGTTCAAAACGAACTCGTACTTCAAAACCCCCCTCTGAAACTCAGCAGAACAATAGAAACGCATCAGAAGACAGCCTGGAACCTGGTTTACTCGGTACGCTTTTTGGAGGGCTCATTCTGTCTCTAGTGTTTTGGGGTGTTTTAGAAATTATATTGGTAACACTCGTTTCGACACCAGCATGGTCCTCAGTGAGATTTATCATTATCCTTGGAATAGTGGAAACAGTTACTATTGTAGATTATATCGGTGAGGAGTTGTAGAAACCTGTTCATTCCAATTCTAAGTGTTCGCATGACGACTATGATAAGTCCGTAGAGGATATCCCACAGATCGTAAGCTGTCGGCGTACTTACCCCACTGTTTCGCAGGAATCTGTTGAGGCGCAGTATTGCTGAGTAGTCTAATTACCGCCAGCGACTCTCGATCGAGGTCCGATACCGAAGACCGAGTACCGAGCTGTTGAACTGCTGGATCGTCGTAGGATCGAACTCTTCTCTTACAGCGTCGAAGTTGTCCCGAGGTTCGATCAGGTGAGTCAGTGCTGCATCAATCACATCCGAGTTCGGTTGATCGTCGTACTGGCAATCAGCCACGATCCCCTTGGCTCTGATCAAGGAGTCGCTGCCGTTCATCACTGAGCCGGATCGTCGTTCGCTTTGTCGAACCCATATAAACGGATGTATGCACCGGGGGTCCTAGAGTGTTTCTCTGGAGTCGCTGAACGACTGTGAGTTAAGTATCATCCATGCCGATACCCCGAGTTCGCGTCACATTGTTGCCGATCGCCAGAAATATATGCACAGTGCCGGGTTCGATCGAGCCGGACCGTGCATACATCGCGGCTGGTGAATACATCCACGCCGAACCCCAGGGAGTCGGCTTTCGATCGGCATCTCTCTTCAACAACTACTTTATTTGTTCGGTCAGACGGAAATGTATGGGAACCCACAGCTGGTGTCTTCTGAGGGTGGTATGAATGACAGGTAAGGTAATATCTGACTACATCTCCCCTAGCGAGGAGATTACGACAGAGGATCGTGAAATCGATCCAACCGGCCTTTTGAACGAAGTTAGTCTATACAATCTTTACGACGAGCGCGACTCACCGGAACAAGATGCTGACCGAATCCTCGAGATTACTTATCCAACGGATACACTCACGTCAATTATCAAAAACAGTACACGGAAGCTCAACCGAGACGATGGGTTCTCCGAAGGGGGACAAGTAATCGGTGGCGGGTACGGAAGCGGTAAGAGCCACATTGAACTCGTGGTCTACCACCTGTTTAATTCACCAGAACTCGGGCAGCGGTGGATTGAGAGCCAAGGAATTGATGCTAATCTTCCAAGCGAAACACGAGCTGCCGCCCTACAAATGTTTAATCTGGATAGAGAGTACAACCGCCTCTCCGAGGCCGTCGGAGACTATCTCGGGATTGAAGAATGGGCTGAAGGGACTAGTCTCCCGACCGTCCACGAAATAAGAGACGCTCTCGAAGGAACACCGACCATTGTCCTTATCGACGAATTCGAGCGCTGGTTTGGGATGGCCGACCGCGCCGAATACCGGGATGACAACCTCGCTTTCCTCCAGAATCTTCTCGAGGCAGCAGGTAGAGACGATACTCAACTCTCGGTTCTGATTTCGCTACTCTACGAGGACGAAGATGTCCAAGCAATCACGCAGCGCACCAATCCGTTCACCCACGACCTCTCGTCCCGGCGTGACGAGAAAATCGACTTTATTCTCCATCGACTCGTCGGCACGGTCGATGACCCCGAGGGTGTAGCCTCACTCGCGAAGGAATACACGGATGTCTACCGACAGAACGATCAGATTCAGCTTGATGACTATCAGGACCTTCAGGACCGGATCGAGCGTTACTACCCGTTTCACCCGATCCTGCTGACGTTACTGATGGAAAAATATTCCGAGCAGCGGATCAGCTCCGATGCGCGTGGTTTGCTTCGGTTCCTAACGGAGATCTTCCGCGACAACTACCGCAAGGTGGATTTCATACTGACTGGTAACGTAAGCGTCTTCAAATACACTGATCGCTTCCAGTACATCGATAACGAACTTGTCGGGAAATACGTCAACGACTATCACCGGCTACAGAAGCCGGACGAAACTTTCGACGAGTTCCACGAGGAGTTGCTGGATATCGTCCTCCTTCATAGCCTCGCCAGAGCTGGAGAGGAGGGTGCCAACAAACGCCAGATGCTGATGGGTACGATGCGAAAGGGAATCAACGCCCACCGGATCATCCAGACCTTCACGGAGGACGTCTACGGGCATGCTTGGCACATTCATCGTATCAATGGAGAATACGCGTTTGACGTGGACGAAAACCCCGCTGCTAGGATCGAAAAAAAGGCGGAGGACATCCACAAGCACGATGCCATTCACCGAGTCGAGTCCCTCGTCACCGGTGATCTCTTCGACGGACACAATAACGTCCACATTCTCGACCCGGTGAATACCGAACAGAACATTTCCGACAACAAAGCGCTAAAGATCGTAGTCACTCTCGGAGCGAAACGTAGCTACGACGAGGAATTTGAGGACCTCACGACTGGACAAGCACGCGAGTTCAACAACACGATCGTCCTCGTCACGCCAAGGCAACGCTCAAGCGTCGACACCAATACAGGTATCATCGAACTCGCACGGAAAGTCGTAGCGGGCGAGCAACTTGATCGGGAGGAGGAAGTACTCCCGGATGGTTTCGACGAAATCCACGATCAGAACTTCCAGAACCTTCGCGATCGCGTCCGAGACAAGTTCGGAACGGTCCACACATCGACCGAACGTGGGCTTTTCCCCCAGGATCTTCCAACGGGCGGAAACACGGACTTCTACACAGCCACCATCGAAGTAGTCAAACCTGACAGCAGCCAGCTCCGATCGGAAGTCAAAGACGCCGTCGACGATGCTGGTGGAAGCGGTATCCAGTACGAACACCTGAAAAACGACTTCTATCGGAATCCGGCGTACACGACGCTCACGAGCGATGAAGAACTCGAAGAGGCGATCAATTCGCTCTGTCGGGACGGTGTGATCAAGGTGGGAACCTACTTCGAAGAGCGTGTCGGGAGCCTCGGCAACGATACGACTCTCGTCCACGAGCAGTACGTCGCGGAAGAGGAGGATGAGCCGGAGAAGACAATCACCATCGATTCGAGGCCTGCGGACAGCGGACCGGTCGAAAAAGATGATGAATCGACTAGCGACGGTGACTCCGATGGACGAGCGAGCGATGCAAACGCCTTTGACTGTCCACAGTGCGGTACTCAACTCGAGGGGAACTCTTGCGAGTGTGGATTCGAGTTCGACGCTACGGATCTCGAGGAAGGAACGGTAACGATCGAAGGTGGCTCGGACGAGATGGTCGACCAGTTCATCGAGGATCTCGGATTGGACGAATCCGAATCCGATTCTAGAATCCAGGCCTATCCGATCATGGGCGATGTCACCGCTGACAACAAGCCGGACCTGATCGACGAACTCGAGCGGAAACTCGGCATTGAATGGGAGATCTATGAGGCGACGATCACGGTCGAGGGGACGCTCACCACCGATGACCTTTCTCACTACGGGATCGGTGTCGATGGGCTAGATGGAGACGTGATGCTTGACGAAACGTTCAGTATCGACACGGACGAGCCGATTTCACGCCAGGGATTCCTCAGCCTCCTCTGGGACCTGAACGTGCCCGAGCAGGCTTCCCTGGCCGTCAAATTACAGGTGGATAAGAATGAGTAGCGACCTATATGGGACCGAAGAGTTCGAGGCGCTTCTTCGGGAAGACGACGTCCTCGACGGTGCATTCGAGTGCCTCCGTCGAATCTGGGACGATCCCGATGCTATGGGCGACCGTCGGCTTCCGGACTCCGAGTACAAGACTCGTTTACTCGAGCGGGAACTCGCGAAGCTGTATCCGTCGCTGTACGATGACCTGCTCGATCAGATGGGCGGGCATCCGGTCACGGAACTCGACGAGGGCTGTGGCGTCATTATGGATGCCCTGAGCCTCAGAGAGGGATTTCGGCTTGAGCAGGAACTTGCGGATGATCACGGCTGGTCGGTCTCACTCTCGTGGGCACCGATCGAACGGGTACCGAGCGAGACCCAGTTCATCTGTCGCGAGTGGTTCGACGCACAGAGCCCGTCGGCGGTTTCCCGCAACGACTTCCGGTTCGTCGGCGATATGGACGTTCCGAAGCTTCCGGGCACGAACCCAGAATACGTCTGGACCCGTCATCCCGACCAGCGCCTCGAGGGAGCATTGAAAGGCAATTACTCGATGGAGGAAGTTGAGGACATCTACAAGGACGTGAAGACGCTTTTAGAGGACATCGTCCACGAGAGTGTCCACGAGGAGTTCCTCGTGACGAGCGATCACGGTTACGTGAATCACCTCGGAAACTCTCCGTACTCGCTAACCGACGAGCAGGAGGACGCATTATCGAGCAAATTCAGCAGTCGATTCCGGGAGGTTGGGAACGGGCAAGCGTACCAGGTACTCGAACGGGCGAAGGTTATTAAACGAGTACGGGAGCACTACATGGTACGTGGACATCACAAATGGACGAAACGTGGCGCGACGAAGAAGATCATGCACGGCGGACTCAGTCTCCCCGAGTGCATGACGCCGATTCTGCGAATTACGACGTGAGTTAATAATGGAAACCTGGGACAAACTACCGCTGAACCTGATGGACGAACTGGCAGAGAAAGAAACCTATCGCCGCGACGTGTACCGTCCGATCTACTCACTGCACAAGTGGTGGGCGCGTCGCCCCGGCTCGACGTTCCGCTGTCTCGCTCTCGCGGCGATGACGGACGAGACCATCACGAAAGACGACATCCTTACTCGGCGGTCGAGCGGGAGTCATGATGGACTGTACGTCGACTCCTACGACCCACAAATCAACCCGGACGATGAACACATCGACCGTGACGTAACCGTCCTTGACCCCTTCGCTGGAGGCGGCACAACGCTCATTGAGAGCAACCGTCTCGGTGCGGACATCATCGGCTATGAACTTAACCCGGTCGCGTGGTGGACCGAGAAGAAGTCGATGGATGACGTAAACCTCGACGTTCTTGAACGTGAGTTCAATCGGATTCTCGAAGAAGTTCGAGACGAACTTGAAGAATACTACACTACTATTGATCCGAAAACGGGGAAGGAGTGTGAGGCTCTGTATTACTTCCAGTCTCAACAGATTCCCTGTCTCACCTGTGATGAGGAAGTACAATTATTTCCTGGATATCAATTAGCAGAGACGAAAAAAAATAGTCCTGGTGTAGTCTATTGCCCGAATAATAGTTGTAACGACCGTATTATCAAAGCTGAAGGTCGTGATGTTGGGCTTTCTGAGGGCGAACAAAAGGAAGTAGATGGACACTCAGTCAAAATTACCCAAGATGGGAATGAGGTTTGTCCGACATGTGGTACTGAATTTGACCCGAACGATGGGAACGCAGGGTGGGGGAAATACACCTGCTCAAACGGTCATAAGCACGACATAAAAGAAACGCTGAAAAGGAAAGATAAAAAGCCCACCTTCGAGCGATTTGCTGTTCAGTACGTCACACCATCTGGTAAAAAAAGATTCAAGGAATTTGATTCACACGACGAGGAAATAGCACAATCAGCAAACCGTCAATTTGAAAAAATTGAGGATAGTCTTCCTATCCCTGATCAAAATATTCCGGAGGGTATGGCTATGACGACCGGCGCACTACGAAACTACAATTACAAGCGGTTCCGAGGTATTTTTACAGATCGTCATCTCCTAACCTTCGGATTATTATTCAGAAAATGCTCTGAAGTTGGTGATAAAGAATTTGAAAGAGCGAATGCTCAGAATATTTCAGAATTCCTCGTTACGGCGGTGTCAAATAACCTTGAGTATAATGGAAAATTGGTGAAATGGAATAGTCGCTATTCAATTTCAGGACATGTCTTTGAACGTCATGCCTACATCCCTCGTGTTCAGCCGATTGAGGGAAATCCAATTAATAGCATGAATAATTCTAACGCATTAACTAATTTCTACGACAAAATTGTGGAAGCAAAGGAGTATTGCGATCGACCGTTTGAGAAAATAAAGAATCAGCAGACTGGTGATGTTGAACAGTATTATGTGAATAACGAGAGTATTACCTCAGAGCGTGTTTCAGGTCTATACTGTACTACCGCAGAAGGACTCAACCAGGGGGATGATTCGGTTGACTACGTTATTACTGACCCACCTTATTATGACAATGTACAATATTCAAAACTGTCGGACTACTTTTATGTTTGGCTTCGAGAGTGTCTCAAAGACAAATATGAGGAGTTCCAGCCAGAACTGGTCCCAAAAGCCCGGGAGATAGTTGCCAACGAAAATGCGAACAAGGACGAGGAGTTCTTCGTCAAATCACTCGCCAATGTCTTCACCGAGTGCAACCGCGTCCTAAAGTCGGACGGTGAGATGATTTTCACCTACCACCACAACGAGAACGAAGCATGGTCGGTAATTCTTGAAGCACTCATCGAGAGCGGATTCACTATCACGGGTGCGTATCCAGTACAGTCGGAGATGCCGAATAGCCCTCACATCTCTGAACTCGACAATGCGGAATACGACATCCTCGTATTCGCCAACAAAGAACAGGCTGACGAGGAAATTACGCTCACCAAACTCCGACAGAACCTCTTCTTCGAGTTGCAGGACATGGCTGCCGAAGAACGCGATCGCCACGAAGATCTTTCGAAGGCAGATCTCGGTGTTATCCTCCGTGGCAAGTGCATGTATTTCTACTCTCGCCACTACCCGAACGTCTACTCTGAGGGTGAGCAAGCTGGCATCGACGAGGCACTCGATACAGTGGATTCCATCATCGAGCAGGTACTCGAGGGTTCGGTCAACCTCCCGGCGAGCATCGACTCGCTAAGCGAGGCGTACGCTGCCTTCGTTCAGCGAGGTTTCGAGGACTACGACGATCTCAACAAGCAACTACTCGCAAAGAACCTGAACGCCAGCGACCTTGAGGACGAGAAACTCGTGAAAGGGCCGCGTGATAAGAAAGAACCCGTCACGGCAGACGAACGAATCCACTACATCGAGAGCAAACTCAACAAGAATGGGGTCGGGGCCGACACACTTCTGGACATCGATAAAGTCCACTATCTCTATCACCTCTACAAGACCGATCAGAATACGGTCGAGTATCTCAAGGAGTGGAAAGCAGACGACCTCGAGGAACTGGCCGACTTCATTGCTGACGTAACGGACGACGATCGCTATGAGCAGGTAATGGAGATGGGGCTCTCCCAGTTCTGACCGTGCCACTCCACCAAGGATACAATATCGTGACCGAACGCGTCGCCGAGACGGATACCGAACTGGCCGCGCTGGAGTTCTTCCGGCGAGCAGCGCACGACGACAACATCGGCACGCCCGTGACGGTGACCGGTCTCGAAAGCCTGCTATATAACGCGGACGAAGACGAGCGAAGCGAAGTCCTCGCTGAACTCCGCATGACGCTTCGACAGACGAGATCGCTTCAGACGGGTGACGCTGTCCAGTTCCTGATCGACGGACAACTCGTCGACGATGTCGAGTTCAGGGTACGGATCGAACGAAGTGGTGACGGAGTCTACCTCGACGTTGGTCAGCTCTTCGTCGAAGAGCCGATGACGATCAGTGCGACCCAAGCCGTCGCGCGGAAATAACCTTTCAGACTCTCGGCTTGGCATTTGCAAGTATGTCGTATTCTCCGACGTAGTGGACTCTGTCGAACGAAATGAACCCTGTTCGAACTAAGTTCAATCTTTCCAGCACCTATGATAGTTCAATCTATTTGGACATACGTCAATGAAGTATGTCTCTGAATCGTTATGATATTTTAACAGTGGCCCGGTTTGATAGAAGAACAAGGCAACCCCATGTCGAATGAAATCACTCGGAAAGAGTCTGAGACGCCCAATCCTGATGAAGACTTTGAGAAGTTTCTCGAATCCAACGTAGAGACGCTAAAACGTACTATCAGTGAACTCGATGCGGCATTGGACCAGGCAGGGGACGAAACAAACCAGGGACAGGTCCATAACAACAGTTCCCCCGCTGTCGGAGGAACACAACCGCAAGTTGGACTTCCTGAGCTGGTTTCAATGGATGGGGCGACGAAACTAGTGCTTACAGACTTCGAAGAAGCTATTGCGTTATTAGAGCAGGACCAGGTCGGTGTCACAGGAGAGCTAAAGATCATTATTGCTCGTGAGATTGCGACACAGTTGTCTGATCGATTCCCGATCAATTCGTATTTTCAAAAGTTACAGGATAGGGATAATATCGAGATTCGACAGCAGACATCCACCAACTCACAAATATCGGTGGTCTATCTCACTGAGGACCGTGTCTACTATCCTGTGACATTTGGCTCTGTAGAGATTTATCTAGAGTTGGTCTCTTCTGACATCTACCAACCTATGGTAGAAGAATTTGATACGCAGTTCTCCGAGGCTGACGAACTTGATCTGGCTGTACCACCATGGAGAGAGTTACTCGAGGGATTAGCTGAAGCAACGAGCAAGGAGACGGCAAAGGAGTTCGAAATCCTCGTCGAGGCGGCGACACCGGAGAACCTCGACTCTCTGGACGAGGTTTCGTTGGCGCTAATTGCTGCCGCCCGAACAGGTGCTCTCCAGTACGACATTTCGAAGTGGGGTGAAGAAATGAACATCGGGAGCAAGGCGACCTTTTCGCGACGAAAATCATCGTTGGTTGACGACGGGGTCGTAACCACGGAGCCAGTTCAGGTTGAAATTGGTCGCCCTCGAGAGAGGCTATTACTTGCGGAAGATGACTCAAAGGTCACTCCCGATACTACCCCCACGGAGCCCGAAGAAGAGCAATCTGATGCCAGCCAGGACGACAAGACGACATCGACGGAAGGAACCAGGACTGACGCAGAATCGGAAGCGGGAGATCTCGACGATATATTGGATGAGATGCTCAAGGATGTCTTGCTGACGGATAATTAGTAGCTCTCGATCTGTCTTTGGACACTGTGATTCGAATACACCGATGACGACGCAGTTACGCCGCTTGTATCGCAGGTCCAGTCACTCTGAAGTCCGAAAACTACTGACCTCGTTCTCGATCTGTTCGAGGATACCGACTCGAGCTTCTGATTCCTCTGCTTGCCGGTGATCCTGGAGGAACGTCACGAGGTTGTCCAAGGTGCTTCCTGGTTCATCCACGACCTCGCGCTTGAGAATGCGTGAGCCGCCCGCTGCGTAACTCGTGAGAACGTCGATCTGGATCTCTGGGTCGAAAATGGCGTCCGGATCGTCGGTGTGAGCGTACGCTAGTGCAGCGGTGATGACCGACAACCGCTGATTCTGGCCAATATAGTTCCAGCGCATCTCTCCATTGGTGTCGTGGTTTTCGACCCAATGATCGTGCTCGTAACCGACGCTAGCGGCGAACACGAGGAGCGGAACCCGAGACTCGAAGATCGCGTCCGATCCGGAGGCGAGTTCCTCGATCGCGTCGTTTTGCTCGTAATAGAATCGAGAGGGCATTATTGGACACCCCGGTTCTCAGAAACGATTTCGGTGTACTCGTACTCGACGGACGGGTCCCCTGACGGGTCGTGGTACTTGAGCCGATATCGCTCTCCGGCTATTGCGTCCATTTCTCCGGCCACTTCTGCCGTCCACTGGCTCTGTGTGACCAGCACGACTACCTGTTCGGCCATTTTCGGAAGCACCGAACTCACCCGTTTCTGGTACTCTGGATCGAGGTAGCCGAAGGGAGAGTCCATAATCATCGGGTAGATTCCTCCGCTGAAATATATAGACTCCTCGTCGGAATAGTAGCGTTCGCGAGCCAGCGAAACGAGCGACGCGATGAATGAGAGGCTGGCCACCTGCCGCTCCCCGGTTGATTTCGCGACAGGGATTGTCTCTTCGGAGCCGACATCTTTGAGAATTCGAAGCGAATAATCGTCGTCAATCTCGGCGTAGTAGTCCTTCGCGATGATGTCGCAGAAGGTATCGTTGACGCGCTCGTTGACGCTCTTTCTGACTTCGTCCTGGTACTTTTGGAATAGCTTGTCGATTCGATCTCGAAGGTACTCGGCCATCTGGGCGCGGCGTCTCGCGCGATCGGCTTTTTTGTTCTGCTCTTCCATCTCGTCGATCTCTTCTTTCAGTTCAGCCAGTTCGGTCTCGGCGTCCTCGATTCGCCCCTTCACACTCCCGATTGACTGATCATATTCCGTCACTTGGTCGGCAAGTTCCTGCCGTCGGTTCTCGAGCCGATTGATATCTTCGGTGTCGATGTCTTCGAGTTTCCCGCTGATCTCGGATACCCGCTCTGTTTTTCGCTGAATCTCGTCGGTTGCGTTGCTACGCCGCTCCAACGATTCGTTGATATCTTCGTAGATCTGTTCCTCGTCCTCCCCGATCTCTGTGAGACGGCCAACGATATTCATCGCCGCCTCTTCCAGTTCGGAGGAGCCGGCAGCTTCTCGCCACCGATCGACGTTCTGGTATGGTTCGGTCTCTGGATCCAGTTCCCGTCCGCAAATACACTCTTCCATCTCTAGCAGATCATTGACAAATTGTGTCTTGATCTCAGATGGAATCTCGCCCTTGTCGCGCTTCTTCCGCAGCATCTTCGCCGTCTTTTCGACGGCTGGTGCGGCAAGCGGGACGTATCCGGCATTCGAGATTCGTTCGGAGATTTGTGTGTTGATGTTCTCTATCTGCTGCTCTATATCTTCGATATCCCCCTCGAGACGTTCGCGCTCCTGTTGGAGATCACGGCTCTCTTCGAGTTCGTTCAATCGCTGTTTCACTTCTTCGAGTTCTTCTTCCGTCTTTTTTTTCGAATCGCGTGCGTCGCTGAGCTCGTCAGTAAGCGACATCTGACGGTCCTCGATATCGCTTCGTTCTTGATACAACTCGGAGAGTTCGTCGCTCCCGTGGCGGCTCACTTCGTCTTCGAATCGTTTCCGAACGACATCGAGATGTCGTTCTGCCCGCTCGAGGATGGTCAGTCCCATTACGTTCTGGATCGCCGTTTGGATCTTTTCCTGACCGCCAAGTTCCGAGAGTTCGTCGATAGTCTCTCCGTCGAAGAAGAATATCTCTCGAAGACGTTCGGGCATTATCTGTCTGAGAGTGTCACCAGCGTTTCCGCGGACCTTTCGGTTACCGGTCTCGTCGATGAACTCCAACTGGAGGTCGCTATTGACTTCCGTTCCAACGAAATCGCCCTGTCCGCTCCGGCGTACGGTTCTCGAACGGAATGCCGTGTATTCGATACCGTCATGAGCGAACGAAAGACGTACGTGAACGTCGACTGTTCCGTTCGGTCCCGATTCGGCCATCGCCCGCTCGCTGGTGACCTGCTCCGGTTTCGGGAGCGTGACATCTCCGTAAAAGAGCCACAAAAACGCGTTCAAAATTGTCGTCTTTCCGGAGCCGTTCGATCCGTGAATCACCGTGACGTTCTGGTCGCTACTCCTGGAGAAATCTATCGCCTGCTCACCGTAGAACTGGCGAAAGTTCCGGAGTTCGAGTCGATCCAGCTTCATCTACTGTATCTCGTCCTCGATGATCGACTCAATCTCGTCGTTGATTCCGTGTGGCAAGTCCATGTGCAGTTTGTCTTCCTCTGCCTGGAGAATACGTTTCATTGTTCGTCTGACCGTCTCATTATCCACTCCATCCGGTGGCTCAGTCTGACTCATAACTCCATTCATAGATCTAGAAGGTTAAAGTCTCTTTTCAGGTCTGCCAGGGACTCTTGGCTCGTTGGTATCGATGCAAGTTCCGCATCGGGGTGGTTCTTCGCCGCCTCGGCGAACGTTGATGCACGCTGCAATTCCTTTTGAACGAGCCGGCGCTCTAGATTGAAAACTGAGTTTGACTCTCCGAGCCGAATATCAGACGGAGGAGACACAATGAAGTCGTGGATGACGGCGTTGTTTTTCGACGGATGAGGTCGAAGGATCCGCCCTCGCCGCTGGACGAACTGTCGAGGGTTCGACGAGCTTGCCAATACGAATGCTGTCTCGGTAGCAGGAACGTCAACTCCCTCGTCGAGACAACGGATAGCTACTAACGCATCCAAGGCCCCCTCTTCGAAATCTTCGAGGAGACGTTCTCGGGTCGACTGGTTTTCCTCGTATGTGAACTTGTGGGTCTTGAGGCCGAATTCTTTGCCGAGCATTCGCGTAACGGTATCGAGTTGGCGTTTCGTTGCATCTCCTTCGGCCTGGATTTGACCGTCACTACAATAGACGAGCGTATGATGGATGTCCCCACTTCGACGAATTAGTGAACGTAGTTTGGATAGTTTATTTTCGGCTACACCGACCAACCGCGCACGCTTGAATAGCAGTTGCTTGAGTTGCTCATCATCCTGCAAGTCGACATCTCCAATATCACCTGATACATGCCCCATGCGCTTGCCGATAGCCCTCGATAGTGCGAGATACTTTTCTGCCTCTTCCTCCGTCAGGTGGATGATGTGGGGGACGTAATAATACTCACAGAGGTAGCCGTGATTGATCGCTTCCTCGAGACCGAACTCGAACACGACACCGTTCGAGAAGTAGCTCATGATTGCATCAGTACCATCGTCGTCGTACCACCGATTTGGAGTCGCTGACAGACCTAAACGCGCCCGAATGCTCTGGGGAAGTTGGTCACGAAGGTGAGGCGCACCCAGGTGGTGTACCTCGTCTGCGATCAACAGTGTTTCAGCGCCGTCAAGCCGCGTTAATAGTTTTTGGAAGTGATCAGAGCCGAAAGTCGTGTGAGTAGTGACTACTGCGACGACGTTTCTTGCCTCAGTGGCAAATTCTGTGAATTGACTGGCAAGTTGGTCCGTCCAAGAAGTTCTCGACTTATATGCCCTCAATGGGGTAATTCCGAAATTATCCAGTTCCGAAACCCATTGATCAACGAGATGCTGATATGGTGCCGCAACAATCAAAGCTAAACGGTCTCCCTGAAGCTTTGCGAGCCGACTTGCTGCTAGTAGTGACGTAATCGTCTTTCCAGTTCCTGTCGCCATATGAAGCACGCCTTGGCCTTGTTGTTTCATCCAAGACTGAACAGCAGCAGTCTGATAGTCTCGTGGTTCGAGCCAATCAGGAGAAGATAGCTTCGACATCCAATGTAGGTTCTATTACGAACTCCGTAGCATATATTTCTACAGTTATCGACATTTGAGGAGACACACAAACGGAATCAGCGAGTTTGACACCTCAGCCACAAGAGGTCGAAATTTTCGAATCCTACCTCGATGGACCCCCTCTGTTTCCACTCCAGCTGTGCGAAGGCGTAGCGGTTAGTTTGAGACCTTGGCCTTAGCCACACCTCCTAAGGGGGACCCGGACGCGCCGCGTCCGGTTTCTCGGGCGAGTCCTATAGAGCCGATCGCCCCAAGACATCTCGATGACTCTCACGAGTTACAAACTGGTCAAAAATCAGCGTTTAAAACGAGAAAATAAGAGACGGGACAGCGTTGCCACTCAACAGGCACCGTTCAGCCGCCGAGCGGGTTGCGGTTCTTCATCCGACGTGGTAGTTGCTCCCGCTGCTCAAGCAACTTCTGTCGTGTCTTGTCGAGCGGTCGATCGCCTCCAGAACGTTTAGTATTTATACGAGCTTTCGACAGCTTGAAAACATTCGTGAGACGGAATCGCTCGGGCGATCCATCGGCACACTCGAAAATGATGCAGATACCGCTAATCCCCAATTCATCATCGTACTGCTGCTGGTAGTTAGTGACCGCTTCGCGAGCGATATTGAGCGCTTCATCTCGATCGGCCGGCGTGTACCGGACTTTCAGCAGCTTCCGGCTGCGGTCATCCGTCTTGCAGACACCGACCTCGTAGGTGCGCTTGAACCGATCGAACGGCCCGCTCTCGAACCCGGATGCGTCCTCGGCGACCTGCATGGTCGTCGCCCCGACCGCCCGTCGGAACTGCTCTTCAGCCGATCGGACGCGCTTGAGCATCTCTTGGGCAGCGAAGTCGCTCTCGACTTCGAGTTTACCGTAGGTGTGGCGGACGAAGCCTTCGAGCC
>LFCJ01000804.1_pt1 | contig 20557 bp, 47 predicted proteins | sample 643141 | NCBI WGS metagenome assembly LFCJ01 (sample SAMN03766243, study PRJNA286221) | soda lake metagenome | biome: soda lake; feature: Kulunda steppe; material: water; isolation source: sample B1-Br-g2 brine of Lake Bitter-1 | place: Russia: Kulunda steppe | collected 2010-07
AGACGGGAGACGATAGGTACGAAGACTAATAGAGGGGAGACGTAAGTTTCTCCTCGCAGCAGGCAGTGCTGCAACAATCGCTGTTGCAGGCTGTGTTGAAGAAAAAGAGGATGAAGAGAGCGAGCCAGAACCTCCGGCAAGTATCGCACGACCGGAGCATGAGATTGATGTGTTCATGGTCGAAGCGTTCGACTATCTGAATGGACACAGAGAAGAGCCGCCCACAGCGAGCTTCGATGTAGGCGACTTGAAGCAACCGTGGCGGTACTACGTCGAGTCGCTCCAGTACCAGATGGAGTAAGACTCGAACCGGAAGACTTTTTATAGTACGGCACTAACTATTGCTTGTAATGAGCTTAGTGCTAATCATATTTGGAATCGTGCTGCTTTCCGCAGCAGTCGCAACGCTGATGATTGTAAAATACGCCCTCGAAGAATGGCGTGAGTCGCGTGAGGAACAGCGCAATCGACAGAAGCGCAAGGAAGAGCGCCGCGAGAAAGAGTTTGACGAGTTGTTCGACTAATGAATGGGGGGACTATCGACAACGCACTGTCTGTCGAGCGACTTGAAGAGCTTCGTCCACCGTGGGACGAGCACTTTGACTTGACGTGGCGTGCTCGGTGTTGGTACAACGAAGCGCCCTACACGGCTGCTGCACTCTTTGTAGAGGCAGCAGAAGAATCCGACACCTTCCGAGAACGGTTCGTGTCGGGAGAGACTGAATCGGTCGATGTAGGTGGCACGTCCGTCGAGATGGAGAAATGGCGCTCGACCATGGAGAAGGAGTTGCCAGAACTTCATGCGAAGCTTAACTCCATCAAACTGTCAGCATTCCAAGGCGGTGCGGCTGAACAGATGGCACGGAAAGCTTTATTAGAATAGGGTTACAATGGTAGGGTATGAGGATTAACAACCTTGACCTGCCAAAAACCACGCCAAGCACGCCAGTCAAAGTCTACTGTGATGCCACTCGTAGTAAGGATGACTTCTGTGCTGTTGGATGGGTTTACACTGACCACAATGGAGCCTTCTACGATGAAGGTGGGTGCGAACTCGGCAAACAACCAGACTCCGTTCAGGCAGAGATGGAAGCGATTAAGCGTTCACTGAGTGTTCTCGATGGATACAATCACGTCAACCACGTGAAGGTCTACACCGATTGCCAGCCGGTCCTCAATCATCTCGATGAGGAGACGCTTGGTGTCGGTTTCGAGAATCTTACGCTCAATTGGATTGAGCGCAATCAGAACAAGCTTGCAGACCTCATTGCAGATAAGTACATGGCTGCGTCAAGTCAGAGTGCTAATGTGGTTAAGAGTGTTGCACCGTTTGGAAGTACCGATTGATGAAAAGCCTTAATACAGCAGACGACAATTAATACACATGGAACAATTAGACATCGCAGAAGAAGTGTTCGTGATAGATGATGGATTCGAGCCAGTGGTACAGAGGGGTGTTGTAACAGCAGTACGTGTCCTCGAAGGACAGGAATACAACGAGGTCGATGTACAATTCGGCAGCGACCCCTTTGACGCAGATGTAGCCACGCCACGCACGCTTGGTTGCATGTCCTGTCAGGTAATTCGCGTCGATGCAGATGGCTACGAATTGGCAAACAAGCTCGGCTTCCCAAAGCCTTAAGTCACTACCCACCCAATTACACAATATGTCACGACTACCAGACGAGGTTATCAGCATCTTCGAGAAGCAGCGAGAGGTAAATGTTCGGCCAACGATGAACGACTCAATCGAACTTCATTCGGCAACTGATAGCAATGCTGTCGATGCGGAGTTCGTCAGAGCTGTTGGCCTTCGTGTCGTGAAGGAGACAGGCTATATCATCAGTGGAATGCGAGACTATAGTGATGGTTACATCGAGATTTGGCTCGATGAGCTTCCGTCGAGCGTCGGCGCAGAAAATCTGACTGTGGCTCAGAGGGCCGCACGATGCCTCGACCATAAGGAGAACGGTACATGCTTCGAGCCAAACATCTCGGACGAGCCGAAGGAACAGTATGTGGACGTATACCCGGAGCCTCACGAATCGGCCTGTGAGGACTACTCACTCAAGTCGGATGACATGGACCGACTCCGCGAAGAGGGACTACAAATTCGATGCATGTCATGTGGTCGTGAGAGGGGGACGTACAATAACGAGAACTATCGAATCTGGTTCGAGCCGGTGGACGAATGAGTCACAATCTTTAATACCTACCCCACCCATTGTTAGAGTATGAACGACATCGACAAAGCACTTCAGAACCTTGAAGCTATCAAGGAGGGTAAGGGTATCGAATCTGACGAGGCTGCTACGCAGACTGCACCCAAGAGTCACCCAACGACCCGCGAGAAGCTTCAGTCTGACGATGGACTCGACGTTGCACAAGCGGAGGTAGACCGACTGTACGACGAGTACGCCGAGCTTCGAGACAATCTGCCACGCAATCGACTACACGTCGGCGTCTCTCGAAACGATGGACGCAATGGTGTCTGCAAGTACAACAAGCGTCTGACGAAACGGCGCTTCAACAAACAGATTACACAGACTGAGCGCAAGTCTGGACACCACATCATCGTCATCAATGAGAAGATTCTGGAGCAGGGCAACCGCGACGGCTTCCTCGATACGATTCGACACGAGGTGGCACATGCCTTGGCGTATGCGATTCATGGGACGAGTCAGAAACACAATCATCACTGGAAGGCACTGGCTGCCAAGCTCGGAGCAGACACATCCTCGTGTCACAACAAGCGTGACCGCTCGAACGAGTACAACTACTACATCGGTTGCCCGAATTGTGGTATGACTGGCGGAAAGGTGAAACGCTCGAAGGTCATCAAGCAGCCGTTCAACCGCATGTGTGGGCGTTGTGGTGAGAACGAGTTAGTTTCCTACGATGCTGACAAGGAGATGCCAGAAGAGAATGGCACGGTTGCTGTGGAATCTCTCGACTGGAGCAATCGACAGGAGTGGAACGAGGCGGGGAGACCGTGAGGGAAGACACGCGCCACTTCGTCAATCGTGTGACTGCCGACTGGCAGTACTCGTGGTCTCCTATCGTCGTTGAGGGAGATGGATGGGCTGCTGTCTGTGGTGATGAAATAGATGGTAAGCGAATCGAGCCAGCACCGTTCCCGTTTGTTACAACGGGTAGAAGCCCATCAGACAAGCGAATAGCTGAACTATTGGACGAGGCGTTCAGCAGTCGAGTTAGCAAGACTTATTACGATACGGAGCCACTACTCTAATATGGTTCGACAAACTGGCACTCTGTGCCTTGACCCAAGCACGCCCGAAGGACAAGACCTGCTCCGAGCAGTGAACGAGATTGCAGCAAGCGTCGAGGTTGGTACAGTTCACGAAGATGGCAACATCAACTTCCTCGTGGTGATGCGATAATGCCTCACCAAACTGAAGTCACGGAAGACATCGAGGGAGAGGGCGTCCACGGCGTTCACATCAAGCTTCGCACAACGAGTATGCCGTATTGTATCGCCACCTTCGATGGAGATGAGCGCGTGAGTGAGTGGAAGGCAGCCTTGCAAAAGGAGGAGGAGATATGGCTGGCTGAAGGATACCTTACAGCAAAGGAAACGTTTAAGTAGATACCCACCCTCTGTTAGCATATGAGTCAACGAGTCCAACCCAATGCTGAACCCGGCACTGGCACACAATACATGACTATCGCTCACAGTGACCCCTCTGACGAGGAAATCGAACGCGTCATGGAGGAAGAAGAGAAGTTTTACGAGCAGGCTGTCCTATCGTTGACACAGGAGCGTGTCGATGGTCGGAGGTGGCAGTGCGGCGGCGAATATTGGGACACGTATCTCAACGACCTCGTGACGCTCAAGCGTGTGGCTCGGAAGAGTGTGTGGTGTCATGCTGGTGACATTGAGGACGCACCCATCGTCCTTCAATTCTCACCTGAGCATTTCGAGGGAGTCGAAGTGTATCCTAATCGAGATGACGTGGATGCCACGGAGCGGTTCATCCCTCGACACAATGTCCCGTTTCGGCCACCGCCGTAACACTTATATCAATAGCGACCCTTTGTTTGAGTATGAACGCACGAACATTCCTACAACAGTTCGAGGAATCGACCGACCGAGACCGCATGGTCGATGTTGTGTACGATGAGATGGTACAGTTCTGCCAAGAGGAAGGTATCACAACTGACGACATTAGCACGCCAATGCTGGAGCGACTGGCAGATGGATTCGTCGCACGAGGATTCGGTGTTCCTGAGAGCGACGAGACGGTATTCGCAAAAGGTAAATTCCAATCTGAAGAGTTCGTCCAGAAGTTCGAGGACTTTCAGGAGGTTGACCCGGAACTTATCGAAGAACTGAAACATCTCTCAGATGAGAACGAGAATTATTCGTGGGTGGGAGACGAATGAAAACAATCGTCCAATGTAACGAGTGCGATAGTACGACGAGCAGCGAGACGACGTACTGTGGCGACTGTGGAGCAGGCCCGGAGCCATGGGAGGAGGTTCCGATGTACGACTTCGAGCGAGATGCAGAGCTTCCGATGGTCTTCGATGTGGCTGTCGGTGGAGACAATTGGCAGCTATGGCGTAGTCTGTGCTACGCTGTATGGAGTACGGAGCCAGATTCGAGCGATATTGGGAATCTTGGTATCGACCCACGACAGTTCAAGTACAATCGTACAACTCACTACTACAAGCTCGATGAGAATTACGAGCTTCATGGCCCATTCCTCGATAAAGATGACGCCCGAAATGTTTAAGTAGATAGCAACCCACTGTTTCAATATGGAACGAAAGACGACGTACACCTTCACGGAAGAGGAAGAGGCAGTACTCGCAGAAGCACTCGCCATGTATGCTGGCTACACGCGAGAGATGAATGTGAATATGCTCATCGGTGACGAGAGTGATGCCGCCGCTGTCGTCAGTGAGCACAATACCGCAGACCGACTGTGGCGTGAGTTCTTCGAGATAGCGAACGAGCAATCTCTGGAGGAAGCAAAGATGCAGTTTCAGGCCATCCACGAGCGCCCAATGGACGTGAACGACTTGTCGGCCTTTGATTGGTTCGACTATGTGCGAGGTGATGAGTAATCGTGGAGGTCACTGGTTACTGGATTGTCACGCACAAAGAGGGTGCAAAGGAGGCGGCAATCTCAATCTGTCAGCACGAGGGCCTCGTCATTGATGAACGACTACCATACGAATGCTTTACTGTCAGCGGAGATGAAGAGACCATCAAGGCTCTACCAGAGTACACCTCAATCAAGCGTGTCGAGCAGGAGGGTGTTGGTAAACAACTTAACACTCGTACAGCAAGTGATAAGTTCACCGGATTTGCCAACAAGAAGAAGAATAATGGTGGCACGTCCTTCATGCCAAAAGGACCGAAGGGTGTGTTACATATCTTCGAGAGTGGGAGCGCACGGTGTGGAAATGCTGGCAATGCTGAACATGGTCCGTTCGATGTAACGAAGGCAGACCTCAAGCGAGGTACTGTAAAGCATGGCCTCTGGACATTGACTGTCTGTGAGCGTTGTAAGAAGAGCGCACTCTCGTAAGAGTTAAGTATATGGCGTCACTCTTGTAGAGTATGAGCCAACTGGTACTCGTCTCAGACATTCATGGTAACGCGCCTGCGTTGCAGGCGGTCGTAGACCGTGAGGGTCTTGACAGCACATACGTGGTCCTCGGTGACATCCACGGGTTGCTGGCGCAACCTCAAGCAACGCTGGAACTGGTCCGTCAATTGGGTGGGCCAAAGCTCGCAGGAAACCATGACAAGGCACTGTTCCACAAAGGTGAGGGTCACGTCAACTCGAAGGAACTTTCGCGCTTCGAGTTAGAACATACTCTCGATAATCTAACACAGGACGACATAGATTATATGCGTGGACTACCGTTCCTGAAAGTATGGACCCACTCAGGGACGCGGTTCTGTGCAACTCACGCGATGCCATGGCCAGACCAAGCGAGCGGCTACGAGGCAGGCAATGCGGGTGTTCGTAAAGGTGACGTGACACGTGTTGCGAGCGTCGTGGCAGATGACTACGACTATGTGTTTCATGGTCACACCCACGAGCAGTACTCGCTCGACTGCTCTCGCTTCAGCCATGATGTACACTTCGTCAATCCCGGTTCACTCGGCTACGCTGACTCCTATACAGTCGTCAGCACAGACAGCAACGAAGTTGAGCATAAGTCTGTCGAGGGAGAGTACGACTACGACGCCCTCAAGAAACACGTACAATCGGTCCTGCCAGACGGCGCACCTCACGTGAATCGGTGGATATAAGTAGATGGCCGCCCTCTCTCCTAATATGAGACAACGACTCACCGCAGACGACGTTCGCAACATCGAGGAAGGAGCGCATCTGGTCGTGGACCTTCACCCTGACGAGTACTGGTCGATGGGAGAAGGGCACGTCGAGTACGTCAAGGAGTACGGCTCTGGTCAGACAACGGTCGGCCTTCGGGGACTGCGCGGCCACTCGTGCCGACTCAAGATTCCGTCTGATGCGAGGAGGGGACTGACCTTCACTGGAGCAGCGAGCGGTGCAAGCAACCTCCGCGTCGAGCGAGTCGAGCGCAAGGACTGATGTAATGGGTAGGGGGTAACACTTATTACACTGGCGTCCCTCTCATAGAGTATGAGCAAACAGACATCCTACAAGTGTGATGTGACAGGCAGTTTCATCAGCGACGAACAGGCTGTTCCAGTGACCGTCAAGACAATCCGCGCAAATTCGGACTACGGTTCGCAATCGCGCAAGACGGGTCTCGAAGAAAGCAACTCGTCGCGCAATGCACGACACGTCTCGCAAGAAGTGTTGGACGAACACGACTTCCAGACCGAGGACTTCAACGAGTTGGAGGTCATCATGCTCGACCGACAGGTGGTCGGCTGGCGAGACTTCAATCCATACGTGACGACGGAGCCTCGTGTGGCGACTGATGAGCAAGCGAAGTTCCTTGAGACGCTGACATATATTTAATAACTACGGTCAAGATTTTATTAAGACCTACCACCAGTACCAGCAGGTGGAAGGCATTGCTTGTGGAAGGATGGAGCCGCGCCAAAATTTATGACTACGATTGTGGAAGGTCCGAGATACGGTGGCTCGTGGGAGACGTGGACTGGTGCTGGCGATGGTTGTGGAAGTAGAGAGCTTCTTCTCTGCGAAGGTTCGGACTGCGGTGGCGTCCTCACAGTAGAGAGATTCTCCTCTGCGAAATCGTGCGCGTTAGTCTAAACGATGAGTAGACAGGCTGTAATGGTCTGTGAGTCTTGGCGAACCGGGCGATTATCAAAAATATGACACATTCCCCTGAGTGCAATATATCTCCATGCAGGATTTTCTGAGAGGCTCTGAGACTCGTTCTGAGAGGCCGGTATTCTGACGAGGGCAATGATACTCGTGTGAGTGAGAACGCTCTCCTCGCCCAAGCAGCGAGCGCCTGCGGGTTCTCTCACCAAAGGTTCGTTCACGGACAGCCGGGCCGCGAGGAGCTGGCGAAAGCTACGGCAAGGCTTGTGGGATACCACAACACTTATGGTGGTATCGACCCATTGTATGAACATGGAAGAAATGGAAGTCAACGTCTCGGACGAGGAGGTCGCACGGGAAGTCGCGCTTGGAGTCATCGGACGAGCGCAGCAGCTTCACGAGAACCCTGACGACTCTGCCGAGGAGGTGGCGCTGGAGTTGCGCGAGGTCGGACAGCAGTTGCTCGATGAGTATAGCGACAGCTACTCGAAGGAGTAGCCTACAACTCGACCAGAAAGAGGGCCGCGAGAATCAGGACTATGGCGAGCACGCCTGTGAAGAGGATGAGTGCGAGTATCTCGAAGACCGATGCCATTGTGATTATCAGAATCAGTACACCCAGTTGAATGAGTATTGCATCTATTTTGTCCATGTTCACTCACCCAAGGTTCGTTCACGGACAGCAACAGTTACATTTCTTTGCATAGTGTTATCTATGCGTTGTACAATAATAAGTCTTTCGAGGAAACCGTTTTGTACAAAGGGGTACGGGGGTGTTTCAAAAGAAGACCGCAATTCCCCTGTCAAGAGAGTACAACATATACAATACTCATCCAATAGGGAATAATCCTCTACCCTCTCCACTCCTTGTTGTACCTTACGCACTCCACCCACTTAAGTCTTTCGGTTCTCTCACCTCACTCGATGTGGATGTCGATTCGGTGCAGGTCGAAGTCATCCATCTCCCCGATGTACTCTCGCTCTGCGTCGAGGTCGTGTTCTGCGGCCATCTCACACACTTCGAGAGCGTGACCCATGGCACGAGTCTTGGAGCCGGGGAACTCGCCCTGAAGCGTGCGAGGCTCGTCTGAGACGAAGCCGTGCGTGCATTCCATGATGAAGTCTGCGATGTCGTTGTCCTTGAACGAGTCAACGGCGACCTGCTCTGCTGAGTGTTCTTCCATACTCAAGTAGAGGGGAGGTATACATATAAATCTTTCGAGTCGGTCGCGGCGCAGGATTCGGGACTGTAGAAAAGTGTAACTTTTCTTGCAGGCGGGCGAGTCCGAAGGACGTAGCCCTGACTACGTTTTGAGAGGGCATGTCAATAATTTGACAATAGGTGGTTCGGTCTGTGAGCGTAGCGAACATGTCAGATAATTGACATATCGAGATAAAAAGAAATGAGAGAAGGCTTACACTATTCGACCGAAGGGTGGCTCGTGCCTTACAGCATGTCGTTCTTCAGTTCTGACAGTAAGTCGTAGTACTTCGTCTGACCGTAGCCAGTCTCGTTCTTGAAGTACTCGACCTGCTGTTCAACCGACATGTCACTGTGGTTCCTCATGCGAAGGATGAGGTACTTCTCAGGGTTCACGTTGAACACTTCGAGGGCCATAGTCTCCCAGTTCTGCCCTTCCTCCTGTCCGAAGTGTCGCATTCGACACACTTCCTTGAAGGTGCGGATGCTGACCTCCATCGACCTGTCAGTTACATCAGCAATCCACTCAGCAGTGGTCTGCTGTTGCTTGAGTGACAGGTTGGAGAAGTCTTCCAACTTTGCCAGTTCTCGGATGAGTTCGAGTCGTTCCTCGTAGTTGAAATCCAACTGATAGAACGTCCCCCTGTCCTTGAGAGCATCGAAGTGCCTGTTATCAGGCGTGTCGTTGAACGACATGATGATGCTCCCTCGGAAGCAGAACGTCTGTGAGATGGTCTCACCCTCTCTGTAAGGGTGTTCAATGTCACGGGACGACCGATAGCTCACCCAGTTCTCTTCACCCTCTGTGTCGGTCGCTGCCTTGAGCATATCGACTGCCTTGGTTGCCTTAGTGATGCCCGACACGTCGTCCAAGAACAGCACTGTGTCCTCGTGCTGTGCCTTCCACAAGGTCTTGTACAGTTCGAGGGGGGTGGTGTAGCCCTGCATGTGGTGGAACTGTCCCTCGCTCTCAAGCTCCTCCTTGCAGATACGCTTGATGTTGAAGGTCTTACCGAGTCCACCTCGTGCGTCGAGCATGAACAGCTTCGTGTACCCTCGTGTGACCATCGTGGTGTAGTTCTCTAAGGAACTGTAAAACCTATCGAGGTCAGGCGGGTTGGCGTGTGGGTCTTCGTAGTCGTAGTCGTCAGGGTCGAACGTGGCGGAGGTCTGACGCATCTCCTCACGTGCCCTCTCTGTAACACTCATGCGTAGTTCACAATAGGGTCGGTACGCACTTAAGGCTGTCGTTGTGAGCATAGCGAACTTGCCTTGACCGATAGACTTATACCACCTCTCATCGAGTCATGTCGAAAGACTGAGTGATTCTCTCAGAAACGAAAGTTTGGGCAACTACTGCCACTACCGAAAAACTTTTAAGTGGGATAAAATCGCGCAGAATTTGGGACTATGCTTTTTGCCTTCTCCTCCTGTCAGTCTTCTGACATGTCAGTTGATGCAGGTGTGTTGGTTTCTTCATCGATTGGGATGAATGAAAGCGGTGCTTCGCTCAGGGTTTCGCTGTCGCTAATGAGACGAGTCATGCGTTCCTATATTGGGGAGGTAAGTACTTAAGTCTTTTTGCACTACAGTGCAAATCGGGTGAGGGGTGAGCTGTTTTTGCACCATGGTGCAAACGTCACGTCAAAAAAGTGTCAGTCTGTTGGCCTATTCGACCAGTCCGATTTCCTCGTCAGCGATGCCGACCTCCTCCTCGTCAGAGTCGTCAGCCTCGTCCGAGTCAGCCGCACCAGCGACGAGTGCGCTCATCTCTTCCTCATCGACGCCAGCAGCCTCATCGAACGAATCCTCGCCACTCGCTCGGAGGAGGAGACCGACGCTATCGGGAGCGTTCTCCGGCTCCGGCTCTTCGCCAGTGACAGCAGCGAGCGTGTCGTGCGAGAGGTAGAGACCCGTGATGGCCCCACCACTGGTGCTGTACACACCATAGTTGCCGTCGTCGTTCGCACCCGTGATGTTGTCGAGAGAGGCGTTCACGTCAGCCTCATCGGACACTTCGAGAGCGATGAACTCATCGAACTGTTCGGCTACCTCGTTGGCCAGATAGAAGGCACAGACCGCCTGAGTGCCTCCGTTGTCGGGACTCTCGTACTGCGTGGTGTTCTCGCTCGGTTCGCCGTCCTGTCGAAGCTGAATGGTCTCACTCATTGTTACACTCTAATGTATGGGAGATACACGTATAAGGCTTTCGACTTACACCAGCGCGTCCGTGGCTCGTGTGAGGTGTGCCGTTGTGTTCTCCCATTACGACTCTATATTGGTTCGATTAGTATATAAATGTTTTTGCACCATGGTGCAACAACTGACCAAAAAGAAGATTTCTTCTAACGCTCCCGACGAATGCCGTTCAGACCGTAACTTTCAAGGAATTGAGTCATCTCATCTGACTGCATCAACTCCTTGAACACGTGTTCGTCAGGTTCGGAGACTCGAATCTGCCCTCTCCATGAGAGCGTTTCCTCGTACTCCACCACTGCAATATCTCCTTCAACTGATGCAGTGAACCGATGGTCGTCATCAGCAAACGAGATGGTAAACTCACCCGATGCGTCACCGTTGTCCGTCACTTGAACGAATGGAGTACTGAGACTCATACACATAGTGTACGGTCTCGTTGTACTTAACTCTTGTGGTTAGTTCGCCATGCCAACCATCGTGACCTCACACTCAGGGTCTTTCCGTCCGAGCATGGCGAGCGTCTCGATTGCTTCAGGGTACTTCTCCCCATCTTCGATTTCCGACGTGTTGCGAGTGTCGTGGTTGTCGAACTCGAACTCGTACTCCGGCGTCATGGTGATGTCGTCTTCTGCCATTACGATTCTATATTGGGGAGATAAGTACTTAAGTCTTTTGGCATCATGGTGCAACTATCACTACAAAAAAGTTGGATGTCTGACTACTCTTCTTTATCGAGACTCACAGCGAAGCGCGTCATCGCTCTCCTCGCATCTCTCGTTCCATCTCGACGTATTCCTCGTACTCTTCGGGCGCGTTGTCGGACTGGAAGTCATCTTCTTCCATATCTGAGTATTGGTGTTCCATGGTCTTAAGGGTTACTACTTCGTCCAGCCGTCCTCTCCGAGCAGACTGCTGACACTCTCCTTGACAGCAGCAGGAAGGATGCCTCGACTCGTGCTGAGACTGCCGTCAGGCTGGAAGCGTCGGATAAGGCCGAACGTGTCGGGTTCATCGACAGCACGTCCGAACTCGTAGATAGCTCCATCGTCGCATCGAACGACCAGCTTCTCCTTCTCAAGACCGAACTGGTGCGACTTGTGGCTGAACTCGTGGACAGACTCGATTTCTCGTGCCATACTCTTACTTGGGTGGATAGATACTTAAGTCTTATTGCGGCATGGTGCAACCGTCAATCGAAAAAGAGAGGTGTGACTTACTGCTCCAACGCTCGTGGGTCAGCTCGTTGACAGATTTTCTCGAACTGCTCATCCGAGACCTGACCTTTCGGTTCACAGACATCTCGGTCCACTCGCTCGTGTAGCTCCGTATCTTCTATCCAGTACGTCACCCACTGTGAGCCATCGTCACGATGCCACTTCTCTGCTATCCGATACTGACCATCACCACACTCGATGATAGTGAATCCGGGGACGGTGGGGTCTCCGTTCTCAGCGAAGTACGTCTTTCTATCGTATTTCATAGTTATGTATTGGTTGGCTATTGACTTAAGCCTGTCGCTTCTCACTCACCGCAGGCTGCTGTGCCTGTCGTTGTGGGTAGTTGCTGTGACATGCGTGACTCAAGTAGTCACGAACGTAGTACAGACAGTTCGGGTTGAGACACCAGTAGCGCACCATGTCGGGCGACTCAGCGTGTACGTCGTGTCGTCGAATCATGCGGTCGAAGCCACACTCAGGACACTCACACTCGACTGTCTCGACTCGGTAGCCAGTGTCGCCCCATCCACGACGGAAGGACACACCGTCATACGGTGTATTGATGACAGTAGCCTGTCGGTCCTCAGTCGTGAACTCTCGGATGATGGCTGGTACAATCTCTTGTGCCATACTCTTACTTGGTGCTATACCCTTATAAAACTTTTTGCACCAAACAAAATCGCGCAGGATTCGGGACTATGATTTTTAGACCCCTCTCCTCCCTCTCCGGTGACATGTCTGTCTGCTGTCATCTGTGTCAACTGAGTGATACATCTATCGATACAGCTTATGTCAACCGTCTTACAATACTTGTCCCTACACACTGTATGAGTAATACGCACCGTTGGCACTTAAGTGTTTTTGCACCATGGTGCAATAGAATGAGTTATGAATGATAGGGAGATGGCCAGTTACGGCGTTCCCTATTGACACACCAGTAACCCTATTTTGTTAGCCACCAACCTAACTGACGGGGAGGGTTAGCCCCTTTGCCAGTTGGGTCGCCTCTCTTACGAGACGTATCTATACATTGGAGCTACAACGCCTTAAACCTTTCGATGGTCGGTTGCTTCGCAGTATGGGCACTCTTCACTCTGTACGATGCAGTTGTACGTATCACAGAAGTACGGGCCTTCTGCTGTTTGGCTCACTGCCATACTCTATAATTGTCGGGTAAGTACTTAAATCCTTTTGCACCATGCCGCAACAGCAACGCAACCGAACCTATCAAAAGAGCTACACTTTCTTTTAGTGTAACTCAATTGCTACGTCCGGTCCTTCCTTATTGATACATAGCTTACACTCACCACACTTACGTTCACCATCTGATATGTCATATGCACACCATACCATACCGTCCGGTAAGTCGGAACCTTTCGGTAAAGCTGTAAACAGCCTGTCACCATAATCAGCCAGACCGTTCGACTGATTGACAGTAAAGTGTGTGGCATATGACCAGTCTAATTTGTGACTGGCAGAGTAGGTGTAAACATCTATATCATGGTTGTTAAGTATCTTTGCGATACTGTTGACTTTGATTATGTCACTTTCGTGACGGAAGTCACCGGACTCACTGAAACGGATAGTGTCAACAGTTGAACGCTTACGTTCGACAACACGTAGGAACGCCTTAGCGAACGTGTGAGCGTCTAAGTTATCCCATAGGTATTCCTGTCGTCGCCGCTTAGGGAGAGCGTTAGGATACATGTATTCGGCCTTATGAGCGTAACACGACTCCCACGGAACCTGACAGGCCCCAGTGTCGGACTGTTCGTTTTCTGACGTGTCAGCGTTCGGACAGTCGGTTGCACTGTTCATGTTAAAGATAGCTGTCGATTTAGCAATTTTGTTATTACCAAATGACAGGTATCCCGACGAACCGTCATGTCCGTTCATTAACAGGTCTGACACAGCTTCAACAACATCACTGTAATCAGACATGTTGTTAATTTTAACTAACTCCTGTTGAAGTGTCTCAATGCCTTCAACAGTGCTTACCTCATAGTCGCCATAGGTCGGCTCCATACTCTTACTTTGGGGAGGTAAGTACTTAAGTCTTTTTGCACCATAGCTGTGCGTTGCGGCATGGTGCAACTATCAACCAAATAAAAAAGAGGCTCTTTCCTCAGCCGAAGAGCTGTCCGAGTCCTTCCTCTTCCTCAGCGTAGATGTGAGCGACCAGCGTCCCACCGATACGCTTGCTGTCGAAGTCGAACCCTTCACGTCGCATGAGGCCATAGAAGGCCCCCACGTCGCTCTCAGAGACGCTTGCACGCACGCCTCCACCGAGGTCGGTGTTCTCGGTCTCGACCGAGTTGAGGTTTGCCTTCAGTGCGTCTCGAACGTCCTTCGTGGTGATGTCTTCTGCCATTGCAAACTATAGTAGGGGAGGTAAGTACTTAAGTCTTATTGCAGCATGGTGCAACCATCAACCGAAAAAAGTGTGTCTATTCAGACAGGTCGGAGTCGGCTTTCAGGGAAGTGCCATACCTTATCGGATGACATGTGTGGATACACACCTTTCACTACAGGGTCATCTTCGGGATACCACTCATTGTGTTCAGCAACCGTCTTTCCTGTCTCTTCGATGACATGTTCGTTCGCACGTTTGTCAATCAGTTCGACTATCTCAACAGTGTTCACTTCGGGTGAAGCTGTTGGTTCGGTGTCATCAATCGCATACTCACCAACTTCAAACGAGTGACAGATTTCGCCGCCAGATTCGGGACTACGCTCTGCCAACTCTCGAAGGTCATCTCTTACTGCTATTGCTTCATGTACGTCAATATCTGACGCACTGTCAGAGACATGTGCTTGTAGTAGTTTTGTGATTATATCCGCTCCGTTATGGGCAGTGTGTTGCTCCATACTCTTATTTGGGGAGTTACACACTTAAACGTTTTTGCACCATGGTGCAAACCTCACCGCAAAAAGAAAACCGGTCGGTTCGCTTAGTTGAGTAGCTTGATACTTTCGACGACCGTGTTGACTGCCTTTTGTTCGACCGATGACAGCTTCGATGAGAAGTCCACGTATGCACCGATGTACTTCGCACCTTCGTTCGGACGACCGACAGTCGGAGACTCACCCGAAAGGATGACCTCACGTCGCTCCTGAGAGACGCTGATAACGTCGTTGAGGTAGCGCGTGACGACACGCGAGCGTAGCGATTTGTGTCCCGTGAAGACGGTGACAGCCTCACGTCGCTCGTTGTACTCGGCCAGTTTGAGCCAGCCGTATGCGACCAGTGCGACGTTACCCGAATCCGTTTCGATGGTTTCGAGACGACCGTCAGCGTAGACCTCACCGGACGTGTTGTCGGTGAACATTTCGAGCATCGATGCCTTCTGCGAGGTGGTGGTTCGTACCATTACATATCATACAAGGGGAGATAAGTACTTAAGCCTTTTTGCACCATGGTGCAAAACTCAACCGATAAAAATGTCAACTCCCTTAGTTAAGGAATTTGAGGCTTTCGACCACAGTGTTGACAGCCTTTTCTTCCACCGAGGAGAGCTTGGTACTGAAGTCCACGTAGGAACCGATGTACTTTGCTCCCTCGTTCGGTCGGTTGACAGTCGGACTCTCTCCCGACAGGATGACCTCTCGCCGCTCTTGTGCGACGGAGATGACGTTGTTCAGATAGCGAGTGACTACAGTCGAACGGAGCGACTTGTGGCCTGTGAAGACCGTCACTGCCTCTCTACGCTCGTTGTACTCCGCGAGCTTGAGCCAACCGTAGGCGATGAGTGCGACGTTACCGCTGCCGGTCTCTCGGGTGACGAGTCGGTTATCCGCGTAACTCTCGCCAGCAGTCGCGTCGGTGAACATCTCAAGCATCGCCTCTTTGTCGCGGGTGGTGTTTCGGACCATTGCAATCTATAGTAGGGTGGATAAGTACTTAAGTCTTTTTGCACCATAGCTGTGCGTTGCGGCATGGTGCAATCCTCATCACAAAAAGAGAGACAGTTAGATTATCTGATAGAAAACATCGTGATGACTTATTTCACCACGCTTCCAGTCGAATACAATCCACTGCCACATGAAGGGAGTGGTTTCATCGCGTAGTGTTGGCATCTTGTCACGTAGTGTCTGACAAATCTTGTCATACTTTTCAACTACCACAGTACTAACATGTTCATCGAGACCCATCGCACTGACGACATTTGAATCAATGCACATCTTTTCCTCGAAGCCGAGCATGGAAAGAACGAACGGTGCTTTCGCTGGACCGACTCCTTTCATGTTATCGAGTATGAATTTATGTGCCTTGTCCACGTCACCCTCTTCTAACATATCTGACACATCGTCCCATAGGTGTGCGTGGTCGAACGAGTGACGGATGTAGTCAGACTTATTGTTCTTGTAGTTGACACTTTGGAGTGCCGTATCGAGGTTCCATTCAGGTGGCCGACCTCTTGAATCAACACCTTCCCACAGTTGACGGAACGCCTCTTCGTGGATGTGAACAGGTGTCTGTACACTGATAACTGCAAACGAGTGACTCTTTTGAAGCATCTGAATCTGCTTGTTTCGACTCGCTGACAAGAAAGACTTCCGAGTCTCCCGAAGCGTTGCCTGTATGTCGTCGTACTGCGAGCGGTTACGTCGGTAGTGGTTCGTAACAAGCAACGGTGTGACTTGTTCCATACCCTTACTTGGTTGGACGACTACTTAAGTCTTGTTGCACCATGGTGCAAACCGCATCACAAAAGAAAAGGTAAACTACTTGACCTATCCGGTCGGAGTGCTACGCTTTTTGTATCCACAGTGTTCACACTTGTATTTAGTTGCTATCCGAGCGTTATGACGGTGACGGGGGTTCGTGATTTCAAAGTCATGCTTGTCACTGTCAGGATTATCGGGACAGTGGTTATCCGAGCTACTACACTCACCACACTTGTGACCGGCGAAGTGCGTTCTAACGACTGTATCGGCGTCGTAGAAGCTGTTACACTTTGTACAGAAGTACACGTCCAACTCGACCATAACAGCGACCATAGCCGTCACTGCACCCCATAGCTCACCCTCTTCCGACCGACGCTTGATGAGGTGACCTATCAGCATATCGTCACATGACTCTATCGCTTTTTCGGTGTGAGCAGCATAGCCGTCAATCCACGCACTCACGTCTCCACCTTCATTGACCTGTTGTATAGTCACTTCATGGCCATTAACGTCGTACTCTTCTTTACGGTGTGCCATACTACTACTTTGGGGATACGCATACTTAAGTGTTGTTGCACTTGGTGCAATTGAAAATAATTTGAAAAATCAAAATTCCGCGCAATTCGGGACTATGCTTTTATGTCAGGTCTCTTATCCTTTCCTGTTGACATGTCTGTTTGCTCATCTAATGTAGCTGTCATATCAAGAGGAATATACAACTCTGTTGACAGACCGATTGGTAGATACACTGGTGTAAACTACGCACCGTTAGCACTTAAGTCTTTTTGCACCATGGTGCAAACCGCACCACAAAAGAGAGCGACCGCTTGTGTCAGCGGTCAGTCAGCTTCTTTATTTCACGCTTGTAGTCCTCGTCAGAAAGTGGATGTGTCAACGAACCAGCACCACCCGTTCGTCGGCTGGTCGGAGGCGTCTCCCTATGTCCACATTCTTGACATGTGTCGTAGTACATCGAACCGTCACAGCTCGGTATCGGGCAATCACTTGCCATACTACATCATAAGAGTCTGTAGTACTTAAGTCTTTTTGCACCATGGTGCAATTCTACACAGGAGGGTGGCAACCCAAACCTGTCAGCTATCCTACCCTTCGAGACCACCCGATTCGACCCACTCGTTCACGGTCTCCTCATCGCCCCAGCAACCGGCTGGAGCGTCGTTGAAGAGCCACATGGTCCATTTCTTCATGTGTGCCTCGTTCGTCGCGTCAGCGCGTGAGAACGCTCCCATGAGGTCGTTACACAGGACTGCACGCATGAAGCCACCCGGTGGCCGACCCGTCTCCACGTAGGAGCGTGCGCCTTGCTGCATGTGTTCTGGTAGCCGTTCCACGTCGATGGCGTTGCGTTGTGCCATACTACTACATCTATTTGGAGAGTACTTAAGTCTTTTTGCACCATGGTGCAATCATCAATCGAAAAAGAAAGATGTCCTACCATTGATAGTTTCGGTCGTTGTGTGATGGTTTTAGTACTGACTGATTATGTTCTTCTACTTCGTAGTCAGGTGTTCGACAGTCGTCACATACTGAGTAGTATCCCTTCGAACCACAACCGTCACAAGTCGGAACATCTTGTTCCATACCCTTACTTATAGGTACATGCACTTAAGTCTTTTTGCATCATGGTGCAACCGTCACCGCAAAAAAGAGCGACCCTACCACGGTTCGACTTGTGGGTCTCTTGTCATCTCATGCTGACGCATGTCTTCAATCCGTCGCTCTTCACGGCAGTAAGGACAGTGGTTGTCTTCAGGGTAGAGACCCTCGTAATCAACCTCGTGCGTCATGCAGTACTCTTCGGCCTTTGGTGCAAACCGACCACACTCGACGCATCGCTGTTGGCCGTTCGCTTCAGGCGTGCCCGCTGTCTTGCCACACTGTGCGCAGTCAATCGCTACTTGGAGATTACCAAGTGACATACTAATCACTACGAGGGTGGAGTACTTAAGTATTGTTGCACCATGGTGCAAACCGTATCACAAAAGAAAAAGTCAACTATCTGACCTATTAGTTGGTGAACACTTCGATGTTCGTTTCAGGGTCAGGGTCGATTGTTTCCAACTCGTAACCATCTGCATATTTGGTGTGTTCGCAAACGGTTGGTGGGAAGCTGTCCATGTCGTCCAGACTTGCGTTGTGGCGTTCTGCCATACTAACACCAATGGCTTACGGGTACTTAAATCTTGTTGCACCATGGTGCAAAACTCATCACAAAAAGAAAATAATGTGTCAGATTATTGACGCCATTCCCATGCGTCGTGGTCGCTGTTTACCCTAATTATCCCGTCGTCAATGCGTGCAACTAAGTCATCCAGACTGATTGTTCGACTTGTTGGATTGTTGATATACTCATCCTCTTCGAGTATCTGAACTTGAACTGTCATGTCTTCATCAACCCACACACTTTTCACTCGAATGACATCACCGTGCGTTTCGTTGGTTGAAACATCGCGGTACTGCGCACCTGCAACGATTGGTGTAATGGCTTGTGCCATACTACAACATAGGGGTACGGGGTACTTAAGTTTTGTTGCACCATGGTGCAAACCGCATCGCAAAAGAAAAAGTCAATCAGTTGACTTACTCGAACTTTTCTGCTGCTTTCTCGACTGCCTTCTCTGCGACTACCTCACTCGATGCTCCGGTCTTCTCTGAGAGTCTGTCAGCGAGCGTCACCGCAAACTCAACCGCCTTGTCCGAGAGGCCGTCAGCCTCGCTGTATGCGGCGATACGAGCGTGTCCGGCCCAACTGTCGGGCATGACAGGTGCGAGTACTTTGTCCATTTCGTGGCGCGTCTCCGTCAGGTCAGTGTGTCCAACCATACTACATCATAAGAGGGTAGAGTACTTAAGTCTTGTTGCATCATGGTGCAAACGTCAATCGAAAAAAGAAGCCAGTCACTCAATCCTGACTGTACTCTCGTACCTCGAACGAGTCAACGGCGTCATCGAGTCGTTCGAAATCTGACTCATCCATCGCCTCGATGTCGGACTGTGCTTCCTCCTCCGAGTGGTAGGCTTCCGTCCTGTAGAGTTCATTTCCGTCTGAGTCGAGTGCAACCAACTCGTGCGTGAAGGTCGGCTCGAACTGTCGCATCTCTTTCATGTGCTTGCGCTCCTGTGCCATGGTCGCCATACCGTCAGGTCGTACCATACCCTCACTTGGAGGTACGGGTACTTAAGTCTTGTTGCACCATGGTGCAATCATCTGACTGAAAAATAAATCAACGTATCGCGCAGGATTCGGGACTATGCTTCCACCCAGTTGTGGCCGCACTCGTTGCCTCGGATGTCAGATATTTGAGCATCAGCGTAGGTGTTCGTTGCTCCGCACTTCGTGCAGATTAGGTCACTTGCCATACCCTTACTTGGAGTGACGAGTACTTAAACCTTTTTGCACCATGGTGCAAAACTCAACCGAAAAAGAAAAGCCTCACTCAAAGGTGAGACTCTAAATCTGTCCGACCACATGGACAGCGCGTCTCTCGACCGGGGTCAACCTCGAAGCCACACGACTCGCACCGCACAGTCATTCGTGCCATACAACATGATAAGGGAGTGGAGTACTTAAACCTTTTTGTTTCAGTTACGTCCTTCGAACTCACTGACACTTTCTCAGTAAGTTGACACGTGACTGAGAATTGCACCATGGTGCAAACCGCACCGCAAAGAAAAAAATCAGCCTCTTGACAGCTCTATTATTTCGTCACTTTTCTGACCTTTCCGATGTCGCTGTGTCGTTCGAGTCCGGTGTGAAACCCGTGCAGGTAGCCGATGTCGCTGTACCACGTGTGAAGGTCTCCGGTTTCCTGTCGTTTGAACTGAATGTCATCGAACATGACATTTTCGACCGTCGCCTTGAACGAGGACACACCGAGGTGACCACGTGCTCGGTCGTTGACATGAACCGTCACTTCGTCGCCTTCGGCTAATTCGTCCGAGCTAACTCGCTTCGGGGTGGCTTTTTGTGCCATACCCTACCTACA
>LFCJ01000805.1_pt1 | contig 20555 bp, 27 predicted proteins | sample 643141 | NCBI WGS metagenome assembly LFCJ01 (sample SAMN03766243, study PRJNA286221) | soda lake metagenome | biome: soda lake; feature: Kulunda steppe; material: water; isolation source: sample B1-Br-g2 brine of Lake Bitter-1 | place: Russia: Kulunda steppe | collected 2010-07
ACACACACACACACACACACACACACACACACACACACACACACACGCATACACACACACACGGCGCGCGGCAAACGTGCATCCACTGCATTTCAAATTGCATGTACACGCGCGCACTGCGTGGGCACTAATGCTGAGAGGTCCACACACGGCGCGCGGCAAATGTGCATCCACTGCATTTCAAATTGCATGTGCACATGCGCACTGCGTGGGCACTAATGCTGAGAGGTCCACACACGGCGCACGGCAAATGTGCATCCCCTGCATTTCAAATTGCATGTGCACGCGCGTGCATGCACGCACACGCGCGCGCTGCGAGGGCATTAACACACAGTAGCATGCACGCACAAGCACACCGAAATGTGAGCAGAGGTGCACACATGCAAGCACATGCACACACACACACACACACACACTGGCATGCACACACCACGTGAGCCTGCACCAAAATGTGAGCAGAGGTGCGCACATGCAAGCGCATGCACACACACGCACACTGGCATGCACACACCACGTGAGCCTGCACCGAAATGTGAGCAGAGGTGCACACATGCAAGCGCATGCACACACACATAGGCATGCACACACCACGTGAGCCTGCACTCGCTGCCCCAGGCCCTCCAGCCGCTTACCATGGGCAGCCCCCAAGTACGGTGACCCGTGCCACTCATAGTACAGAGGCGGCTGCAAGGCACAGGCAGCGTCCACAGCCCCGTGGGTAGTTGATGCGGAAAATTGCAGGCTGTGTGTGCGTGTGTGCGTGTGCTAGGGCAGCGCAATCTGGCCGACGGCGGGCGGCAGCTTCAGCTCCTCTCATAAGACAAGCCCTGCCAAGCGCCACAGCCTCCGACGAACCAAGACCAGGCCATGGCTCTCGACTTATGGCACCAGGCCATGGCTCTCAACTTAGGGCTGACGCAGACCAGCCAATCCATGCCTCGGCACCTGATCCAGCAGCATGGCCTATCCCAAGCACAGTGCCGCCAAGCCCCACACGCACGCACAAATTATAGAATTCTACACCAATCGAATGACCAGCGGCATGCACGCATATACATACAAAACCCACGCACATACAGACATGCACGTTCGCACACACAAACATTCACATACACACACACGCACACAGACACACACGATCACACGCACTCGCAAACGCAAGGCCACAGGCTGCTACGCTTGAGCTTGAAGCCCGTGCAGCACCAAGTGCGTGCACGGCATCGCTGCTTAACAAGTCCGGAGGGCGTGCATGCACACACGCGTGTGCATTACTTGCCACAACTGTGCACACGTGCAGGCAATCCCCAGCGCCTAAGCCTGCCTGCTTGCCACACGCCACGGCCATTTAGCGGTGCCTGAGAATTCATGACGCCTGGGAATCCTTGATACAATTCCTGGATCACAAATCCTGAACCCTAACCCTAACCGATGACCGGAGCGAAGCCCCAATATGAGGGCTCACCTGTGGGTCTCCCCTCACAAGGGTGGCACTGTGGCGCCCTGCACGCAGCACCAGACACATGGATGGACACATCAGCCGGCTCCTTGTTTGTTTCCTGGAGGCGAGGCTGCGTGGAGAGGCGCCAGCAGCAGCGGGTGCTAAGCACAGTGCAGGGGGTTGTGGAGGGTGCATGCCCCCAGGGCTGCCGGAGCGGGCAGGAAGGCCAGGATACCCCAGCAGCCAGGGATGGGGGCCATCAAAGGGGAGGCCAGGCGGTGAGGATAGCAGCTAAGGTAGAGCCACGGAGGGTAGGGCACACCCCAGCGGCCAGGGAGGGGAGCCACCAAAAGGGAAGCCAGGCGGTGAGGATAGCAGCAAAGGTAGAGCCACCGAGGGAAGGGCACACCCTAGCGGCCAGGGAGGGGCGCCACCAAAGGGGAGGCCGGGCGGTGAGGATAGCAGCCAAGGTAGAGCCACCGAGGGAAAGGCACGCCCCAGCGGCCAGGGACGGGAGCCACCAAGGCCACAAAGCTCAAGCTGGGCTTCCTACACATGGCGAACGACCGAGGCCTGCCTACATGGAATCCACTGTGGTCTCAGCCTCTGATACGGGAGAGAGGACGAGGAGGACAAGGAGGGCACGGGTCCACGACAAGCAGGGTCACCTGTGCCTGCACCTGCAGGCCATCTCGTCCCCCCGTCCTTCCCCTATCCTTCTTACAACATCTACCACATATTCCTGTCCCATCCCTCCCATGCACGCACATACCTGTCTCGCATACCTGTCCCATTCCCATCCTCTACATGCATACACCGTCCCTGTGTAATTACCCTCACCCCATTCACACACACACACCTGAGTCAAGTATGGCCAAAGCAACCTGCCTGGCCACCTCCTCTTGCGGCCGGGCGCACACACTGCGAGCACCCCTGTCTGCGGCCTTGGACAGCTGCGCCTTGAGGGTCAAGGCGCCCAGCAGGTACCCTGCCCTGCCGTACAGCACCTGAACCCAAGCAGGCCATGCGGCCCATGAGTACAGAGGGAGTGAGACACTGAAGAACCACACGCAGGCCCGGTGCGCTCTGGCCACAGAAGGCGGCACTTGTCGTAAAAGGCACACCAATGCACCAGTGCCAGTCAGCTGATAACGCAACAGATGGCATGTACTGGGTTGCCACTCGTGCGTGCACGTGTGTTATTCACACACAAGAATGCCGTGGTACCACTGGGGCCTGCAGTGACCAACGGCAGAGGCATGCCAAGAACAACAAAGAGAGCAACGTGCTGCGCCTGTCTTCTTATGCCCACGCCTTCAATCATCAGCATGTGTGAAGTAGTACACGGCTGCTATCAGCTGTGCCCAGATGGCATTGAAAGCTGCACACAGGGGCTACGACACAAGCATGTGCCTATGTTCAGCGCAAGGTTGTTGCTGATACTCATGCACACCAAGATGGGCAATCACACATGCACACCCCACAAACACACAAAGGCACACAGATCAATCAGCGTGACTACGCGTGCAGGGGTACCTCGTCACTGTCGCATGTGAGGGCATGCTGCGCACAGCCGAGGAACGCCTGGCAGCACTGTTTACAGCGTGCCCTGTTGTTGCACGGGTTGGCACACACAGGCAGGGATCAGTGTTGAGGAGCAAAAGCACACAGTGTTGAAGAGCGAAAGCACAAAGGTACAACGCTGAACACAACGCACACAAATATGGCTCCGCATCAAGCGGCACATGGACCTGATGACCTGCCACGATGTGATGCCAGGCTGATGAATGGTCGCATCATCCTGTGGGAAATAAAGCCTTGCATAACACTGCACGTTTCGAAAGGCTGCATTGCTGCAGTTACACTGCTACACTCTGCGGATGCTGCCCCAGGCAAAGGTTGGTGTGCGGTCAGGGTATGATTGCCGCCAATGTTCGAGCAAACACTTGCATGATGCTGCACATAACCAACCAACAGATTGCTGGCCCATTGTTGGCCGAACTCTTGCTGCTACCTCTTAGCAATGCATGCTTGCTTGGGCCTAGGTGTGTGCACACACAAGCCAGCATGCGCACACAAGCCAGCATGCTCAAACAAGCCAGCAAGACAAGCCGGCATGCACACACAAGCTGGCATGTGCAATTGAAGCCAATGCCATCCTCAGCACAACCATGAAGTATGAGTGGTCTGAGCAGAAGCACGAGCGACACACGTTCACATGCGCAGCTTGTGCTGCTGGCCTCTGCGCACAAATGTGCCTCCTAAGCAACAGGCTCAACACAACAATAGCGTGTGTGACCAGCACAATTGCCATGCTCGCCACACCCACCAGTGCTCGTCTGGGCTTGACAGCCCCTGCTGCAGCTGCTGCTGCTGAAGTGAGGGCACTTGCACCTCAGACCCGCCGGGGGGGGCTGTATGGGGGGCAGCAAGGCCGGGCGTGCGCGCAGCAGCTGTGACCGTAGCTGCCGCGCTGTGCACGAGCGCGCCCGTCATGTACACCCCAGCAGCGCCTGCGAAACGCAGCACATTGCACAAAGCAGCGAACGCGGCATGTGTGTATGCGTGCTCAGGGCTGCGATTCCAACACGCAGCGTGCTCGCAGCCCAAAACAGCAAAACAATGCCCGGGCAGAAGCAGTTCAAAGGTACCTGAGCGGGATCCCTCAGGCGTGCGGTCCTCGCAAACCAGAGCGCAGGCTCGCCACAAGCAAGCAGCCCCTGTGCCATACAGAGAGCACAATCTCACTGCTGAGGCCGAGTGCAGCCGTTGCTGCAGGCCATAGACTCAGGCCCCTTCTGCGGGCCCCTCTGTGGCGCTCACCATCCAGGAGGCTGACTTGCCTGCCGGGGTGCATGCCCCTTGCTGCCAGCTCCCCAAGAGCCTGCACATGCGCCGCGCCATGCACACGCATGAGTGCAGATGGAATATGCCAGATTTTACCTGAGGCATTTTTTTTTAAAGCTGCCTGTGCACGTGCGTGAGCACGCATGAAGATCCTGCGCACACGCGCGCTCACATGCACACACATCACACAACATGTGCACAATTACATCCACCGACCTGAGTGGCTGTCAATGACTGTGCAGACATCACCTATCAGCAGGACAGGGCAAAGCTCTCTTCCTGCCCCCAGCTGCTCGAAGGTTCCCTAGTCAGTGCCAGCCACCATATGCTCTCGCCTGCTGATGCACTTGCACGCCGGCCTGCTTGCGCGCTGGTACACCTCTTTGCCGCGGTGCACCCTTGTGCCACAGTGAGCGCACCACACATATGCTGGATTCGCCCATATTCGCCGGTGTCCCTGCTGCCCGGTGCAAACTTGACACGCTGCAGCACATCAGCGCCCCACACAGCAGGGCACAGTACTTAGGGCTGCCTGCTGGCTCCTGCGACACTGCCCCCGGTCGGCGGACACAGCAATGAGGCATGTATCATTTATGACTGAGCTGAAACCTCTCAGTGCCCGTAGTCAAATAGCTAGTTACTGCGGCCGATTGCTGCGCACCCTTGTATGCTGCTGGCTCAGTGCAGGGGCACGCTCAGCGCGTGTCATGCAGCAATGAGCGCTCCGGCACCATGTGGAGGGAGGGCATCATCAGGAGGAGGGCATGAGGAGGAGGACAGCCTCGTGGTTTCTTGCGCACCTGGTCGGCCACAGGTGGACCATGGTCAGCCAAGTAGACTATGGTCCGCCAAGTGGACCATGGTTTGCGCACGTGGCCGGCCAGGTGGACCACGGTTTGCGCACCTGGTCGGCTAGGTGGACCATGGTCGGCAGCACGCCCGCCGCCAGTGCGGCTGCTGAGCCGCCGGGGATGGCTGCGTTCCGGTTGGCTTGGAGGACAGTGTGCAGGTGCCACAGCGCATGAGCTATGCCGGCGGTCCCTGCGAGCCCGCAGCGCAGTAGGGACAGAGGCTTTCTGGAAGCAGCGTGCACCACAGCTGGCAGCGGAACTTGACTGATCTGCTTCTCTCAAAGGCATAGCGGCGCACGTAACCATGGCCGCATTCAGCATGAAGCTGAGAGGACTCTGAATGAAGGGGGCGCAACAGCTCCGTGCAGGCTGCAAAATGCGTCAGACCTGGTAAGGTTGCACGCACAGTTTTAAGTATGGCATTCTCCGGCTGCAGTTCTCAACGTCACGGGCTCACCGGTGTAGCAGGTCGATTTGCTGCGCAGCCCTGTAGATAGACCTTCTTGCAACTTGGGCAGCACGACTTGCTGAAGCGTGTTTCCCAGTTGGAGCTCACATTGCTGCACATTGCTCACATCTGGCAAACCTCCATAGTCTGGGTGTCTGTGGTGCACGTGATTTGAGAGTAAAATTGTTTCAGGCTGTTCCAGGCTGGCCCAAATCCAGAAAGTGCAATGAAAAACAGACCACACAACTTCAAATGATCTGTCAAACTTTATGCAGGCAACACGCTCCAAGACCCCGTCCTGTGTGTTTGGCTGCGGGGCAAGAATGCACAGTCTTTGGACTAACCGGAAGGCTTAAGGCAAAACTGTTCCACACCTGTGCTGCCTCATCCAAACCCAGCATACATTACCAAACTCTCCTCAACTGCAACTCTATTAGATGTTAGAGCTCCTGAGGCAAACTGGCAGCTGCAGCTCTGAGCTGCAAAGAACAGGAACTTGATTGCAGACTCTTCAGGCTCTTACGAAGCCGAAGTTGCCACATGATAGACGAGGCTATTCCTTTTCAAACCATCATAAACTGCTTCCAGGAAGTGATTTGCTGTTGTTCTGGGGCACGCCAGGCTCAGATCAGCTTTCTACATTCATCCCCAGGGGACTGGTTCTCCACATATTCAGACCTCTCAAACAAGCACTTCCACATTGATGCCAAGCACACCTGTTGGGGATGAAGCGGGAGCTCGACATTGGGCGTTCGTCACGGATCACGAATTATCAGGGGGTACGCCACCGAGAATTTCCGAGAAACTGAGTGAAGCATGGAAAATATTCCGCCCAGATCAGAGAAGAAGCTTACCCAGAGCATTGGGTATGAACACGATTGAATCATTAGCTTAGCTTAGTAATAATTTAACACCTCCAGCCATTTTCAAATGTGAACGTTGGATGCAGCGCACCAGGAACAGTGCCTGGCTTTGCATGATGCTTGCTGGCCTTATTCATGGAGTACTGCACTCCCATTCATGAGCGCCGGTTCGGATGGGCGCAAGGAAGGGAATGGCGCGAGGTTGGGACTGGCGCTATATTCATCAATGCGAGCATGCCAAAGATTGCTCCCAAACATTGTAAAAGCTTTCAAATGTAAGTTTACCCTTTCTGGCATCCGTGGAGTGCAGTTTACATGGTCCCCAAGAACACAAGCAGCTCTCCCACCAAAAAATTGGTTAAACCAAAAGTATACACTTTTGACCCTCCGCGCTTATGCTCTCTCCCGAGGGCCCTCGGCGCAGGTATCCACCACTTCCCCCTAAAGGCCTATACCAACTGCGCAAATGGGTCCAGCCTACTAGGGGCAAGCCTGCCCCGGGGCCCATCAATCGTGACCCATGGGCCTGTGAATCACAGGCTGTGATGCTCGTGACTGCATTTGCTTATGCTCTGTAGAGCAGTGTTGCACGATTGTGATCGCACAGTATGCAAGTGTTGTTGACGTTCCTTGTTACAAAACTGCACCTCAACTACGTTTGAAAACCTAGAACACCACCTAGGTTTCCACCAACTCTCCTCGAGGAGGAGCTCTGAACGCTTAAAAATATGATGCTAGTACTACTAGTAGTTGTGTCTTTTCACCGAAAGAAAAAACTTTGAATTGAACCTAATCAAGAAAAATTTTCAGTATACAGAAGCCGTGGTGTATTGGAGGTAAACTGCGCTCTGGAAAGATTTCCTACCTCAGTACATAAGCCGTTTGTGCCAAAAGGCAACACACCCACCCAGGCCACCAGGGACATCCGATTCAAGCCAGACTTTACCTCTTTATATCATGATATATTTGAGAAATGAAAAAATAAAAACTTCATACACTCGCGCGAACAGGTTTGTTCTTCATTTTCTATAGAGGCAGTAGAGCACTCCCTACATCAATCAAGAAAAAGATGACACTTTGGGCCAAAGCGCCCAGAAAACTTTCTACCAGAAGCTGGGATTATGTGAAAAAAGGGCATACCAAAGCTTTGAGTCAGTTGCTCACCTCTGAAGTTTTGTGCATACGTAATGAGTTAGATGTGCACTAGGAACGAAAAGAAAGGGAAACTCCCAAGGCAGTTTTAAAAATGTGTCATGAACCAAGCTTAGGGGAAAAGTTCCAGTCGGGCATGAAAGAAGATATACCTTGGCAGTAAAAATAGTCCATACATCAAATAAGGAAAAAGGGCCACCTAGGGCCAATGCACCGTATCACATTTCCACCAGCGAATAAGGAACAAAAGCAACCAATTGGTGTCAGAAGGGTGACAAGCAATGCCTCACTCCTGTCTTTGATGATAAGAGGAGACATGAGCTTTCTCAATAACATGTCTGAATTAGCAAGATTATATGTATTCTTTAGCAAAAGAGCCTGAAGCGTCACAGCATGCTTGGTAACTTTTTGAGGATCAGGACCAAGATTATTGCAAGGCTTCATACTTGGATAGCTGTAAATGGTTCCATCTACCCCCAAAAGGATGGTGTGGAGGCAAACTTTGCTGCAGCTTGTCGACAAGTTAGAGCCAAATGCAATACGTCATTTGACTTAACGTTGCTGGTACGGTAGAGGTATTGCAACAATGGAGTGACAACACAGTTGGAATTATATAGGATAAAAGGTGCAGTGGTCAAGGAATTCTGTGATTTAATTTACCTTTGGCAAAAGCAGCCCATTAGGGGGAAAAAAGCAGACCAACCCAAGCCCAGATTCTTTAGCCAAACGAAATAGGATTCTATAGCGGATTATTTCAACTCTTTGTGCTCACTTGTCACAAATCCAAAGGATACATCAAGCAGATGCTCCTCTCTCTCTCTCTCTCTCACACACACACACACACACACACGCGCACTCTCAATTGTAAGCTTGCATCGAAGATCTGCACGAATAAGATACAATGTTTAAGGCATCACCCAAGAAAAAACAATTCATTGAGAAAACAAGAAAACTACCCTATTCAAAACAACAAGATGGGAAAAAGGATTACCCAGGGTTACTTTTCAAAAAGGTACCTTCCGACCCCTCCATCAGGGGTCCCCCTTCAAAGGAACCAAAGTGTGAGGAATGTAAATAACACCCCCTACACCTAAGAGAATGACATGAAGGACATGGTCTCCTGCAATGCTGCATCTGAAGCTACCGTGCTGAGCATGGGCAGCTTGGAGCTGCTGCTCAGGGCGGGTGTCTTCACAGTACTTGATCTCAATGAGATAGGTGGTACGACGCTGCCAAGGGAGGTTCTCGGGGCGAGTCTGTCTAGGCCGGTAAGCTGTGGCTGGTGATGGGGATCTGCCTCCAGCTGCGGTGGCTGCCGCTAAAGAACCCTGCCCCCTACGCAAAACCACCCTCCTTCTACTCCTTAAAGTAAGGCCTTGATCATTGGGTTACTCAGTTACCTTACTTGTATTGAAAATGATTTATAATGTAAGATCTGTGGCTCATACATGTGAGGGTCAGAAGAGGAATATGGACAGCAAACGTGCATGGAAGGCCCGTAGTGCCCCAATGGGTGGCTCTTTGTTGAACCAAAACACACCCTGGTGCTCCCTCCCACCCTAAAACTACACCACACCACATGCATTTTAGGTCTGAGGTCTTACCGACCACTATCACTCCGTATTTTGATATATTATTTTGTTTTGTTTTGTTTGTTTTTGCTGCAAAAATATTAGAAACTTTTCTTAACAATGTATTCTGTCATGGAGCCTAGAGAGTTGAGATGAGGCAATACATCCCAAGCTCCCTGCAATGACCAGCTACAGCGCAGCCCCGCATGCATATATATATATATGCATATATATGCATGGGTATCATACATGACTCAGTGAATTAAATAGAAGCTGACCCTATGCAGAACCCAAAAACATTCCCATACAGACACCCTGGTGGCCACCTCTGATATTAATTGGAAAATAAGACTTCGCCAATGGTGCATCAAGCCTTGGATGTCAGACAAATAACCAAGGATTACATATGGAGCTCTCAATTTCTTGGATTTTGGTACTATTCAATCAGTCCACAATTGCATTGAATGGCCGCAGACCCCAAAACCTGTACAGACCCCCAAGCGCCCCTTTTCAAGTGCCACTTACTTGCAAGAAATGTTGTACCAAGTATGTATTACTTGTGGATGTCAGCTGAATCTTAGAGAGTTTAAACCTCTAAATTTCTTGGAACTGGGGGTTTGTCCGTGTGCGCATCAGCTTTCAAGATGCCCAAGATGCTTTTCAGACTTTTGGGATATACTCACCCAGATACTTTTTTTGTATTTAACTACAGACAGAGCGTCTAGTACCCTGACCTTGTGCAGAACTCCATCACACCCCAACGCTGGGCAACAGCTGCCTGACACACCTGCAAACACATTTTCCATTTAAAGGTTTCGCATCTGTTTAAGTAAAGCTTGCACCCCGGACCACACACAGGCCCCTTCTCTTCCTGTTTCAGAGGCAGCAAAAAATCATCTTTCTGACACGTATTTCAAGGCAAAAGATGGTGAAGGGGTTGTAAAAAATAAGTTGGGCAAAAAAATGCAAGCTCGAGTGAGACAATTATGGCTTGACAAGGGATGGGGACGATCAGCTGGTGTTGCTTGACAATGTCTGTTCCATATGTTGAGCTATTCCCTTGAAATATTTTACTGCCATCTGGCTGTATGTTTTCTATTGCTGGGAGTAGTCATGCTCTAAGATTGCAATCAAGGCTCAGGTTGCTTTTTGATCTTTTTGTGGCTGGAGCAGAGGGTATACAAGTCAGGAGGGGCGTGTAATTTGGGTGATGGGATGGATGTGGACAAGATATACAGCCTCATCCATTCCCCCAGGGTCACATATTGTGTATACATTACTTGGGAGAGAGTACTGGTCTTTCCAATGCAAGGCAAATTAAATTTTTTAGGCTAGCACTTACGTCACACTCATTTTATAAGGCAAATTTGCAAATGGTTACACGTGTTTATGATAAAATGCTTTCAGTATAATCAAAAACTAACACATGAATAGCTTTCTCACCACATGTTGTCTACTTTTTTATAAAAGCTTACACCATTTGGCATTGAGAAAGTTTTGCATTGAGGATTGCTGCGTAATTGCTGAGACGCACACGAGCTATCTTTGCCCAAATGGCCGATAAATCAAAAACGCATACTGCTTGATTTTTACTTACCAGCGAATGAAATTGGATGGTGCTACTTGGAAGCGGACCATGCGCACACTTTTTTTGCTGGAAATAGCAATCATTCACTGTCTGCAACACTATTCGACGTGAGGCACCTTCAAATTGAAATGCATCAAGGCACTGCCGGAAAATGGACTGCGTCAACATGTTGCTCCTAGTTCGTTGCACATGAATGACTCCTGGTAGAAGTTGATCTTTAAGGCGTTGATACACTGAAATTTCTATGTGTGTCCAGTTCAAATCAGAAAGCTTGTGTGCTATTGTATGCCAAGCCTTACACTTCACTTCATCGAGTCGAAAACCTGCCACTCTTGAAAGACACATTAAAGCATTGTGTTCTTCTCTGAAAAATTCTATAAATCGGACATGACCTATGTCCAGAGCCCAAGAAGATCCTTTATCATCAATGAAACAGTTCTTTGTATCTCTCTTGTCATATGATCCGAAGATCTCATACAGCAAATGCACATATGCTGCACTTGTTAACGACATTTTGCTTGCATGTAACCTGAAATTTTCATGTTGCATGTCGTGCAATTCCTTTATGTAATCCATTACAATGATAGGCACAATACTCGTTTTCTTCTTTAAATATTGTAAACAACTTCCATTTAAGCTCTTTAAAACATGCAAACCTTCACCCTTGGCCAAAGATGTCATAGCTGAAGTATAATTGCTGCTCAAAGCAACATATGCTTTCACTGTTGGTCGGACTCCCAATTGCAAAGTTGCATCAATTGCATAAGCCAAAAGCTCATATTCTTGATCATGGAGATGCGTTTTTTTGGTAGTCGGAAACTTTGCTATAATTTCAGGACTGGTCGCATCATGAATCTGAGGATTAGATGAGCTAGGTGCATCAAGAAGAACAAAATAAGATGTATGCATCCATTTGATTTTCCCGCGGACGTTTCTAAACACTCGTTCTATGCAAGGATTTATGTCTTCTGACAAAGTGATCTTTAAGCAATGGTGCAAAAGTATAAGCTGAAAACACATTACTAATTTTTTCTCAATCATCTCCTGCATGTGGGGTTGGGCATGGGATGTGTTTGATCGGTGCACAAAAGAGGGCAGGGATCAGGATGAGGGCGCCGGCTCATGCGTGGGTGCGCAAGTGCGTGCATGTGTGTGCAAATGCGCGTGTGCATGCATGCGCACAGGTATCCTAAGTGTTGCAATTATCTAACGGTGCAGCTCCAGGTCACCACGTAATCTCAATTGCTTGAGCTGAAGTAAACGCAACCAAGAAATGACCATTGATAACCAGTGGATTGCATTTGCAAGGAGCAGATTCTCTATCTTTTATTATGTGTAAACTCACCAGGTAAGCCAGGTGTAGTGTATTATCGCTGGCAGATTTCATGCTTATATGATAAAGAAGAGAGAGAGAGAGAAAGACCAGGGTTCCAAGGTACTGGTTTCTGATTTAAGCTGCCGGGTGTTTGTTAATTTCTCATGGAATTCTTCAGCATAAAAAGGGTAAGTGGCACAGCCAACGCCAAGCTTTTCACACCTTGCTCTGCCTATAATTTTCATGCTAAACTGCAATCCTTGCCGTTGCAAGGCATGTTGCGAGGCCTTAAAAACCTATATGCTTAGCCTGTAATGGGGCCTGTCAAGTTTTTTGGGGGTCTATTATATGAAACTTGAATGAGCTCCACACAGATGTGTAGCGTGAGTGCACAACAGGTTCATAACGCCCAGACAGGTATTAACCTACAATACATGAAATACATGAAATTCAGGCCTGAGGACTTACCTACCACAAGGCATTTTCACTCCATATCATTTTTGTGGCTCGTTTAATTTGGCTGAGACGTTTCTTATAGAAAAACACATGTCTCAAGAAATTGTATCCTGATAAAGTGCCTTAAGAGGTGAGATAAGGCGACATATCCCAAGTTCTCTACAATGACCAGCTATAGCAAAAGCCTTCATGCGGGTAGTCATATGTAACTTAATGAACTGAATGGCAGCTGTTCCTATGCAAATCCACTGTTAAATAGACTTATACATAGACTAATTTCATAATTGCATTGAATGGCTGCAGACTCCAACCCCAAAACCCCATACAGACTCCCAAGCACCCCTCTTCTGATCTTACTTGCAAAATAAGAGAGTACCGAGTGTGCATCATTCTTTGAAGTTAGCCAAACCTCAGAGAATTTGAACCTCTCGATTTCTTGGATTTGGGGGGTTTTGTCCATGCTTTTGGTGGTTCGTAAAAACTTTTAAATGCCTAAAGCACTCACTGGACTTTTGAGATGAACTTGTACTCACCCAAAGATGCTCATTTCTGTACCTACCTACAGCGTCTATTACTCTGATCTTGCGTAGAGCTTCAACACGCCCAACAGTTTGGCATCAGATGCTTCATTCACCTACAAACCACAAGTTTGTGTACAAATATTGCATCTGTTTATGGAAAGCTGAGCATTACAGTCTGCATCAAACACACTGTACAGCTCAATGCACTTGATTGATCTTTGATTAGTCACAATTAGAAAGATCTCTCCCAATCAATGCCACTCACACACGCTATTAGGATTGTACATGAAAATTTATGTAAGCATAATTCTGCATGCGTCCGAGAGTCATACCAAATGCCTAGAAAAGGTTTCAACCTTTTTAGGAGAGGATCTGAGTGTATGCATCCTGCCAATGCACAATGGCTGCTGCTGGTGGACCTGAGGCCTGATGCAGCTCCTGTGCAGATATTTACATGTTCAGAGATGCAACCTCTTCTACCTACCAGTGGACAGATCTAGAGTGAAGAGAGGGGTGCTCCAGTTCTGAATATCCTTCGGGATATCACAGAAAAATTAATTATTAGGCATTAAAATAATTTAAATTTATGAGGAGCCTGTTTTGGGAGGTCAGGGAGTTCGAGTTGTCCGAGGCGTGCCACAGCAATCGTGAGCTATGAGGACGGCCTGGAAGCTGAAGATGATTATGAATCAGTCTCGTTAAAACATAATTTCATCTTTATGCCTTGGTTCATTTCACGGGCCAGGAGATCTCTAGAGCTTCAGTCTAGTAAAACTGAAAACATGTGAGATCAATGGAAGTTGGCCACGAGCAGAACTTGAATAAGGAAGGTGTGGCTGCAAGTGCAACAAGTCATGCCTTGGGTGCCGGTCTTCAGACTCTCTGGAAAGGGAATGACTAACTAAGATGCTCCTTGATCGATGCGGGGAATGTTTAAGCTGATTCTAATGCTGCCGCCACCCATCTTTGTTCTGCGGACGCTTGAGCACCTGTTGGTACCAGGAAGACATTTGAGCACTGCTGTTGCCTGCTTGGTAAGCAGGTGAGTTGCCTAAGAGCTTAGACAAATTCAGAAGAAGTAAGACAAATTCAGAGAGCTAAGACAAATTCAGAAGTCAAAGTCAAGATCTTCCTCATAGATCCGGTGATGGACGCTTCGGGCAGCAGGTTGGCAGGGACGAACCGCGTGCCGCGCATGCTAGGCATGGTGGCCGGGTTCTGTATTTTTTAAAAGATCTGGAAATGTTGTATAAACTAACTGCAGACGGCGCCTGGTAGGGATGCGGTCCTTGCAACCAGGTGGGATGATCTGAAACGCACATCCAAACCATCCCTTCCTTCTTACCTAATATTGCTCCAGGTGCTACCTACAGAAAGTGTTGGACTGCGGAGTTCATAGAGGCGTGTGTGGGTCTACGTGCAGCAGAAACATATGCCAATTGCATTAAGGCTGCAACTCCCCTCCCCCTACAAGACTTTGTGGTGGACTTGCGTGAGCGCTTGCATGCAGTATGGAGGGAGCTGGATGGTGCAGATCCTTGGACACTTGCTCAAAAACTGGCTACTTATCATGCATGGATGGCCTTGCCTCTCAAACCAAGCAATGTGCGGGGCCCTCCCCATGTGTTGCCTAGGTACCTGGAGCTGGAACTAAGTAGGTATGTGCTTCGGAACATTCCTCGTTTTTGTTTGAGAGCTCATACCCTAAGAGTTGAAACCGGTTGTTGGCAAAGCCACAATAGGATCTGTGACAAATGTGACTTGCATGATGTCCAGGACAAAAATCAGGTCCATTTTTTGTGCCCTTGCTTGGAAATGTGCTATTTAAGAAGGAGATTTGTAGAACAATTTGCTGATATTGCTGGTAGGACTCACATTGGAGACACAGGCGCTTTTTATTTTGACAACTTTGGAGCTGAGGATGTGAAATTGTTTCTCTTGAAGCAGACATACAAATCATTCCATCTTCTCTCTGAGACAATGGATATTCTTTGTCGGGCTGGCAAAGTCCAGCAAGCCCAGCAGTCAACCCATCTGGCTGAAGGTCTAAACCCATTGTAACTTAACTTACCTAAGACGGAATACCCCTAGTTTTAGTACTCTACTCCCTCTGATGTCTGGATCTTCCGGCTCAAATGTGTTCTTGGTACAAAATGGCTTCCTGATGGGGCCAATTACCACAGAGAAATAGGCATCCCATATTCTTGAATGATAGTTTAAGGCACTGAGCTCCGCTTCCATCCTGTGCAGTCGAATCTGAGGTGCATCATGATTCTGATTCTTATAGAGCCTGATCATTGAGCAACTTCTTGCCATAGATTGCTAAAATCATAAGCCCAAATGAACACCTGCACTTAAATCATCGGCAATGGCTCATTCCGGCAAAAACATACAAAAAATATTAAGAGATCAAATGAAAGAATAACTAGACGGTTAGCAAAAATAAGCAGTACTTTGCCCAGTGTTTTGCCCAGTTTGCTTTTTCACTCTACATGGAAAAGCAAGAAACCTCTTTCTGCCTTATTCACTCTTTCAACATGGCTTTTGGTGAGCGCATAATCTCTGGCGGTGCCGTGCTTTCACATATTCAACAAGTGGAGAACACTTTAATGAGCTGCAACCTACAAGATTTCAATAACCTACGACGCCATCACACTCAAAATACCGGCAATTTCAACATTATGATTCTCAACCACTGCCTAAGTAACTCTCATGAAATTAAGACTTGAATTACTTGCTTCACTATGCCCGTACAGAGCTGGCAAATGGCCAGATAGATAAGCCAACAAGTGATAGAAGATTCTCTCCTCGACGCTGCCTACAAAGATGCTGTCATTCTTACCACTGTCAATCATAACTCCCAAGGGCACGCAGTCACCCTTAAACGCAATGGTAGCCCATCTCAAAGAACCAGCACCTGGTATGTGTTGGATTCCCAAAATAGCTATCCTAAAGCCCTTCTCACTCACAATGGTTGGAAGCACCTGCGAGGGAGCACCTGCAAGGGAGCGTCTGGGATGGCCTGGACCCATGCTCTGATCTTCATCTAGCTGACAGCTCTTTTCCTTCTAATCCAGAAACCTTTGTCCATAACAATGTGGCCACCCTCTTGGATACCACACAAGAACCAACACCAGCCACATCTCCCACTCTTAAAAACAAAACAAAATTAAACAAATCCCCGCCGATGCACAGTCCAACCATGGCAGATTGTACATACACTGAATCTTATGACATGCCCGCCTCTAATACAAAGCTAAAAGTCATGACCATAAATGTCAGAGGCCTCTTCAAAAGTGATTGGTTACTGCGACACACTAATGTCACCCACAACCCAGATATCCTGGTCCTCACAGAAACCAAGCTGACTAAAGCACGCAAGCCAAGAACCTGGATGGAACACCTCCTGAAAGGGTTCAAATGGTGGTCTGCCTACAACAGGTCAAGTGGCACCATTATCTGTGTTCGAGAAAGTGTGGCCCTGGCCACACATTGTACAAGTGCACTCCTTAATCCTGATGATAGGGTCGGCTCTGTCGTTCTCAGAGGAAGTGACACTGACCTCCTGCTTACAGGCACTTATTAGCCTTCCAACAAATCTGATGACGCCCTTGCATGCATTACCGAGATGCAAGTTCAGATTGATCTTTCATTAGCTTACACAGCAACTGCACCCCCCAAATTCTTGGTGATATGAATGCCATAGCATGCGATAATGACCGTACCAGCGGTGACACGCACGCATCTGACAGAAGATATCGAAGCTTTCTCCGCTCTAACAACCTCTCTCCCTGCACGGAAAACAGCATCAGCCCCCGGACTCATTGCCAAGCAGCTGGTAAAGACTGCAACGACAACACCACCAGCACGTTTAGCCACATTGATGACATCAACCTGGCAGCTGACCTTGCCACACAATGTCCTCCCTGTCACACATGCGAGCTTGGATATCTCAGCGACCACATTCCCTTTCTGATGACACTTCCTACCAGCACCCTCAAAATCCACATTCCCATCCTCAAAAATATTCCACCCCTTAAGTCCTGCCACTGTAAAGTTTTCAATTGTCCTGTCAATGATTTTAACCGGTTGAGTTTCATGCAATCCCTGCAAGACCCTGCATATGGGGTTGTGCAAGAGTAAGAAGACATCCTTAACACTCTCAATCGAGCGCACGAGGAAGCCATTGCTTTTCTGAGCAACTTAATTGCCAGAAATACTGCGAGACTCCACTCACTTTGCAGTAGACCTGCTGCAGAAGCAGTTGAAGATATGGCAAGTGGCGTGGCTAACATTATTCATTCTTTTTGTCAAGTTGCATTGAAAACATGCAGCACCAAAACAATCCTCTGACTTTAGCCACTATAGTCCACGTTCTGTCAGCAAAAAGTGCTGCTCTCCCAGCAAAAGAATTGGGCCTCATCAAATCCACACAGATTAAGCTCAAATCCTCTTTTGCCAGCCTGAAAGGCACCATGCTCACTGTCCTTGGGCATAATAAGAAAACTCAACCTCTCTGCAAGACTACTATGGACCTTACCCATCTCAGATATGACCTTTCACTCCATAAGCAATTGGAGGAGCTATACCTCAGCACCATTACCAAAGAGACCATTAACAAGATGGATGAAATGCGTTATAAAGAAGGTAGCCCTCTCTCGTAAGAAAATATAAAATATGATCAATGCCAATCCCAAGCTAGCACATAAGTAAAATTTTAAAGACAATAATGCACAACCTCGAATAGGCCTTCAGACTCTACGTGACCCAGATACGAATACCATTGAAACCAGCCTAGATGTACAAAAATACTTCTCAGACACAATGAAAGATGTTAACATAAAAGGGGGCAAATTCTGCCAGAAGACGCACCCAGGAAGCCAACACGCCTTCATCTATACCTGACCCCTTCACCCTCCAATCACAAATTGCAAAGGAAAGATCCTAAGGATTCATGCAGAGAGATGGCCCCACCCCTAGATCCTTGATAAGAGTGCTTTTATATATATATATATAAGAGTGCTTTTGCTGAATGCATCAAATTTCTCAAATTGCAATTTCTTAGCAAATATCCTAGCAAATTTCTTAGCAAATTTCTCAGATTGCAAATTTCTTAGCAACGATGAATCTCCAGGCCCAGACGGCATAGTAAATGAACTACTCAAAATGCTCCCACATGACTTTCTGAAGATCATCTGATCTTGGAAAACCAGCGTCACCATTCTCATAAACAAGAATAAGGGAGCAGAGAGAGATATCTCTTCTCACAGGCTCAAAGGTCTAGCCAACACCCTGTCCAAGTTGTGGACACGCCTTGTCACCAACACCCTCTACGAGTACGCTGAAGCAGACTCTCTGCTCAGCACCACACAAGCAGGCTTCTGCAACCAAAAAGACACTATCAGCTTCAAAATGTCATCATGAGCCTTGAGGATGCTAAGCTCTAGAAATATGACATCTATGCCCATATTGTTGACTTAAACGTCAGCTTCCGCAGACAATAACAGAGTCCTCTGGATCATGCGTGGCCTTGGCTTCCCTACTGATGGCAACGATACTGTCAAAAACCTGTATAAAGATGCCACCACGCAGGTCAGGCTACCCTCTGGGGGAAGCACTCAGAAAACACCAGTTGGAAGAGGCACCATCCAAGGTGTAACACTCTCTCCCTTCCTCTTCCTTCTCTACATGGAAGCTCTTCTACAACGGCTCCATGTGGGTGGATGCGGCTACAGACACACGTGCATCCCTGATCAAAATGCCACAGACACCCACTTTACCAACATCCTAAGGAGCGCTGCTTTTGCTGATGACCTGCTCTGCCCCAAAAACACAATCCAAGACCTCAAGATCCAAGCTAGGAAGCCCACCCTCTACAATTTACAATGCCCTACTTTACGCCCTGCTCTGCCCTACTCAGCAGGACAAGAGCTGCTTGCATTGCCCCCCACCTTTACACTCACAGGGTTGTCTCCCATATTCTTCCCCAACCTTTTGCCGCTAGTGCTGCTGATGAGGAGCATGGTGGATTGGCTGTGTCAGGAGATGTAGGAGAAGGAGCCGGGTCATGAGGGAGTGCTCAGCCCACCCACTTGAATTCTCTCAACCCCCACTTGTGACCTTCTCCCTCGTTTGTGGTGGAGGTTTACCTGGTGCTTGCACCAGATGTAAACTTCTTCCTTACAAATTAGCAAACAGGGGTTACCTTGTTGGCGTAGTATCTTCTATTTTCTTTTTACATGGTGCCTTTGCCCCAGGTGGCCCCTTTTCCTTTTGTTACTAGTCCTCGTTTCATAGAGAAAGTTGATAGACAGGCGGCCTCCACGTTTCCCCACCTCTTTCTTTGTTTCTAGGGAATACTCTCACTGCCTACTCTGCCTATGTACTTCCCTCTTCAAAGCATGCAGTAAATGATTACCAAAATATCAAGGATAGCATTACTAACCTAGTAGGTCAATTTAAGGACCAGCAGAGTGGGCCAGAGGATAAAACGCATTGGTAATTGATTGCAGAGGCTATGGGTATCGAAAGTCATTTAGAGCAGTCAAGCGCATTGTCCATCATGGATTACATGATGGAAGCGCTCTATTCAAACACCGCTTGCATGTTCTTCACCAGTACACACAAACTTCATTGTAAGGCAAAATGTATGTACATACTTACTCCTACGGCACCTTTGCTGACCTTTGCAGAGTAATGCATTTCACGCTCTGCTGCACATCCAAGGATTAAGCACTTCTGGCCATTCGCATTGACAGGAAGCACCAAAATGGTTGATAATACTCCTCTCTCGTAACTGCGATTGGGCACACATCCTTGAACCAAGTTATGTCCACAACCTGGATCTACTATCTCAAAGGATGCATCAGTTATTCATAGGAATTGACCGTAGTTCAAGAATGCCGTGCTTGCTTATCTGTTTGTAACCTGCGAAGTGAAAAGTGCAATCTTGGTTATGAGTGCATTGTTAAAAGAGCAGAGCTCTGTCTTGGGTACCTCGCTTTCCAATCGATAGGGACTTATATCGTTACATGCATGCACACAATCCCTTACAGAAAAATGGTGAAGAGCTTGGTGATGCACATAAGAAGTTGTGTAAAAGCTTTTATGAATACACAATTGCACCACTGCAGGGCAAGCATCAGGCAACAAAAGTTGATATGAGCCATGAGGACACTGTGGCACAGAGATGCCATTTGCTGGCATCGGTGGTAACCCTTTTTTTGACACAACCTGGCTTGACTTTAAAGGAAAAACCTCCTCAACCCAAAAGTACTAGGTTTTCAAACCCTAGTAGGCTAGACCCATCCGCGCGGAGGGTAGAGGGGGGGCTTGCGGATACCCGCGCGGAGGGAGAAAGCATGAGTGCGGAGGGTTTAGAAAGTGCATGTTTGAAAAGGTTGAAAGACTGCCTGTTCCCATCATGATGTGCTCTCTTCAGATGCAAAAGTGCAAATGCTTACTTTTCAAAACTTTTAATAATGTTTTTGGGATGACCCATGGGC
>LFCJ01000807.1_pt1 | contig 20531 bp, 16 predicted proteins | sample 643141 | NCBI WGS metagenome assembly LFCJ01 (sample SAMN03766243, study PRJNA286221) | soda lake metagenome | biome: soda lake; feature: Kulunda steppe; material: water; isolation source: sample B1-Br-g2 brine of Lake Bitter-1 | place: Russia: Kulunda steppe | collected 2010-07
CCACAGGCGGAAGCAGTACTGGAACTAGCGGAGCCTCCACAGGCGGAAGCAGTACTGGAACTAGCGGAGCCTCCACAGGCGGAAGCAGTACTGGAACTAGCGGAGCCTCCACAGGCGGAAGCAGTACTGGAACCGGCGGAGCCTCCACAGCGACGGGAGAAGGCGGTGAGAATACTCCCGACGATGAGTTAGACGATGATCGGGTGTCGGCTGTAACAGAGCGGCTACAAGAAGAAGCAGAGCGCGTAGACAGAGACGTTGAAGCGGATGGAGTGAACATTCAGCTCGTTTCCAAGTATTCCGGTGCAGAAGACATTCTACATCTGGTTGTCGAAGGTGTAGCGAAACCCGAGGATGTCTATCGAGCGATGCTCTATCAGGACCACTACAAACGACTTGATCGTTCATATGGTGGCACCCAAATCTGGGCTCCAGAAGCAACCGAGCCGGCGGAACGTGACCTCCGAGAGCTTGAGAACCGCCGTGATGAACACGGTGATCACTATGACATTGAACTGAGAACATATGAGTAAAAAATCAACCATCCATCCGGTTCCGGGTGATGTCCAAAATTACAACGAGACTATTATGGACATCATCAGACACGTCGATTCTGAATCTCCTGTCGAAGACGATCTTGTAGAGTACCTGCTCGAAAGCGGTTTATTAGGAGACGAAGACGATACTCGGCGGCAATTAATTTTCCTGCGCGAAGCAGATGTTCTCCAACAAGAAGTTAATCAATATCAGGTTGGATCAAAAGGATATAAACTACTCGACTCACACGATGAGGCGGCTGAGATTTTTCAGATATTAGATGACACGTATATTGGGTTCGAAGCACTTCTACGTCAGATTGAGTATCAGGGTATCATTGACCTTGACAATCTTAACGAGGATCTAAGATCCGAGTTGGATGTCGACTGGGAAGACAGTCAGCAGACAAAATGGCGACTAGATTTTCTCCGAGGACTCGGGTATGTCGAAACTACTGAAGGGGAGAATTATGAGATTACATCCGCAGGAACCAGTTTAATCAGAAGGCGAGGCGGTATACGGCAGTTCGAACCACCGCCATCACCACAGTCTCTGATGATCGAACTTCGAGAGCAGTCCCCCGTGGATTACCATTTTTATTGGTCACAATCACCCGAGCGACTCGGTGAGTTCACCGAATATATCCGAATACCAATCGAAGAGAGTGCTCTTCGGCCGCACTCCATCGGACCAAAGGACATCATTTTCCGCTATGTGGACGGCAAAGTAGTTGGATATGCACGTCTAGAGGAACCCGGAACGACAATTACCGAAGACGGAACCGAGCTGTTCCGAGCGAAGATTTATCATCGTGAGTTCGATCGTGAGGTACCGCTGAGTGACCTCCTCGCCGAACTTACAGCCATTACAGTTGAAGATGGCGAGTCATTGGATGGTATCGAAAAATATCCCTTTAACCAAAGTGGTCTTCAAGACTGTATCCTCGGGGACATCCCCCCGCGGGCGGCTTTGCATATTCTTGAGCAAGGGAACGAGTATCAGACCTACGCCGATCTAGACTTAGAGCGAGAAATCCCAACAGACGGGCTACTCGATGCAAATAAAATCAATCTATACTACCCGGACGAACAGCTCAACCGCATCTATCAGGAAGTCAAGGAAGCTATAGTAAGTGGTGAACATATAATCTTTGTCGGACCTCCGGGCACAGGGAAAAGCAAACTTGCGAAGCATATTGCAGAGTCGGTTTGTGGGCCGGACGGATATGCAATGGTAACTGCCACAGCCAACTGGTCCACTTTTGATACGGTTGGAGGATATCAACCCGATCGAGAGTCTCATCTGGAGTTCATTCCCGGCACGTTCCTTTCTCGATTCCAGAATAAAGACGGTATGCCTGCTAATGAGTGGTTGATCATTGACGAGATCAACCGGGCGAACATCGACAAAGCATTCGGGAGCTTTTTTTCTGCGTTAGCAGGCGATACGGTAGCCACTTCGTTCAAATCCGACAACGGAGAAGAAATCACGATTATCGGTGACGGGGATACCTCTCGGCAAGTCAAGCCTACCAATTATTTTGTACCTGAGTCGTGGCGAGTGCTAGCAACCATGAATACACATGATAAAATGACGTTATACGACTTGAGCTACGCGTTCATGCGCCGGTTTGCATTCGTTAATATTGCCGCACCCGATGAAAACGAAATTTCCCCAGCGTTGCTCAACGACTACGTGAGCGTCTGGTCAAAGATAGGTTTGGCTAGTAGCACTCAATCTGATATCCAATCAGAATCAGATGATGAGTCAAATAGTGGGGAAGGTCCCCCGCAAGATGAGACAGATGTGCTTACCCTCACCGAGTCTCAAATAGACGCTATTAGTTTATTTTGGAAAACATTTCAGTCACATCGGTCAATTGGACCAGCAATTGTTCACAATGTCGCAACGGCGGTCGCACGACAGTCTAGTGAAGACACTGACCTGACCTCACCACTCAAAATGTATGTACTGCCGCAACTCGGCGACCTTCCCGAGGCAACCCAAGTGGATGCAATCAATGCTCTTCTTGAACACGACAGTCTCCCACTCGATCGGGATCATCTTAGGGAGTTTTCAGCCGAGTACTTCGGTATCGATAAAGAAAAGCTGTCTAAATGAGTCCAGATGACTAGAGCCTCCCCCACGAAAAAAACCTCACCAGAGCAACTCGTTGAGGAGACTGCAGAAATATTTCATACGTACGTCGGGAAGGGCGTCAACATCCCGGGAATCGGGGATGAGGCTACTGATCCAGATTTGAACGTGGATGGGATCCAATCGTTGTTACGGGTTCATTTCGTACTGACTGGGTCCGATCGACCGTTTACTGGCGAACAGACGGACCCCACTGTTGTCCCGTTCATGAAGGGATTGTCCGAGCGCATTCGCCGCTTACAACGGTCAACGTACCAAGAATCACAACTTGTGAAAGGAGGCATTGAAGGGAAAGTCGATTGGGGGGAGACAGTTGAAATGTATGCTAACCGTGGATTTGTCGATAAATCCCGGTTTGTTTGTTCTCAACCACAAACCGAATATGATACCCCGGAGAACCGAGTACTAGTTCGCTTACTCGAAGAGATACAGTCGATTTTTGAAAATGAGTTAGAATCTGCCGTTGAAGACCCTGATAGCTATACATGGCTTAAAGAGTGGGTGGTAGAGCCGAACCTCCTCAGGACACTGGAAAATGTACTGACACAGAATGTATATCTAAGAGACATTAACCCACCTGAACGAATCTCCCCTCGTGATATAACTGCGGTAAAACGCTCTCGGAGGCCTCTATACCGAGAAGCAGCCAAGCTCCTCGAAAATTATTACAAACTCCAGAATAATGATATCAGTTTGGACGAAGCTCGCGATATCCTTACCAACGTTTACGTTAGACCAGATACTGATAAAGGTGGTCGGTTGTTCGAGCTTTATTGGACATTTGAACTACTCAAGCAGTTTTCCGAGAGGCAGCTCCAAGTAGTAAAATCAGGGACAGATCTAATTGCCTCCTGCATGGCGGAAGATGAGCACTATGAGCTGTATCACCACTCGGAGGGGCCGGATGGCATGACGTTTCGTGCTAAATTCTCAGATGTCAGTGAAGAACTAAGCCTCCTAGAGGGTCGTGAGAACGTGAGTTTTTTTGAACGACTCTATGCTGTCCATCATGACGCGCGAGAATATTCGAAAGAAGCTCTGGCAAGTGAAAAGCGACAGGATCTTTGGTCAGGTGTCCCGGATATCGTTTTAGTTCGCTACGATGAAAATGATAATTTGTCGGGAGTATTTATTGGCGAGTGTAAGTATTCTCGTAATATTCAAGAAATAAAGAAAGGCATAGCCGAGTTACTTGAATACATGTACTACGGAAAGTACAGGGATTCGTACTTTATGAATCCGTCCTCAAGTGAGGAGTCTGGAGATGAGACGATACCCGTTGAGGGCTGTGTATTTGTCGATCAACTTCCAGAGGGGGCATCTGATGATGGACTGCCTATCTCCCTCGTCGATCGAGGCGCCGATTATAGTATACCTTGGTTGAGTAGTACCGAGAATAGACCGTCATGATCGCTAGTATATATTGATGTGCCAATTAGTATTTTTCAAATAACGGAGTCATGCCGACTAGTATAGCTTTCAATCTATTTAATATATTTTGTCAAACGACTACTTTGTTGAAATACTCAATGTTTAAAACAGAAGTTACGAGGTTGTATTATGACCGTAGTGTAGAGAAGTCAGATCAATCTAGTAAGTGGAAACAATTTAGCAACATGTCTCAGGGTCACTCAGTGGTTGTTAGTTTGACCTTGATCCATAGGTTAAGATGGATTAGGAATACAAGTCCTCTATAGAACCGTAAAATTCGATATCTGGCCAACAACAGGTGGTTTTCAAGCATGAGTAGCGAGACTTGCGAATCGGCCATAGAACTCGAAATGCTGGCATCCGGGATGGCGAAGCAGCATGAAAATTATTTCCAAGCCTTACAGGAGCTCATCGACAGCGCGGTTGCTGCGAAGGTAGATGATGAATCCTCAAGTCGAAGAAGACGGATACAAGGAGCACAGTCTGGTGGTATCCGGGCTACACAGGAACGGAAGGGGGCTCGTAGCTTCGATTTGTAATATTAAACCAAGCCTATCTTGTACCTCATTTTTGTACGCTAGGTCAGCGCACAACAGAAGCTATGAGAAAAGTGTGCGATATCGGTCATGGACCGGTATAATACACTCGTACACACAGAATCATTTCAGTAAATGCGTGCTGTGGGAGAATTTCGACTCATAATAAAATCTTACCTGCGACACGGTACGGGTGGTCAACAGATTTATTCGGGCAGTTGGTTAGATTACTCTATTCAAATGACGGATGATGACCTATTCACTTCACTGGACATTCCACGTGTTATTGATACGTCCGATGTCAACTTTGTTGATGAGTTCTACAATCCGCTTTTATCACGATCTGTCGAATATAAGCGTGGTGTCGGATATTTCACGACGAATTGGCTTCGTTCTGCATCCAGAGGAGTTGCCAAACTTGCGGAGAACGGAGGCACCGCGAAATGGATAATGAGTCCTATATTAGAACAAGAGGATTGGGAGGCACTCAAATTGGGTCAGGAAGCGAAATACGATGAGGTGCTTCGGCAACAGTTGGCCGATACAGTACGCGATTTACAGTATGATCTTGAGTACCAAACCCGGAATGCCATCGCGTGGATGATCGCTGACGGCCTACTGGAAATTCGGTTTGCGATCCCGAAGGATGATCTACATGGCGACTTTCATGACAAATTTGGAATTTTTCGTGACGCAGAGGGGAACCGGCTTGCATTCCACGGATCAAAAAACGACAGCGCTCATTCATTCGAGAATTATGAAGCATACACTGTTGATTGTGGCTGGTTGAGCGATCGAGATGCAGAAGGAGTAGCGCTCCAAGAAAAACGGTTTGATGAGATTTGGTCTGGTTCAAAAAAGAATATCAAGGTAGTTTCGCTTCCAGAGGGCATCAAGCAGGATATCGCGAGTCTCCGAGATCATGACCATCGCCCATATACTGATCCAGAACAATCTGACAATGGCATTACTCTAAGGCCTTATCAGCGAGAGGCCGTCGATAACTGGTTTGCCAACCAAAAACAGGGGCTCTTCCGAATGGCTACCGGCACGGGAAAAACGTTCACAGCCCTCGGTGCCATGGATGAATTTCTTGAATTAAGGTCCACTCCAACACTCGTAGTCATCGCGGTTCCGTACACTCACCTCGCAGACCAATGGAATACTGAGATTGCTAAGTTCGGCTACAATAACCCGAAGTTCCTCTATGGTTCAGCGAATACACAGTGGAAAGAGGATCTGTCGCGTATTCTTTCAGACCTTACGCTCGGGATGGGGTCAGACCAATTAATAATAACAACTCACACGACGCTTGCAAATGAGTACTTCCGGGATCAGATTGAACGATCAAACTGTGACGCGTTGTTAATCGCTGATGAGGTTCACGGTCTTGGGTCCGAACACCAACGCAAAGCTCTACTGGAAGAATATGAGTACCGAATTGGCTTGTCGGCGACTCCGGAACGACACTACGACGAGGAAGGATCAGAACATATTCTTGATTACTTTGGAGGGATCGTTTTCGAGTACACGTTGGGAGAAGCAATCCCAGAATTTCTTACTCCGTACGATTACTACCCAACTATTGTTGAGTTAACAGAAGAAGAGCTCGAGGACTATAATAGTCTCTCAAAGCGTCTCGCAACTGCGGCCGCTAGTGATGATGCTGATGAGGAATTAGTAAATCGCCTAGCGATGAAGCGAGCAGATATCATTAAGAGTGCTGAGAATAAATATGTGAGCCTCCGGTCAGTCTTAAGTAGGATTGGTGAACCCGACCACCTGCTTGTGTACACAAATTCGGGACAGATTGATCACGTTCAAGATATTTTGAATGAGATGGGTATTCGCCAGCACAAATTCACATATCGCGAGGACAACGACGAACGGCAACGGTTACTCAGCAATTTTGATAAGGGTGAAATAGACGCTCTCGTCGCGATGCGGTGTTTAGATGAAGGTGTTGACGTCCCGTCAACCAAACAGGCGATACTCATGTCGAATACAGGGAACCCGATGCAATTCATTCAACGACGCGGTCGAGTACTACGGAAATACCCGGGCAAAGAAAAGGCAATTATTTACGACTTTATGGTTGTGCCGACCATGAATCCAACAGAAAGTATCGCTGAGTCCGAAAGGGGCATTCTTCGTAAAGAACTTCGACGTTTCGAAGAATTTGCCGAAAACGCTCGTAACGAGCACGGTGCTCGAAACAAGATCGAAGGGATACGGATGGAATACGGCATCGTTGAAGACAACGATGAGGACACCGACAGCGAGAGATCTTCTTAAGAAGAAGACATTTAAGTGGTATACTCCGGATCATTCTATTAGATATCAATGAACAAGTCCGACGTCAATAGTCTCATCTTGGAGCATGTCGACAAGATTGAAGACGATAATAAACGTCAATTCATTAATGATATCCTGACCTTTGAGCGATCAAAGATGGATCGAGAGCGTCCACACTTCAAGGATGAATACGACGATCTCATTGAAGAATACATGGATACAGACGAATGACAAATTTACAGATCCTATCGATCACGCTGAAGGATTATCGTCAGTACAAGGGAGAGCAGACAATAGATCTCCGAAAACGCGGTGAACGCCACATCAACGTCATTGAAGGGCAAAATGGCGCAGGAAAATCCAATATTCTAAATTCAATTACTTTCTGTTTCTACGGGACCGAAGAGCATCTGAAGGAAGAGAAAGAAGGTGGACTAGAGACCTTCCCACTGGTGAATCGTGATCGACTTGAGGATCTTAACGATGGCGGGAAGGCAACGGGCTACGTCGAGATCGAACTTGGTGAAACCGAGCCAGAGTATGTTTTCAAACGCGAGTTTACTACGGTAAAGACTGATGGGGGCTTCAACAGCGTTGTCGGAGACCTCAATCTTCAACGTCGGGTCAATCGTGATTGGAAGCCAGTAGATAATCCGAACACGTATCTGAATGAGATATTACCGACTCGGGTTCATGAATACTTTTTATTCGATGGTGAGCGCCTCCACAAGTTCTTCGAGGAAGGCTACCCTGAACGGGTCCGCACTGCTATCCTTGACGTGTCACATATTGAGCTGCTAAATCGAGCGCTAGAGCATCTTGACAAGATGGACACGGAGATTGGTCGCAAAGCGTCTAACTTCGAAGGTGAGGCGAAGCGGCTGAAAGAAGAACTTGATGAAACAAAGCGGAAGCGCGAACGAAAAAAAGAGCGGATCGATGAGCTTGAACGGGATATTGCAGAAGCCCAATCAAATATTGACCGGATCGATGGAAAACTGCGTGACAGCAGCGATGCCGCAGTTCGTGAAAAACAGGAAAGAAGAAAGTATCTCAATCAGCGTCTAGACCAGCTAAATGGTGAAATTAGTGAGCTGAAAGATGAAACCACCGAGGAGATGGTGGAGGCAGGACCTATCGTCTATAATTTGAAAGCATTGGACTTCACCCACCAGCAGTTCGCAGAACTCGCTCAAGCGGGTCAGCTTCCCCCAAAAATACAAGATTGGTTCGTTCAAGAGCTGCTCGAAAGTGGTGATTGTATTTGTGGAGCTGATCTGGATTCAGACGAAGAAAAACGCCGTCACCTTGCAGAGCTTGAGCAGGAGATGTCCTTAGTGATGCAGGAGAATCTCGAAGGAAAAGCCGAGATTCCTCGGATCATAGACGATGGAAAGGATTTAGTTGAAGATATTATTTCCAATCGAAAGAAAATCTCCGAAAAGCAAGATGAGCTGGGAGAGGTTGATAGAGAGCTCCGAGATATCTCAAACGAACTCAAGAGTTACGACCTTCCTGAAGATGTCGATGTGAGCAGTCTTGAATCCCAGCGTAGCGAAATTGAGGGAAGAATCAGCGAAATGCGTCAAGAAATTGGAAGGGTTGAACACGAGATTGAAACACTGGACGAGAGAGTCAATGAACTCGATGATAAATGGCGCGAGGAAGCCGCCAAGGAAACCAAACACCGGACGATGATGAGGAAGTTGGATTTCGTTGAGGAAGCTCATGAAGAGTTGACTGAAATCAAGCGGACGATTCTCGCACAGATTAGGGAAAACACCGAGGAGAATATGAACCGATACTTCAATGACCTCATTTGGAAAGATGAGGATTACACCGTTGAGCTAGGAGACGATTATACTGTTAGTGTCTATGGTAGACATGGCGATAATAAGATCGGATCGCTATCTGCTGGTGAGAAGCAAGTACTTGCTCTCTCGTTTATGTCTGCGCTGACTAAGATTAGTGGATTCAATGCTCCCATCGTGATCGATACACCACTTGGGCGTATTTCGAGCAAACCAAAGAAACGTATCGCGCAGAATCTTCCGTCCTATTTGATGGACACCCAAATTACCTTCCTCATGACTGACGAAGAGTATACTGACGAAGTACGTGCACATCTTCAAAACAGCGTGGCGAACGAATACCTGCTCGATTATTCAAATGAAATCACTGAGGTGAAAGAAAGATGAGTGACCAAAGTCCTGAATCAGGATATGAAAAAACAAAAGCTGGCCGCGACGTCGTGGTGGATCAACAGGCGCGAGATTACTTCGATACTCTGGTCGGAGAAGAGGACTCTCCGTTTTACAGCGTGCAGCGAATTGACTTATTTATGTTTGCGCTTGGATACGGACGAAAACGGTCGGGCCGAATAGAACTAGGATCTGGACGGCATGCTTTGTTTAACCGTCCATCACTCTCCGATCAACAGGAGTGGATTATCAAATCGATTGCCGCGTACGAAGAGAGAGACCCTCAGGTGCTTCGCGACGAAAAGAGAGTCTATAAAATTGCGCAAGAGTATGCCCGGGGTGGTATCGAGGAACTGTACAGTCTCTACGTTCGTCCGGGAGATGGGTTCAGTGAACTCACGACCGATATTGTTCAATTAGGACAAGGATTCTACGATTTCGACGACTGATCTCGGGGGTTCCTACTCACTACCAATCATTCAATCGAACTGAACCCAGTCTTATTTTATTGACTCTAAAGCGTTATCCACAGACCCGAACACCTCTTCAAAATAAGACTCAGGATACCGTGCGAATGTTCGAACATCGGCGCTCGTAGTCCGTCCTGCCACTGCCTCATCAACCCATTCTATTTCTGCTTGAAGCGTTTCAGCATCTGGGAGTTTATACTCCTCCCAAAGCTTGCGGATCTCGGAATTATCTAAATTACTGACTCCCGCCCTCTCTAGGGCAACCTCCCACCCTCCAATATGATTTTTAACTGTTTGAGAGGTCATATCCGCAATATTGTCGAAATCTCTTGAAGCCGGGACTGCTCCGGTCCGGATTGTAACTCGACGGATCTCTTCGAGCAATTCCTCTTTTGTGTATCCCTGCGCTGACTCCTCATCGTCAATCGCGTCTTCAGAGTTATAACCCGCTTTTTGTAGTGCATTTAGCCACGTACCGAAGGATTCTCTGACTGTTACTACTGAGAGAATCGATTCCCGCTCAAAATCAGATGGACTCGGCGGATCAGATGGGGGCTCACCTATCCGGTTCAATTCGTGAATAACGCCACTATCATCAGGAGAAACGTCTACATCGGCATCGTCCGGCTGGTCTGTCCGTTTTTCAAACGCGTCATCGGTAATGCCAGCTAGATCAAAAGCCGTTGCAAGACTTCCGAAACGCTTCTCGACAGTTATCGCGTAAAGATCGGTGTTTTTCCAGACATCAATTGGCTCAGGAACCTCACCAGCTTTCGCAGCATATTCCACCAATTTATCAAGGATTTCAACTTGTGTGAATTTCCTATTGGATCGTTTCTCCCAATCAACTGATGGGAGAATTGCTGCGTCTATTACGTCATTCCATGATGTAAAACGTCTTTTGTAGGCTTCAATTGGATATGAGCCATAATGGCGTACAAACTGTTCTGATGGTGGTTCCCCAAACAGTTTGTCTAATTCACGAATGTAATTTAATAGCTCTTCAGTAGTATACTCTCCTACATTGGTTTGCGTTGGCTCCTGTTGCTCGTTGTCTACCGATTGCTCAACAGGAGTGTTCCAAACGAATTTAGACTCGGATTGAGATGCGTTTTCTACCCCTTTCGATTGCTGTGAGGCTACCGTCTCTGAGACTTCAAAATCATCAAGACGCTCCTTCGCGGCACTCCATTGTCCAAAATATCGAGCATACATGCTGTGGCTATATTTTCCAAGAGAGTTCACTTCTGATTGAGTTGGCTTCTTTCCGAGCTCATCTGTGACGCGTTGAAGTTCGGTAAGGAGTTCTTCCTCTTTGTCAATACCCGCTACATCAAGGGCTTCGTCCCATGAACCAAATTCATTCTGAAACTTAGCAGCAGAATAATTGGTCATCTCCGAAACGTCAGAGGGATACGGTATTCGGTCTAGAGCCGAATCCAGCTGCAGCAACTCTTCTATTAATTCCTTTCGAGAGGGTGATTCAGATGACTTCATATCCCCGGATTCCTGTTCGGGTTCCCCGTTCACTATTCTAAATTTGTAGGTCCAATTAGAAAACCCTTGCCCGTACATTATTCGCCCACGGACTCCGGTACAGTCGTACTTCAACAAAAGGCAAGCGTACGTCACAATGGCTCCAACTAGATCCATAGATTAAACTCCGATAAGAGAGAGAAGCAAGCAAAGAGCAACGATGAAGATGGATATTGAATTTACGGAGGAAGGCTTCCACTCATGAATAGCGAAACGTGTGAGTCTGCGGTAGAACTGGAAATGTTAGCCTCCGGGATGGCGAAGCAGCACGAAAATTTTCTGGATGCCGCCCAAGAACTCATTGATAACTCAGTTGCTGCGGTCGTTGACGGAGAGAACTACTTTGATGAGCCAGATGAGCAAATTAACATCTCCATTTCGTTTGTTCGTGGAGAAGAAACAGTAACTACGTATATTTCTGATAATGGTCCCGGAATTGCGAGAGAAGACCTCCAGAACCACGTTTTTCGAACGGGCAATAAGGAGATATCTGAAGGAATACTCAATAACGTCGGATGGGGACTGAAAGCGAGTTTAGCTTGGTTTGAGGAGTCTCTCAAACAGCACGATATTGAAGCTGACACTCACTATTTTTCGTTAGTAACTCAGACAGCTGATAGTGATTGTCTACGTGTTGATGGTCCAATAACTGGGGACTTGCCGATAGTCGACGCAACAGAACGTCATTGGAAGATTGGGGTTCCGGAAGCTATTGATTCATTATTACAAGCTGACCACGGAACGCGAATACATGCGACGTGTGCACGTTCGCAGTTTGATTCCGATGTCTGGCCATCCGCTAACTCTCTTGGAACGAAAATCCAATACATACGTGAGCGGCTCGGCGTTCTGTTTCGGCGCTTGCTCTCTGCTCGCGATGACAATCAAATAGTCCTACATTATCACGACTTACCCTCAAACGAGCAGGGAACGTTTGAGGTACCTCCTATCAGTCCTTCGTATACCGATGAAACGGAACAGAAGTCTCACAAATTTCGCGTGTCTACGCCTCAAGGAGATCAGTACCAAGTGCAGTATGAGGCTGGTACGCTGGATATCGATTCGATGACTAAGCGGGCGGAGAAGGAACATCCAGATCTGCTCACCCAAAGTGGAAAATTCAGATATCGATATCGGCCCAGTCAAAATAGGCAAGGTGTCGATATTTACGCAAACGGACGAGTATTGATGACCTCGGTATTTGAAGACCTGTTTGACTTGACGCGTAATAACCAGTATAATTACTTCGGGGGCACGCTCCGCATCTTTCCAATCGGCGATACAGATGAAGTTCCGACTGACAATAAGAAGACACGGCTGGATACGAATAGCGAACTCTGGCGTCAAATAAGGGAGGAACTTTCTGATGAGGAATTGCTTCCAGAAGGTAGAGAGTACGGTAAGCGAGTCTCGTCGGGTGGCGCGTCGACAACCAGTCAAATACAAGAAGAAAAGGAGTCGGCAGAAGAACTCACAAGTACACCCACATTTGACTCGAACTCAGATGTTTTTGGTCTCCACCACGGTGATGCGAAGTCGATCATTCCAGCAATAAGAGACCATGCAGCAGATACACTAAACGAACAAGCGGAGTTCGTTGATACGACAATCACCTCCCCGCCGTACTACGACCTCAAGGAATACGGTTCAAGCGAAGAAGATGAGATAGGACAACATGGATCCTATGTCGAATATCTACAAGAGCTCCAAAACCTCTTCTCCGAGGTATACTCGGTCACCAGAGATGACGGCTCACTCTGGGTTGTCGTGAATACTTTCCGACGTAATCGCGAAATCGTTCAGCTTCCATTCGACATCGCACGTGTGTGTCAGAACCTCGATCAAGGATTAGAGTGTTCAAATTGTGAGAATACTATACTAAGAGGTGTTGAAGAGTTAGATAGTCGACAGACAGCGTGCCCTCACTGTGGCCACACGACAGATAACGATGAGTCGTGGATCCTCCAAGACATCGTCATCTGGAATAAGAACCGCGCTCTTCCGTATACGAAACAAGGAAGACTACGGAATGTATTTGAGTATATCCTCTGTTTCAGCAAAAACCCTGATTTTGAGCTGCAGATGGATCGTATCCGAGAATCTGATCCCGCTCAATTCAAGAAATGGTGGGCTGATTTCCCTGAGCGTTACCATCCACTCGGGAAGCTTCCTGAAAATATCTGGGAGTTTGAACCACCGACACGGGGGTCATTTACTGGAGAGGTAGACGTGTTTGATCACCCCGCAGCGTTCCCTCCAGAGCTAATCGAACAGATTCTCACACTCTCTACTGAGAGTGGTGATATTGTACTAGATCCCTTCGCTGGCTCTGGCGTCGTGCTAGGACAATCAGAGCTGATGGATCGAAGACCGATCGGCGTTGAGCTAAACAAAAAATACTGCGATTCCTATCCTGTTCTGAGGGAGTATCTGGAGGATCAGCATGAAGAGCAGGATCAGGTTGCTTCACAGGAGGAACTGGCTCAGATCATCTGCGGATTACGCCAAACGAAGTATGCGCGAGAATTGCTCCGAACAATGGCGGGAGAACTTGGCCTCTCAAGCCCCTCGCAATTGGATGTACATACTGCCTTCCTCGTGAGTCGAGAACTCGGATACCAGTCGGTGGAAGACGATGTCCACGGGCAGATAGATCTGATTCTTCTTGTTGATGATGAGACGACCGCTCGACAGGCGTTAGATTACGATGAAAAGGCGGAAGAGGTCACGACCATCCAGCCTTGCTCTGGCTTCGGGATTCGTGCCCGGACGTTAGTTTTGACAGTAGAAGAGTTCATCAACGAAATCGCTAATGATACCTATACACATCTGCCAGAGGAACTCTTCATTTACGAGGATGGTAGACATTACGTGTATTCAGAGAGTATCCCGTACGACGAATGGCGGAAACTGAATGACGGCTCTGATCTGTGGACGGAGCGGTATTCTGATGACAAGATTCCCCCAATTGTCTCTAACATCGGGATGGAAATAAATCACCCAAAACATTCCATGGAAACTGTCTCAAGAGAGCTGTCTGGGAACCATGAGATGCAATTACACGGGTCAGAAGGTGGTGATCGTAAACACATAATTCGAAGAAGCTGAACATCAGGACCCGCAAAATGAATTAAATCCTATCGTCGATAGATATTGAAGGGTCTGAAGAATAGAATTTCAATGGAGCCGCTTACTACAATCCGTTATAGGAAGAGTACGAGCTACCGGTGGTGGGAATGGTATCCCCGTGAGTGCAACTGGTTTTTGGCACCCTCTAGATCAATTTGGATATCGACGATCTCATCATTTGAGTTGAATACAATTTCGCCGGCATCAATCGGTGGATGCGAGTAGTCACCTTCGACGGGGAGATGATCTGTTATCAGTCCGCCATCCTGTCTATCAGCCTGAAAGAACTTCGCCTCGATGCGTTCGAGTTTCTCAAAGAACATCTCAGGAACCCATTCCTCATCAGAAACCCAGCAGTGGTACTGGTCCGAGTCCGTACGATGTGCAGTAAGAGTGAACTTTTGATTTGATACCTTGTTGGTCATGTTGACTCAGTGGCTCTCGTACTGCATATCATCTTCTGTCAGAGTGGATTGAGAACATACAAGGATTAAACATAATTTCCTAAATCCTGTTGTTGCTGGTTATCAGTCGGTACATTTGTAATAATCACTTCCGCAACGTCATCGCGATTGTCTGCATCACTGTTCACCATTCTCGTTGCGTCGACGATATCAATCGTAAATCCGGACACGTCCTCGTAGAGTTCGCCAACTGGTGGTGAGTTCGATATTACGACGTACACCCCGTTTTTGCTAAGTTTGACAGCGAGATCGCGTAGTCGTCGCTGGTCGTCTTTGTCAAACCCATCTGATTGGTACTGGGTGAAATCCGCAGTCTGAGACACGGGTTGATAGGGTGGATCGAAGTAGACGAGGTCGCCCTCATCAGCGTCGTCTACGACATAGTCGAAGTCCTGATTATGAATCTCGATGTCGTCGAGTATGTCGCTCGCTTTCCGAATTTGTCGTTCCCGAATGAAATCTGGATTTGTGTGTCGACCAAATGGAACGTTGAAGCCCCCAGATTGGTTCTCTCGGTATAGTCCATTGTATCCGGTTCGATTTAGGTAGAGCATCAAGCTCGCCTCCTCTACTTGCTGTTCGAGGGAACGGTTGTCGAGGCCGTGGAGTTCATTGAACCGGTCGCGAGCCTCGTAATAGTACTCTTCCTCATACTCGTGGCGGTGGTTCTCTTCGATTAATTGTTCGGGGTAATCGCGGATGACTTCATAGAATGTAATCAACCGCCGATTGAGGTCATTTATTGTGCCTTCGGAGGGTTCGATATCGAAAAAGACCGCACCGCCGCCGATGAACGGTTCATGATATTTATCATACGAGATGGGAAATCGCGAGCGAAGCTCCTGAAGGAGCTGTCGCTTCCCTCCAACCCACTTGAGAATCGGCTCAGCCATCTACCGATTTTATCGGTCGTTGGGTCATAAACCCCAAGGGCTTCGACAAAGACTGATCGTCGACGCAAAATGGTACCTTGCGATGTCTAGTGGATAATGTAACTGTGCGAGCGGATCCATACTGCTGGAGACAATGATTAAGACAGTTCACGCTCATCACTCGCATAATGGCTAGCACTGAAGACAAGTTCCTGACGCAGGATATCTACGAGGAAAAGGCGATGCTCATTGTTGAACAGCTGCTCGAAAAGGGAGCAATTGAAATGAAGCACGACGAGCCGGTGCTACACCACGTTCCATCGGGAGCACGGTTTGGGTCAGCAGTGAATATGGCCCACTTCCACAAAGGCTGGGAGGCGCGGGGAGAGGATTCTTAGTAATTTAATCAAAACTGCTGAAGTCTACCTGATGCCCCTCGGCGTCTTGCTTGCGTTCGTCCATTGGGTTTTCAGCCTGAATATGTATATTCGAGATTAGCGGCGGCCTGCTCTTTGACCAGTATCGCTTCCACTCGCCGGCCTCAACGAGTTCCTGCCAGTCAATAGGCGTGAAACTGTGCTCTGCCCAGTTGTGAGCGCCGTCGATGTATAGGTGGTACTCACCCTCTATATCAACATCACGTTCCGGGAGACGTTCGCCGAGATAGTCGTCAACCGTAATGAAATCGGCCTCAAATTCGACTCCGTAGTAATCACCTGAACCCTTATTTTCCGACAACATTCCTTCCTTCGCGGCAGCAATATCGACGTTCTCGAAGTCGGATTCAGATTCGCACACGTAGAGCAATTCAGCTTCAGGTTCATCGACCTCACCGAACTGCGACGGGTCGCTAACGGTGTGTATGAACTCGATCTGTCCCTCACGAATATCGTGTTCTTCTGAGTTCACGAACTCCTTGTACAGTTCAAGCGCGTACTTGTGAACTCGGAGAGTGTAGATTTTCCGTGCCAGCTCGGCTTGTTCATTACGGAGAGTGGACTGGACGGTCCCAACCTCACGTTTTGCGGTCGGGCGGACGTGTTCTTTGTAGTAGTCAATATACTCCTCGTTCAATTCAAAACCGAGCGGCTTTCGGTCGAGGGCTTCCGCAATAGCGAGGGTAGTCCCGATTCCGGCGAAAGGATCGAATACAACGTCGCCGGAATCGGAGGCGAGGCGAACAATCCGCTCAACAAGCCCTTCTGGGAACGGGCTCGGGTGGAAGCTTTTTTTCGGGCCCCACTGCCCTTGCTTCGGGATTGGGAACTCCCAAACGTTGCTCGGGACTATTCCCTTTGGATTGTATCGTTCGGGATAATTCACCCACCACTGCTCGAACTCGTCGGTATTTGTGATCCGAATCGCATCTTTGTTGTACTTGAAGTCGTCCGTCTTCGAGAACATCGTCACATGCTCGTACACGTTGCGCAGACGGCCTTTCTGGTGCCACGGACGTGTCCGAAGCTTATCCCAGATGATATTGTCCTCCATCCGCCACGACTCTGGGAGCGGATCATAAACCTCTCCACATCTCCTACAAATTAACGTACCATCTGCACGATTGCGGCGAAGAGCTCCCTCGCAGTTCTCCTCTAGACATGTTTCATAGTTTGGTAGGTTTTCTAGCTCGTCGGCGATATCGAACGGAAGGCGAACAACACGGCCTCCAGTCTTGTACGTATCAGTGACGATCCAGAGCGTACAATCGTCGGAGGCGATATCATAGCATTGTTTGTAGATCTCGCGAATGTCGTCAAGAAAATCCTCATAATTCTGCTTACCTACCTGTTCCTCGTGTTCTCCGTAATCTACTAAGTCGGCGTAGGGGGGAGAAGTAATGATTGTGTCGACAAGACCATCAGTCTCATCGAACTCCTCCTCTAACCTCGACTTCAGCTTTCGCGAATCATGCTGATAGATACGAAAACGAGAGTCAAGATCGTCACTCATTTTTCATCAGTTTCTCTGTTAGGACTGGTCATAAAGGAGTTGATAAGGCCTGAGAGAGTTCTCTGTGAATTTTTGAATACACAACAAGAGTCTTTATTGATGGTACCAGTTGTTGGCCCGCGTCGTTGAATCATTGTCTTACTAATATCCAATCTCAGCCACAACTAACAGGGCGGGACGATATAAACAGTATACGATGAGACGATTTGAGGTGGGGGATCAGGTTCGTATCGATATTCCAGATAAGGAGGATCCAGATCACAGTCGTCTCCATCGGGAAACCGGGAGAATTGTCGAAGTTTTTGAGGACGATGCGGGAAGCGAAACGGGAGATCCACGTGACTCTTACCTATTCCGTGTTGACACAGGAAGTGGCAATGCCGAAAATCTTCGGTGGCGAGATCTTCGACCGGTAGAAAATGAATAGCAGCTGAGTTCGGTCTATATTTATTGAGCTAAATTAATTCTCTATCTATCGCGATACACACTTGGGAACAATCAAATCATTCTCCAATTATTTTTAAGCGACGACGGATAAGACTAGGCTGGCCTTATGAAAAGGGCCCGGTGTACCAGCACCGAACCCAGTGCTGCCCCAATGACAGCAAATAGCGATACGCACCCCATAGCACATAATGCTGGGGTTCAGGCAGACGGAGAATCGACAACAAAGACAATTGACGGCCATAGTGAGTTACAACAGCCTGTATCGCGGCTATCAGCTACTGTTGAACACGCACCTTCTGATGCTGGTGGCGTCACACCGATCCGTCAGGATACTCTAATCCCGATTAATCACCCAGTTTCTGTCGGTCTTGAGGATTGGCTCAGATACGGATGTGAGCGGGTAATACAGAGAGGTGGTCGAACAGTATGTCCTCCCGTGAGTACGGACAGACAGCCGCACAAGCAGTCTGATAAACCTTCACAGGCAGGTTATCATCAATCGGGGTCGTGCGTAAACACAGAGAAACCCGACGGTTGTCTAGTCTATGATTTGTTCGAAGCTGACGACCAATCTGGTCGGTTGTCACACCAGTTGGTTCTCGATCACCCGGAGAGACACCTTTTAGAGTTGACCCTCAAGTCACCACAACCAGCGGATATAGGACTGCTGACTGAAGCGATACACTACCTCAATTCTCGAAATGTACCCGTTCCGTGTGTCGGAAATGTGCGGGTACAGTGTATTAATCCCCTATATAATAGGGCGGAGACTCTCCACAAACACCGATGTCACGTACTATCAGACGAGATGGCTGAGAAACATAAGCAATGGCGTGAGGTTGTGCACGAAGAGTATGTGACGGCGCTACAAACTCACTTAGTTGTTGATGATGAGCTAAATCCACCAATACGCCCGGAGGAGGATAAATGAGCGAGAAGAGATTACAAAAGGTGGAAATTGCACAAACGGAGCGCATGGCAAATATGTACGAATGTCTGACATCAACGCGTAGGTGCTACGTTATTAAGATCCTCGGAGAGACCAACAGTGAAGCTATCCCAGTACGCTCGCTCGCTCGGCAAATAACAGCGATTGAGCAGGGTATTCGGGTTGAACATGCCACCGGAAAGCCATACCGGAGTGTGTACAATACACTCGTTCAGACGCACCTGAGTGTCTTAGATGAACTGGATATTGTTGATTACCGAGCAGATGGTAAAATGGTTACCGAGGGCGAAGCTTTGAATGATGCGTTACGTTTGCTTCGGATTCTGTCTGAAAGTTAGTTGTAACACTGTTTGTTATTTACTTTTATGTGATCAATCTCCGATTAAGTAAGTATATGAAGAAACAATCATAGGTTGCGTATGAGCCAACATCAACAACCTCTCGATGAGGCGGCACAAATAGACGACACTCGCACAGAGACAACAATCGATATAGGAGATACCGCTGACCAGCAGGATGAGTACACGTACCAATGTCCGATCTGTGGAGTCACATACAGCAATGAAATCACTGCTCGTGTACATATCACGCGTGCTGAAGATGATGACCATCTAAATCACAACGGCCTCATGCCGGAAGTAGAGGTGGAGGTACTATCGAGTGATGATGAGGTGGTCGATACTGTATCGCGGCAACCTGAGGAAATTAGTCTGGAGAGCCTGTCGATTGACCAGCTGCCGGCTGGCTATCCGGAGCATCACAAGCAAATAATCAAGATTACGACTCGTAATCCATATGCGAGTTACACCGAACTCGAGGATTTAGTTGCTAGTGAGTTTGACAAGTTGGGAATTGAGGTCCCATCCTACAGCACGATCCGTCGAGTTGTGAGAGAGTTCTATCATCCACATGATGAACCCGAGGAGACTGAATCGCTTGATACACTGACTGCTAAACAGGCGGCGATAATCATCGCTCGCGTGCTCCTACAAGACAAAACACATGCGAATGTCGCAGACCACGTCGGTTGTGCATCCTCATATCCACCACAAGTATACGACCGCGCACCGCGTGTCGTACAACGATTTGAGGATTCGGAAGGGGATCGAGTTGAGCTAATCAAATCTGCCCTCTCTACGGAGAGCATGAGTGCTCTTACAAACCGTGGGCTTGTGGATGACCTCCCTATTGAGTTTGAGCAGGTAGTTAACAAAGATACTGAGACCGCGGCTACCGGAGATGACGAACGTGAGGCAGACCAGCAGGATATCTGGGGATCACCAGTGAACAATCAAACAGGATTGCGTGGTATGCCAGACCCCGATCCCGCTGTCACCACACCAGATGATGAGGGCGAATCTGGACGGGCACAGGAGCCATCAGATTTAGATGATCCTAACTTGGAAATATCGAACTCCTCCAGCAGTGATGACGCGTTACGGGCGGGTGTTTCAGACCTATATCAGCAGGTACGCTTCCTCAATGATGTTTTTTGTCAGCTGGACACAGATCACAACTCTGATCTCACCGAAGCGGTCACCACAGAGGTAGCAAAGC
>LFCJ01000808.1_pt1 | contig 20517 bp, 17 predicted proteins | sample 643141 | NCBI WGS metagenome assembly LFCJ01 (sample SAMN03766243, study PRJNA286221) | soda lake metagenome | biome: soda lake; feature: Kulunda steppe; material: water; isolation source: sample B1-Br-g2 brine of Lake Bitter-1 | place: Russia: Kulunda steppe | collected 2010-07
CCCATCTGCAGGCCAAGGTGGCCCCCTTAACACCCGCCCACAGGCCAAGATGGGCCGTGGTGTGAGCAGGCCAAGATCACCCATCTGCAGGCCAAGGTGGCCCCCTAAACACCCGCTCACAGGCCAAGATGGGCCGTGGTGTGAGCAGGCCAAGATCACCCATCTGCAGGCCAAGGTGGCCCCCTTAACACCCGCCCACAGGCCAAGATGGGCCGTGGTGTGAGCAGGCCAAGATCACCCATCTGCAGGCCAAGGTGGCCTGCTAAACACCCGCTCACAGGCCAAGATGGGCCGTGGTGTAAGCAGGCCAAGATCACCCATCTGCAGGCCAAGGTGGCCCCCTTAACACCCGCCCACAGGCCAAGATGGGCCGTGGTTTGAGCAGCCGTGATAGACCAGAGGGTGCTTCTTGTGCCACCTGGGTTGGGGTGGAGGCGCGCATTGTGGTGCGAGCATGGCCTGCGGGTAGGCACTTCTGGGCGGGCACCACTGAGCAGCCATTGAGAGCACCCATCATCATTCCTGCCAAAGGCTTGGCTCTGACCGCTGACTAAGGCTTGGCCCTGACCGGAAACGAAGGCGCGGCGCCGCTGACAAGGGCTTGGTTATGGCTGCTGGCACTCACTTGCAGGGGACGGGAGGAGGTCGTACACTCCCTCATTGTAGATCTCCAGGTAGCTGGCGCTGAGCGAGTACGAGGCATCATTCCGCTCCTTGATCTGCGGCCGCAGCGGCCAATGAGGAATGATAACAGAGTCAAGGAGGGGTTACGATCGCGAGTGCTCAGTATGTGCCTATCCAAGGCCAGGGGGCCTTTTGGTTGTTTATGGCGCAACAGATGGCGGCTCCTATTGCGCAAGGTACGCGGCTCCGCAAAGGGTGCAGCCATGCCCCCGCTGGGTCAAGCGGTCAAGACACGCAGAGCGCACCTGGCGGTACAGGTAGTTCACGGACTGGGTGACGATGCCATCCTTGGTGTCGCCCTTGTAGCCGTCCTGGCAGATGACCTCCTCCCGGCCTGACATGGTGTACGTCTTGCCGGAGCCCGTCATGCCTGCGCGGAGGGTGAGGAGGCGAGATGCAGTTGGGCAGTGGGCCTGCTTCCTGAGGCCATCCGACAGGCGGCTCACCCTGACAGGCGTGCGTATCAAGAGGCCGCCTGACAAGTGGCCTAGGAAGCCACGCGCACCACTAGGTACAGAAAAAAGGGAGGGGTGGTGATGTCTGTGCGCTTCCGGTACCAGAGGCCCACAAGGCAGGGCGCGGGGCTGGGGGCGTGAGCTGGCTTCGGGCTTGGGCAGTGCGCTCTTGGTACTCACAGATGGCGCCAGAGGCCCTCAAAGCCCACAAATTAGGGTTTGCAAAACCTGGTCAGCTTCAGGGCAGGCCTTGCTTGGGCCCATCGCAGCCGCGTGCAGGCTTGCGTTCGGCTCGAGGAATTTTGTGGCTCGTTTTGTAGCCCCCTCAAAGTTGTCCTTCCAGGAGGATCCTGGGTCTTCAGGGCAAGCATCAAGCTGGTGTGTGCAGACTGAGGACGTTAGAGGCCACAGCAATGGCTGTAGCAATATGCCGCAGCAATGGCTGTAGCAATGTGCCACAGCAATGGCTGTAGCAATGTGCCACAGCAATGGCTGTAGCAATGTGCCGCAGCGATGGCTGTAGCAATGTGCCGCAGCGATGGCTGTAGCAATGTGCCACAGCAATGGCTGTAGCAATGTGCCGCAGCAATGGCTGTAGCAATGTGCCACAGCAATGGCTGTAGCAATGTGCCGCAGCAATGGCTGTAGCAATGTGCCACAGCAAGGGCTGTAGCAATGTGCCACAGCAATGGCTGTAGCAATGTGCCGCAGCAATGGCTGTAGCAATGTGCCGCAGCAATGGCTGTAGCAATGTGCCACAGCAATGGCTGTAGCAATGTGCCGCAGCAATGGCTGTAGCAAAGTGCCACAGCAATGGGCGGCCGACCCTAAATTGTAGACCTAGGCCTCAGCAATGGGCCCAAGTGTGGATTGCGGGTGTGCCACACCCGTGCACAGTTAAGACCTGCCGTGCAGGTTTCAAAAAGCAGTGTCAAAACGCACTGCAGGGCCCCCCCTGGTCTTTGATGGCATGCACAAGTGGAGGCATCTGGTTGCCAGCAAGGTCATGGCCTTGTAGGCCATGCCAATGGGTTGCGCATGACATTGTGCCATGGCCTTTAAGCCCTCTGGCTTGCAAGCATGACATAATGCCGTGCGGTGGGTGCGCTCCAGTATGTTTGCAAGCCAGAAGGATCTCATGCCACCGCACGCAGGGGAAAGACTGGCATCACGGCCGGCCAGGGTAGCACCCACCATAAGCAAAGATGGTGACGTTGTAGCCGGCCAGGGCGGCATCCAGCATCTGCTGCACACCGCACAGCTGCACGACCTCTGTCTGAGTGGTCTCTGGCCTGATCAAAGTGGAGACACGAGGGCAATGCGCTTGTGGCAGGCATGCGGCTCACGCCATGACAACCCGTACAGGTCGGAGGCTTAGATAAGGCCCAACCTTGGCTCTCCAGCCATGCAGCAGCCCCACGACCAGGGCACCAGCACAGGATGCGCCCAGACCGGTCAGGTGCGCCCAGACGGTACAGGGCGCGCATGAACTGGCACAGGATGCGCACGAACCCGCACAAGGTGCGCACAAAATGGCACAGGATGTGCACGAACTGACGAGGGATGCGTACGAGTTGGCACAGCTGCGCACAAATGCGCACAGGATACAAACTGACACAGGATGCATACGAACTGGCACAGGATGCGTGCTGACAGCACAGGTTGCAGATCAGAAGTGAATGCAACAATTCAAGGGTGTGCGGCTGTAGTACAAGTTGCAATGAACTAGGGCAGCCTTGAATTTCTGAGGGAGAAGCCAAGGGCACTATCTGGCACCCCAAAGGCGTCAAGCAATCTCTTCAGAGATGCAGCAGGCCCTGCCTCGACACAAATGCACACATCAGTATCAGACCCTCAATGTACAGCAGACAAATTTTCTCATACAATGTTAAACGTGCACGAACAATGCGCACATGCAGCCCGGTCTTGCACCTTGTGCTCATTCACCAGCCCCATGCATCTGCAGAGCACGAGAAGACGTGCTTGATAGAGCAGGCAAGCTTATAACCCCAGCCAAAACATGAGAGACCAGATAGAGGGAGCAGGAAGAAGAAGCAGGAAGGGCATGCGCGTCTGGACATGCGCATGCAACGAGTACTGCACACGGGTGGGAGCAAACGGCACTGTTGATTTCATCAAAACGCCCATCAACCAGGTGTATGGCCCATGCTTTGTTGTATCTCACCCCAGGCATGCATGGAACTTGAAGTATGGCCCATGCTTTGTCATATCTCATGCATGGAACTTGAAGTATGGCCCGTGCTTTGTCATATCTCATGCATGGAACTTGAAGTATGGCCCATGCTTTGTCGTATCTCACCCCAGGCATGCATGGAACTTGAAGTCCCTCTGCAGCTTGCTGCCTGACGGTCCTGGGACAACCACCTGCAAGTGCAAGAGGGGACAGGCATTGCTGCCAACCACGCTGTGCCACCACCTCCTCACAAGGAGGGTAGCATCGTGGGGGAATACAGCCAACACCAACCACCTGCCCCCCACAAACAGGGCGCCTGCCTTCTTTTTTACACAGCTAACTCAGCATCCCGCAGCACCAATGTTTATGTCCCACAGAGCCTGTAGTAGCCTCTGTCCTCCAGCGCAGTGGCCAACGCACAGCTGCGAAGCTGTCGCCAGCAGCCACAAGCTCCCAGGTCACAGACGCAGCACCAGCACCAGCAGATCCACGGCCACCAGCACCAGCACCAGCACCAGCAGATCCATGGCCATGGCCAACGGCTGCTGACGACGGCGGGTGCACTTTCTGTATTAGCACTGTTGGCACAAAGGGCGCACCAGCACCATCAGTGCCATGGCCAGCGGCAGCTGAGGACGGCAGGTGCACTCTCTGTATCAACACTGTTGGCACAAAGGGCGCACCAGCACCAACAGTGCCATGGCCAGCAGCTGCCGACGACGGCGGGTGTACTCTGTATCAGCACTGTTGGCAAAAAAGGCGCACCAGCACCAACGGTGCCATGGCTGACAGCGTGCACTCCTGGATCACAGAGGCAGACTCTCTAGACAGCCCACACACCTCGACAGTGGTGTGGTCCTTGGTGACATTCAGCACGGAGGAAGCGCCCTTCTCCCTCTCAAATGGCAGCAGCGGCCGCACACGCACTGCCACTTTGATGTTGTCTGTCTCATCGAGCTGCGCAAGCACAAGCAAGCCAGGGCAGTGGGCGCATATGGTCATGCATGGAAGCATACATACTGCAGCGCAGCGCCTCAAAAGGGTCTGCCCAAGCCCTGCAGAGTGATACAAATGGATGGTCACTCTGCACTGCCACTGCTTGAGCATGGCATGCGCTCACATAATCACGAATCACAAGCCTACATCCATGTAAGCTCGAGCACGCTTTCTCATTGCCTGCAAACAAGCACCGTACTGTATTTACCCCAGGCTCATGTGCATATGCCTGAGCACGAACAGGCACATTGTCTTCATAAGGTCCGTAGATGAGTGGATTCTGATTTGTTGCAAGAGACTTAAAGTGCTACTGGAATGTAGAGTCACAAAATTTGTGTTGTTCTGCACACAAATGTCAGGGCTCCGCTTCGAGCACGTGGGCCTGAAGCGGGTTACACATGTCTGATCCAGGCAAGTACAAGCGAATCGGTGCAATGGCTGGGGTGCTCACCAGAGACCAAGATCTGTGCACTTGAGTACTACCATGCCACCTGGACCACCAAATCCCTTAGCATGGCCTTTGAGAACTCACATTGACTGCCCGCAACCTGGTTGCGTTGAACACGGGGCTAAGACCTCCGTCCTTTTGAAGCGTGTCGGCAGTAAAAGCCAAAGCCTTGTGCGGAAGCTTCTGCTCTGGATACTGTTGCCTCTGCTGGAGCACAGGAGGAGGGATGAAGGCAGAGGGACTGTACGTGGAAGGGCTGGGTTCAAGGGTCAACCCAGGCGGTGAGGGCACCTGAGTTGGGTGCAAGGACGGGCCACTATTGAAAGCACCAGGGGTCCAGGACATCAATCACACTAGCCCTTCCAGGTGAGGTTAGGCATGTCTTCGTTCAAAGCCAGGTTGACGTGAAATTAATTATTTTCTGATGAAATAAAATACATAAGTTAACCAGTCCATTAGAGACACAGACAAAGTGCAAGCGTAGCAAACGCGGCATGAGATGCATTTCATAAAAAAGATTCGTACTCATAACGAAAAATGATTCCATACTAAGGCCAGATCGGGCAACTTTGGTAAAGTCATTTGCCCAAAATGGGTGGCAGGCCTGTGTGGAAGGGACCCTACGTGGCAGTCTCCTTGCTTCAGGTAAAATTATCTGCATGGCTTCCAAATCCTTTGAGCAATTGAGTACACAGATATCTTGGCACACGCATAAAGCGCAGAAGCCCAAAGGGCATGATGTTCATGTTGTTGAGCAATATGGTGCAACTTTTCTTTTCTGTATTGATTTGATATGAATTGCTGCGTTTTGCTCATTCTGCAAGCTCTGCAAGGAGAGCTTATGTGCACTTGTCCGTGTGCATTTTTGCCTCTCCTGCTCGCCTGACTTGGCTCCGTCCTCCTGTTTAAACCTTTAACAATCAATTTAAGAATACTGTGCAAGTTCAACTGCTAAATGCCTCTCCATGCACTAGGGGTGGGTTTGCTTGTGCATTCAAGCCTGAGCGCCGTTCTGGCAGTTCATTACCTCAAAACCTGTCCGGGGTGTAGCTGCAGCTATCACACGCAGCATGTTGGCTTCTCTTGTGTATTGCTGTAAACTGGTCTGCAAGGCTAACGCTTCCTTTGCAATCAACCATTTCAAAACAAAATTATCTGAATCCCACATTGTCCTCTTTGGTGTACCACTGACTGTGGTGCAAAAGCGCTGTGCTTGCGTTCCGAAAGGAAGACAAGGCCAAAAAGGAAATGTAAACAGCATCTTGCTTCTGTCCCTGCATAAGCTCAGTGCTCGCTTCCTGCGCTGCGCTGCATCGGACGTGACGTATATAACAAAACACAGGTTTGCTTGCTTGCTATGCCATGCTGTGCTATGCTGTGCTGTACCACGCTGCGCAGGATGTGATGGCTTTGGCCAGGCGCCACCCTGAGTGGTGGATGCGCGATCGGTTCTTGGGCATGAAGGCGCCTGAGGTAGGCGCAAGCAGCACCCATCCTAAGCAGCACCCATGCTGACTTGAAGGAGACATGACAATGAAGTTGAAAACTACAGGCCGCATCGTATTGTCTCATTCACACACAGATAGTCAGCATGCACGCACATGCATAGAAATGCATGCATTTCAGAATTTGACTACAGGCAGCCGGTCCGCACAAACTGGAACTTGGATGCGCTTGCAGGTGCTGTGCACAGATAGCCGGTCCAGCATGATCCTGCCTGACTTCTTGCGCTGCAAGTTTGGTGTGCATAACGGCCGCGCCTACCTGCCTGTCGAGGTGCGCTTTGGAGCAGCTTGGGCTTGCACATGGATGTCCCGCTGGCATGGGGAACATTTCTGCTGAGGGAATGGTACATAGTGGTACTGAATGGAATGGTATCGTGGTGCTTAGCTACTTGCATCTAGCCCAGCGTAAGCTTCTAAAAGCCGTAAGTGTGAAGGCTCTACCCAACCATGCTCTTCGTGTGAAAGCTTCTTCATTCTACCCTAGGCCCTAGATGAACGGGAGGAAGGAGTTACATTAATGAGAATATGTCAGTGAATCATAAGCACCTTCTGTCTTTAGAAACACAGGAAGAGCTTTGTAGTCCTACAAAATTGTGCCAGCTTGCTTTCATGGCCCCATGCATGACCAACATTGAAGAGCATGTACAATTCTCTTGAGAGCATGTGCTGCTAACGTGGCGTCAGTACACAACACGAATGCAGCTTGGAGGCATGCTCTTTTCCAGAAGGCTTTCATGTGCTATTTCAGCAATCCAACCCCTGAAGCAATTTGTTAGCTGCAAATCAATTTGTAGATCATACCCTGCTCTTACTCTGCTAGCTTACGTGATGCAATTGAAATCTCAATAGACTAAGTCAACCCCCTGAATGCATGTATGGGGCTAGCTAATCAGCAGGTGCTTTGGGTAAAGCCTCACAACTTAGTTGGAAGGGAAGCTTGATACACACACGAACTAGCTGTGTTTCAATGGGCGTTCACTACTGCTGTACCTCCTCCTTGCTGAGCCACCTCCATATGATGCTTTCTGCCTAGAGGTCTTTGGCACAGCTGTAGGTACAGCTAGGGACAGGCTAGGAGAACTTCATCTGAGCAAGTATCATCCTAGGTACAGCTAGGTACAGCTAGGGACAGCTAGGTACAGCTAGGTACAGCTATAGGTACAGCTAGGTACAGCTAGGTACAGCTAGGTACAGCTAGGTACAGCTAGGTACAGCTAGGTACAGCTAGGTACAGCTAGGTACAGCTAGGGACACAGGCTAGGAGAACTTCATCTGAGCAAGTATCATCCTAGGAGGAGGGCCGGAAACTCATCCTCAATTTTGTACAGTTTTACGTCTGCACACAGCCACTGTCCTTCCTGTCTACAGATCTCTAGTATTTTCTGTAATCTCCAAAGAGCATCAGGTACCGGGCACGGCCTTTCTGCTCTGGCATGGCTGCACCCTAACCATTTAAAGCGTTGCTTGTCCACTTGGAACTTGCTCGTGCACCTTACATGCCTGTGGCAAGCAGAGAGCCTGATGTATGGTTTGATATTTGCACAGGTGCTTACTTTTATACACATTCATACACATGTCTGCACTGCCGTTCTTCATGGCATGGGCGGGTAAGTTTACTGGTTCTATTTATTCCTGGACTTCACCATGTTTTGCTGCAGGTTACAGAGGCCATGATTGGTCATCGACTCGGAGAGTTCGCGCCCTCGTGTGTGCAGCCTATGCACAAAACAAAAGAGAGCAAAGCCGGGAAGAAAAAAATCAATCCTAGCACCGGGAAGGCCGGCTGAAGCATCGACCCGTTGCTTGGCCTCTCAATGCATATGCCACTTCATCTGGCTCAGCATGCAAAGCATGTGCTGGCTAGTGTAGTTTGTGCCTGCACGCCTCTTGGCATGGCAGCTCTGGATTGTTCCATCTCTCACTTAAGCTTTCAAAGCAATTCAAAACGAGAGTGAGTATTAATGATCACACTGAAGCATGCTCTGTGTAGCCAACGTCCACGCAGGTCACGTCATTGGTGTGTGACCATTGTCATCTTTACATGGGTTAGGGTTTAGCGTTAGCTTGCAATGACTTGTGCAGTCTGCCAGGGTCCTAGCTATTTTTGTTTGAGCTCATCATGATTTTTGCAAGTGTACGAGTCATGCGCGTGCCATTTGAATGTGCTCATCCTGATGCCGCGGCACATGCAATGCTTAACCTGATGCCGCTTTACCCTATCTCAGGCTATTCTAGGATCTCCAACTTATTTGATGATCTGTCAGCGACATTCTGCCAGAGTCTTTCATCATGGCATGATGCCATGCAACTCTACATCATTGCCATTGCATATTATTTGCACTTTTGTCCCCATCATTCGAAATGCTTGAGTGGTCGTACCTCATTCAAATCTGGACTATTCTGGGGTGCACCCTTTCTCACACGGGCTAATCAGCAATTATAGGCTATAACTACACTGTAATTTTTACAGTATTTGAGCAGTTGGTATTTGATTGTAAAACTGTGTAAGCAGTGAAAACACACTCAGCACATCAATGAAGGAAAGGGGCGACCTAGGACCTAAGCACTGTATGCCCCTCCACCAGCAAAACAGAAACAAAAGAAGTCAGCGGGATCGGGGAGGTGACAAGCAGTGCCCCACTCATGACCTTGATGATGGGAGGTGGCACGGCACACGCTTCCTCAAGAGCATGCCTGGTACAGACTGTTGGACAAGTTTTTACTCTGTAAGCGGGTGCAAAACGTCGGAATGTTGTTTTTCGTTACCAGCCGTTTCCACAGTTACTGACTTTGATTACCAGCCTGGTAACGAAGCCAGAAACCCACTGGTAATGCTTTTTTGGTAATCAGCCAGCAATGGGTGGGGTACCAAATTCTTATTACCACCTTCTCAACTTCTCTTTTTACTTGGCATGGTAATCATGCATTTAAGTATTGAAGATGCATCGCTTTCAGTGGTAACTAGCGCCTCACTTCATTAAGTAAGAGGTAGGTAATTGATCAGCAATCAGCAGTTGGAATGCCTGTGGTTGCCAGAATTTCAGAAACCAGAAGAAACCAGGCTTGGGTTGCCAACTCACAGCAACTGGGTGGTAACCAAGCAGAAATGGGATTTTGAGCGTGAGAGTTGTGCTGATTACCTAGAAATCAGTGGCAATCATGTGTGCATGGACCAGCCCAGAAATCAATCAGCAATCAGCAGTTGGATTGCCTGTGGTTGCCAGAATTTCAGAAACCAGCAGAAACCAGGCTTGAGTTGCCAACTCACAGCAACTGGGTGGTAACCAAGCAGAAATGGGATTTTGAGTGTGCGAGTTGTGCTGATTACCTAGAAATCAGTGGCAATCATGTGTGCCTGGACCAGCCCAGAAATTGATCAGCAATCAGCAGTTGGATTGCCTGTGGTTGCCAGAAATTCATAAGCCAGCAGAAACCAGTGGAAACCAGGCTTGGGTTGCCACCTCACAGCAACTGGGTAGTAACCAAGCAGAAATGGGATTTTGAGTGTGAGAGTTATGCAGATTACCTAGAAATCAGTGGCAATCATGTCATCTTGAAGAAGCAATGTGGTGGTGGTGCTCAGAGGCTCTTCGTAGGAAAGCTTCAAATTTTTGGAAGTGCCAGTAAGTACATACCATGTGACGAAAACATGTCATTGTAAAAGTAATGAAAATCTACGTAGTTTCGCCATGGGGACCCCCGAGGCGAGTCAAAGGAAAGCTGTGGCAAGGGTTACATAGCTATACTCAGCGAATCAGCAAGCCAAAACAGTGCAGGTCACTTGAAGCCAACCAGGCCTGCAAGTCGTGAGTCAGGCTCTTTAAATGCTAATCAATCACTTTATGATTCTTAGCAGCATCAACTGAGCTTATGATTGAGGTCTTATCTAACTTGCAAGGATCCTGAACGACTCAGGGCCTCTGAGTACAAATGCCTTCATGATGAAGATGAACAATGAAAACGATGAACAATGAAAACCACGTACACAGTTGGAGGATTGTCTGGTACTGTAACAAATTTGTTCCACTTTAAAGTGGGACCATTGCCAACTCAATCAGGAACTGTATTGATTAAGGTGTCCCTTACCCCAAGATCCATGGTCAAAAAACTGCTTCCAAACACAATACAAAGCCACAGGATCATCCAACAGTCCTAGAACACCAATAAGGACATAATGGGGGTTATTCGAAGTTCATGGTGTGGTCATCCCTGTCGTACTGTACAATATAATTAGGAAATGAGCGCGCCCTCTGTACATGTATGGCCCATATGTCTCGTGCTGTACCCAACTTAGCTCCCATACGATCACATACGAGCATGCACGTGGTCAAAGAGCATGCGCCACTCCGCATTTGAAACCTTTTCGCAGAATTGCTTCAGCTCTGGGTCCTTGCTAATCTCTGCCTGCAAGGCAGCAGAGCACAATTTCCGCCTGCTGTTCATGGTCATATAGCCATGCACCTTCAGGTAAAGAGTAGCCAAAGCCGCTGACATTCTGCTCTAATACCATGCTTTTAAACACAAGCACGGTGATCAGAAAAGGTGATGAGGAGGGTGCCGTCCATTGACCGGTGGGGTTGTTCCTGTCATTCCAACTTTGAATGTATTTCCAGGCTGCAAGCTTGATGCTGTGCATGGATATTATGCTTTTGTGTGTGCCCTTCCACATGGCTTGTGCTTCTTACTGCAACAACAAAGGAGTCTAGGATTGCACGTGAGGCAAAGTCCATCTCAGTTTACCAGATACCAGCCCCCAGATTCCAAGCTCCTCACGGCCTACTATTCAAGCAATTATCATTTGCAAATGGCATAGCGGTGGGAACATGATTGTTTGTACCATCCACACAAATGCAAGGCCAAACCGGATTGAGTGTCAGAATCACAGTGAGGGAGGTGACAGCTGCCCTTGCAAGGCGACAGGACCACCCACTCACCTGTTGACATGTGCTCACAAACTTATAAGGGCTGAAAGTGCTGCCGTGGTTGCTCACAAGCCTCTCCAGCTTCGGGTTTCCGGCAGCAAACTCCTTTGCTTTTTCCAGGAGCGGCCCCTGTGCGTGCACAGAGCTCAGATCACACGCAAGCGAGATGAGGCCCCTGACGCATGCATGGAGTGTGTGTGCAAAGTGCGCAGGCAGACTTGGATGCAAGCTGGTGAGCCATCTTCAGGTCACCCCACTGCAGGACGGCGTGCACCAGGCCAGACAGGGCCAGCATGTCAAGTGACCGCTGCTTCACCCAAAAGCATGCAAAGCTCTCGAGAGCGGCAGAGCCTGGTCCAAAGCGTCTGGAAGTCGCCCTCGTGCATTCCTCTCCAAGTTAAGCACATGGGCCAGGCGCTCCAACCCAGCTCAAGGGCAGGCCCTGTGCCTCAGGCCAAGGGCGCTGCATGGCACACCGCGCACACAGCAGAGGAGCCTACTTGCACATGTGCGCTTGCCTGGCTACGCCTCCTACCTGGATGTCATGTGAGCCTGCCGCAGAGTACCAGTAATTTGCATTACTGTAACCGTCCCCAAATTCGCCGTCGCACAGTCCCTCCATCCGATGCGTGATTGCGTGTACGTACGCAGCATCCCTTGCAGCTGGGCTGCCTGAGCATGCAAGTCAGCGGCGTGTGGCACGTGTTTGCTATTTACTGATGTTTGCCTGCGCATGCCTGTGAACCTCTGCGCGCCTGTGTGCACAAGCGTGCGTGCTTGAAGACTGAGAGGGGGGGGCGGTTGGCTGTGTTTAAGTGTGCACACACATATGGCTTATTTCATGGGGCAGTCGTCTAGCTTTTAATCTAGAGAGTCTAGCGTTTAGAGACTTCATGTACAGCATATGATAATGAATGTGAGTATACAGCCTTAGAATTTTCAAATCTTCAATTTGTTGGATACGGCAAAAGTAATGTCACACCTGTTTCTAGACATTATGCAAATCTGTCCTCTCCAATCCCCAAGTGCAACATCTCACAATGTCGATCTCACATAAGCCTGACCAGGCCTTGCTTCTGCATGCACAACATGTGCAAACACACACATCCTCTCCCGCCATGCTGGCTACCCTTTTTGTTCAATGCCAAAGACACACACCTGGGATGGGGGGCCCACCATATGGTGTGGGAGCGCCCCACGATAAGGGTGTGACCAGGTTGTGCGCATGGTCTAAGCCGCCCAAAGCGGAATACAGCAGGGCGGTGCATACGATGGCCCAGTGGGGGTGGCTGTCTGGGGCGGGCTTCACATCAGCAGGAGCAAGCCCTCTGCATACATACGCACACAAAATGCTTGTGCCACGTGTTTTGCGGCCCCCAGTGAGCCCAGGCTGGCAGGTTTGGCATGGCTCAGCTCATAGCTAGTGGAGCGCACATAGAAGCGCGTTAGAGTCTCACAGCTGCCATGGAAGGGTGAAATTTGCGCGGGAAATTTTGGCAGGTTCGGGGGCAGGACACCTTGGGCACACATGCAGGAGCCCATGTCTTCCAGAATCCAAAACAATGCACGGGATATGCTGATGCAGGGCTGTGCATGGACCCCATGGTAGACAAGCCCAATGCGTGCTGTGCAAGGGTGCTTCACTCGCAGCTGCGGGCATTTGCATTTCGTGCGAGCACTGAGTCAAAGCCAAGGAGCCAGTGAGTGCAAAGCTTTGGCAGGTCATGCAGCTCGTCCTCAACATCAAATGACTTGGGTCCACGCTGTAGCAGATGTGCCAAGCCATATGAGACAGCAGTAAGGCCGCACGGCACACAGCAGGTTGGTCATACCAGTGTAGTACAGAGGCAGGCCATGCAAGGCAGGGCTGATGGACAGTAACCCACACGCATACTTCGGGCAGCGGCGTAGGCGGCTCACTCTCATACATCATCGGCCTGGATTCCAGCTTGATGGGGTTCTTAGCTTGGTACTGCAAAGGGCCGCAGAGGTAAGTGCAATACAAAGAAAGAGCGGTAAGAACTAAGGAGAATATATTTTCTGAGGAAACAGACACTTACACACGGCAATAACTTTGCAGTGGATACTACCTAGGGATACATTACCCTTAATAAGGTAAGCATAAATACCCTATGTGAATACCTTTGTAGGGTCTTCACACAAGGTATTTATCCCTTGATAGAGACACGCTCGCACTCACATTTACTGGGCCCCTTCAAGAATGGCCCCGGCAGGAAAACATTACAAATCTTTCGGTGTAAACACACTGCAGGGCACTGCAGGATCTACAGCTAAGGCTGCAACAATATGTGCGCACATGATGACATTGCATACTCAGGCACATAACCAGCCCTGCACACTCTAAAAGTTTACTAAGCTCGCAAATCCTCTGAAGACTACACACCCGAGGGCGCACACACATGCCTACACCTGCACGCTTACATCCGCACCTCCAAGATCTTCCTTGTCCTGTCTGTGGGCTTCTTAGGCTTGGCATGGGCGGCACCAGCGTGCATAGCACTCAACACAGCCACTGAAGAGACTGCAGACTTCCTCAAAAACAATTGCTGTGCAGGTGACCCTTTGCCAATGCTCAGCATTTCAACCAAGAGATATCTTACAAAATATTAGAATTAAAAGGTGTAAAAGTTTATACGGAATCAATAACAGTGGAATTTGCTACGAGCTTTCCTGAACCTTGCATTGTGAATTTAGCTCAGAAATTGCATGCCTGAATTCGTACGAACATGCAATAATATTACGTCTATTATAGCTCATGATCGATTCTGAATTGATGAGGGTGATCAATCCCGGCTAAATGAGCGTGCGCACTGGAAGTGCAGCTGAGAAAGTAAAAATGCAAATGATTGCTTGCATTGCACTTCACGCACTGTGCTGCGACGACAACATTCCTCCACACCCATTGTCTGCCACCCCGAGTCCTGACTGGCCCGCTCCTTATTGTCTCCATTCCGTTTTCCAATGAAGCCGTCCCAGCCTTTCCGTAGCCACAGTGGACATGTTTGACTGCCGCCGCGATATTAATCACGAATGAAGTTACCTTAAGTAGGCAATCACATCTTAGACAGATATATCAGATTGATCAATCAAGACAATTTCAACTACCACCAACGGTAATCAACTAATAATCGTTACATAGATACTTGACTATGCCTCACACAGCTGATTAACCTCATAACTTATCGTCCTTACTGCACACTGTTATAACAATTAATTAAATGCCAGTTAATTAAATGCCAGTTAATTAAATGCCAGATTGCATGTCCTCCGAGGACACAAGTCGTCTACCTCTGAGGAGTCCTAAGTTGGATCACTGCAGATCTGAATACAAAGTAATAAGAGTGCTCTGTGAACAATCCCATGGCAAGAGAACTTGTAAACTTGCGAGCACATACATGGCAAGAGATCACTTCACACACATTGATCCACCCATGACCTTCTTATTTTCCTCCCCTCTGGCTGTCGAGGAGGCTTTCTGGCGCTTGCATTTTTTTCATTTTGAGGTGCAATCTCTTCCTGCCTTGTGAACCGCGCCAGGAATGGCTCCAGGTATCCTTGGGGCTTGCAGCACTGACAAGGTGTGCCCTTTTTGGGGCACACCCCTTTGGTTGTTTTTAGAGGGGGCATGAGCACTGCCGCAGGGCCGAGCCAAAAAATAAGAAGCCTCAGCCTGAAATTAAAAAAGAAAAGAAGAGACAATGCCAACGCGGTAACCCTTGTTTGCATGAATGAAGAGGTGTACACCCGGTGCAAGCACCAGGCAAACTCACCATAAAGAAAATTGAAGCCCACATCCATCACGTTTGCTTCCTATATTGGGTGTGAAAAGAAGCACAAATACGCATTGCCTACCACGAAAGACCATTTATCTCTACTGGTTTCACTGTGTAGTCCTTATAAGGTAAGTAGGTGAAAGTGTGTAATGTCATAATTTGCATGCCCTTAAAATGAAAAAAGAAGAGGAGGAAGAGGGAGAGAAGGAAGAAGGTAAAGAGGAGCAGCACCATGGGCACTCTGTCCGGCAGCTTGCCCCCATGAATTTTTAGCCATAATTTGTCCGACTAGCTGCCATCTAAAGGCAGACCAAATTCTTCCTCGTCAGCTACAGCTCGTCAACACAGGGTAGACTGTCTTCAATATGGAGGTCCAAGTAGAGGCAAGTTGCTGTGTGAGAGTTGCTGCTGCTGCTCGTTGCGGCTCTGATTCCTGTGCAGGCAGCATGCATTTGGGGACACACCAAGCTCATGCCTTACAAGCTCATAGTCGCCAGCTTTGCAGCCACACACCAGGGTTTGCTCACCCTACAGGCGTCATATGAGAATCTGTGCAATCTTTGTAATCTCCATTGATCGAGCCACCGGTAGAATAGCAACTCGCCGTGCCAAACACCCTGCTACTAGCAAATATCAAGTTTTACATGCGATAATGAGACCGCAAGTCATCGAAGCTCAGTGATGGAGCTCCCATCCAGCAACTGAGAAATCTGTGAGTTTTCAGGTCAATACATTCATTGGGAAGACGCAAAGTGAGCGTATGGCAATCTTCACACAGCATGGGATCCTTGTTGTACATGTTCATGCATCTTCATGCAGCATGGCATGTATATCTTCATGTTCATGCATCTTCATGCAGCATGGATTTATATCTTCATACTCATACATCTTCATGCAGCATGCAATCCTCGTTACATGCGAAAGCATGCAAAAGCTCAACCAGCATGAAAGCAGCCATATGCTGCACTGAGCGTGCTCCGTACCTGTCTTTCAAGCTGTGAGAGGATATCGGCCATCTCGGAGTTCAGGAACTGGAAGGACGGCCGCTGGTCAGGGTCAAAAGACAGCGCCAGCTGCGCAATGACCTACCACAGATCAAAGAACCACAGGGAGGCTCTGAACTGCTTGCCTTGCTTCTTAACCTAGGCATGTGAGCAGCCTAACAGGATTTTCCTTGTTTCTGATACAGTGCGCAAATGGCGGATTGGAAGTGACAAACATGATGACTGACCAGGTGTGACCATGGACTAGAGGAGCAAAGCCAAAAAGCCACTCAAACCACTTGCAAACTTTGAAGCCGAGCCGTCCATAAAGGCAAAGCTTTCAGGTCACCATCTTCCTGGCAGCGACAGGGCCAGCTCTTTACAAAGGTGCATGCGCACGGGCAAAGACACCCCTTTGCCTCCGGGCTTGCACAGACTTAACATGCGTGAAACCGACTTGTATTGTGTAGCTTGAACACAAGAGCCCACTCAACCACACGGCTCCCAGGCCGTGCGGCGTATTCCGGTATATTATTCCGGTGAATTGTATGCCCGTGCCACTAGGTAGGCGACATGTGCCCTGGCTTGCACGATAGCACAAAAAACAATACTTGGGTGGTGAGCACACCTGGATTCCCACAGGCACATCTGTTGGTATGCTTGGCGCCAGCGTCTCCTCGCACACAGACATTGCTATTTGTGCCGGCGTGCAGAAAGTATGGGCGTACGGCGTCTGCGGGAGAGCCCAAGCGGTGCGGCATGTGCCCAAAATGGAACAACAGCTCAGAGGAGGGCAGGCGTGGACGTGCTCAGACTTCAGAGAGTAAGCACAGATGAGCAAAGACTTCAGAGAACAGGTGCATACGAGCATGAAAGAGGCAGGGTGCAGGGCGTCAAAGGCTGGAATAACTTGGGCGCAAGAAGTTAAACTGCCTTTGGCTGCCTGTGTCCCAGGCCTCCAAGCCACAGCTTCATTACCCTTGCCATTACTCTGATTTTTAGCTGCGTGAAGCGGCTACATGCCAATGCACATTACTGGCTAAGGAGCAGAGATCCCTTGCTTGACTGTGTATACGGTGCCAGCTCGTCATAACATCCCAGTTCATCTTATTCACAATTTGGTCCCCTAACCTCAGTACCGAAATTTTGCTTCTTGTTCCTCTTATCCATCCATCTCAACAAAACTCAACCACCCTGTATGCCATAACTATTCACTGTGCCACTTCTGGTCAAGTGTCAAAGCCTCCACCACGAGCACAACCCACCTCCATACATCTGTGCTCAGGCCTCTTTTGCCCTTCCTTCCCCTAACCACACATGGCTGCGCGCGCTGTGCCACACCTGGAGTGTCAATGCCTCCACCAACAGGACACCCCAGCTCCACACGTCCGCCTTTGTGTTGTACACTTCATGCCTCATCACCTGCATTGAAAAGATGAGCACCGCTGTATCGCTGTAGAAGAAGGCGGGCCACAACCTCGGGACTTTTGCACAGGAAGAGCAAGGGATTGGGTGATAACACCTGCAAACGCTTACTCCCCATGCGCCTGAGTGCCTGAGTATCATACTTGGTCCACAACAATCCAGGTTTGTTCATGAGGCCGAGGACATGCAGACAGCAGCTGCTTCCAGGGCCAGGTTGTGACGGAAAACAGGCCATATTTGAGAGTGTACCACGCGGCAGGTTCACATGCCCTGTAGCATCCACGGAAACGCGCCTGCTTGTGCACATGCTCCATTGCACCAATCAACATGCATAAACCTGTTAGTGCACATGCAGCAATGCATCAGTTGGGAGGAGGCCTGGTCGTGCGCATGCGCACCTCCACATGGCTGCGCTCAAAGACTTGCCCAGGGGCGCGCGTGTGGGGTGATCAATTTGGCAAGATTGATGGGTGACAGCTACGATTGAGAGGGCTTTAAGCAGAGGCGCATGCATTGCCATGTGGGCATGGCTATGCATCATGAATAATGGTGGAAGGTGCAACTGCAGACATGCTTCTGGGGTTATGCAGAGGTATGTCCAGGTGACGGTGGTGTTCCTGCTATGGCATTGGTACAGAGCAAGCAGGATTTTGGCGTAAAAATACAAAGGTGCTCATTCAAAAGCTTGTGAGCACCTGCAGGCTCATCAAGGGCCACTTGAGTTTGACACCCCCCATCTAACGCCTGAGGCAGAGTATTATGGGGGAAACTTTCTTAGATTAAAGGAAAAATCAGACACAATTTATCTAAAGGACAGCATCATGCTTCCATCCCAGGGTGGTCCAGCCTTGTTTGCATTTGCTTTTTGGAGGACCTACACTCCTCAGCTCAGGGGGAGGTGTTCCATGCGCTCACCGGCAGGTTTGTGCTCGATGAGACTACCTCCTGTGGCGGTGTCCCCTGTCGTGAAAAGGACATCCCGGGTCCAAAAGCAGGCAAACGATTTTTTGTGCACCCGCCAGGGACAAGATGAGGCCATGTCCAGCAGAGATACAGCCCCTCATCCAGCTAGCAGTTGCACTTCTTGACTCAAGGCCAAATCCTTGAAATCCTTGTTGACAGCACCTCATCTGGCCCAAACCCAAATGGTTGTGGGGGGATTGCACTGCCTATGTAGTTTTTATTTTCTTCTCCTTCAAGCCCAGACCAGCTGATGAGCGCAATCAATGATTGCATCTACCTGCTTGGGGTGCCTTGTCGTACTTGATGTCTTGTTCACAGGAAGGTACATGTTGATAACCATTTCATTAATATGAAAACCATTCACATTCACAACCATTTATAAGAAAGTAGATGTCCTGTTTTAAGGAGGGTAAATGCTCATTGCCGTTCATAAGAGAGGGTGACATGTCCAGTTTGTTCGTTTGAGGGCACACCACCTGTGCAAGCTAGCAGCCGCACAGTGAGTGTGTAACGAAACCAGGCTTTCCTTGATCAACAGATCACCTCCGACTACTTAACCAACCAGTCTAAATCCATTGTGACTTAACCAACCACCAGGCTCAGGCTTCTGGCTGGACTGGGGTCAGGCCAGTTCATTAACCGGGATTGTTCCCCGGCCAGCCCATCAAAAGACCCTTCTTACAGCGTTCCTTACAGAGTGCCAGTACGAAGGATCGACTATTAAGGGTCATGTGAATAGGTGTCTGGGGGGCAGTACTTGGAAATGGGTGTTTAATGAGCGTTTAAAGGTCAGTAAACAAATCTGTGGTCCAATTTGAGCCTTGACCTGACCGAGTGCATTGGCATTGGTGGTCCAGTGATCAAGGAAAGCGTGGTTTTGTAAAAGACAGGTCTGCGAGGTTGCAGGCTGCATGCTTGGGCAGCCCCTGTATGCACGTGTGTCTTGTACATTCAGAGCACATACTCATGCACGCATCTGGTGCACAAGGTCTGCAGCAAGAGCCTTGCAGGAAGCTGTACAGAAGCCACTGTTTTTACGGGATCTTACTGACCACACGTGCTCAGATCGGTAACATGTTGCCCCTGACCTCCACTGCACAGGCTGCAGCCATGCCACTCATGCCAACGCCCAGCTCATGCAGAGCCTGGGTGGCATTAAGAGGTTCAATCCGTGGCTTGCAAGGATACGGCGCATGAGCCCCTCAACACGAGCCCTGCCATACAAGCCCCTCCATCAGAGCCACTTTCGGGATTCCGCGGTCAGCATCTTCCAAAACAACAAAGGAAGGGTGAAATTAGAGAGTGGCGGTGTTGGCAATGACCCCACGAACCTCCCTTGAAGGAGAGGCTTAACCAGGACAAGGGGGATAAGGGGGGCCATACTTCCACGACAAAGGCTGCTGGCAATGTGACCTTAGCGCGTCGGCAATGCACTGCTGCCTGAATGTGAAGCCCCGGGCTCACCTCCTGGACATATCCCGGAGGCGCTGAGACCAGAGGTCCACCTCCAGGTGTGAGGGGCACAACAGCGCATAAGCCTAGGGTGAGCATGCACGCATGGATGAGCCTAGCAGCAGAGAAAGCAGAGGGGGGGCAGCTGGGTGAGGGTAGGGGCATGCTCCAGTCAAGTCGTGTACTGTGCCTTTACGAGCACTTTCAGTGACTGTGATTTATTGTAACTATTACACAAAGACTGGAGGTGTCGTGGAGAGTCTTTGGGGTAAAGGGTGGGTGAGCAGCCTCTACCTTGTGCCTAGCTGGCGTGAAGCACACACGCACACTGTGGGCCAACCTGACTCACCCAGGGCCATCTCCACCTTTGAACCACCACCTGTATGCTTCTTTCATGTCAAAGGCCTGAATGCATGCATTGCCCACGCTACATGCTGCAGCTGGGTTTTGCCTGTACGCATGCATCGCCCACTCTACATACTGCAGCTAGCCTTTGTCTGTGTGCATGGCATGCACCGCCCGCGCTACATACTGCAGCTGGCCTTTGCCTGTATGCATGCACCGCCCACGCTACATGCTGCAGCTGGCCTTTGCCTCTGTGTATGCATATGGTCCTTGATCCCCGTTGGCACACCCAGACCACTGTTGACACCAGGGCCTCTGTTGGCACACCCAAGCCTCTATTGACACACCCAG
>LFCJ01000810.1_pt1 | contig 20487 bp, 22 predicted proteins | sample 643141 | NCBI WGS metagenome assembly LFCJ01 (sample SAMN03766243, study PRJNA286221) | soda lake metagenome | biome: soda lake; feature: Kulunda steppe; material: water; isolation source: sample B1-Br-g2 brine of Lake Bitter-1 | place: Russia: Kulunda steppe | collected 2010-07
ATTTATCTGCGAAAATCAGCGTCTCCTGCTTTTGATCTATTTTCTTAATGATTCTGGCTCTTAAAAAGCATAGTAACCTATAAAAAATTGACACAACCCAACTTAATATCCATATTGCGATACAGTCTACAATATAATATAATAGTAAGTGGTGGTAGTTAATTTTTCTTGGAGGTGCTAAAATGAAAATTATTATTGTTGGTGGGGGAAAGCAAGGTTTTCAATTAGCTAAGTATTGCCAAAAACTAAGTCATCAGATAACAGTAGTTGAAGCACAAATAGATAAGGCTAATCGGATAAAGGAAAAATTAGATGTCAATGTCTTATTAGGTGATGGAACTAATAAAGCAACTCTTGCAGAAGCTGGTGCAGAAAGAGCGGATATAGTTGTTGCTGTTACTAATAGCGACCAGAATAATCTAGTTGTTTGTCAATTAGCCGAGCGACAATTTGATGTAGCTAAGACTTTAACCACAATTAATAATCCTGGTAATGAAAAGCTATTTGAATGGTTAGGAGTTAATCAAGTTATCAGTTCAACCTCGCTAATGTTAGGAGTTATCAACGATGATATTGATCTGCCTAACACTAAAAATCTCTGGGCCAACAGTCTCAATAAGCTTAAAATGCACTACATACAAATAGATAAAGACTCTCCAATTATTGATCAACAGGTCAAAGATATTCCACTACCCGATGAAGCTATCTTAATCACAATCTTAAGAGATGATGAAGCAATCCTACCACGGGGCAACACAGTAATTAAAGCTAGTGATACAGTTATTGCTCTAGCCGAAAAGAAGATTAAGAATGAATTATTAGAAACTTTTAATCAACCACAGCAAGAGTTCGCATCTTAAATATAGAATTAAGCTACTTTATTACAAATAAGCAGTCTGAGTAATTTAAATTATTCAGACTGCTTCTCTCTTTTGAACTGCTTCTTTATTTTAAATCTAACTCAGTCTGCTCAGCACTAATTGGCAGAATAATTACTTCTCCAGCCTCAAGCTCTTGTTGATTATTCATTAACTTTAAATCCCTTGCAGAAATAGCGAACTTTTCTGCTATACTATCATAATCTTCACCCTCTTCTACATGATAAAATCTATCCTCTGGTCCAGGTATTTTTAGTTTATCATTACTAAAAATCTCAGGTTGAGAAATATGCTTATTCTCTTTCATAATCTCTAAATAAGATACATTAAATAATTCTCCTATTTCACTAAAATCTTTTCCTTCTGAAAGCTGATAATTATAAACTCTAGTTTCAGAAAATGATTCATAACCAAAGTCATAATCATGGGTACTAATAATCTCTGGAGTAATAAAGATAATTAGCTCTCTTTCTTCTATCTCAGCACTTTGATAAGAGAATAATCTGCCCAAGCCTGGAATCCTACTTAAAAGAGGAACTGCCATCTCACTTATTACCTCAGAAGACTGAATTAAACCTCCCATCACTACCGTATCACCATCTTCGACCTCTAGTTGAGTTTTAAGATTTTTGACACTAGTTTCTGGATAACTAGAACCAGCAATATCAGTCATTCCTGTAATGTTTGTTACCTCTGGCTCTAAATCAATTAATATTTTATCATCTTCAGTTATCCTAGGTAATACAGATAGATCAATCCCTACTTCTTCATCCTCTATCTCTACCTCTTCATTTCCTGAATCATCAAATCTTCTATTTCTTACTACAGGGATAGTATCTCCAATATGAATTGTCCCTTCCTCTCCTTCAACAGTAGTAATACGAGGATTAGCTAACATTTCAGAACTGCTCTGTTCTTCTATAAAATCTAAAAAGCTTTGATAATCAAGTCCTAATTTTGGATGCTTTAGATCAAAATCGCCTACTTCAAGCTCCCCAACTCCTAATAGACTGATCTCACCAAAAGACCAATCAATTCCTATATCATCCATTTCATTGCGGGATACCTCTTGAAATCTAACTTTAACTGATACCTGTCTTCTAGGTTGATCTAATCTAGGAATTAAATCCTCTACCTCTCTTAAAATACTCTCATAACTAGTAATCATAATTGAGTTCATTCGCTGATTTAAATTAATCTCACCTTTATTTACTAAATAGGATATCTCATTTTTAACTTCTTCTGCTTCAGCATTTTTTAAATGATAAACTCTAGTCTTTTTTTCTTCAAATCTTTCTACTAACTCATCTGATCTTCCAATCATTACTGTATCATGAAAAATAGTATAATCTAAGCCCTCTTTTTTAGTTATAATCTCAATTGCTTCAAAAAAGGAGACTTCCCTTAAAGAGATATCAATCTCACCACTTACACTATCAGTAGTTGCTATATTCATCTCAGTGGCATTAGATAATAATCTAAAGACCTGATTAAGCTCAGTTGCTTTAAAGTCAAATTCTAAACCTTGGCCCTGTTCTTGATTGAATTCGGCTAGAGTAGAGTAAGGAAATAATAAACAGATTAATACTACAAGCAAAGTAATCTTATTGTTATTGCTTAGCATTTCAAATACACCTCCAAAGAATTAATCATACATTTCAATCAAAAATTCTTTATCATTTTTACTTAATACTACTTTAGTAGTTGCAATCTCTTTTAGCGAAAGATTATTTATTTTATCACCTTCAATATAATTATCTTCTTTACCATTAACCTCTAGTCTAGCTATGCTTATATCTGAGTATTTAATTACTGCTGCTAGATTAATCTTATCTTTAATATCTTCTGATAAATCTGCTTGATTATCTTTATTGACTTTTTTTGCTAAATTTTCTTTTGAGCCAATTTCTAATTCAACTATTTTATCTGCTTCAACTTTAATCTCATCACCTATCTTAAAAGGCGACTCAATTTCTATTTGAGCTTCTTCTTTTATTTTATCAACTTCTACCTCTGCTGCTTGAGTAAACTCAGGTATAGCTTGTCCAAATTGCTCTCTAAATTCTTCTAAAGACTTACTCTTTTCTTCTAACATAGTCTGATAATTAAAGTATATAGCTAAGGGCAACGTCAATATTATTAGTGAGATTAAAAGAATTTTTTTCATCACTTTACTCTCCCCTTTCTAGCGAAAATAAGAGAGTGGACTTTAGATTAATTTTTTCAGTCTCTTTTCTAATCTTAAGACTGGCTGTATCATAGATATAATCAATCTCTTTAAAAAAATTATAAATCTCTTCATAATTGCCTAACAATTCAAGCTCAACTCTTAAGTTATCTCCTAAGCTTGAATCCATATCTACTACTAAATCCGAAGAGCTTAACTCAATAATAAGATTATTTATCTTAGATGAGGATGATAGCTGAGTTGGATACTCATGTTCTAATGCTTTCAAAATACTTTCATATTCATCTTCAATATCTGCCAAATTACTAATATCCGTTTCTAATTCTTCTAAGCGATTAATTTTTTGAGCTAATTCGAGAATTAATTCAGCTTCTTCTTCAACTAAAGGAGAATAAATAAAGTTATATAATAAAAAGGCTAAAGCAAGTAAACTGACTACTATAATTAAGACAACTTTTTTAATCATACTCTAACTCCTTTCTAATCTCTCCCCGAATACTAAAACTAATCACTCCATTATTCTCATCTATATTCTCTAAATGATAGCTTTGAAAAAAATCTTTTGCCTCAAATTGATTGATTAACTGAGTTAAGTAAATAAATTCTTTGGCCACACCAACAACCTCAAAATCTTCTTTATTAATTTCAAATTCTTGCAAATATAACCCCTCTAAATTTAAGCTGACTAAATTTTCTATTAATAGCTGAATAGATAAATTATCAACTGTTAACTCTTGCTTAGCTTCAAGCTCTTTAGATAACTTCTCTTTTTCAGTCTTAAATTCATCTGTTTCACTAGTCTTAGCCTCTATTAATTCTATCCTCTCAGTTACAACTTCCATTTGTAGCTTTAGCTCTTTATTTTCTAAGTGCAGTTTTAATAAGTAAGTGCTTGTAATAGCTAATATCAGTAATAAAATTATTAAACTAATAAAAGCAATCTTTTTTACTCGCTCTCGCCACAAGAGTTCACTTGTCAAAAAATTAACCACCTTAAATCACCCCCAACTTATTAATCAAGCTCTCGCATAGCCAAACCCTTAGCCACAGAAAAGGAGGGGTCTGCTACTATTGTAGTATTAATTCCAATCTGTTTTTCTAAATATTCTTTTAAACCTGTCAGTTTAGCACTACCACCAGTTAAAAACATTTGATTAATTTCTGCTTTATATTTTGATTGATAATAATCAATTGAATGATAAATTTGACTTCTTAACTCTTCTAAGATTATTTTTAACTCCTCTTTATCTAAATTATTATTCTTCTTTTTTTCTGCCTCAACAAAACTTACCTCATGGATATTAGCTAGCTTTTCTGTTATCATTTTTCCTCCAAAATTAAAGACTCGATTAAATCTTAGCTCTTTTTTAACAGTAATCACTAAAGTAGTAATCTCATTTCCAATATCTAAGATTAAATTAGTAGCTTCTAAGTTAGGATACTCTTGATATAAGTATCTAATATTAGCATGGAACTCTGTTTCTACTGCCTTTAAATCTACTCCTAGCTGACGACATAGGTTCAATTCTGCTTCTATTTCAGCTTTTTTAACTGCCATTGCAATGACATACCTTTCCTGCTCACCAGCTATTACTTCTTGTTGGACTACTTGATCATCACCAAACTCTAGCTCAGTCATTTTAGTTATCTCTTCTAAACTCATCTTATTATCAATGCTGATAAATTCAATTTCTACTTTATCACTGCTAATAGCAGTAACAATTGGCCCGTTAGAAAAGTTCTTTAAAAGCTCTTTATCTAATTTAGTACTAGCTTTAGTTAAAATTGATCCGTCTTGCTTTTGAGCTAACTTAATCTTTTCTCCAAAATCAACTCCTATTGGAGCAGTGGTTTTAAATAAAGAAAACAACTGATTTCACCTCCCCATATCAATTGTGAGCTCTTCTATTTTTACATAATCAATCTTAGCTATTCCAAAATTATCATTTTCATCCCAATCATAGTTGGCAATTAGCACTGGTCTAAAGTATTGCACAGCTTCATTTAAAGGCATTGGATTATGGATAATAGTTGAAGGTGGATTATTATCTATAGTAGTATGGACTTCATTTAGTTTACTTGCATCTCCACTTAAGTAACCACTAAAAGTCTGCCATCCATCTTTACTACTAAGTTCTTGTCTCATTAAAGAAGTATAATACTGCTTACTATGTCCATCACCTCCACTAGCATCAACTAATCTATCATCTTTATCCAAACCTTCAACTCCTAAGTAAAAGTAGTCAGTCCCATGAGATTTATCCTCTTGTTTAACTCGAAATTCAATTCTATATAAGCTATCTTCATCATATTTAAAAGAGTCTTCAGCATAAAACCAGATTAAATCACTAACTACTAATTTATATTTATCATCATCGACTTCAACCTTTAGATTATCTAAATGGCTAAGACCAGTATCAACCCAATTTCCTGCCAAAGAATACTCAACTGTTCCTTCTTTACTGGCATGATTATCAGCTACAAAATCCTTTATTCCTTCTGAAATGCTCTCATCAGGCGGGTCATTAACTGGATAATAAGTAACTAGTCCAGCTTCTTTACCTGATAAATAATTATCCATATTCTCAGCTATTTCAGTTTCACCTCTTCTTTGATTCCAGATTCTGATATCTCTAATTTGGCCCGGGAAATAATTATCTATTATCCAGCCAGCATCATTAAATTCTGCTCCTAAGGCTATATTTTTTCTAATATCATCTCGATAATTAGTATGTAAATATTGATTAGCACTAACAGAAATATCTTTTGCTCTCTCCTGCTCTCCATTGAGATAAAGACTTAATTCAACTCTATCTAAATCATTTCCAGCTTCACGTGTAGCTCCTTGACCAGTAAAGGCTATATGAACCCATTGATTATCAGCTAATTCCTCTATATTTTCTAACTCTATAGTTAAGTATTCGAGTTGGTCATTCCACCCCTGATTTTCTATCCAAGTTTCAACCTCAGCAATTAGCTTAACTTGATTCTCATACCCTTCAAGATAAATACTATAGGGCTTAGAGTAGTTAAACTGCCCCCAACCCGATATATCATTATAACCTGATAATATATACTTCCTAGCATCTATAGTTTCATCTAATTTAACCCAGGTCTCGATAGTAAACTGATCTGAAATCGGAGACCCTCCAAGCCAACCATAATCAGTCCTAGTATATCCCTCTCCAGCCAAATTAAGAGCTGGTCTAACCTCGCTAAAGTCTTCACAGTATAACTCCTCTTTATTTATCTCTCGCTTGGTAGAGACAGTCTCAGTCTTATCATCTATGCGAGCAGTACTACTTAAATATAAATAGTCACCATCAGCAATACTTACATCAGTTTTATATTCCCCCGGGCCAAACTCTTCCCAGTCATTCTCGCCTAAAGCAATACTCCCTGCTTCTGCTTCTTGTAGGCTTTGGGTCAGGCCAGCTTCAGCTAAATACTGTAATTGCAACTCTAGCTCTTCTTCTTGCTCTGATTGGAGCATTGGAACTATAATATTATTCATAGCTGCAATAAAAGTTACAGCTACCGCCATAATAATTATGGCTATAATCAAGATAGCTCCTGATTCAGAATTTTTTTCTAACTCTACAGTCATTGCTTTCACCTCCTAGTCTCTGCTATAAGTTGGCCCGAGAATTAACCCATGACTTTGGCCCAGATAATCATAAAGAATTTTATCCTGTTGACTAATCGGATAATAAGCTTTTAAGCCATCTTCTTTACCTGATAATACAGCAGAGCTATAGATATTTAGTTGCTGTTTTGTCAAAGCCTTATCCCAGTGTTGTAACCAATAAACCTGCCCGGCAAAATAATCATTGGCCCTAGCTCCATCAAAGGAGCTCGCTCTAGAATCAACACCTAAAAATCCATAGCTAGTATTTCCACTACCAAAGGTACTATCTACAGTATATAAATCAAATGAATCTTCAACTTCTCCATTTAGATAAATATTTACTCCACTCCAGTTATCCCTTTCATCTTCTGTTACAGTAACTGCTATAATATTAGCTTTACCATCATTTATAGAGTTATGACTAGAAAAAGAACTAGTATTTCCCATTCCATAAGGATTAACCCTAAACTCTAAGCTCCCATTAGCTATGCCAAGACTAAAATACTGATTCTCATCAAAACCATAAATTACTCCTGACTCTTCAGTAGTCCTTATTTTAGCTAACAAAGTCAACTCTTCATAATCAGCCCTAGATAAAGAATGATTTAAAGCAACATCATCCTTAGCTCCACCAAATTCTAAACTGTTATCAGGATTAGAGCTTTGCCTATCAGCCAAATAAAAACTTTTATCTAGCCTTTTCTCTACACCACCAGCAACAAACTCCAGTTCTAAATCTAATTGATGGTCAATGCTCTCCTCACCAACTTCTAAACCAGCAAAAGTCGAAGCTATTACCCGCTCCTTTTTTTCAATATCTGGCAGATAGCTCTGGTAGGAAATACTACGTTTTAGCTCTCCTGCATCATCCTGATAAGAGATTATACGATCAATATTGCCATCACCATTGCGGTCTTGCTTTAGTTTAAATCCCAATTCAATTTTGCGATAGCTAGTTGACTCAGCAATATCTCCTCTTAGATAAGTATTTACTAACTTAACTTCATTAATTAACTGCACACGACTACTAGCAAACTCCCAAGACTCAAACTGATTTGTTAAAGCCAGCCCTAAGCTACTTGCTAATAAACCTAAAACAGCAACCACAGCTATTAGCTCTAAAAGACTAAAGCCAGCTTCACTATTTAATTGTTCTAACTTAGCTTTAGTTTTTTGCTGCAATTTTTAAGACACCGCCTTTAGATAAATATGTAAAAACAAGCTGAGGGTGCTACCCTCAGCTTTTAAATTATTCCTCTTCCTATTCAGTAGTTTGAAATCCAGTTGTATTAGAATCAATATATAATATGTCACCATCAAACTCTTCCTGATAAACAGCTGCATAGTCTACATCTTCAATTGTTCCAGGATAATCTACACCATCATCAGCTTCAAATTCATCAGTTCCGTAAATAATATTATCATTATCAACACCAAGAGCATCTAAATCGCTAGGATACTCTCTCTCTTCTCCCTCATCTCTTTCTTCTAACCTATGCTGTTCAATAGAGGTCTGTAAATTAGCCAAGCTTGATTCTGCAGCAGCACGATCTGCATCTTCAGTTATATCACCAACCTGTGGTACTATTACTGCAGCTAAGACACCTATTACACCAACAACAACCAATAATTCTAAAAGTGTGAAACCAGCTTCATCTGTAAAGAATCTTCTCATTTTTTTAGCCCCCTTTTTATTTTTGCTTGCTCAAATATGTTTATCACAGCTTAATTTTCTCTGACATCACCTCCCCGAAGTTAGTTGACAGTTGATAGTTAATAGTTGATAGTTGATAGTGGTGGTTTTTACACGGAGGGTCTGATAAGACCCGTAGGGATAGTTAAGAGCAGTGTAAAGTGTGAAATTTATAGTGTAAAGTTTAGGTTAAGATTAGAATCATAGTTAAGCAAGTAAGTCTTGAGTTTTAGTCTTTTTGAATTTAGCTGTAAACTCTAAACCCCGCCTGACATCTCAAAGATTGGCAAAATTACCGAAGCTACAATCCCACCAACGACAAATGTCAAACAGATTATCATAATCGGCTCAATTAAACCGACTATATTCTCAAACTTCTCTTCTACCTCATCTTGATAAAAATCAACTATATCATCTAACTTCTGGGCCAACTCTCCTGTCTCTTCTCCTACTTTAATCATCTGTGTTGCTATACTAGGAAAGATATCCTGCTCTTTTAAGGCAGAGGTGATATTGACTCCATCTTTAATTAAAACCCAAGCTCGATCTAATTTCTCTTTAATTACTAAATTAGTTATATTATTATTAACTATTTTCATACTCTGCAAGAAGTCTACTCCACTCTGTTCTAAAAGACTTAAGTTTTTGGCAAAGGTAATTAAACTCTCCTCTAAAATAAAGCCTTCAAGCACTGGTATTTTAAGTAAAAGAGTATCTACTAAATATCTTCCTTTTTTATTCTTATAAGCCTTATATAATAAGATTATTCCACTTACTAAAATACCTACTAAAACTAGCCAATAATTCGATAAAAAACTGCTTGTCCACATTAAAATCCGCGTTGCTAAAGGTAGCTCAATTCCCATCTGTTGAAAGCTTTCCATGAAATTTGGTAGCACACGCACCATCAATAATAAGCCTACTACAAACGAAGCTATCATAGTAATCACTGGATAACTCATAGCTGAGACTACTTTTTTTCGCTTTTCATCTTTATTTTTAAAGTATCTAGCTAAATTAGCTAGAGTCACATCTAAAAACCCTCCCGCCTCACCACTTTCAACTAAATGAACAAAATATTTTGAAAAGAGATCAGGATGCTGTTTGAATGCTCCTGATAAACTCCGACCTCTCTCAAGTTCTAAGGCAGTCTCTTTAACTGCTAATTCTAAGGCCTCATTATCTATCTGCTGACTTAAAGATTTTAAAGCATTAATGATTGGAATGCCTGATCTAATCATTGAAGCTAATTGACGACAGAATAGATATTTCTCCTTTAAACTAACCCTTTGAGCAGTTAATTCAATTGAATCAAGTTTATCGATTAGCCCTTTTATGCTGAAACTAACTCTCTTTTTTTCTACTTCAATTGGTCTTAGACTCTTCTCTTTTACTTTCTTTACTGCCGCTTGCTTATTTTCAGCCTTAATCTTACCCTCTTTTTGCCTACCTTGTCTATCACGAGCTAAATAGCGAAAGATATCCATTCTTCTCCTCCCAATGATTAATAATTATATATTAGCGACCTTAACTACTTCCTCTAAAGTTGTAGTCCCATCTTTAATCTGGCGTAAGCCATCCTCTAATAAGGTTTTCATTCCTTCTCTTTTAGCTATTGCTTCGATATTACTAGAAGACTCTTTTTTGATTATTGCTGTTTTTATCTCATCATTAACTACTAATAATTCATGGATTGCAGTCCTGCCTTTATAGCCAATATCATTGCATACATCACAGCCTTGGGATTGATAAATTTGATTTCCTTGCTGCCAGTTATCAGCTAAAAACTGATATTTCTTTGTTTTTTTACTAATAACTTTACATTCTGGACAGACTCGTCTAACTAGTCTTTGTGCTACCACCCCAATAATTGAATCAGCTAATAGAAATGGCTCTACTCCCATATTAATTAAACGACTAATTGTTCCAGCGGCACTATTAGTATGCAGAGTACTAAAGACTAGATGACCAGTTAAAGCAGCCTTGATTGCAGTTTCTGCTGTCTCTTTATCTCTAATCTCACCAACCATAATGATATCTGGATCTTGACGAACAAAAATCCGCAAGACTCGAGCAAAGGTAAAATCTTTCTTTTCATTTACTGTAGCCTGATTAACACCTTCTAGTTGATACTCTACTGGCTCTTCAATGGTAACGATATTTTTACTCTCTTGATTTAAATAATTTAAAGCAGTATATAAAGTAGTTGTCTTTCCACTTCCCGTTGGCCCGGTTAATAATATAATCCCATTCGGTCGTTTAACTAAGCTTTTAAAACGTTTTAAATTCTTTTTAGAAAAACCTATAAAATCAAAATCTAGATTAACATTAGTCTTATCAAAAATTCTAATTACAACTTTTTCACCTAAGGTAAATGGTAAAGTAGAGATTCTTAAATCAGCCTTTACATCATCAAAATCAGCATTGATTCTACCATCTTGAGCTTTTCTTTTTTCTGCTATATCTAAACCACTCATCACCTTAATTCTTGATATTAAAGCAGGATGAACTTTTTTAGGAAACTGCATCAACTTATGTAAAACCCCATCTATTCTATATCTAACTCTAGTCATATTTTCTGTAGGCTCAATGTGAATATCACTTGCCTTATATTGAATTCCAGTCTTAATTATTTTATTAACTATATTGACTAAAGTAGAATCACCCTCTTCTAACTCAGTTGCCTCTTCATCTTCCTCTTCGCTCTCATCTACAAACTGCTCAAAGTCAATTTGATCAATATTTTCAATAAACTGATAGATGCTTTCTTCAGTTAAATATTTATCAATTAATCTCTGTGTTTCAGTTGAAGTTGCTATTCTAGGAATTACATCAAAGCCTGTCTCTTGTTCTACTTCATCTCTAACTAGAATATCCTGAGGGTCCTCCATAGCCAAAATCAAAACTTGGCCCTCTAATCTAATCGGAAAGACTCGCTCTTGACGAATGTAATTCTCATCGACTAAATTAACTGCTTCTGAATCTATACTTTCTTTATCCTCTTTCGATAATAATAAGACTCCTAATTGTTGATTTAGAGCTTGAGCAATCTCTTCTTCACTAATAAAGTCTAGATCTACTAACTGTTTTCCTAATCGTTTATCAGACTCTTTTTGCTTCGCTAAGGCCTGCTCTAGCTCTTTTTGAGTAATTAAGTCACGATCTAATAAAATATCACCTAAACGCTTCTTCTTAAATCCCATTAAACCACCTCTCTACTCGCAATAAAGATTATTTTTCTACTCGACAAAATAAATTATCGTATCTAACTTGACATTATCTTTTTTCTGATTCCAAAAAACTTTGACATTTATAGCCATTAGATTATCATCAACTGACTCAATCTCAACCTCTCTTATAAAATCAACTCCAGAGTTTAAATCAGATACTTTTTGGCTCTCTTTATCAGCTATTTTAGAGCAATACTCTTCAAAATGATTTATATTATTAGTATTATTCCCATCAGTATTCTTATCTCTAGTCTTTCGAGCAGCAGCCTGCATTCGAGCAATAGAATCTTCTGCTAAATTAATTGCTGCTTCTTCATTATTAACTAAATTAATTAATTGATGGGTATTACTCCAATACAGTGAGACAGGAATAACCAGAATCACTAAAATTAAAGTCCCTAAAATAACCTCTAATAATGTATATCCAGCCTGAGATTGATAGAATTTTTTCACTTTCAATCACCCTCTTATAATTGATTATTCGATAAATTAGTTATAATTCCTTCTTTTTTTAAAAAATGTTTTTATTGTTTTTTTATTCCTGTTAAGTAATAAAGTAAGATCTCATCTAAGACTGGGGCCTTGATTATGATTTATTTAACTCTAATAGCAAATAAAAAAGCAGTTTAAGTCATTTAAATGACTTAAACTGCTTGATTGATTTAAATCAATCTATTAAAATATCATCAATTGCTTGATTAGTATCAAATTTATCTTTTTGATCCCTTTGCTCTAATATAAGCTCTCTAACCAAAGGAGATTTAATCTCTTGTCCACTATCACTTCCTAATATTTCTGGAGTAATAAAGACTATTATCTCTTGTTTACTAAGACTATCACTTCTATTTCTAAATAAAGCTCCTAAAATCGGAATATCACCTAAAAAGGGAACTCTACTCTCTGATTCTTCAGTATCAGTCTGAATCAAACCACTGATTACAAATGTTTCACCATTATCAACTCTCACAGTAGTAGTAGTTCTAGTAGTCTCAAAAGAAGCCCCCCTACCTGAAAAATCCTCGCTATCTACACTACTTAGCTCCTGTTCAATTTCAACTAATATTTTATCATCACCAACAATTCTAGGTGTGATATCTAAAATATTTCCCACATCAACTCGTTCTATGATACGATCTCCATCATCTGTTAGCCCAGCAACAATGGGAATTTCTCGTCCAATATTAATATAGGCATTCTCCCCATCAAGGACTGATAACTTCGGCTTAGCTAGAGTTGTACTAATCCCCTCATCCTGTAAAAAATTAGCGGTAAGCATATTACTACCTTGTTCTAGATTGATTTCTCCACTTCCACTAACAGCATCAAATAGATTTAAAGAGAAATCATTATCTGAAATCTCCCATTGAACCCCTAACTCTTCAGCTCGATTAAGATTTAATGAGATAATTTCAGCTTCTAAATAAACCTGAGCTAACTCCCTATCTAAATCAGCAATAATAGCTTCTACACTAGCTATATCTTCCTCATAACCTCTAACTAATAAACTGCTAGTTCTACTATCAGTACTTATTGTTAAACCATCCATTAGAGCTTCTAAGCTCTGTTGTACCTCTTCTGGCTCTGCATTATCTATTCTAAATAATTTAGTAATTTCTTCAAGCTCTTCTTCTTCTTCTTCAGTATCATCAATTTCATCGACTCTGAAGTTTTCATCTAATCTCTCTGGTGTAGCAACTAATATTGTATTTTCAATTATTATATAATCTAAATCATTAGTTTTAGCTAATAATTCTACCGCCTTCTTAAATGAAATATCCTTTAATTTTGCCGTAACAGTTCCTTCAACTGAGCTATCAGTAATTAAATTCATCTGATGTGCTTCAGCCAATGTCCTAAAAGCATCTTCTAATTCAACATCTTGAAAGTTAAAATCAACTTTCTGATCAACTACCCCTTTAGACAAAATACTGGCTGATGATAGCATAATTAATATTAATACTATTAAAATAATTCTTTTTCTGCTTTTAATTATCTTCACCCCCAAAACTATAGATAAAATACTCGCCATCTCTAGAAAAAATAATGTTTTCGCTCTCTATCTCATAAACTTTAAATTCTTGAACCTTATCCCCTGGTCTAATTATTTTTCTTTCACCGCTAGCGACAACCTCAACAATAGCAAGCCAGCCTCTTCGATTACTTAAAGTTCCTTTAAGATTAATCTGCTCATCAAACTCATCAAGCTCCTCATCATCCTCTTCTGCTTGAGCCTCAGCCTCTTTTCTAATTAATTCTGGCTCGATTCCGATGCCATTTAGGCTATCTAGTAATGAATCAGCCTTTTTTCTAGCCTCTAAGGTTGAAGCAAAAGGATTGACTAATAAATCACTATCATATTGATAGCTAATATCTACCACAGTAAAACGTTCTGATAAATCTTCTAACTCAAACTCTTCTTGCTGTTGAGTAATTAAAGTATCTAATTCTGCTTCAAAATCCTCTATTGGCTGATTATTATTAAAGAAACTAAAGAGGTTATAAGTAATTAAAGCAACAATCAATACTAAGAATATACTAGCAAACAAAATTATCTTTTTTCTCATCTTAAATCACCACTCTCATCAGCTAACAAATAGGCCTCTAAATCGATAGCAACTGCTAGCTTTATCAGAGAATCACCGACAGCTTCTATCTCTAATTGCTCAATAATAATTAAAGAATCAAGCTCCTCTATTGCTATTACATAAGCTAAGATTTCTTCATAGCTACCCTCTAATGATAAACTGACTGGATAAATATTATAAATATCATCCTCAACTATATTACCTGGTTGCATGTTTAAAAGATCTAAGTTTTTATCTACTATTAACTGATTTAAAGTTAAGAGTATATCATCTGGCTCTTCTTGGTCTAAATAAGCAGCCGATTTTTCTTCTAACTGCTCGGTTATATTCTCATACCTAGCCTCTAATCTCTTCTTTTCTGATAACAAAGCAACTTCTCTCTCTAAGTCATTAAGTTGAGTTGCTAATTCTTCATTTAAACTCTCTGCCTCTTCAACTTTGGGCTGATAAATATAAGTATGAAAGACAAATGTGATAGCCAAAATTAAAGTGATTGCTAATAGGATTTTTTCTCTTGGCTCTAATTTATCTATAGTCATCAGCCCCTTTCCTAGTGCTTACTAAATCAGCACTTAGTTGATAATAGATCAACTTTTCTTCCTCTCTTACTTCCTCAGACAGGCCTCGCTCTGCTCTAACAGAGTTTAAAACTATATTTTTAAAATACCTTGAATCACGCAGGCTATTTACCACATCATTTAACTGCTCTTGTTTTAAGGTATAAGCACTTAATTCAATTCCACTCTCTTGATTAAAATCAAAATCTACAAACCAACCATGCTCTGGTCTCAGTTGGCTTAGCTCTAATAAAATTGCTGGCCACTCTAATCTATCCCCTTCTACCTCCTCGCGTCTATCTAAGGTATCATCTAATAGCTGATTTCTTTCTTCTAATCTACTAAGCTCTCTAGTCTCTTCTCTTAGTGCATCTACTTCAGAGCTAGCTAAGGAAACTTTTTCTTCAGCCCTGCTAGTTTCAACTACAAGCCGAAGATATAAAATACCGTAAATAATAATAATAATTACTGCAATTATAGCTAAAGCTATCTGAATAATATTCTCTTTATCCAACTTATTTTTCTCATAATAATCCTCTGGTAATAAATCAATCATTGTTTGGCCTCCTCTCTTAAAGCCAAACCAAGACTAACTCCTAGTAAGGCAGCATCCTCATTTAATCTTCGTCTGTTTATAGCAGGAGCTATAGTTAATTGATTTGATAATTCAAGTGGCTCGACTGGCACTCCAAACTCATTAGTAAAATGTTTATCTAAGCCAATTAATTTACTACCACCACCGATTAAGACTATCTTATCTAAATCAAACTCTTTATTTTGGACTTGAAAGTAATCTAGTGATCTATAAATAGCAGTAGTCAGATTTCTAATAATAACATTAGTTTTTTCAGATTCAAATAGGTTCTTATTTCTTTTAAATTCTTCTGCTTCTTTAAGATTTATTTCTTCGATATCTGCTATCTCATCAGTTATACTTTTATCAGCAATTCCTACTGATCTAGTAAATAGTAGCTGTTCTTGCGAAACAATAGAAACACTTGTCGTTTTATAGCCAATATCAATAATCCCTATATTATCAAGTTGATATAAATGATCAATAGTTCGTGCAGCAGCCGTTGGTTCAATCTCAATAGTTAAAGGCTCTAAATCTAAAAGCTCAAATAGCTCTAGATACTTATCAATTAAATCTCTTTTTACAGCTACAATTAGGACATTATAGCCCCCATCATCATCACGACTTAATATTTCATAATCTAAGACAGCATCATCAGTAGAAATAGGAATTTGATCACTGCCCTCCCATTTAATTGCCTCTTCTAGTTCTGAATCAGGCATATTAGGTATTTCAATAGTTCGACTAATTACTTCTTCACCACTAATTGCAGCCATGACTCGCTTACTTTCAAAGCCCTGCTCATCAATTACGCTTTTAGCTGCTTCAGCCACAAGCTCAATATCTTTTATATTGCCATCTTTTACTGCTCCCTTAGGAGTTTCAATCATTCCTAGATTTTTTAAGGTCAACTCCTCTGTTGATCTATCAATCTCTGTCAGCTTAATTGATTTATCTCCTATATCTAAACCTAGTAAGAGACCAGGAAACATCTCTCTATATTTTCCTGTAAACCACCTTTTTAACTTTGCCAACTTAGACATCTTCTCACCTCACTTTTCTATCTGCTAACTACATCTCTTGCCAACTGCCTTCTCTTTCTATATAAGCTTCCCTACCCTGGTAACCAGGATCACAATCTAAACTATCTAGATTATATTCATCATAATCTTTTACAGAATAATCATGTTCATGTGGACTTTCATCTACTACATCACCATCAGTATAAATGAATAGATTATCTAGATCAACATCCGGTCCTAAATCAATTTTAATAGGCCCTGCTTCAGATGCTAAAACTAAACAATCTATATCCCCTTGGCCTGATAGTTTAATATCAATTTTACTTTCTGATTCAATAATCGAATTTTCTAACCGGCCTTGAGCAGCTAAATCAAACTCAGTTTCTCCAGTTGATTTTATAGTTGTGTTTTTTATCAAACTATGAGCACTAAATTTTACATCTGCTTCATCTACCGAAATATATTTATCTTCAATTTCATTTCCCTCTGGCACCTTCTCTAAGATATCCTCTTCAAATTCTACTAGCCCTAACTCATATTCAATCTCTAAAGTACTACTCCCTCCATCATAATAACCAATACTTCTTAGCTTATCCTCATATCTTCTAAGCTCAATCTGATTACCATCACCAACTATCTCTTCATACCAGTCATCACTAGCAGGTTTTCGATATTCATCACCTTCGTCTTTTTCTTCCCACTTATCATCATCATTTAAGATATATCTTCCATACTCTAAGCCAGCCTCTGCCAAATAAAAAGATTTTGCTTGGTCCTCACTACTAGCAGTTATACGCATCTCACCTAACATCGTTGTCGCTAAAGTAGCCACTAAGACCATCAGAACTGTCATAAAGACTAATGTTATTAACACTACAGAAGCCTCTTCTCTTTTAGCCATCTTAAACACCTCTCTTCTCGCTAGCTTAGGATAAGTTATAGCTCAAATACTGCTTACCAATTAATTGCTCTCAGATAAACTTGCTCTGTTATCGTTTTTGCTTGATTGTTATGGCTTAACTCTAAATGAATCTCAATTAACCTATCATTATCATCAGCTTTGCTTAAAGTTAATTTATCTACAGTCGTTGCAGTTAAGACTCTATTTCCTTTACTTAGCTCTCTATTAGCTAATAAATACTCTACTTCTTGATCATTAGAAAGCGATATTACTAAATTTTTACCATCTGCTAACTCTAGGCTATCTTGATTAGCAAAACCATCTCCATCTAGACTAATACTATTTGCATTTCTAAGATCCCTTACTAAATTTAAGATTACAATCCTAGCATTCTGCTTTAAATCAATCCGATTACGATTAAAATCCCAACTTCTTAAGGCAGATAGATTACTACTATAAATCGCTCCACTAATGATTGCTAATATAGTTATAACTAATAAAAGTTCTATAAGAGTAAAGCCTGCCTCTGATTTATTCACCATTACCACCTAAATTCGCAAATAGAGTGGTCAACTCAATACTACTAGCTTGATTATCCCAAGAAATAGTAAGGGTTATTTTTTTTAAACTAGAGTCGTCATCGTAATCATCAACCTCAATTTTTTTTTCAAACTCTGTATCTTCGATCTTTTTTGCTGAGCTTACTTCAAGATCATCAATATGACCATCAAAATCAAAATCTTCTTCCTGCCTTTCTGATTGAAAATCCGCTTTAAGCCTATCCATCTCTGTTCTAGCTACTCTTAAAGCATCGTCTCTAGTCTCTGATTGGCCAATGATTCTAGTACTACCAGTAAAGAAATTTAATATAGCTAGCAGAGCAATACCCAACAGGGCCAACCCCGCCATAACTTCAATCAGACTCATCCCAGATTTATTTTGCCAGAACTTATTTATCATCTTGACCACCTACCTAAATAGTTGCCAGTATAGATTGCTAATCTCTGCTCCCCATAAAAGCATTATTATAGTCGCCACAGCCAAAAACGGGCCAAAGGCTAGACGATCTTTCCTACTTTTAATCTCTGCTGCAATCAATCCCAAACCAAAAACTGAGCCAATAGCTGCAGCTAAAACTATAATAGCTAGTCCATACCACAGCCCGACAAAAGAGCCAATCATCGCTATAAACTTAACATCACCAATGCCCATACCACCTTGAGTAATCAGCGCAATTATTAATAAGAGTCCCGCCGGTATAACTGCTCCTAAGACTGCTTGATATAGGCTTAAATGGTTAAAGAAAATACTGAAGAAAATCCCTAAGCCTAGACCTAAATAATTAAGTTGATTAGGAATAATATAATGTTTTAAATCAATTATTGCACTAGCGATTAATAATGAGCTTAAAATTAAATAAATCACAAATATATAACTCAAAGTATAATTTAAATATAATAATAAGAATATAATTCCAGTTAATAACTCGATTAATGGATACTGATAAGATATTTTACTCTGACAGTAGCGACACCTAGCTCTAAAAATAATAAAACTGAGCAGAGGAATTAAATCTAATGCTGTTAAAGCTCTCTGACAGCTAGCACATCTAGAGCGTGGTCTGATTACTGACTTGCCCTCTGGCAGACGATAAATCACCACATTTAAAAAACTACCAATTAATAGACCAAAAATAAAGACTGAAACTTCAATTAACATCTACTTCACCAACCTAAACTGATTATTAAATCTTTACTTTTCTTGTAAATATAGATAAAATAAAATTAGTATCTTACATAACTAAGGAGTGATAGCATGTCTCTAAAAGAGCTTAGCCAAAAACCTGTATTAACTTTATTTATTATTGCAATTACTATTACACCATTAATCTATCTACCCTATCCTGACGATGCTCTCACTACTTCCTTTGTTATGAGAGATGGAGCAGGTAATGTTGTCTATCATTCAATTAAGGATACAATCTATAAACCTAAAATAGATTTTTTATTAGTCATAGTGCTCTTATTATTAATCAGCTTATTTTTACGTAGTAGACAGGATAAATTAAAACTGGCTTGGCAAACAGTCTATCTACCACTAATTAGCTTTTTAAGCTTAATTACTTTAGCAACTATCTTCTCTCCTTATAGAGAGATTGCTATATTCGGCAAGTTTAAACGTCACGAAGGTCTTTTAGCATTTATAGCTTATATCAGCTTATTTTTTCTTGCTACTATTATCATTAAGAATAGAAAAGAGCTTAAAATAGTCATTAAATACCTCTTATTCTCTTCAGTCTTAATCTCTGTTTATGGGATTTTACAGTATTTAGGTCTTGATTTTATAGCTCGAGACCCGATTAGAAGCGGTTGGACTCGTGCCTTTTCTACCTTAGGCAATCCTAACTTTGCTGGTAGCTATATTAGTCTCTTATTTCCTATCTCTTTTATCCTTTATTACTATGCGCAAAGTAAGAAGCAAGTTATCTTAATTGGAATCATTACAACAATTCATTATAGCTTTTTAGTAGCTACCGGAACAAGAAGTGCTTATTTAGCTATTCTATCTCTAATTCCCATCTTTCTTTATTTACACAGAGATACTCTGCTTGAAAATAAAAGACGTTTAATCACTATTTTAATCATCTTCAGTTTTGCTACCATGCTCCTAAATTTGGCCCAGGATGATTATCCTTTAGAGCGCTTTAGCAGTATCTTCAGCGATGGTAGAACTGTAATAACAGGCAGTGAAGCAAAAAGAGATAGTGCTGGCGCTAGTAGAGCCTTTATCTATCGTACCTCACTACCTTTATTACTAGAAAACCCTATTTTAGGACAAGGACTTGACACCTTCCATTTGATTTATCCACAGGAGAAGTATCGCTCCTATAGTGGTAATCAAAATCGCACCTTAGACAAAGCCCATAGTGAATATCTACAACTTGGCATCACAGTCGGTCTGCCAGCTCTACTAGCCTATCTCTGGTTTATCTTTAGGGTGCTTAAGGTTAATTTAAAGCTGATTCAAGCAAAAGATAAATATCAACTGGCATTACTACTAGCAATAATCAGCTATCTAGTCCAAGCCACCTTCAACATCAGTGTAGTCTCCGTTGGCCCGATTTTTTGGGCTCTGTTGGGACTGAGCCTGGCTAGTTGTCAGGTGGTTAAGGGTTGCGTTTTATCTGGTAACTAGTCCACCAGCACTGGTTATTACAAAACTATCCCTGTC
>LFCJ01000811.1_pt1 | contig 20466 bp, 19 predicted proteins | sample 643141 | NCBI WGS metagenome assembly LFCJ01 (sample SAMN03766243, study PRJNA286221) | soda lake metagenome | biome: soda lake; feature: Kulunda steppe; material: water; isolation source: sample B1-Br-g2 brine of Lake Bitter-1 | place: Russia: Kulunda steppe | collected 2010-07
CACACACACACACACACACACACACACACACACACACACACACACACACACACACACGCACATTTGCGGGTGCGCACGTAGATGTGCACGCAAGCTCGTTCATGGTACTGTTAAGGCTCAGAAAGCAAGCGGGTGTCTGAAAGCAATAACTTCCTACCTGCTGGAGATATCAGCCGGGCAACAATAGTCTGAGTAGAGCGGGCTCTGCCATTTTCCAGCTTGAGCTCCTGCCACGTGCAGTTGCAAGGTTACTTGGGTGTTTGTTGCATCTGGCACTTTTCCTAATACTCGATACGTAGTGGAGCAGCTCTACAGCCACATGCCAGTTAAAAATGAGGCAGGAGTTTACCTCAATGGACCCCTTCAATAGCTGCAAGAAGGCCAAGCTCACGCCACATGCTGCAGTCGGATGCTTGGAACGCGCTTTGAAAGCCTCCAATGATTCATCTTGGGAAACCAGGAGCCTTGGTCTCTTCCCCCTTCCTTGCTCGCTTAGCCGCGTCCTCCAGTTAACGAACATGCGCAGTCAGCACATTTCATCACCTCATCATGAAGATATTCTACATACTCATTTCTAGTTAAAAATTAAGTACACATCTGCGCGGATATGCTCGGATAGATTCAAACCAAATGTGTATTGGATAATTTTATTCCAATGTGTGCTAGGGGAATAGACATGCCCCACTTTTCCAGCGATGACCAATATGATCCTAGGGGGCTCCTTCTGGTTTCTAACCATTCACTAGATGAAATGTGAAAAATTGCCTGATTCAGCATTCTCCAAATGTCGTGAATATCTAAGGTGAAGAAGCTTGGGCCCGTGTTTGGGCCCAAAGTCGGCAGGCCACGGCCTTACAACCACCGTAGTGTACACAGAAGGACTTAATTCTTGCATCCAGGCTATCCCTGCACCTCCCTAGGCTCAGGCACCAGCGCCCCATGCTGGGCCATGCCAACTATCGCCTCACAGCCCTGACTCTGCCACCATCAACTCATGCAAGGAGATGTTGAAGAGGTTGGAGACGGTGGTACACAACGGGATGCAAAGCTTGTGGAAAGGACGCTTGCAGATGTGCTTCAAGTGACTGAGCCCAGGCTGCCTTTCCATCACTATGGCACCTCCAATGTATCAGCAGCTTCTATGAAGGCTTGAAGCAAGTGCATGATGAGCCAGCCAATGGCCTCTAGCCCTGGCAATAGAGGCCCAAGCTTATGCATTCCACCAACAGCACCACACGCTCCACCAAGGCCGCCACGCGTCAAGTTCGGGGTGGCTTCAAGCAAGTGGGCAGGCCCAAGTCACTCAAGCGGTCAGCATTCCCTAAGTTTCCCCAGCAGCTCCCAGTGCAACCTAGGGGTCTGCATGCATGACCGGAGTTGTCGCTCACCCGGGCAATTAATCTCCTATCGCAATGAAGCGCAGCAAGCAGAGGGCTAAACAAGCAGGCCGGCGTCCCAATCCAGGAATATTTGCCATTGATGTTTCCTCAATCCTGCTCTTCACTCCGATGCCTATGCCATTCCCTTTGCCCATTCCCACTGCTGCGTCTTAGCCCCTGGCTAGAGCTGCTTACTCGAGGGAATGGGTGCCCCATGCCCCTACCTTCCACCAACGCACACAGCCCTGGCATGCACTGCGAGCTGCCACATGCACGGCTTCAAGCATCGTTTTTTTGCTAGGAGTACTTCGTACCGATAGAAGTGAGCCTTTCCGTGCCAAGTTTGTTGATGGGGGGAAGCAGCCGTCCAGTGATGTTTTTGCCATGCAGTGGGGTGTTCGGCACGAGATGAATGGTGTTGCATCCTTGATTGAAAACTTTCCGAAGGTGAGCGAAAGTATTGCCACCAAGCTAAAATTGAGCGTTCCAAGAGAAGTGCATGCCCTTGAGCAAGGCTTGCAATTTGTGTCCCGAGTAGCCCATTCTTGCAAGGCACTGTGTTTGCTGCACCCACTGCTCAAAATGCATTGTAGAATTCCCAAATGCATTGTTGGTAGGCGATGGCGGTTTCATAGCGTTGTTGGAAGTGAAGTGAGCGGTCCCATTTAATGAGTAGGATGATGAAAGAGGTTGGGTATGGTCTCCCTTTAAGCGTGCTTTTGGCAACGTGGGCATTCCTGTAAAGTACTTTGTGCAGTGCCAAGTTCAGATGGTGGCTGCACATGTCAACCCCTGCTTACTTGTTCGTTGGGGTATTGACGCCTGCAAGGTCATCTGTGTGCATGAAGAATGGTTCATACAAATGTTTGCCATGCTGAGCCGCATCTTGCTTATCAATGATGCTGTGCTGATGCCGAAGCCGGCTGATGCCGTTTTTGGCTAAAGACGCTGCCGTCTGACCACGCAGCCAGAAAAAATCAATTGACGGGGAATGGCTTGAGATTAAACAATAGATTTGCAGTTCCCCGTTCAGGATAAGGTGGTTGGTGGTTGTAAGAGAGCTAGATGATCTCCAACCGGCTGTTTTCATTTATATAGCAAGGTATAAAAATGCTGTCTTTAGGAGCCCCCACTACCTTGCATCCCTTGACAAGAACTCATGCCAACATGCTCCCTTCAAAGCCTGCAAGGATCAACACCTCACCTGCCTGCATCCAAGGGATTACATCTCCCCTTCCGTCATTCGGTTGTGCACACACACGGTTGGAACCAGTACACTATGGAACCAGGCGGATCTGTGCGCGCGCTGGACCCCTTGATTGGCTGGCCAGTGTATTCAATGGTCAACAGCAGGCGACGGATGAGGCGGCTGCAAAAGCTGAAAAGAAAGACGAGGAGGCTACATCAAAGGCTGTCGAACCGCCATCAGCAACAGAAAAGGAGAGCACAAGAGCCTCGGTTGTCCCTGATGGGGCAGTAGCAGAGGCAGAAAAGGCTGAGGCAGTCAGACCCTCAGCTGATAAGGCGCCTGCAAGTTCAGAAAAGGAGGGTGGGGCGGTCAGACCCCAGGCTGACGAATTGCCTGCAACGGTAGAGAATGAGGGCGAGGGTCCTGCCCCTGTGTCGAAAGCAGCTCCCTCAGAAGGGGAACAAGGGCCGCCGATGCGCACGATAGATGGAAGCGGGGAGCCGTTTGGCGCACAGGTGAGTTGGTTAGGGCATCTTTTTGGTTAGCCCTTAATCTCACCTGGTCCCCCAGATCAATTGTGAACTAGGCTCATTGAATTTTTCCATTTGATGGCTGGCAAGTCCATGTTGTGCAACTGCTTGACGCAAAGCCACATGTGTGCCATGTGGGATGTCCTCCTTTTTAAGTGAAGGATGATGGGCACAGGCAGAAATGTATGCATGCGCGCGATACATTACCATGTACGTCCACCTGCCAGCAGGCACGCACATGAAAACACGTACAACTTGTGTGCGCACGCATAGGTACACTAGTAAAAACATGTACACACACATGCATGCCCATGAGCACGCACAATATTGGTGCACACTCCAGCACAAACCCGAGCACAGATGCATGCACAAATACAAGTGCACGAGCACAAACGACGCAAACATGCTGATGTGTGTATGCTCAATCACTTACATGTGCGCACATGCATGCGCACACACATGATCACACCATCCAAAACACAAAATACGAAGTTGCCATGACGCAGTCACCCAACTGCCTCCACTGACTCACATGAGCAGGCCATCCTACTTGTGGGATTTTCCAGAGAAGAGGTCACAGACTTCCAGACCATGCTTCTCAAGATTGGGGCAATTACGTTCACTGTGAGTCCAAAGAGAATTGAGCCAGGTGAGGCTCATAAAAGCCTCATTAAAGCCTCATTAAAGCCTCATTTAAGCCTCATGAGGATTGCTGCAAAGGCTGCTGCTTATTGGCTTCTCATTGAAGTCCTTTGCACGATCACTTTGAAGCCAAGTACACCTCATATCCGTCACGCAAGCCATGCATGAATCACGCAAAGCTACCACCCCATGCATGTGTTACGTAAAGCTGCCACCCCATGCACTTTGGGGCCAAGCGCAAATCATGCCCCTGCCCCTGACATTAAGAGGAAGGGAGTGAAACAGGAGAGAGAGGAATGGAAAGCGTACCTGATCTTGCGCCATGGAGCTCGCAACGCCCAGCCCTCTTGCGCTTTTGCCTTAGGCCCTTTGGTTCTTTAACGCCTTTGCCTCTGGTGTGCTTGCACAGGCTGACTTTCGCCTTTGGGCCTGAGCATGTACAGTCCCTTAGGGACAGCCTGTGCTTGCGGACGCTATTTACTGCTGCTGACTGCAGGAGTGACTGTGCTCTCACACGCAAGACAAGGGGAGTGAGGCAGCAAGAGGCTGCTGAAAAGCATAGCGTACCTAACCTCATACCGGACCTGACCTTGCGCCTGCAATGCAGACGTTTTTCATGCGCCAGGTGTGGACTAGGAGGCGCATTCACGTGCGATCATGCACAAATCATGTGCAACTCATGTGCAGGTCATCCCTGCCACCAAGACTATGCTGCAAGGCACATTGAAAGAGGCCCTGGAGGTGGAGGAGGCACCTGAGTACGAGCAGGTGCGATCATGTATATGTGCGCATATGGTTTTGTGTGTGTATGTGTGTGTGTGTGTGTGTGCGCATGCATGCATGCATGCGTGGGTGTGTGCCCACGATCCAGCCGGCTTGAGCTAGTTGAAAGCCATGAGTCATAGTACCATCTGGGGAGTTTTCACAAATCTGTAATGCTCTAGAGGGCGGTGAGCCAAGGGTGGAGCGTTATGAGTGGTGTGCTAAAGGCAGTGTGCCAAGGCTAGGTTAGATTAGGTTAGGTTTCCCTACCTCTGATCTCCATCTAGCTGACAGCTCCTTTGCTTCAACCCAAAAACCTTTGCGTACACTCATGAAGCTATCCTCTTGGATACCACACAAGAACCCACACAAACCACATCTCCCTCTCTTAGAAACAAAACTACATCTAAGACACCTATGCCAGCGTGCAACCCACTCACTACTGATAGCTATGACAACACACCCACTCAGCAGCCCACTCACCAGCATTGTAAAACCTCTACAAACACCCAGCCTCCTGACAAACCCGCTTTCATAACAAAAGTTAGAGTCATGACCATGAATGTTAGAGGCCTCTACAAAAGTCATTGGGACTTACGACGTACTATTACCACCCATAACCTAGCTGTATCCGCCGAAAGAGGGCAGCTGAGTTAAAACCTAGAGGGCCTGCAACCTGGACCTAATCTGAAGAGGCGCAAACATGAGAAGAAAGGTAGTGGTCGTCCCCACCACTGGACCCCCCTCAATACGGCCAATTAGCTTTTCCGCCCACTTTCTGGGTCCATTTCCAGACCTAACCATGCACAACATGTACATATGTTGTAAACAGTCAGGATGTGTGAGAAATGCGAGGTGGGGGCGCAGCGTGCGCGCCATGGGCCAGTTCTGGCACCATTTTGCACCCTTTTGGCAGGAAAATGGTAAATCCCCAAACTTGCTCCAATCCTGCCGCTTTCCAGAACTATAACGGCTCTTGCATAATGATTTGATGCTGCGAAATCGGATTTGGGGGAGGGGGTCAGGAAGGTGTGTTCGGTGGGTGACACTGTCGCAACCGGATGTAGGTGCCAACACAGGAGATGCGATACTCCGCAACCTCTGTATGCTTTTAAGCTGGACTAAGCCTGAGGTTTGCGGGGGGGGGGAAGGTATCTTATGAACCAGAAATGAGGCCAATCTAAGGTGTGGGTGGGAAGCGGTGGGCCAAAATGTTGCATCACATCTGCCTCTCCTGAGCGCACAGCTCAGCGGCAGAGCTCACCACGCCCAAATCCACACAGGAGATGCGGGACAATTGAATATATCTGCAGGCATGTCAAGCTTGGAGTTAGGGTGTGTGCGGGAATTAGCGTGCACTGTTAGAGCATTACATTCCGTTTTTCCGACATTCCCTTCCACCCGCCGAACCAATTTTTGCTTCAAGGGCAACATCAGAACGTGGAAAAATCAAGCTATCCAAAGGTGTGCTAAGGTTGGGAAACGGTGGGGTGGCTACAAAGTAATGCATTGAGGACCCTATTTGGCCACATTTGCCTAAGGAAGGGGTGACGACCCAGTGGTGGGGACGACCTAGTGTCTGAAAGCTAGGTTTAAGGTTTAAGGTTTTCAAGGCTGTCAAGGCTGTCAAGGCTGTCAAGGCTGCCAGACGAGGACAGCTTAGCCGGTTGTGGAGCCTCCAGTGTGGCTCGAACCCCGAACCCACAGGTTGCTGAAAGCTAGAAGTTATGGTGGAAGAGGGAAACTCAAAGCGTGTCAACCTAGAAGACTCCCAAAGGGAGGTTCCCAAAAGACAGGCTCCTCAAGCAAGGCAGATTATAGAGCGCTCACACGTGTGCGTGCCTGCCCGCAAGCTTTGTCTTGGCTCTTGTCTGGTCCTTGGTCCTTGGCTCTGGTCTGGTCCTTGGTCCTTGGGTCTGGTCTGGTCCTTGGCTCTGGTCTGGTCCTTGGTCCTTGGTCCTTGGCTCTGGTCTGGTCCTTGGTCCTTGGTTCTGGTCTGGTCCTTGGTCCTTGGTCTTTGGCTCTGGTCTGGCCCTTGGCTTTGGTCTTGGCTCTTGTCTGGTCCTGGTGGATCTCCATGATCCTGCGGTGGGGAAGTCCAGGTCGCCTTCCTCTAAGTTGGTGACAGAGCTTTAACCTTCAGTGTGCCAAGGGCGGAACATTGTGGGCGGTGTGCCAAGGGTGGAGCTTTATGGCGGTGTGCCAAAGGCAGTGTGCCAAGGGAGGAGCGGCACCCCGACTTGTATGGAGTGTGAGGCTGATTGTGAGGCATGAAGCTGTCTTGCCACACTTGCGCTCCAGTGCAGCATCACATGCAGAAGCTGGGGCACGAGGCCTGCCCATGAGCTTTGCCCTTGTCTTGATGCTTGTGCGCTGCAAAGGTCGAGTCAGCATTCCGCTCAACAAACCCCTGTGGTGCATGTGGGTCACAAACAGATGCCTGCATGGACACTTGACTCTCGGGTCATGTCTGTGATAAAATGCGCGTTTGAGCATGTTTGTATGTATGTATATATGTATTGTATACGGCAAATGGTGTGCGCCCCATGTGCACATGCGTGCATGTGAGCACTTTCAAGCGCATCGGTACGAACAACCTTGCTTGTATCGATCATCCTGCGTACATGTTGGGTCTATGTGCTGCCCTGCTCGAGGACGCAGCTGCCCCTGGGTACCAAGCGCACAATTGTGCTGTCCGGCATGTGGGACTGGGAGGTGATAGAGGTGGTGTCTGCCTACCAGCAATCAGGTAAGTGCTGTGAGGGTGCGAGGCCCAGATAAGTTTATAACTTAGCCCAGATAACTGTGGCTGACGAAAGAAGTAATGATGCCCGCCAAGTGGGGCTGAGAGGTGTTTGCCAAGCCGGCGGCTGCATGTGCAGTCAGGAGAGTGCTGCAGCATGCTGGAGCCCGTGCAAGCACCTGGTGCACCAACATGCTCGCTGCAAGAAGAGGGGCTGTGGCTGTCCTTGAGCCATCAAGAGAGAGTGGTGCCTGTAAAGCCAGGGTAAAAATGTCCAAAATTGAGTGCAGCCCTGCTCCTCCACTGGTGGTAGGTTGTACAGCAGTTTTCCACGTGTCCTTGCGAAGAGCACAGGAAGTGCTTCTTGTTGAGGGGGCAGGTTTTGGAATCACAAGACATTGTATGTCAAGAGATAGTTTTGGCCCCAAGCATGACTCAGTAAGCTGGTTGAGGGCGAGTTGAGGGCGTGATGGCGTGGTTGAGTGTGTCAAGCGCACGAGCGGACGGAGTGGGCCTCATATTGCAGGCCAACATTTTCAGCACGTTACAGGCTTGCAAAGAAGGCGTGAGCTGAACTTAGATGTGCTAGGCAGCCTTGTTGCAGCTCTGCAACAAAGGCGTGTTTAGGTAGGGCAAGGGGTACATAGCTGTGCCTGCCAAGCAAGGGTGACTGACCCTATGTTGTGTGTGTGTGTGTAGGTGTGTGTGTGTCAAGCCTTGGTGCACATGTGGTACCAATTATAAGTTGTTGCGCAAAAGCGTCCAAGCAAGGCGTGTGTCGCACATGCATGGTACTTGATTGTGCATGCAGGCGGCTCTGCACGAGGTGCTGGGTATGTTCACGCTGGTTGTGTCCACGCTGCCAAATAATGCTTCTGAGTAATTGATGCATGCAACACACGACCCCAAAACACACCATGCTGCCCTTACTGCCCTTGAATGCACGCCCTGTGTGCTGCAGACCAGCCGCCAGCTGTGTTTGCGGCCGCTGTGCCCAACAACATGGGCCGGCAGCTCTCAGACCTCACTGACGAGGTCCACAGGGAGCATGCCGAGATGAGCCAGCGGGCTACATAGAGTGGCACAGAATACTGAGCCCCCCTGTCAGGGCCTTCAACCTACTGTAATGGTCTATTGGCTAGCTACTAGTGAAATATTGGCTAGCTACTGTTGCCTAGTAGACAACAACTCACAGTACTACAAACAAGCTGCGCTACCGGACAGTCCTTGCTTGGGTACTTTTGCTGAACTCTTGCAAGCTTATCACCTTAAATTTTGTTGTCTAACTGGTCTGGTGGAGTAGTCATTCGGGTGCATTGGCCCCAGGTGGCCCTTACAAAGTGCGCAAGCAGCAAAAAGGTCCTCACATCAATTAAGGAAAAGGGGCCACTTCGGAAGAAAAGCCCCTTCACCAGAAAAGAAAAGGGGGGTCAGTGAGGATCAGGAGGGTTGCGGGCAGACAAGCCAGCAGACCTCTCCTGATTGGTTTGAAGGCAGGGAGAATGCTCAAGAGAACGTCTCTGTGAAACTTCATGCTCATTTGGTTTAATATGCTTGTAAAGTTGTTTGTACCAGACGCGCTCATGAGAAAAGTTTTGCAGCAAATAATCAGCAAGACCAAGAATGGGGTACTGCTAGTCACCGCCCTGATCCCCACTGTCTTCTTTTGTTTTCTTTGCTGGTGGAGGAGGCATACATTGCTTAGGCCCTGTATTACTCTTTTTCCTAAATTGATGCAGGGAGGGCTTCACTGCTTACGTAGTTTTTTTTCCAGGGTAAGCAGTGTGTTAGAAGGATCAGGATGAAGGTCAAAGCTTTTGCATTCCAGGATCTAAGCTGCCTTGTTGGACAGGTATAACTGCGTCACGTTTACCTTCACTTCAAATTCCTGCAGGCACTGCGTACGAAATTGCGGAACTGTACATATACTCACAATTTACATTTCATAGTTGCGTCTTAGGACAAGGAAAAAAAAGGAAGGAGCATCCAACAAAATTGCTTTCCTCAAGTAACAGTTCTGTTATATTCTGGCAACTTAACCAATAGCAGGTGCAGAAATTTTGTGCACAGACTTTAAGACAGGAAAAGGGCAATAATCTCTCCATCCTAAGGTTACACATGAACAGTGTCAGAGGATGCACAACAGGAGGGGAATGAAGCTAAAGCAGACTGAAACAAACAAGAAAAACGTGTATGAAGAGGGAAAAAGTAATCTTCAGTCACTTAGGTACATTGGCACCTGAAGTAGAGATAATGCAATATGCAACTGTTGCCTGTCCAAGTAATAAGCATTAAATAAGTAAATGTAGAGCCTAGTGCATATGATCAGGGAACAAATCAGCCAGGGAATATCATGTGAGATTTCACGGACAGCCCTGGTGACATGTGCCAGAAATGAGAATGGAATCATGTGCTCAGGGACTTGAGCATCTGCCCACAAATGGGCTGACATAACGTGCTGGTCTTGAGCTTTTACAACACCTGGTTCCTGTACACATTCTCCCATTTGTGACAATCGCCTCCATATAACACTTCAAATCGGACTAAACACTCATCTTGCTGGATCAGGACCCCACCACCACAAGCAGGCCTAAGCTCAGCAGCAGTAGCTTAGCGAACAGCCACTGCGTGAAACACTCACGTTGCACTTTGTTGATCTCAAAACACTGAGCCTGGGAACACAGCAGCATCACCTGCTGGTATCAAGTTGGACTGGTTTTGGTAACCAGCATGGGATACAGGCTACGCAATGCCCAACACACACCACAAAAACTTTGCACGAGGAAGGGGTTGAGCTTCACAGCTGTACCTACTGAACAGGGGGTGACAGTCACACCTACAAGGCCTTGGGCGTCACCTGCCAGCAAACAGGGGCACGATCAAGGTGCTTATCACCGGTGCATCTTTTACCTTATTTGCCTCCCATTTTCAATCCAGAGGCAAGGTCATGCCTGGAGGCGCACTGAGGCAAGCTCAGCACAAACCAAGAGTGGCAGCATAACCACGCCCACACACAGCACACCCAGAGTGGCAGCTTGAACATGCCCACACTCAGCGCACCCAGAGAGGCAGCACAACTATGCCCACATTCAGCACACCTAGTGGCAGCACGATACTTTATGGCCCCAGGCGCCTACACTGGAATGGCGGCCCTGCATTCATGATGACACCCCTTGCTGCAGGTCTCCAATTGCACGGCGCTAGCCGTAGAAGCAAGAGCTTTGAAACCACCATGCAGGTGCTGCACCCAAGGCACCGGCATCATTTGCAGTCTGCCCAAGGTAGATATCATCAGGTGCCAATGCGTGCCAAGCTGTCTTCGTAATCATTCAACATGCCCTGCAAGCTGGTAACAATCTCATCAAATTTCGGGCGCTTGAATATGTCCAATTCCAGGCACCTGCAACCAGTGCACATATAATGTGTCTGTTACCATGCTGTGCCTAATTGTGTGTACTTATGTGCATACACTCACGTGTACATACATGCGTGTGCGTGTAGTGTGTTTGTATTTGTGTGCGTGTGTTGTGTGTCGTGTTGCGTATTGATGAGTGTGCCTGTGTTGTCCAGTTAGTGCGCGCACATGTTCATGTGTGTGCAGAGGTAGGAATGCATACGCATGAGTGCGCATTTATGAGCGCGTTCTATCAGCGCGTGCTTGGTAGCTGCATGCGCACCTCCAGGCAAGTTGCTTGTAGATCTCTGGCGTGGCAGGTGCGAACGTTGGGAATGCAGGGTTAAGAATACAGTCGCTCCCCTGCCGCATCCAAGGTGGTGTCCGGCCGCAGACTTCACACATGATAATGCCAAAGGAGAACACGTCCGAAGCTTTTGTTGCCCTGCCCTGGGTGGCGACCTGCAGCAACAGCGCATACAATTTATAATGCTCCGGTCCTCAGTGCAAGCATTACAAAGACTAGCAGCGCTTACTCTGGAAAAGGGCTAGCTTAATACTCGAACGTGCAAATAAGGGCCCTTTTGCTCATGCTTGAAATTCAAAAATCACTCTAGTTGTCCTCCTTTCCTCTGTTATCTGAACCACAATCTCCACATTACACCCAGGAGAGCTGCGCAATCATACAGCTACATTGTGGACTTATACACCTCAAACGTGAGTTGTGGACAGGAAAGTGGGTGGCTGTGCAAGGCATGCTGAAGCAATGCAAATTATATCATGCATCTACTTAAGCCTCAGCAAGCCACAGTGACACGAAAAAGCCTTAGGTGGATAATGAAAGTGATGCATCTGGCGCCTGGCTCTTTACTACAAATTCTTTACAACAAATTCTTGCGATGGGCTTTTCAATTAGGTCTTGCGAGGCCTACTCAAAGCTCTGATATGTTCCAACTTTGATGCAAAACCTGATTTACTTTCATTAGGCACCTGGCGAGTTTGGGGCAGAACAGATGACCCCGGTGGCCTAAGTTGGTGCACTGCCTTTGTGTTTGGCATGAACTGCTCACACATCGGGCCTGAATGACTCAACCACGGCCCAATTTACCCCAAGCTACTTCCAATTTATTTCCCTTATAATGCAAGATGAGGCTGTATGCTGGAAATCAGATTCAAAGAGGCTCTGTTTTCTGAGCCGTTTTTGCACTCTAGAACCCGAGTTCTTCCAAGGTTTAGAGGTTGAGACGCACATCTCCCCATGAACTACTCTTCCACCTGCATTTCTTTCACCGAGTATAATTGCCGAGCCGCGGGTGCCGCAAAAACCAAAGACTGGGCTCCAAATTAGGTGCAGCATGCGTGCACCTTGGAAGTGGGTATCAAGAATGTCAAGGTTATTTTGCAGGCATGAATGCAAACTTTGATATGGAGAAGCAGGATCAAGAGTGCAATTTTACTTCTGATTCTCTAGTGCATGGTGTACAGATTTTGGTACATCGTAAAACCGATTTTTTCAGTCATTCATAGCTCCCATGCGGGAGCTTCACAAGATAAATTCATCTTAGCACATTTTGGGATTTATTATGAATACTACTGACTGGCTCGTAGAGATTACAAGTGTGTTTGATTTTCTCACCAACCGCTACTTGTCAGTGCCAAATGAATTTCTCTGTTCCAGCTTGCTAAGCATTCCGGTACAGTTCCTGCTCCTCCTGTACTCCCCAAATTGATCTGCACGCCCCATGGGGACAGACTGCACCTCAAATTTTGGCTTAAGAAGTAGGAGGTACACCACGCTGTACAATGCCCCCATGCAAAAATAAAAAATCAATAATTATGTTGGGCTGGGGGCCCCTAGTTACCAGATGTAGCGTAATGTCTGGCTTTAAGATTAAATTCCTACTTATGTGCAAGCACATGCCTAAGTCCCCCTGGGCTCCTCACTCCTCACTTCCCCTTACACTTAAGACAGCTCTAGATATCCCTTTGAAATGCTGCCTGACAAATTTACATTGCTGACAGGTTGGCCCTTCAGATCAGGTGCATCATGATCTGAAATACACGCTTATGTTCCAAGGCACTCCCTAGCTGTCTCCTCTCAAGTGCTGATTGCTGCCCAATGCTAAATGCTCTCTTCTAGTGTCTGCTCTTCAAAACCTTCTGCTGGTGCTGGTGCTGGTGCTGGCGCTAGTGCTGCCACTACTCGCTGCATAGCTGCTTGAATGGAGCTATTTGCATGAACACAACTCACTTGCACTGGGCACTCCAGCTTGATGAAAAGGACCTCCTCCTTGATGATATGAATGGCCATGAGACAATGGCTTGTGCTGTGTAAGGCTCATTGAGAAAAACTTGATGTGCTGCTTCTTGGCCACTGGCTTCCTTACAGTGTACCTCCTCCACCTCTCTTCTCCTCCTCCACCCTAGTCCATGGTCCCTGGGGATTGTGTGAACTCCTGCTGCTTCCAGTGCTTGCCGCATGCAGTTGTGGCGCTGCATCATCCAGAAGTTTCGGGGGCTAACTTGCAACATTTGTACATTACACAGCTGACTCGCTTAATCTTCATTGTGAACCTGTCAGACCGCTTCCAAAAGGGACCTGCTGTCGTCCTCTTGAAGTGGCCTGCAGGGGTAGCAATGCCTTAAGGGCTGCATGCCATTCGTCCCCAGAAATGGGGACATCCTGGCTTGTCCCCATTTATGATGTCGGTCATCTCATTTAAATCATCATAGCTGTTGGGGATTCAGGGGTGAAATTAGGAATTTTGATGTTGGCACACGCTATACCCGAGACTTTCTTAGCGCTACATAGCGCTTTGTAGCGCTTTATGCAAACGCCAATCCCTACATACATGTGAGCTTGTAAGAGCACACAGAGGGGCAGCACAAGCCTAGAGGAGTAGGGAGGGATAGCCTTGAAGTAGGGAATTTGAGGATGGGGAATGACAGCAATGTCTGAGTTAGCATGCTACACCTCAGCAGGTGCACGCTTGACTCAAATTTTACAAAGAATGGCTCAAACACTGAGGCCTGGCAAGCCTGTAATACTCGCACATGAATCAATTTAATTACTTGGGGACCTTGCAAGATTCAGGAGTCGCATAGAAAATGGGACAGTGAACACGATGGGACACAGAAACATTTCCTAGCGGAGATAAGTGGCTGGTGCACGCATTATCCATGGACTACCCATTTGCTGTCCATTGGTGACAATTGGTCCCGGAGCATTTTTCCAGGATGTCCATGACTCTTAGTGATGTTCTCACGGAACAAGTCTATGTAATCCAGGATGTGTGCGAATTAGAGAGGTTAGGTGGCGCATGCCTGCAACCACCGCGACTTCGAAAATCTGCGTAATTTGGCGCAGAGGGTGATCGAGGGTGGAAATTTGGGGGGCAAAGTAGGGTTCAAGCTGTAGCTGATCAGATTCAACTGTTCAAGAAACCTTGAGATTTAGGCTACATTGTGGTATATGCTTAAGAGATTAAACCATGGCGCACAAACAAACCCGTCTTGAGCCTCGGTGGACCCCCTTGGGCAAAATTCCAGCTGCCCCCCAGCCACTAGGACTCTTTTATTAAGAAAAGTAATTGTTTTTTCGTGTTCTTCTCTTGGAGACCTACGCATTAACATCTTTGGGACTTTGATTGGGGTTTCAGGAATTCTGGTGTGCACAGTTTCTATGGGGTATACAGGGTGTACATGGGTATGCGCGAGGTGTTAACAGTACATTCAAATTTCCATGTGCAGTTTCCAGCAACCCTACAACAGATAAATCAATTGCCAACAATCCATAGCTGGCGGCCAACACCTGCTTGTCTCTGGCTTTGGCGCCTGGCGCATCTTACGCACACATACTACCTTAGACAGGGATTGTTCCACGCAACCAGTGATCTCATCCAAGGCAATCCACTTGCCTCAGGCGCACAATAGTAGGGCGTTCCAGAGTGGAAGTCGCTGGCGTGGGTGGCAGTGGGACCCAGGCTGATGGCCAGCCCGAAGTCTTTGGGGGAAGCAGCACGTCAGCCAAGGAACAGGCCGCAGGATCAGTCCAAGTAAGCGTCCAGGATTGTAGAAAGCCAAACATTCAGTGCATAGCGCCACAAAGTATTGATTAGCATTTGCAGTTATTCATTTTATGTATCCTTGAGCTACAGCTCGGGATACGCAGTAGAGCACTCAGCAAAACAAGAAGGTACCCAAAGCAGGTACCCAAAGCAGCTGCACTAAGTCTCTTTTACCTCATGCCAAAATCTCTTGGCAAATTATGCCTCACCTGTGATCTTTGCCACCATGTCCCATGCGCCACCAGACGTCTTCTTCAGCAGAATGTTCTCAGGCTGCAGCATGTCAGGTTCACAATAATACATTTGAATGTGGTTGCTATTGTTGATGGAGCACGCAGCTAAAAGCAGAAGGCATTGGGAAGCGCTAGGCACCTTGGTTGGCAGGACGTTCTTAGGCTGCACAGACCACACAGCTATGCGCCACAGGGGGTGGCTGGGCTAAGTGCCCAAAAAAGGCTTCATGCAGGTTACAAGCTGCACACACCATGAAGGCATGCGTCACAACTTGTGAGCCCTGGTCATCAATGGCTCATTTTGCTACAGCTGCTTATGCTGCACAGGAATAGGCTGTTAAAACCAACGAAAGCCGCTTGGCGCACCTTCAAGTCACCGTGGATAATCTGGAGATTGTGCAAGTAGAGTGTTCCTTGTGCAACTTCTAGAAGCAGTTGCAGAATCCTGTCCCATCTAGGTTGGAATTCCCTGCATTCAAGATAAGTATAGGCGCAGGATAGCACGAAGTAGTATTATTACATTGCAGTATTCTATGCACTGAGTGTGCGAGCAAAGTGTCATTTATCAAAAATAGACTCCAAACAATAACATACGATTTCATGTTTGCACTGCACCATGCGCGTAGCCTGGACCATCGTGGAGTTCCAGGTACTTCAGCACCAAGAATAGCATACAACTTTCCCATTCTTCCCCCACATATTCCAGTGCACACCTGTGGAGGGCGCTCGAGAAGAGGGCCTGGCCCAGTGTGGAATTGCAGTACTCCAGCACCAAAAATAGCTTCCAGTCCTGTGCTGCGCCTGCAGACCGAGTAATCTGCAGCCCATTGCCGTTGCTGTGGCTGTGGAACACGGGTAGGATGTCGTAGTAGTAGGTGGACACCTGTTGCGCACAGGTGCACGTGCGTGCGCATGAATCATGTGTGTGAGCTCTCATTTTGTATTGCACTGCAGCCGGGGTGTAGAAGCTGTAGGTGGGCACTGGTTGCGCGCAGGTTCAAATGTGCGCACACGTGCCTTGTGCATGGTCTTGAGATACCTCAGTGGCTTTCCTGCAGAGAGAATAGCTCCTGCGACTATGTCACAGGTGGCTTTGAGCTGCAGCGCCTTGGATGCGTAATGGGGACACGCCAGCGATTTTTGGGCCCTCTGGAGGTATGGGGCTGGCTTTTTTTGTTTATGTCTGAGGACGATCCGAGTCCACGACCTACACAGCACAATCTATGCACTAGACTTGCCGACCCGACTTGTGTGCCACGATCCACAGCGCGCGTTGCACGTACCCCCTCAATGTGTACTAGGCCTAGCAAGGCTATGCTGCTCTGGAGGCATCCCACGCACCTGCATGAGCTGGGGATGCAAGGTAACCATATTAACATTATATTAACATTAACAAGTCTAATGCATCCATATATTAACATTATAAGTCTAATGCATCCATATACTAACATTAACAAGTCTTATGCCTAAAAAAGCTTACTGGAGCTCACTAAGTGTATCGGTTCAGTTCCTCCCCCTCCCGGGCTCCCCAAATCGACCAGTGTGCCTCATGGGGGCGGGATGCTTCTATTCTTTGTGAATTGGACCAAGCTAAAGTACACGAGAGGCAAGGCCCTGAATCAGGCTGATTCCTGCCTGGGTAGTGCACGCGCTGCTACCATACCATTGCTGCCAGACCTCTCCTGCACTACCTCAGCCAATGGGCAGTCTATATCAGGCGAGAGGGGCTTCATTTTCCAGGAAGGTGCTATGGGAGAGTGCCCCAATTTTTTACATGCATGGTGGTCGTACGTATATGCATGTGAGCTTGCAAGAGCACACATGTGCTGTACAGAGCAGCAGCACAAGCTTAGAGGAGTTGAGAGGGATAGCCTTGAAATGCAGAACTTGAGAGGGGGGATGAGAGCATTGTCTGAGTGAGCATGTTGCACCTCAGAAGGTAACGACATGACACTGAATTCGCAAGTAATGGCTCGAACTCTGAGGTCTCACAAGCCTGCAATACTCGCAAATAAATTAATGTAATTATTTGAAGACCTCGCAAGATTAAGTCGCGAGACCAAAAGGAGCCAAATGGTACGTAATGTACAAGGCTGCCCCGCTCTCCCTTTCTGCCCACTTGAACTGGGAATCCTCCCTGGATACTGCTCTGAACCTTTCTTGTGCACCTGGTTGAGCCGGGGACATGCACGGCCTCTGTTCACCTGGTCAGGATTGCATCCAGCACCCCGTGCCTAATTAAGCCCAGGGTAACCGAGCAACCCCACCTACCACATTTGGGTGTGAGATAGAGGTGCTGACTGCAGCCTCCATAATCGCGCGTGCCTTCTCAGGCAGCTTGTTGGCTGAACCGGTGTCCTCAGAGAAAAGGACCTGCAGCCAGATGGGAACCATATGTAGTGTTGCTGGAAACAGCACATACAAGCATTAGGTTTGCCAAATTCTGTACCAATTTGTGAGCAGGACTTAGCTAAGGCCCAAAATGGGTATGCTTTTAAAATGATCCCAGGGTATGGTCTCCCCAACTGGCACTTTTCAAGCTCACCACCAAGTGGTAGCCCTGTTTATAAAGCTTCCCGAAGCTTGAGCATAAAAATTGCCAGTCAGGGAGACTATGCCTAATCTTCTGCAGCATGAACTCCACTTTTCACAGCCAAATCTCCACACCAGATCACCCACGGTACCAAATTACACGATTTTTGGTGTTTCGATTTTGATGTTATAAACAGATCACAACAAAAGAAATGTAGTGATAGACCCAGTGGTGTGCGGATGTGCATTTCGAAAGATTAGTAAATGGGTGCCAGAATGGGTCAGAAATCGACCCATTTCAAACCTGGTTTTGCCATCCATGCTTGATTTGGAACATGAAAAAGTACTCTGGTGTTTAAAGGGTAAAAGGGGTTGGGGTGGAGTGGCTCATCCGGTCACAGATCATCCAAAAGTTGTTGGTTTAGCCCAAACTTCATCATTCTAGTTTCATGATAAATTTACAAATTACCATGATAAATTACAACAAAAATGGAAGTATATCTCCTGTATATAGGGTTGCTGAATACCGTTTAATTATAAATGCCGTGTATTTATACCTACAGTGTATACCGTTATAAGTGTACATATATGGGTATTGATAATGTCGGAATGAGTGGTTCTTCGGACATCTGCACACGTTCCCTATTGATTCTTCGTCGTTGTTTGACGGATAACTGGTGACTTTCAGAACATGAATGAAGAAGGCAGTGAGCATGAGACAGAGGGGGAGGGGAGCAGAGCGGAGTCAGGGACTGCAGCAACAGCAGGTGCAGCAGCAGCAGCCTTAGCAGCCTTAGCAGCAGCAGGCTTGACAGCATCTGCACATGAGCAGCAGCCTGAAGAGGAGACACAAAAGCAAGCATCAGAGCGGGAAGCCCATGCAATCAAGCGCCAGTTGGATGCAGCGCGCATTGGCGGCAAGCAGCGTGCACCCTACCAGAAGACCTTGTTGCCTGTGCTCGTGCCAGTGGTTGGCGGGTTGTGTATGGTGAAGTGCATCAAAGATGGTGATGGTGTTTGTGGCAAGCTTTTGAGCTCCAAGAACATTGCGAAATCAGCAAAAGATCACTACACTTGGAATGGCTGAAAAGGTGTGCGGATAAACCTGGGTCAAGCAATGCAGCAGCCAGGGCCAAGCACCACTCAAGGCGTGGGCTTCAAGCGGGCAGCTGAGAGCACAGGTAGCTTAGCCAGCAGCAGCAAGCAGGCCCGCACAGGTCAACAGCTCATCACGTAGCACATTGTCAGCCAGCATGCAATGCAGCAAGCAGCATGGGGCCTAGCGCAGTTCTTCTTCACTTGCAACACAGCCTGGCGTCTTGTCGAGCAAAAGAATCTGGTGGCTGCCTTTGGGCCTTTTGAGCGCAACTAGTCGCTCTTTGGCAATAGTTTCAGCAAGACCAAGATTCGTTTGGCCTTGGGGCGTGCCAAGAAGCTGTCTTATAATCGGAGCAATAGCGACAGCGGGGGCACAGGGGCAGATGAGGAGGTTGCTCTGTCCCTTGCAGACGTATTGATTGAAGACGAGGAACAGACGGAGGAGTGAAGGGTTGAGAAAGAGAGCTTGTCAGTAATTTGCTGGAAGTAGAAAGAGACTTAGACCTTAAAACAAATGTTTGTACAGGGCTGCTCAGCACTTAAAGGTATGCAACCATAAGTTGATGCTGCACTTGGTTCTATTCAAACTTTGACAGGCCACTACTTTTTGTGGACTCTTTCGTTGGAAAAAGCAATTGGTTGTGCGCTCCCTGCTCTTTGAGAGCTACGCAATGACCCCCCTGGGGATCTAATTGGGGGTGATGGGATTTTTGGTATATACGGTTTTTACGGTATACGGGGTATATATACGGTATATAAGTTAAAAAAAGATCTCCATGTACGGTTTCCAGCAACCCTACCTATATATTCTTTATATATTAAACCTCATACTTTTGCTTAGATAGCCCCCCTCTGTCTATTTGCTAAAATACACAGGTTCTTTAAACAGTTCTCAAACCCCAACCATATGGCATGTGACGAGGCTTCTATTATAAAACTATTAGTTCAAGGGTGTTAACGCACTTCTGTGGTCTCTTGTACATTTTTAAGGGTGTGTGGGAGATAAGGACTGGGGAGGATATTGTGCACACAACACCACACGTCATCTATCACGCAATCAGTTGAATGCAAGCATGCCATTGCACGCAGCCTGCGGCAAGGGCACAACCAAGCCTGCAGCATCATTTCACACCTGCACACACACACACACACACACACATCCAATTGCCATCTCAAACATCTGCTTCCCACAGGAGACCAGGCACTCACTGTTTTGACTGCAACTGTAAGGCCTTTCCATTTCCCTGCACGTAAATGAACGAGCTCCGCTGTAAGAGCCCATGTGCAGTTTGTACTAGCTCAGAGGAGCATCTTAAGAGCAAATACACATCTTATCGTGAGGGTACCAATATGCTGTATGTATGATAATGCAAAGCACATTGGAATCAGAATTTGCAAGATCTCACACATCAATAATGAAATTACCTTTGTACACTGTGCCCCATGCCCCCTTGCCCAAAGTAGCCTCAAGCTTCAATACGTCGTCGTTGCTCAGCTTTGCAAGGCCGGCCACCTGTGTTGGGTACCAGTGCATGAACAGCAGCAGCGTGTGACCAGTGACAGCGTGTGATCCATTCCAGTGGCTTGGCAAGGCCGGCCAGTTTTACCTACCTGTGTTCTGCTCTGGTGACATGCACATGAATTCTTGCAGCGCCAAGCTGCAATGACACACGCAGGCGTCAGTGCAATGACACGGATTCAACTGTATACAAAGAATTTATATGGGTGCTGCAACGACACCATTGCACATACTTGTCACTGCCCATCGGCCACACATTGGAGCACGCGTATACGGTGAGGCAAGGAAGGGCAGCTGCCTCTTGTGCCTCCGGCACCTTTGCTTGCCCTGCCTACACCACGTCAGGCACGCACTGCACCGCCCCACTCAGATTGCGGC